>Ga0316613_10000504_pt1 | contig 31317 bp, 29 predicted proteins | sample OWC_soil_day10_C_2_FD_207647 | JGI IMG/M metagenome (GOLD analysis project Ga0316613, IMG submission 207647) | Wetland soil microbial communities from Old Woman Creek delta, Ohio, United States - OWC_soil_day10_CT_b | ecosystem: Environmental > Terrestrial > Soil > Wetlands | place: USA: Ohio...
TAAAAGAAAAATATAAAATTTCGCAAGCCGATATGTTACTTTTATTTGGCGGTAGTATTCCATATGGTTGTGATGTAGTTGGTAAAGCTGTTTTAAATAATATTTGCAAAAATTTTATGATTGTTGGTGGCGAGGGTCATACTACCGAAAGTTTGCGTCAAGCGGTACATCAGGCTTATCCTGAAATAGTAACTGCAGGAAAGAGTGAAGCAGATGTTATGGCTGCGTATATAAGCTGGAAATATGGTATTGATAAAATATTGCTAGAACGCAATTCGACCAACTGTGGAAATAATGTTACGTATGCGTTAGAGCTTATGAAGCAAAACAAGCTTTGTCCTCAAAATATGATTATCGTTCAAGATGCAACGATGCAATGTCGAATGGATGCTGGCTTTCGTAAATACCTTAAAAACGAAGAAATTCAACTCATAAATTTTGCCTCATATAAAGTTAAAGTAGAGGTAAGGAATGAAAAATTAGTTGTTGATTCGTCTGGTCTTTGGGGAATGTGGGATATAGAAAGATATATTTCTTTGCTATTGGGAGAAATTCCGAGATTGCTCGATACGGTTAGCGGGTATGGCCCTGAAGGAAAAGGGTACATTGCACATGTTGATGTTCCGGTGAAGGTAATAAAGGCATTTGAAGAATTAAAGATGGACTATGGAGCTTTGGTTAGAGAAGCGAATCCTTTATATGCTTCAAAATAATAAAAGTAAGCTAGCGAATTGCTTGTTCGCAAAAAATAAACTGACGTGGCTATTTACCACGTCAGTTTGTATTTTACCTAGTATTTTATTTTTTCATCTTTTCATTAAAAAAAGGTCCATATTTTTTATCGGATTGTCCAATGTGATTCACAATCCACTCTTTGAGAAACTGGATTATCTGAGAAGGTAATACGGTTTTTCCAGAATCTAATTGTGAGAGATAATCGACGACTTTATGAATTAAATCTTCATGTTCTTTTTTGTGTGCTGCATATGCTGGATAGTTATATTGTTGCATCAGTTTCTCTTCGTGTGCAAAGTGAAATTTTGTATAGCTTACTAATTCGTCAAGTGTAGAGTTTAGCTTTGATTTACCCTCACCTTTTTTCATCGCATCATGTAATAAATTCAATATAGTTACTAATTTCTTATGTTGGTCATCTAGCTCTTTTACAGTGACACTGAAATTTTCATTCCATTCTAGTATTGACATAGTACCACTCCTAACGACATTGTTCTATAAAAATTATACCAAATATAGAAAATGTTTACTAGGGATAACTGATTTAAATCTAAAATATAAAGGGTAGAATCGTCAATTGTTGTAATAGTTGTTGCTTTTTTATAAAATGGGGATAACTCCATAGTACTAAAAACATAGTTGAAATGAGGAATATATATGCGTATTGTGGTTGCGGTATGATACAAGCTTTAGGCGGACGTTTTTTTGCAGCTGACGGTCATGTGTTAAACGAAGGTATTGATGCTTTAATGAATACCGTTCCTGGTTCAATGACGTTAGAAGAATGTATGCAAGGTGGAGCGATGATGATAGAACTAGGCGCAGCGAGGCTTTGCCGAATTCTTCAGGTTGGTATAAAAATAGGACAAAAATGCAATTGAAGATATAAAAAAGGTCTCAACTCTCGCAAAAAAAATGTGAGGTTGAGGCCTTTTCTATGGATACATAAAATTAAAGATTTTTTTTGATTTTACTGATTAATTCTTGGTACGCTTCATCGCTTAGGAGTACTTTTTCTTTTGGCATCATTTCAAAAGTGTTGCCCCAACTTGGCCCATTTGTATATTTAGGAACGATATGATAATGTAAATGCGTCATTTTATCAGCATAAGCTCCGTAATTGATTTTATTTGGTGAAAATGTTTTATCCAAAGCTGCAGCAACTCTCGCTACATCTTTCATAAATAAATTTCTTTCTTCATCCGATAGATGGAAGATTTCACTTTTGTGTTCTTTGTAAGCTACTACACATCTTCCTTTATAGGTTTGTTCTTTGAATAAATATAGAGTAGAGGCTTCCAATTCACAAATCTCAATCATAATGTCTGTAAGGTTCTCATTTTTTGTACAGTAAAAACAATCGTCTTGGTACTTCATTGTCATTCTCTCCATTCATATTATATAGTTTTAAAAGTCTTTTTCTGGTATGTAGAAAATTACCATCATTTTCCTAGACTTCAACAGTGTATAGGGCGTATCCTCTTTTTTAAAGGAACTTTATTAAATAATTTAATAAAGTTCCGGCTGATTTATGGTGTAATCAATCTCTGTCCTTTTTTAATAAATATAATGCGATACTTTATATTTGTTTTTACCGATAAAGAGGGTTTTGGCTTTCTATATAGAATGCTTATATGTTTAGCATTTAAAAACAAGGAGGGATTACTTCTGATAGATAAATTCAACTGTGACTGTGCTTCCCTTGAGGAATTTCGTTTAGCTAGAGAGGCTATTCGAGAAAACCTCAATAAAATTTGTCCTGCATATTCCATGCAATTATTTGTCGCTATTAACGAAGCAGTGAACAACGCCTTTTTCCATGGGATAAATGATCATAAAGGTACACAAGTAACGATTGATATCATTCGAAACAAACAAGATTTATGCATTAGAATAAAGCATAATGGGGAAGGTTTTATCCCAGAGTATATCGACTGTACTGCGACGAGTGAGGTATATAATGACAGCGGGCGTGGCATTGACATCATTAGGCATTATGTAGATTCTCTGGAATTTAGTGCTTGTGGCCGCGAGGTTACGATGCATAAAAAATTAAAATAATCATCCATGTGAGGAGGTATTTTATGAAAGTAAATATTACAGTTATGGATAATAAAGTTGTAATCAAATTAGAAGGTAGCCTATATGTCGAGGATGCGCTGTTACTTAGAACAAAAGCCTTGGCATATTTTCAAAAAGGGCACAATAATTTTTTGATTGATTTATCACAGGTGGATTACATTGACAGTTCAGGACTAGGTGCTTTGGTAGCATTGCAAAAACGTGCTTTAGAACATCACGGTGCCCTTAAGTTACATGGTCTGACTGGTGTTGTAAAAGAATTATTTGAGCTTACCCGTTTGAATAAAATATTTGAAATCGTATAATGCAGATGATGTATTTTATTGCAAAAATACGGCGCTATGGAAAGGCTTGATGCCTTATTTTTATTTCACTTAACAATACGAAAAAACCCATTGGGAGATCTTAAGAATGAACGACTTGCCAGTTGAAGAACTCGTCACAAATATTACGCAATTTTTTCCGGATTATAGTTATTGGATTTTTGACATGCTAAATGACCCTTTGGTATTACTTGATGAGTCTGGCATGATTTTATTCATGAATGAGAAAGCACGCAAATTTTACGGACATTCCTTGGAAGAGGCACAGCACTTACATATTGCTCAGTTAGATTTAAATATAACCGTTGCAGACAAGTATTTGCATACGATTCGTCAGTCGGGCGATGATGGCCATGTTTTTCTATCCACGCACAAAAAAAAGAATGATGAGTTGGCATCAATACAAATTCATGCCCGCTATATCAGGCTACATAGCAAGAGCATTTTTGCTTTGGTTATAAAAGATGTTTCCCTAGAACGACAGCTCAAGCAAGAATTTGAGTTTGCCAGCCGTATTCAAAAAAAACTGTTGCCAGCAAATTATAAAAGTCCACTTGTTGAAATTCGTTCTATTTATCGACCTTATAATTACGTAAGCGGAGATTTTTTTGATTTCAAATGGGAAAATAGCCAGGTTCTAAATGGATATCTTCTTGATATTATGGGACACGGATTAGCCACATCACTTATGATGTCTGCGCTCAGAGTATTACTGTCTCAAGCTTTTACGCAAAAGTTACCATTAAATGAGAAGCTAGCTTGGTTTAATCAGCAGGCGATTCCATTTCTGACGGAGGATTCCTTTGCTGCCCTTATTTGCTTCTCACTTGATTTTGGCAAGCAAGAACTAACCTATAGCATGGCTGGCATCAATCATTTTCTCGCAATTACCCAAGGTAAGACCAGCGTGATTAAAAAGCCTGGCATCTTTGTTGGTTTAGACAAAAAAGCTCAATTTGAGCGTCATACCCTGCCTTTTTGTTCTGGTGATATCTTTTATTTTATGACGGATGGGCTCTTTGAGCTGCTTCCTACGCCAACAAAATTTTGCCCGAGCAGTTACACTGAAAGTTATCGCTGGCTTTTTAGAGCAGTGCGTAGTCCTAAGCGTCGTGATGATGTCTCGGCATTATGTTTACATATTAAATAAGCCCTTAAAAGATTGGAATGATGATACATGAAACTTACTTTACGAATGAAACTTTTAACTGGATTTTTTTCTCTATTAGTATTGACGCTAGTAGGGCAAATGTATATGCTAGCCAATGCTAAACAAGGTTATCAGAGTGTACTGAGTCAACTGATTGGTGAAAACATCGTTTTATTTATCGTTGAGATAGTAGCAGCATTTTTTATCGTGTTTCTTTTAGAGAGGTCTATTCTCACGTCGATCAATGCGTTGCGCCAAACGATGAAAATGGCTGGAGAAGGTGACCTTACCGTGCACAGCCAGATGCAGACGCATGATGAATTTGGTGCGCTAGCAGATTCGTTTAATAGTATGATTGATGGTCAAGATCGCATTGTGCGCCAAGTCTCGACCGCTAGCGACCAACTAGCTGCTGCCTCAGAAGAAATGTCAGCCTCATCTCAAGAAGTAACGGCTTCTTTTGAAGAAATATCAGCGAGTATGCAATCCTTGACTGGTGAAACAGAAAAAGGGAACCAAGCAGTGCTAGAAGCATCACAAGCTTTGGTGCAATTGTCGTCGCTTATCCAAATGGCTAAGCTTAAAGCGACCACTACATCGAAAGATTCAGTGTCTACGAAAGGCGCCGCAGAGCAAGGCCTTAGCAATGTTCAAGAAACAATCCAAACAATGACGAAGATTAAAAGTCAGACCCAAGTGACTTCGGATATGATTGCCGATTTAAACAATTACTCACAGCAGATTCGTCAAATTATTGACACCATCACTTCTATTTCTAAGCAAACAAACTTGCTGGCTTTAAATGCCGCTATCGAAGCCGCTCGTGCTGGAGAGCATGGTAAGGGCTTTTCCGTAGTAGCCGAAGAGGTTCGTAAGTTAGCCGAACAATCCAACCAAGGAACCCAAGAAATCACCCAATTGATTGAAAATGTATCGCAGAAAACAGCAGAGGTCGTTACTGCCATGGCTGAAAATAGTACGCAGGTAGAAGCAGGTGTAAACGCGGTAACGAAAACCGGTAGTGCCTTAGATACCATTTTGCAGGCTGTGAAACATACCGCCAATGAAATTAATGAAATCACCAATATTGCCGCTGAAGAAGTGGCAAATTCTGATCAGATTGTCAAACTTATCGATAAATTAGCCAGCATCGTCGAAGCTGTAGAACACCATACAGAACAAATTTCAGCTGCTACCCAACAGCAAACAGCAGCCATGCAAAATGTTTCGAGCTGCGCCGAAGAAACAGCGGCCATGTCTAGTACATTAAAAAATAGTGTGAGCCATTTTAAACTATAATTTAGATGGGGAATACTTGGTGTCAAGCTTGTGTTATTGATATACAAATAACGCAAACTTGGCACCATTTTTTTGTTTTACCTAGGTGGATTAGCCGGAATATATAGTTTCTAATAAGTATCAATTCGTATTACAAGTTGACAATTGATTACACTAAATGTACTATTTAGCTATATTTAATTATTTTATGCTATTGATGTAGTATAAAAGGTGTAAGTAGATTTTGAAGCACATGAGAAAAATTGTTGTGAACTAACGTTGTGACTAACGAGGAGTGATAACAGTGCGTGATATGAAGGATAAGCATGAGAAAGTAGAGGAGAAATTAGTCCCGGCTGTATTATCAACTAGCGAAGAAAAATATCAATCATTACATGAAGAACTTTTGGCTGCATATGAGGAACTTACTGCTTCAGAAGAGGAATTGAGGCAACAATTTGATGAATTGTTAGTAAAAGAAGGAAAAATCTATCGCCAAAATATGGTGCTTAATCTACTGCATGATACGGCTATTGGTCTCATGGCTGATCTTGGTCATGAGGATGTATTTAAAAAAATCGTTTATGGCGTTAGAGAACTTTTCGATACGCCCCATAGTTTCGTATATTTTGTAAATGAAGAAACAAAGACATATACCTTGAAAACGGGAGCGGGTGTTTTTAGCAAGCTTGCCAGAGAGGGGGATATTACGAAAGGAATTATCGGGCAAGCGTATAGAACAGGGCGGATTACCGTTGTTGACAACTACAATACATGGGCGCATCGCTTAACTGATTCAATATTTGACGAATTATACTACTTTGCTCTCATTCCACTAAAAAGCAATGGTAGCATGATTGGCGCAACCGGACTTGCCTTTTCCGAGGCGGATCGGGTTCTTAATGAAGAAGAGTTTTTTTTGCTAGAACGATTCGTCGATCTTGCGGCACTTGCCTTGAGTAATGCTTTATTGGTGGCTTCTTTATATAATGAAATTAAGGAACGTAAGGAAAAAGAAAAAGCGCTTGGGCATTCAGAAGAAAAGTTTTTCAAGTCATTTCAGATGAGTCCGAGTGCTATTGCGATTGCTCGGATGGATGGTACATATATAGACGTGAATGAGAATTTCTGTAAAAGTACGGGCTATCCTAAAGAAGAGCTAATTGGTAAGACAAGAGTGCAAGTAGGCCTTTGGCTGAAGGAGGAGGACAAGGACTTCCTGATTAGGAAACTCAAAGACCAAGGGGAAGTTAATAATCTAGAAGCTTGGTTTCGTCGTAAGGATGGTGGGAAAATTTGTGGCTTGATGTCGGCACGAGTCGTTACAATCAACGATGAACAGTGCATCCTATCTATTGCCCATGATATTACAGAGCAAAAAAAATTTGAAGAGCAACTCAAATTATCGGAAGAAAAATTTTCCCAAGCTTTTTACCTGAGCCCAGATATCATAACGATCAGTCGGCTAGATGGCACCTATGTGGAGGTCAATGAAGGTTTTGTCCATATAAGTGGTTTTTCTAAAGAAGAAGTCATCGGGAAAAAGGCCATGGATTTGGGAATTTGGCAGGAAGAATGGGCGCGGGAGCGAATGGTAGAGACGCAAAAAAATCATGGTGAGATTCGTAATCTGGAGATTCCGTTCCGATGCAAAGACGGACATATTGTATATGGACAATTGTCAGGATGTATGCTTAATCTTGATGGGGAACCATGTTATATGATAGTTGTTCGTGATATTACTGCACAGTTAGAGGCGGAGAAGGAACGCCAATACCAAGAAGAAGTCTTATTAGCCAGCAAGAATAAGCTATCTTTGGCGGCGGGGCTAGCTAACTTAGGGCCGTGGGAGTACAACTTTGAGACGGATCTTTATGAATTCGATGATGAGTTTTACGCTATCTATGGTACGGACGTAGCGAGGGAAGGGCGTTTTATGTCTTTGGGTACCTATGTCAGAGAGTTTGTACATCCAGAAGATGCTTGGAGATTAAAAAAAGAAAGAAATTTTTTTTCGCCTAGAGAACAATTAAATACTAGTGATATAGGGCATCGGATCATCCGGCGAGATGGTGAGGTACGAAATGTTCTTGTGCGGCGATGTGTTATTAGAAATGCCGACGGAAAGATCATAAAAAAATATGGAACGAATCAGGATATTACCGAGCGGGTGCGGGTGGAGGAAGAACAACGAAAACAGGCAGAAATCATCAATCGCATGGTCTACGTTGATTCGTTGACGGGGCTTGCAAATCGGTATCATTTAAATGAATGGTTAAATAAAGAGATGGAGCGCGCGCGCGTAGGGAAAGCGTCGGGAATTATTTTGTTCATTGATTTAGATGATCTAAAGATGGTCAACGATACGTATGGTCACTCTTTTGGGGATAAGATTATTATTGCGGCTGGGAAAAGAATTGTTGATGGACTGAGTGAAAAAGCCTTTGTGGCTCGTATTGGCGGGGATGAGTTTGTCGTAATCTTGCCTGGCATATATGAACGAGGACAAATAGAAGAAATTGCTCATAAGATAAGTAAGTCATTAGGAAAGAAACAGGAAATTCTCGGAAGAGTCTTTCATATGACGGCAAGTATTGGTATTGTCTCTTATCCTGCTGATGGCGACACGACGGAAGAGCTTATTAAAAATGCCGATAATGCCATGTATGCGGCAAAAAAAGCCAGCAAAAATTGTTGGCGATTTTATACTGGCGAGATGCAAACAGAGGCATATAAAAAAATACAACTGACGGGTAGTTTGCGTTATGCTTTGGCGCGGGGAGAACTTTCGCTTGTATATCAACCGCAGATCGCTACCAACGAAAGAACTGTGTTTGGATTTGAGACACTCTTGCGTTGGAATAACCCCGAATATGGGATTGTGTCACCAATGCAATTTATTCCACTCGCCGAGCAATCTGGACTTATCCATAGCATTGGGCAATGGGTTCTACGTGAAGCTTGTCAATTTGCTCGGCGTTTGGCTGAACGGGGATGGAGCGGAGTACGTGTCGCCGTGAATGTATCGTCAAAACAAATAGCTACTGATGATTTTATCGCTATTATCCGCAGTGCTATTAAAGAGGCTGGTATCCAGCCGCGACAACTTGAACTTGAGATTACCGAAAGTGTGCTGATGACGTCGCTTGAGGATGCTACGAGCAAGCTTGCCGAGCTTAAAGAATTGGGGGTGCATTTGTCGCTGGACGATTTTGGCACAGGTTTTTCGTCCTTGACCTATTTGCGCAGATTACCGGTTGAAACGCTTAAAATCGATAAATCTTTCATCGATATGATAACAACCGATGCGCAAGGGGCAAAAATCATTGGCTCCATTATAAATATGGCGCACACGATTGATATGAATGTAGTCGCTGAAGGGGTAGAAACCGATGCGCAACTAGAATACTTGAGCGATAAAGAATGTGATTTGATTCAAGGCTATCTATTCAGTCGCCCAGTACCGGAAGCTGAGGCGTTTAAGGTACTGATTGGCAAGGAGTGCTGAGTGAATGGGAGATAAACCGCTTTAGGTAAAATGCAATTACCTTGAGCGGTTTTCTATTTTTATAATGAGTAGAGATATCTCCCGCTGTATCGTTATCGTTTTACTTTACAATTAGAATCTTATTCGGGAAATTAAAAATTTTTCAATGTATTGTTAAGAAAATGTTAACATTTTCTTAACGTACTCTTTACTTTGTGGAGCTAAAATTAGAATAAATAGGTTAAGTCAATTTGGCTAAACACTAAGTAGGGGGAAAGACTGATGAAAAATAAAGGGTTGCTTGATTTGTTTGCTGAAAAGGATAAGGATGTTAGCCGTAGGCTTTTTCTTAAGAGTTGTGGAGCTTCTATCGTACTCGCAGGAATGCCGTTTAATTTAACTGAAATTTTTGCAGCCAATCGTATAGCGGCAAGTAATATTACCTTGACTTGGGGCCTTGATCCTAGAAGCACCCAAACAATTGCATGGTCTACAGATACCAGTACAACTAAAGGGACCATTCAAACTGTAAAAACAAAAAAGTATCGCAAGAGTGGTTGGGATCATGCACAGGTTATAGATGCAAATTTAGAACTATTTACTACCAATAAAGGCGATTTTAATATTCATTTTGCAACCCTCGAAGGTTTAACATCAGGGACGCAGTATACATATAGAGTAGGTAGTGGAAATAGCTGGAGTGATCCTGAGACTTTTACAACAGAGCAGGATGGCGATAAGGCCTTTAAGTTCTTAGTATTTGGTGATTCACAAAGTGGTTTGCCGAAAAATCCAGAATATGGCCCATGGCGAACAACCATTCATAATGCATATGCTGCCAATCAGGATGCCGCTTTCTTTATGAATGTTGGTGACTTGGTTGAAGTTGGACAAGATCAGGCGCATTGGAAAAATTGGTACGAAGCGGCGCAAGATGTAATAGACAAAATCCCCAACATGGCCGTGCCAGGAAATCATGAAACCTATGATGTACCAGAGGAAAATCATTCGGTGGTACCGATTAACTTTAAAAAACAGTTACGCTTACCGAAAAACGGCCCAGATGCCTTAAAAGGGCAAGCGTATTCCTTTGATTATGGAAATACGCATTTTGCAATACTTGACAGCCAGGAACAGGAAGAAGGTCAGTATGTTCCTAATATGTTAGCGCTTGAGGCAGAATGGCTAGACCAAGATTTGTCAGCAACCAATAAAAAATGGAAGATTGTCCTGTTCCATAAAACTCCATACTATAATAAAGCCTTTCGTTCCAATGAAAAATTAAAAGCTGTACTAACACCAATTATGGATAAGCATCATGTTGATTTAGTCATCAATGGTCATGATCATGGCTATTCAAGAACATATCCTATTTATCAAGATTCATTTGTTAGTACGCCAGACCAAGGAACCATTTACCTTGTTGCGGGTCGAAGTGGCAATAAATATTATACCGATTTATCAGCCAAAGTTTGGGATGCCTTTTTCCACGACCCTCAGGTCGAACCTAATTATATTGCCATTGAGGTATCGGTAGATATATTGACGATTCGAGCTTATACGCAAAGCGGAAGTTTAATTGATACTTATAGTATTGATAAATTAAATAAAACGGACGCACCTCGTACAAGTTTGCCAGAACGTTCTAACGACACTCGCTTGGTCATCTGGGGAAACATGCTACAGACGCCACTGGTCAATTTGCCACCACAAAAAATATCCGGAGTTTGGCATTTACCACTACGCAGTTTTGTAGAATTTATTGGTGGTGAAGTTACGGCCGATCGTAATGGAAATGTCACTACAAAATACAAATCAACTGAAATCAACTTTACCCTAGGTGAAAAACAGGCAGTGAATAACAATTCCCCAATTACCTTAGCATATCCGCTAACCCTTACCAAAGGCACTGCTATGATTTCCGCGGATGATGTGAAGAGATTATGGGGCTTCGAGTCGCGCTATGATCAAAATACCAATATGTTGATGTTAGCAAAATAAGATTATACGCATAGCTCGTTTAAGTGACAAAATGCCTCAATCCTTGTAAAATAGAGGTTGAGGCATTTTCATATACACTATTTTGCCGATAAAAAGATAGGGAGAGGATATGTTTGTTTATTGAAATGCGATTAAAGAAAAAGCTTATGTCAGAAGAGGATACGATTAAAGTTCTACAGGAAGCGGAGTTTGGAACATTGGCTTGTATTTGTGCAAATGGATATCCATATGCAGTACCTCTAAATTTCGTTTATGAAAATGGTGCGATATATTTTCATTCTGCTCATAAGGGACACAAAATTGATACAATCAAAAATAACGATAAAGTCAGTTTTTCGGCAGTGAGTTATATTTATTTAGTACCAAATAACTTTGATACCGAATATGACAGTGTCGTAATATTTGGGACAGCGATTGAACTTACCGATGAACTGGAAAAACGCCAAGCCTTAGTATCCTTAATTAAAAAATACTCAAATGACTATTTTGAAGAAGGTATGGCTTACATCAACAAAAGTATGCAAGCCGCTGCTGTTTATAAAATAAATATTGAATATATGACGGGAAAACGAGGACGGTAGGAATCAATGGTTGTTGGCATAATAAAGTGAGTGGAAGTAGTTTTTAAGAAAACGATGGTTAAAATTGTAGGAGCGTGTTAACGGTTGTTTTGCGATATAACGAGGATAAAAAATCATGGTTATATTATATTTGCAATACCTGCCTAGTATGACAGATTAAAGTGTAACCTTTATTTTTTTATATCTAGCTTAAATTATGGGAAAATTACAAAATAATATTGAAAGGATTTTGGAGGTAATTTGTCGAATAATATAATGTAATATATGTAAATTTTTACTTTGTTCCATATGAGGAGCCCCGATTCTAGAAATTGCAAGTGGTGTTATTTCCCGTTTGGACAGGGATGTCCATAGAAGAGTAATTACTATCATTAATCGAATTGTAAGTAATGAAGGGAGTAATGTTAAGTGAAGAAAAAGCTGATATCTATATTAGTTCTGGTGGGCATATTACCGATTATATTTATATCTGGATTTTTTTATAGAGTATTGCAGAATAATTTAATGGAAAATAGTGATAAAATTGGATCGGCTCAAATACAAAGGACCCAAGCTAGTATTAGTGAATTCGTCGGCAAATATCTCAACGCATTACGTTCTATGGCTGATAATCCTGCGTTGAAAAATAGAGATATTTTACTCGCGAAACCATTACTGGTCGCGGGTGTAAAAATATTTCCTGATATGAGTATGGTTATGGATGATTTGAACGGCAACCAGATTGTACGGGGTGATGATGCAAAATTAGGGACTGTTGGAACAAGAGATTATTATAAATTAGCATTAAAGGGTGAAGAAGCGATATCTGATCCTTTGGTTAGCAATACAAATGGGAAAACAGGAATCAACTTTGCAGTGCCAATTAAAGATGGGAATGGACAAATTGTTGGTGTGTTGCAAAGCCTAGTCGTGCTTGATAAAATTTCTGAATTTGTAAAAAAGGAATCAACAGAATCCACTGATGTTGTTATTACAGATAAAAAAGGGAAAATTCTTGCTCATCCTAAAGGAAATCTAACCGATAAGGGGAAAAATGTAGCTGATTTGCCTTTCGTACAAAAGGCATTAGCGGGTGAAACAGGCAGTTCTGAATACATAAATGAAGAAGGACAGAAGATGCTTGTTTACTATACGTTAGACAAAATTACCGGTTGGGCTGTTTATACCGAAACACCTTATGATATTGTGATGAATAAGGTTTATGAAGTTAGAATAACCTTTGTTGTTACTCTAGTCATAATAATCTTACTTGTTTCGTTGATTGGTTACGTTATTGCAGGGAAAATTAGCAAACCAATTACTTGTTTACGCGATCAAGCAATATTGGTAGCTTCAGGAAAACTGCGAATTGGCGAACTTAATATTGATAGGCAAGATGAGATTGGGGAGCTTGCAAGTAGTTTTAATAATATGACAGAGCAACTAGCAAATTTGGTTAAACAGGTACAGGATAAGGCGCAGCGAGTAGCGAAAGCCAGTGAGTTGCTTATGGTGACTTCGGAGCAATCGGCGACTGCGAGCAATCAGGTTGCTGAATCGGTTGTTAGGATCGCTGCAGGCAGTCAGGAACAGTTGAACGATGTTCATGATGTCTCTGCTGCTGTAGAATCCGTGGCAGCAACATTAGAGCAGATAACCGCTACCGCAAATGAAGTTGCTATTGCTGCTGATTCTACGTTTAGCATCACGCAGTCAGGTCAAAATAACATTAAAAATGCTGTAGTACAAATCAATTATGTTAGCAAAACCACAAAAGAGGTTGGCGATACGATAACTGAACTGGAGAAGAGTTCAGAGAGAATAAGTAATATAGTGAACGTAATTACTGAAATTGCGGGGCAAACGAATTTGCTGGCACTCAACGCCGCAATTGAGGCAGCAAGGGCTGGGGAAAATGGGAAAGGCTTTGCCGTGGTGGCGGATGAGGTGAGAAAGTTGGCGGAGCAATCTCGTCAAGCTGCACAAGATATCGCAGTATTAATTAGCAATAATACCGAAAATATTGGTAAAGCGGTTCTGGCGATGGAACAAGGAAGTAAAAATGTAGAACAAGGAATTGACAATGTAAATCATGTGGGAAATGATTTTAAAAATATTTACGAGGCTATCAGTGGTCTATCCAAGCAAGTTCGAGAAATATCAGCTGCTATTGAAAATATAGCAGAGAGCAGCCAGCGTATTGTTACGGCGGTAAATGGAATTGAAAATATTAGTAAGAATGGGGCTGGTGAAGTTGAGACTGTTTCAGCGGCAACAGAGGAGCAGTTGGCTTCAATTGAAGAAATTGCATCTTCAAGCCAAGAACTTTCCCATTTAGCGGAAAGCTTACATCAGGAAGTTAATAAGTTTCAAATTTAGGGTCAAATGAGTCCGAGAAAGTTGTTTAATGGCTCAATCCTTTCAATAATAAGGATTGAGTCGTTTCTATATAATGAATCAAAATCCCGCCAAATTATTTGGCGGGATTTTACTATTAAATAGTAAAATTTTTAATAAAAAAATTGTAAATATTAGGTGAGAAATTTAAATTTTTAGTGGGACAAACGAACGGTCTCGTGCTATAATGAGCTCAAGTAGTATAAACTGTCTTTATACATAGTCGGTACAAAGAGTCACGTTATTTATAATAAAAAGCTAGGCAGAAATAGATTATGAATAGTAGATTCTGGGTTGGATGAAAATCGTCGGAATCATCCTGTTTGATAGATTAACAGAAGAAAAACGATGCATGGTCGAAAAGAATAATAGGATGTGCTGCTGGAAACAATGGAATAGATAAGCAGATTGCTAGAGTAGTTGGAATTTTATTTGTTTTTTTCAGTAGAAAAAAGACGCCGAAAGGAAGCTAGGGTATCGAGTGTGCGTGGCGGTTTACTATTGAAGCTAAGTGAGGGGATTCTTTAATGAAGGAGGAGAAGCTAGAATGCTGCAAGAGTTTGGAAATGTTGGGCTGTTATTGATTGTTGCTTTGGTGTTTCCGGTAATGGCGTTGGGGATTGCTTTTATGATTCGCCCGCATCCTCGCCAGAATGACGTGGAAAAATCTTTGCCATATGAGTGTGGTGTAGATACGGTTGGCGAGACGTGGATACAATTTAGAGCGAGTTATTTTTTGTATGCCTTGGTATTTGTCGCGTTTGATATTGAGACTGTTTTTTTATATCTTTGGGCGATTAAGTTCCAGCAGTTGGGTACGTTTGCCTTTGTTGAGATGTTTATTTTCCTTAGTATTTTAGTGGTAGGGCTAGGATATGCTTGGAAGAAGGGAGCGTTGGAATGGAAGTAAATAAATTGCAAACACAAGATGAGCGAGACAATGAATTGTTAGAAAAAAATATAATTTTAACCAGTTTTGATACAGTATTAAAATGGGCACGCAGTAATTCGCTATGGCCACTGTCGTCAGGGCTGGCTTGTTGTGCGATCGAAATGATGTCGGCTGCCGCTGCGCGCTTTGATTTATCGAGGTTCGGGTATGAGGTTTTTCGTGCTTCACCAAGACAAGCGGATCTCTTAATTGTGGCTGGTACTTTGACTTGGGCGATGGCGGGGCCGCTAAAGCGTTTGTACGAGCAGATGCCTGAACCGAAATATGTGATTGCTATGGGCAGTTGTGCAAATTCTGGAGGACCTTTTGCCGATTCCTATTCGGTGGTTCCTGGTGTCGACAAAATTCTGCCAGTCGATGTGTATATTCCTGGTTGCCCACCGCGTCCAGAAGCTTTGATTCACGGGATGTTGGAATTGAAACGCAAGATTAACAATCCTGAGGCTGCGAGGAAAAAGGTATGAGCAATTTAGACATAAATAGGGTATTGGCAGAGCTCCAAGCGCAGTATGGCGAAGAAGTAAAACTCCTTGGTGAGGGAGCGCAGGCAGCGTTAATTGCTCCGACAACTTATATAGTAGAGATATTGGGGCTACTTAAAACGAAGGAGTCTTATCAATTTAACATGCTACGGAATTTGACGGCGGTTGATTATCTGGAGTATATGGAATTTGTGTATCATTTATATTCTTTGCCGCTTCGTCAGGCGATTACGGTGAAGACTCGGTGCGGTATGGAAGATGCAGAGGTTCCATCCGTCACGGCGCTTTGGCCTTCGGCAAATTTTCAGGAACGGGAAATTTATGATTTATTAGGTGTAAAATTTATCGGTCATCCTGATTTACGACGTATTTTAATGCCAGAGGAGTTCACTGAACATCCATTGCGTAAAACTTATAAGGCTCATAATACGGGGGAAAAGACATGGTAAAGACAGAAACCTATACGTTGAATATGGGACCGCAACATCCTAGTACGCATGGTGTGTTACAAGTCGTACTGGAACTAGATGGTGAACTGGTAATTCAAGCTGTACCGCACATGGGGTATTTGCATCGTGGCATTGAAAAATTGGCGGAAAGTCGTACGTATGCCCAATTTATACCTTATACGGATCGGCTAGATTATGTTTCATCCATGGGAAACAATTGGGGCTATTGCCAGACGGTAGAAAAGTTGATGGGGATTACAGTGCCTGAACGGGCCGAATATTTGAGGATCATCATGACTGAACTGAATCGTATCGCCAGTCATCTGATTTTTATGGGTTCGCTAGCGATTGACCTTGGCGCCTCTACTGGAATGATGTTTGGCTTTCGCAGTCGTGAACGGATTTTAGATTTATTTGATATGGCCTGCGGTGCTAGGCAGACCTATAGTTACATACGATTTGGCGGTGTTTCAGCCGATATACCACCAGAATTTATCCCGGAACTAGAGCGATTTTTGGCGGATTTTCCGGCGATGCTTGCAGAATACCACGAATTATTAACCGGCAATGAAATTTTGTATCACCGTTTAAAAGGTACTGGTGTGATTTCTGGTCAAAGAGCACTTGAAATTGGTTTGACCGGACCTGCCTTGCGGGCCTCGGGCGTTGCCTATGACATTCGCAAAGTAGAGCCATATGGTATTTACGATCATTTTGATTTCAGCGTGCCACTTGGTCAAGTTGGCGACTGCTGGGATCGTTACATAGTCCGCATGGAGGAAATGAAGCAAAGCGCCAGCATCGCTAGGCAGGCTTTAGACCAAATGCCTGAGGGCCAAGTTATGGCGAAGATTCCTAAAGTAATAAAACCACCTGTTGGTGATGTATATCATTCTATCGAAAACCCGCGTGGCGAGCTAGGTTTTTATATTGTTAGCGATGGTTCGACGAAACCTTATCGCCTCCATGTGCGCCGTCCTTCCTTTATTAACTTGCAAGTGCTGAATGAAACCTGTCAGGGATTGCTGATCGGTGATGTTGTAGCAGTACTAGCGACATTAGATTCATTGATGGGGGAAGTGGACTGCTAAACTTTATAAAGAGGAGTCAGAAACTATGCAAGAGATAACGAGCTTATTTCAAATTGCAAAAATACTAAGAGAACTACTAGGACGCTTTTTACCTGACGAGCAGCTAGTAGATTTTTGCATGAGCTTAATCAATATTGGGGCTATTTTTATGATTATTTCCTTGACGGCAGTGGTGCTCGTGTATGCTGAACGAAAGGTAAGTGCCTTTATGCAGAGAAGATCAGGTCCGAATCGCGTCGGTCCTAAGGGGACTTTGCAATCTGTCGCAGATATGATTAAACTCATGGCGAAAGAGGATATTATGCCAACGGGCGCTGATAAATGGATGTGGATGTTAGCACCGATGCTGCTTTTTATTCCCGCGGCTGCAGTTTTTGTAGTGTTTCCTTTTGATGATAAGGCAATTTTTGCGGATTTAAATATTGGTATTTTTTATTTTATCGCGATATCGGCGCAGTCGGTTTTACCTTTTTTGATGGCGGGTTGGGCCTCGAATAATAAGTATTCCTTGGTTGGTGGTATGCGTACGGTTGCGCAAATGCTTAGCTATGAGGTTCCAATGGTGCTTTCTATTTTAGGAATCGTGATGCTGGTAGGTTCAATGCGGATGAGTTCAATCGTAGCAGCGCAAGAACAGGTTTGGTTTATCTTTTTACAACCAATCGCCTTTGTAGTTTATGTGATTACGGCAACCGCAGAAATTAATCGGGCGCCGTTTGACTTAGTTGAGGGTGAGTCGGAGTTGGTTGCTGGCCCATTTACTGAATATACTGGTATGCGTTGGGCGCTCTTTTTTTTGGCTGAATACGCAAATTTGTTGGCTGTTTCCGCGATTGCCACAACCTTGTTTTTGGGCGGCTGGAACGGACCTTGGTTTCCGGGCTGGGTATGGTTTTTTCTTAAAGTTGGCGGAATGATTTTCTTATTTATGTGGTTCCGCTGGACTTTTCCTCGGCTGCGCATTGATCAGCTTATGGCTTTTGGCTGGAAAATGTTATTGCCCTTGGCATTAGTGAATGTCATTGTTACCGGAATTGGCATGTATATTTATAATTTTTTCAGTTAGGAGGGACAAGTTATGCTTGGTAGAGGATTATTAAAGGGCATGCGTGTAACTTTAAAGAGTTTCTTTAATAAAAAGGAAACGTTGCAGTATCCAGAAAAAAAGCTACCTATGCCCGCGCGTTTTCGTGGCGGTGAACTGGATTTAGATACGAAAAAATGCATTGCGTGCGGACTGTGTTCAATGGCGTGCCCGAATCATGTAATTGAGCTGACTACAGGCACGAATGAAGCGAAAAAGAGGTACTTAAAATCCTATGTATATCATTCTGGATTGTGCTTATATTGTAATTTTTGCGTTGAAGCCTGTCCGACGAATGCGATTTGTTGGGATAAAAATTATGAAAATTCTCGATACTTTCAAGAGGATTTAGATGTTGATTGTTTAGCGATTGCCGAACAAAAGGATACCCTTAAGGGGAGGGATGATGGATGAATGAGCTAATCTACAATGTCGCCTTTTTTATTTTTGCGGCGATTACAGTAGCTGCCGCCATTGGTGTTGTGACAAAAAGTAATCTTGTACATAGTGCATTACTGCTAGCTTTATGTTTTATCGGCGTAAGTGGTTTGTATGTGCTTTTGCAGGCGGACTTTTTGGCAGCAGTCCAAATTCTAATTTACAATGGGGCAATTGCGATTGTTTTTGTTCTCGGGACGATGCTTACAAGGCGTAGTGCTCGGCATGGAACCAATGATACGGAGGTAAATATTCCGTCTCGGTTAGTTTCATTGGTAAGCGGATTGTTCGTCATTATTACCTTGGGTGTTATCGCTACTACACCGTGGCGGTATTCCAGCATTGAGGCTGTCCAAGATACTCCAGCACTGCTTGCGCAGTTTATACTAACCGATTATATGGTGGTAATGGAAGTATCGGCAGTGCTACTACTGGCGGCTATGATTGGTGCAATTGTTTTGGCAAAGGGAGTGGAAGAATGATTGGCTTGGTTCATTTTTTAACCGTTGCGGCTATGGTATTTGCGATTGGCTTGTATGGGGTATTGACTAAGCGCACGATTATCGGTATCTTGATGAGCATTGAGCTAATGCTGAATGCTGTGAATATAAACTTAATTGCCTTTTCGCGGTTTATCACACCAGAGGCTTTAACTGGACAAATATTTGCTATTTTTACGATTACGGTAGCAGCTGCCGAGGTGGCGGTTGGGTTAGCGATGGTCTTTCGAGTATATTATGATCGAAATACAGTGCATGCTGCGAGACTTGATGAGATGCGCTGGTAAGATTGATTGCAGTAGAGAGTAGGTGAGAAATTTGTTTAGCCAATATGCACTATATCATGCGTGGCTTATTCCGTTGTTACCGGCAGTGGCGTTTATCCTAGTGGGATTTTTTCTGCGTCGTCTTCCGTCAGTAGCAGGGGCGGTATCTATTTGTATGAGTTTGCTCAGTTTTGCCTTGAGTTTAGGGGTGGGGTATGGCATTATAGCACGTAATATCACGGTGGATACTCCGCTCATCCAAAAAATTTCTTGGGTTGCTATATCGGGACTCAATATTGATATGGGGGTATATATTGATCCTATATCGGCGATGATGCTGTGCGTTGTTACCTTGGTAACATTGATGGTCCAAATCTACTCTATTGGATATATGCGTGGTGATGCTGGATTTGGACGTTTTTTTGCATATGTATCATTGTTTGCAGCGTCTATGTTAGGACTCGTCATCGCTGTTAACTTTGTACAACTGTTTGTTTTTTGGGAGCTAGTTGGTTTGTGTTCCTATCTTTTAATTGGCTACTATTTCCATAAAATTTCTGCGCGAGAAGCCGCGAAGAAAGCCTTTATTACTACGCGCATTGGTGATTTTGGGTTATTGGTTGGAATATTGTTTTTGCAGATTTTATTTGGTACACTAGATTTTCAGCAATTAGCAGTTCATGTGCCTGCCTATGCTATGCAGCATGGCACGGCTTTGTTAACTGTGGTAGCCTTGCTCGTATTCCTTGGGCCTATTGGTAAATCGGGACAGTTTCCACTGCATGTGTGGTTGCCGGATGCGATGGAAGGGCCGACACCGGTATCAGCACTTATTCATGCTGCTACCATGGTGGTAGCGGGGGTGTACTTGGTCTCTAGGGCCTTCTTCTTATTTAGCGTTTTGCCGGAGGCGATGACGGTCATCGCTTGGGTCGGTGCATTTACAGCTTGCTTTGCGGCTAGCATCGCATTTACTCAGCGCGATATCAAACGTATTTTAGCGTATTCCACGGTTAGTCAGTTGGGGTATATGATGTTAGCGCTTGGGGTAGGCAGTGTTACGGCGTCGATGTTTCATTTGATGACACATGCCTTTTTTAAAGCTTTGATGTTTTTAGCAGCCGGCGCAGTATTGCATGGTTTGCCGGATAAAAACGATATTTTTGCGATGGGCGGCTTGCGTCATAAGATGCCAGTTACGTTTGCGGCGATGACGATTGGTGTACTCGCTATATCTGGTATTCCGCCGTTTGCTGGTTTTTTTTCCAAGGATGAAATCCTGCTAGCGGTTTCTCAGGTGAGTACGCCCTTGTATATCATCGCCGTAGTGACTTCATTTATGACGGCATTTTATATGGCAAGACTCTTGATTGTCGTCTTCTGTGGAGCAGAAAAACCGGACAATCATCCACATGAAGCACCAATGTCCATGCGAATACCATTGGTAGTGCTTGGGGTGCTCGCTATTGTTGGTGGATATATACCTTATGCGAATCATTTTGGCGAGTGGGTTCGGTTCGGCTTAGCTTCTCATGAGGGTTTGAATGTAAGTATCGCGACAACCTCGACGATCTTGTCGATCTTGGCCATTTGTTTGGCTTGGGTTATCTATGGTTCGGGTAATGTTACCTCTGATAGCCTAGTTAGACGTTTCAGTACTTTGTATAAGCTGAGTTTCCATAAATATTATATTGATGAGTTGTACTTGTGGCTCAATCATACTTTTGTCGATGGAACAGGAAAGCTTTTGTATTGGTTGGAGCTGAATTTTGTTGAAGGAATGATAAAAGAAGTAGCTAATTTGCCACTTCAACTTGGCAATGCGGTGCGCAAAGGCCAGAGTGGTAACTTGCAACGGTATGGTTTGGTCATGTTTGGCGCAATGCTCATCGTTGTAGCATGGTTAGTGCTGCTCAATCCGTTATTTAAAGGTATCGTATCGGGAGGTGCTTACTAAAATGGTCCATTTTCCATTATTAACGACAATTTTATTAACGCCTATCTGGGGGATACTGGTACTCGCCATTATGCCGCGTGAAGCTGACAGAACGATAAAGATGATAGCAGCGGTAACGATGTCAATCGCGCTCGGCTTAACCTTGTATGCTTACTGGTTTTATGATGTTAGTTTGGGCGGGATGCAGTATGTAGAGAATGTGCCTTGGATTGCTGAGCTAGGCGTAGCTTATGCATTGGGGGTGGATGGCATTTCTTTGCCCCTACTCCTCTTGACGATATTGGTTGGTTTTTCTACCATCTTTGTTTCTTGGAAGGTTGATACACGTGCTAAAGAATATTTTATTCAATTGTTGCTCTTAATTGCTGGCGCAATCGGAACGTTTGTATCACAAGATTTGTTCATCTTCTTATTGTTTTACGAGCTCGGGATCATACCGACGTATATTATGGTGGCTGTTTGGGGTTCCTCTAAGCGTGTGAGTAAAGACTATGCCGCGATGAAGATGACGATTTATTTGCTCTTAGGCTCCGCCTTCATGCTGGCTGGTGTTATCGCATTATATGTGAATGCTTTCCCGGCAGGGATGCGAACCTTTGGTATGCAAGCTTTAGCGCAGGCGCATTTGATTGGAAATTTATCAGAATCTGTGCAAGTGGTCGTATTTTTTTTATTGCTGCTTGGCTTTGGTTCTACTTTATCCATGTGGCCATTTTACAGTTGGGCGCCGGATGGTTATGCGGCAGCGCCAACGGGGGTATCGATGCTGCATGCTGGTGTGTTAAAGAAAATCGGCGGATATGGCTTGATTCGGATTGGACTGTTCATTTTACCGCTCGGGGTTAAATTTTGGGCGCCGTTTATTGCTTTTGTTGCGGTGATGAATGTTTTGTATGCCGCCTTTGTTGCCCTAGCGCAAAAAGATTTAAAATATATTGTCGGGTATTCTTCCATATCTCATATGGGATATATATTGCTTGGTTTTGCGGCACTCAATGTGATCAGCTTAGATGGCGCGATTGCCAATATGTTCGCACATGGGATCATGAGCGCCTTATTCTTTGCGATGATTGGTCTGGTCTATGACAAAACAAATACACGGCAAGTTCACGAACTTGGCGGGTTAGCGCATCAAATGCCACGCGTAGCTATTGGCTTTATGTTAGCGGGGATGAGCTCGCTCGGACTTCCTGGACTCGTTGGATTCGTTCCCGAGTTCACGACCTTTGTGGGTGCGTTTAAAGTATATCCGCTCTATACTTTGCTAGCCATTTCTGGTATTGTTTTCACGGCTCTTTATATACTGCGCGTGCTGGCAAATGTCTTATTTGGTCCAAGACGTGAAGAGTTTGATACATGCCGCGATGCCTCTGGCGTTGAATTGGTATCGCTTGTACTCTTGGGCACTATTTTAGTCGTAGTTGGTGTTTTTCCACAAGTATTAATGGGGACGGTTAACAGTGGTATGGAGTCGGCAATGGCGACTTTGTTTGGAGGTGCTTTTTGATGAATATTGCACTACTCACGAGTGAAATTGCGGTTGTAATTCTCGCTTTGCTGATCATCGTCTTTGACTTACTGATGCCTAAGCAAGAAACGCGGCGTAGCCTAGGGGACTTTGCTGTCTGTGGTTTACTCGGAATTTTGGTTTATAACTTTAACCAGTATGGGACTTTCGCTACGGTGTATCATGGCTTTTTTGTGGTCGATAACTTTGCTTTGTTTTTCAAGCAATTATTCATGGTGGCGACAATCTTAACGCTGCTCTTCTCTTTGGATTATGTCGAAAGAATGACCCGCAGTGCTGGGGAATTTTATGCATTGTTATTGCTGGGATTAGTGGGGATGATGGTCATGGCCTCCGCAAATGATTTATTAACGGTATTTATTGGCTTGGAACTGATGACCATTGTTTTTTATATTCTCGTTGGCTTTGATTTAAAAAGTGTTAAGTCCAGTGAAGCTGGCATAAAGTATGCAATTCTTGGTTCAGCATCGAGTGCTGTGTTGCTCTATGGAATGAGCTGGGTATATGGTTTCACCGGTAGTATTATGCTGAGCCAAATTGCTATGCATCTTACGGCAAGTCCAGCTATATTACTAGGAATGGGGCTTATGATTGCTGGGTTCTGTTTCAAATTGTCCATTGTTCCCTTTCATATGTGGGCTCCCGATGTTTACGAAGGTGCGCCGACTCCGATTACGGCTATGCTGGCAATGGCATCAAAAGCTGCTGGTTTCGCGGTAGTATTGAGAGTTTTCTTGGTAGGATTTGCAGGCTTACAAGCGTATTGGCTGCCGATTATTGCGCTGTTGGCTGGAATCAGTATGATTGTCGGCATTGTAGTTGCGATATGGCAGACGAATATCAAGCGGATGCTCGCCTATTCCTCCATAGCGCAAGCTGGTTATATTTTATCAGGCTTACTAGCTGCTAATGCAGCCGGAGTCAAGGGGATGTTGGTGTATGCGGTGCTATATATGGTAGCCAATGTTGGTGCCTTTGCCGTAACCATTGCTGTCCATAACCAATGTGGTTCCGATGATATTGACGATCTTTCTGGATTAGCCCAAAGATCACCGCTCTTGGCAGTGGTGATGACGGTATCGCTGTTATCGATGGCAGGTCTGCCGCCGATGGCAGGTTTTGTTGGGAAGATGTATATCTTTATGGCGATTACAGACCAAGGGTATTTCTGGCTTGCGATACTAGGTCTTGTATTGTCGATGGTTTCAGTCTATTATTACATGCTTGTGGTCAAAGTAATGTACAGCAAGGACGCAAAGGATCAGCAGGCATTTACGATGAGTGGCTCACTACGTATTGTTGCACTACTGAGTTTGATTGCAACGTTGTTCATTGGGATATACTCAGCCCCACTCGCTGCCCTAGCAAATGCAGCCGCGCGGTCGCTCTGGTAAAAAAGTAAGAGCCATAAATATCCCCAAAGTGATAAGGATATTTATGGCTCTTTACGATTTATTATTTGGTTTGTAACGATATGATTTGATTTGGAGTATGTAGCTCACTTTCTACGCAGCGCATTATATAACTTAGCAGATTCACTGGCGATAAAATCACTAGAATAATTGTGATCGCTTGTACGCGTGTAAAAACTAATTAAAATTGGGTCATGTCCGTCTTGAATTACCCCGACGTCGCAAAGCACGTCATCTAGCTCGCCAACCTTGTGAAACACTGGAACTTGCATATAGCGAGGAATTTCATCGGTAAAAATGGTGTTAGAGAGATCATCTTTTAGTTGAAGGACTTGTTTTTTATCAAGATATTTTTCTTTATAAATCGCTTCAATCACTTTACTCATTTCATACGGGGTTGTTACGCTATGATAATCGTATTTTTTGAAGGCTTGTTCATTGTGAATTTTTGTCGCTTTTAAGCGTAAATCTCGTTGCACTTTATCTAAGAAATTATTTTTGTTTTCATCAAATTCACTAAGTAAGGCTTCAAAGGAAGTATTATCACTGACTTTAATCATGAGGTCGATATCTTGATCATATTCATCTTGTTTGGCTGGAGAGGCTTTTGGATAAAGGTATTTGTAGGTAGCGAGTGCCACGATTAATTTACTTGTTGAGGCAGTAGGGAAGATGTTGTCTTGGTTGATTTGAATCGTTTTTCCTGTTTTTAAATTTTTAGCGAAAACACCGACGTCGCCATTGAACTGTTGAAAATCGTTATGTATTTCTAGTTCTAAAACAGAGGAAGCATGAGCCGTTACGCTTCCTATAAACAGCAAGAGGACGGTACATAATAGGATGAATTTTTTATTCATTGAATGCTCCTTTTTAGCTCAATTCTTTTATTTTATCTTATCATATATTTTCTATTTTGTTTCAGGGAAATATTAAATGTTTTTAGGGAAAATATTGCTGAACCTTTAGGATCTTTGTACTAACTTTTTATATTGACAAAATAAAAACAAAGGTATATATTCAAATAGTACACTAGGTGAACGATTTGGCGGAGGTTTTAAAAATGGAAAATAAAATTCCCTATGCAGTCCAATTTGAAAAAGTTTTAAGGATTGCCAACAAAATAAATGAAGGATTAAAAGAACCTAGATCTTTTGGAACAGACCAAATATTATATGCATCCGAAATTCACATCATTGATATCATTGGAAGAAATCCTAGCATTAATATTACAGAAATTGCAGAAAAAATGGGTATTAGTAAAAGTGCCATTCCTAAAGTCATTCAAAAACTTATCCAGAAAGATCTGGTTATTCACTGTATAAAGCAACAGAATAAAAAAGTGGTACAACTGGAATTGACAGACAAAGGGAAAGTAGCATATGAACATCATTTTAAGTTTCATGAAAATTTTAGTAAAGATATCATAGAAAAATTCAGTAATTTTACGCAAGACGAAATGGTATTTTTTAATGAAATTATGTCTGGCATAGAAGAATGTGTAGATACAATACTGGAAAGTAAGGATAGGGAGTGACAACGTGAAAAAAAATAAAAAGATGATAGTCTTAGTTTTTTTTTTATTATTATCTTTGCTCACTGGATTTTATTTTTATAAACACCATCGGGAAATTTCTACGGATGATGCGATGATAGACGGTAAAACGGTTGTATTAAGTCCTAAGATTCAAGGATATATAAAAAAAATTAACGTTAAAGACAATCAAAAAGTAACTGCAGGCGATGTTATTATGGAAATTGATTCTATGGACTATCAAGTTAAATCAGATCATGCACGAGCAGCCTTGATTGCCGCACAAGCGGCATTGTCCGCAGCACAAAATAATGCGATAAAGACGGCCATAACAGCACCAGCAGATGTAGCGGCTTCCCAAAAGAAAGTAGATGCTGCGCAGGCTACTTGGGGAAAAGCCTTAGCAGATAAACAACGCATGCAAATGTTAATAAACAGCGGTGCGTGTTCAAAAGAACAGTATGATCAAGCTGTTGCGACAGAAGGTTCAGCGAAAGCAGCTTTAGAACAAATGAAAGCGGAACTGGATGCTTCAAATGCAGCTCCTGTTATCATTGCTGCTTCACAAAATAATGTCGAGCAAATAAAAGCAGAGGTAAAACAAGCTGAAGCAGATCTTGTACAGGCAGAAAATGATTTAGAAAACACAAAGATTATCGCCCCTATGGATGGCAGAATCACAAAGCGCAGCGTTGAGGTTGGTACATATGTGCAAGCTGGAACACAGCTGTGTTCCTTGGTTGGTTTAGATTTATGGATTACGGCAAATTTCAAAGAAAATCAATTGCAAGGCATACGTCTAGGAGATAAGGTTGATATTATAGTGGATGCGTTTCCGAATTTAAAATTGCAGGGGAAAGTAGATAGTTTTCAAGCCGGTACAGGAGCTCATTTCTCTTTGTTTCCAGCCGAAAATGCAACAGGGAATTTTGTCAAGACAGTGCAACGTATTCCTGTTAAAATCACATTTGATCAATTATCACCAGAGGATGCTTTATTATTGGGACCAGGAATGTCTGTCGTTCCTAATATTTATGGGAACGGCATATAATCATGGACGTAAAACATGCAAATCCGCTTTTTATATCAACAGCTGTCAGCCTTGCTGCTTTTATGGAAATCTTAGATACAACAATTGCAAATGTAGCACTTACTCATATAGCTGGTAGTTTAGGGGCGAGCATGGAAGAAAGTACATGGATACTCACCTCCTATCTGATAACAAATGCCATCGTTTTACCCTTATCTGGATGGCTTTCTGAATTGATGGGGCGTAAAAGTTTTTTCTTGTTTTGTATTTTAGGCTTTACGATAGCTTCATTTTTATGCGGGATAGCAACATCGTTGCCGATATTAATCATTTTCCGTCTATTGCAGGGTTTGGCAGGAGGTGGTTTGCAGCCTAGCCAACAAGCTATTATAAAAGATAGCTTTCCACCTGAAAAACTAGGAATGGCCTTTGCTATTACTGGCATTGCTACTGTTTTTGCTCCTATTTTAGGTCCTGCTTTAGGCGGGTATATTACGGATGAGTTTAGTTGGCGATGGATTTTTTTTATTAATATTCCTATAGGAGTTTTAGCGGCCATTTTAGTTAAAAAATTTGTTTATGATCCGGTCGATTCGCAAAAGAAAAAAATTGGCAGTATTGATTATATTGGTCTCGGATTTATTGCTATAGGACTAGGAACTTTACAGTTAGTTTTAGATAATGGACAACAGTATGACTGGTTTGCCAATAATTTTATTACCGTCTTTTCTATTATATCCTTTAGTTGTATTGTTTTATCTATTTTTTGGCTTCTAAAACAAAAAAATCCAATTGTTAATCTCAGACTTTTTTATATTCCAAGTTTCGGAATATCTTGCCTTATGACATTTTTTATTGGTGCGTTTGTCAATGTAACGGTCATGCTTTTGCCAATGTTGGTACAAAATGATTATGGGTACAATGCAACTTTATCAGGAATGATCCTAGTACCTGGTGGTATTGCTATTTTATTTCTTCTTCCTGTAGTTGGTAAGTTATTAAAACATATACAGGCAAAATACTTAATTGCATTTGGAATGTTTTTATGTGCAAGCAGTATGTTCTACGCCACACAGTTAAGCCCACAGACAGATGAAAATACCTTTATTTTAATGCGCATTTTTCAAGCGATAGGAATTCCTTTTTTGTTTGTTCCAGTAACAACCTTGGCCTTTTCAAAAATTTCTGCAAAAGACAGTAATAATGCATCGGCTATTACAGTTCTAATGAAGAATATTGGCGGGAGTATCGGAATTTCTTTAGTTACAAATCAGCTTGTACATAGTCAACAAATTGAGCAGTCTTATTTGGTGGCACATTTAAGCGGGGGAGATTGGGGTTATAATAATTGTTTAGATATGTATAATCAAATATTTAATAATCTGCATTTCGTATCTTTTATGAACCAAAAAGAAATACTACAAGGAAGTTTGGCTAAACTGTATCAACTAATTCAATTGCAGGCAAGTATTCTTGCTTATATTGATGTATTTAAAGTATTAGGCTATATTTTTGGAGGGCTAGCAATCCTTTCTTTGGTTATGCCAAAAAACATTTTGCAAAAAGAAAAATTTTCTGTTAAAAATGCAAATTCTTATGGTTTGCGTAGAAATATAATAGGGGGTTGTCGAAGTAAGCGTATATTTGAAATAATTATGCAAAACTTTATTTATAAATCTAATATCTAGCACTTATATTGAAAAGAAAAATGCATAGTATTATCACGAAAATGCTTAGTACGACAGCCTCTATAATATTTATTTGATGGATGATGATGAAAATGTCGAATTTTTTGTGTGTGCAGGAATTGCGTGTTACTTTGCAGAAATACTATCAACAAATTCAATCTATTAAAAAAACGTATTTGGTGGGCTTTTGGGGATTGGATGGCAAAGCATACATAAGGCGGTGTAATTTAAATGGGCTTTTTTAAATTCCAAAAAGAGAGTGTAGAACCCAGTCAACCGATAAGTACGAGTATTATTATCAATGAATTGCAGAAAATGTGTGAGGGAGACATGACCATTCGTTTGGATATTCCTCAAGAAGATCCATTGTTTCTTGTAGCACAACGAATAAATCAATTCAACAATCAAAATGTTAATCTTTTGAAAAAACTTTCTATGGCACTTAATGACACTGTATATCGTGGTTTGGAGAACGGCGATTCACTAAATTATTTGGCAAAACAATTCTATGATATGGCTGAGAATACGGAAGGAGTTTCTGTTGCAGTTAGTCAACTTACTCAATCTGTTATTAATCTGGCGGATTTTGCTAATCATTCGGCTGAACAGACTTCGATTGGTAAAGAATCAATGGAAATGACTGAAGTAAGTGTAAAAAATGTGTTGTTAGAGACAGGAAAATCACGGAATCAATTAATAGAATTAACATCCAGAGTGCAAAAACTTCATAAATCAACAGAACGCATTGATAACCTTGTTTCAATTATCAAGGCTGTAGCAGATCAGACCAATCTACTAGCGTTGAATGCGGCTATAGAAGCAGCAAGAGCGGGTGAACATGGTCGTGGTTTCTCCGTAGTAGCTGAAGAAGTTCGAAAACTGGCCGACCAATCAAATAGTTCTGTCGGGGAAATTTCAACACAACTTGGGGCAATTCGCAGTGAAGTAGAAGAAATCAATATGGAGTTTAAAGCGATGGGGAGTGCTTTTTCAAACAATTTGAACGAGGTAAATAGAACTGGAGAAAATGTAAATAAGCTTGTTGATGTATTTGATCAGATTGGAGAGGCGGTTCAGAATATTGCTCCTATTGCCGAAGAACAGTCTGCTAGTTTTGAGGAAATTAGCGCAACAGTAACCAATATTTCTGAACAGACCCATACGATGAGTGAAGCTACGCGAAATTGTAATCAAAGTACTTTGGAAGTTTTGGAAAAAACAAATGCCATACGGGCTGACCTTAGCAACTTAAAATTTTCTTATAGTAATGGCGAGATAATAGATTTGGCTAAAACGGATCATCTGCTCTGGAAGTCTCGTGTAGATTATATGTTGCGAGGGCTTACAGATTTGCAAGCGACAAGCGTAAGAGACCACCATGTTTGTAGATTAGGTAAATGGTATTCTGGCGAAGGACAGAAGGCTTTTGGTCATCTTGATGCGTTTCGAGATCTAGATTCTTTGCATGCAAAATTTCACCAAAAATGTGCTGAAGCTATAGAACTTTATAAACAAAAAAATATGAAAGCATCAGAAAAAGCTGCTGTAGAAATTAAGGCTTTATCGAATGAAGTTATTGTGCTTTTAGATATACTCAAAAAAACATAGAAAGTCTAGCAAAGAAGGTGCGACGAACCTTCTAATATAAATATTTGTCAAGAGAAGATAACTATGATAGTATAGTTAAATTAATAATAGTGAATGGAGAAAGATACATGAGTGATATGCCAAGTTGCCCTAAATGTAATTCTGAGTATACGTACGAGGATAGAAATCTTTTTGTTTGCCCAGAATGTGCACATGAGTGGAGTGTAAGCGATGCAGGTGGACAAGTTGACGAAACTGTTGTAAAAGATGCGAATGGTAATGTTCTACAAGATGGGGATGCTGTGATCATCGTGAAAGACCTTAAAGTAAAAGGTGCGTCTTCGTCGTTGAAAGCTGGCACAAAAGTGAAGAAAATCCGCTTGGTATCAGAAGGGGATCATAATATTGATTGCCAAATCGAAGGTTTTGGTGCGATGCAGTTAAAATCCGAATTTGTTAAAAAGGCGTAATAGTAAAATAATCAAACAAAGTGGAGATAGAGTTGTTGTTTTTATGCAATCAATTGTTGTCTCTTTTTTATAAAGAAACTGTAGAATCATAGAGTGTAGTATAAAAAATCCTGTAAAAAGGCTTGAAAGCCTTTTTACAGGATTTTTGCATTTTATACGTTAAGCAAAACTAAAAGTGAAAAGATATAATCTAGTATTTCAAATAGTGTTAATTTTTTTGCGCCTTGATTTGTTCTAAAATGCCAGTTTCTTGGATTGATTTAGCTAATTTATCGCCATCTAAGCGCCATTTTTCTTTTGAGTCGTCAGAATTTAAATATTCCACTTGCAACCCTAGATTTTCGATATTTGCTTTGAATTCTGGATCGGTAATCATTGCTTTGAAACCTTCTTCGAGCTTAGCTTTAACCTCTGGTGGTAGTTCTTTTGGTGCTGCTACGCCAAACCAATTGGTTAAGACAATATCAAAGCCTAGTTCTTTAAAGGTTGGTATTTGCGCTAGATCGGGGTCGGTAAGACGTTGCTCACCTGTCATCGCTAATGCTCTTAGTTTGCCATTTTTAATTTGTTCTTTGACTGTTGATGGATTAATAAAAGCAAATTGAATATGGTTACCTAATAAAGCAGCAGTTACATCACTAGCACCACGAAAAGGAACTTGTTCAGAAGTAATGCCAGCAACATTGGCAAAGTTTGCTCCAAGAATGTGAGAGGGTGAACCTATACCAGTATGACCGAATTTCAATTGTTCGGGATGCTGTTTAGCATATTTAATTACTTCATTGATATCTTGCCAAGGCTGGTCAGCTTGAACCACCATTATCCATGGTGAAGTTGTA
>Ga0316613_10000507_pt1 | contig 31231 bp, 21 predicted proteins | sample OWC_soil_day10_C_2_FD_207647 | JGI IMG/M metagenome (GOLD analysis project Ga0316613, IMG submission 207647) | Wetland soil microbial communities from Old Woman Creek delta, Ohio, United States - OWC_soil_day10_CT_b | ecosystem: Environmental > Terrestrial > Soil > Wetlands | place: USA: Ohio...
TTTTCTTTTACAATTGTTGCTATTTCGTAGGGCTCTAAACCGAAAATAGATTTCTTTATATTACGGGCAATCAATACAGAGCCAAAAACGCTAATTACTATTGCCACTAAAAACAGGTACAAAATTGGAGTAAATTTTACGAAAGCATCCTTATAAACATTCGTCAAATAATAACCTACGGAAACAAAACCAATTTGCTTATCTCCAGTCTCATTATATATAGGTACATTAGCTCGAATAGAACTCGGCAGGCTCCCTTGTGCAATATATATATATTCCTCGCCCCTAAGCACTGGCTCTCGGTAAAGGTCTGCTAAGTGAGTCCCTACGTTAGACGGAATAGGATGTGATAATCGTACCTGATCCATATTGGCAACAATAATAAAAGCTGCCTCACTAGAAATTCGCCAATTTTCGCTTAGTGGCTGCAATACTTGAGAAGGATTTTCAGAAAGAATGGCTTGTTGCACCGCTGGTGATTGTGCTACAATCCGCCCTATGATCATCGCCTGTTCTCCCATGTCTTCTTGAACCTGGCGGTCGATGATACTAACTATCAAAACACTTACTACTAGTAGCAACATGAAAATCATTGAAATATTAAGAACCATCACTTTATATTGTAAGGATCGCTTATGCATTGTTTTCAGATAGCCCTCCCTTCTGATTACAAATCACTTATCAATGACCCAGTATAGATAAGAAGACTTGATTCAGATGAAGTTCTAGCTCCACCCGAACCTTAGTCCCGCTTCTCCAGGGACGCTACTTTAAGACTCCCATTTGTAAAAAATGGGAGTCTTAAAGCGGTTTAGTCATCGGGCAAATCTATATATCGAAAGGATTTCATATTGCAGCAATAAAATTCAAGTATTTATCGCAAGGATATACACAATATTTTCGACATATTTATAGACCATTATACATCATTTCAGCATATAAAATATACTTACAAAGTTCAAATCTCAATACTTTGATCATTATTTCTTTCAGTATGCTATCAAACAGAGATCATACTAATAACGGATAAGGAGATGTAACTTTTATGATTTTCTAAAACAAAATGAATAAAATCATTTCCTGACCGCTAAATATAATATTCTATTAACTGAATCTATTATAATATTTTGTAATTTAGATGAAAGGTATAATGTACTTTACTGACAACTGCAGGGGATTTTCCGTGTCTAGAAATATTCATTTTGCAACATACTTTATTCTTAGATAAGTTTTTTAACAATAAACAAAACCGACCTCCTTTGCTCATAATTAGCAAAGGAGGTCGGTTTGTTGTGTTTTAAGCTAGCTTAATTCTGTTTGCGGCTCTAGTCCTTACTTCTTCAGGATTAACAATAGTTCTGGCAACACCCGTTTCTATCGCTGCACGGGCTACAGCTGCTGCTACAGCTGGAGCCACTCGTTTATCAAAAACATTGGGTACAACATAATCTTCCCGTAGTTCTTCTTCCGGAATGATCTCAGAAATTGCATAAACAGCTGCCAATTTCATTTCATCATTAATTTGACGGGCTCTAACATCTATAGCCCCACGGAAAAGTCCAGGAAAAACACTCACATTATTAACTTGATTAGGAGAATCCGAACGACCTGTACCAGCCACTTTCACCCCGGCTGTTTTAGCATCATTATAGCTGATTTCAGGATTAGGATTACACAAGGACAATACTATAGAATCAGTATTCAAACTCTTAACAATTTCAGATGTAAATGCACCTGATTGCGATACACCGATCAATACATCTGCCCCTTTAGCGATATCAGCTAAACTACCCTGTTCTTTTTTCAAATTGGTTTTAGATAGCAATGCGGCCTGGACACGATTAACTCGGGACATTTCCATACCGTCATACATAGCACCTTTGGAATTCATCATAATTACATTACTCGCGCCAGCATTGATTAAAAGTTGTACAATAGCTGTACCGGCAGCCCCAGCACCGTTAACCACAATTTTCACTTCGGATAACGGTTTTTTTACAAACCGCAGTCCACCAATTGTAGCAGCTACAGCAATAATAGCTGTACCATGCTGATCATCATGAAAGACAGGTATATCCATTTGTGCCTTGAGAGCATCTTCGATATCATAACACTTAGGCGAGGAAATATCTTCTAAATTTATTCCCGCAAAATTAGGTTGTAACATCCGAACCGTCTTAATAAACTCATCTGCATCCTTAGTATCAATAGACATAGGCAGAGCATCTACATCACCAAAAGTCTTATACAGCACAGCTTTCCCTTCCATGACTGGTATAGCTGCCTCTGGGCCAATATCCCCCAACCCTAATACCCTTGTTCCATCAGTAATAACTGCCACCATATTACCCCGACAGGTGTATTCAAAGGATAAATCCTTATCGCGGTGAATTTCCATACACGGCTCTGCTACTCCTGGGGTATATGCCAGACTAAGATCATAACCATCTTTAAGTTGTACCTTGGCAACTACGCCTAGTTTACCATTATTCTCGTGGTGATATTGCAAAGCCTCATCATGTAAGCTCATATTTAGTTCCTCCCACAATTTTATTTTTATAATTGGCTATTCTCTTTTTTTAAAATAAAATAGCTTATTCTATAATATACAGTATACAATATACAATACAGAATATACAATATGCACTCGACTAGCCTATTTTACATAGTTAGTTAGTTTACCGATATGCTCAACCTCCACACTTACCACATCACCTGACTTCATAGGACATGATCCAGAAGGTGATCCAAGAGCTAGAACATCACCAGGCTCTAGTGTCATTACCTTAGAAATCCAGCTAATCAAGAAAGGTATGCGGAGGGACATTTGAGCGGTATTACCATCTTGTACAACTTTTCCGTTCAGTGTTGTCACAATTTTCAAGTTAGTAGGATCAATACCTGTTACGATCCAGGGGCCGATAGGACCAAAGGTGTCGAAACCTTTACCACGAGTAAATTGAGGATCGCTCTTAGTCAGATCGCGAGCGGTAACATCGTTGAACACAGTATAACCTAGAACGTAATCAAGCGCATCTTCTTCCTTAATATTTTTACCGCTTTTACCGATAACCAGTGCAACTTCGCCCTCAAGTTCAACTTTATTTGTCAAATCAATAGGTGGCAGACAAATGGTTTCTTGATCGGCAATCAGTGCTGACTGTGGTTTTAAAAAGAGAAAAGGTTCTTTAAGATTAGCCGTACCACCCGTTTCTTTTGCGTGACCGGCAAATGTCCATCCAAAATTAACAACTTTTGTTGGTTCAACAGGAATTAGAATCTTAACATCGTTAAGCAGAACCTCTACACCATCATAGTTAAATACGCCCTGAGCGATTTCAGCAAATCCACTTTCAAGCTGAAAAATCGTATCACCCTCAATTACACCATAATATATTTTTTCGTCTTTATCCTGATATCTTACTAGCTTTTGAGAATCCTCTAATGAGGCACTAACACCATTTATTCTTTCTGATGAAGAGATCATGCCTCCACAAGCTGTATCTAATAAATTCTGCTCATTTAATAAAACTGACTCAATCGTGTTCACTACTCTGACCTTTTCCATAACTATTCTCCTCACTTATGTTGTTCATCAATACATTTTCTAACCCAATCTAGAACACCAGCATCTTTGCCTTTATTATATGACTATCTTAACTATAATGAAAATACCGAGTAATCATGATATGATAACTACAAGTTATCGCTATCATTCCATTAATCCATCATATTCCCTAACCATAGTTTTACTAGTAAGAAAAGGCTTGGCTTATACTAAGCCCTCAAACGCAGGCAGAAGCCTTAATTGTTCTTACTTGAAATCAAGAAAATGTTTATCTTCTGATTTCGTCAAAAAAATCAATTACGGTAAAAATCAAAGTAATTCTGTAAATAAATACTGATTTTATTTATAAAGAATTCAATAATGATAAGCCTTGACAGAACGTTGATATAAGTCTAGTATGATAACTATCAGTTATCATACTACGGAGTGAACTATATATGGATATACGAGAATTGGAATATTTTGTTACGGTTTCCGAACTACAAAACTTTACGACAGCGGCTAAAAGACTACACATATCCCAACCTGCGATTTCCAAATCCATCCACAAGTTAGAAGAAGAGCTAGGCTTTCACCTTCTAGACAGAACTCAGAAAAGAGTCAGCTTAACTGAAGAAGGCAACGTATTTTTTGTTTTGGCACAGGATATTCTGTCGCGTATACTTGATGCACAAAACACGATGACAGAGTATAAGAATTTGACGCGAGGCACCTTCCGAATTGCCGTTCCACCACTACTGGGGGCTTATGTATTCCCCCATCTATTTGCAGCCTTTAAAGACAAATATCCATCTCTTGAAATGGTTGTTATTGAGGGGGGCTCTTCAATAGCCGTCAATTTAATTCAAAACGAAGACGTTCACGTTGGCCTAGTTATCTTACCAGCCGATTTAACAGATCTCCACTCACACCTGATTACTTCACAGGAGATTGTTGTTTGTCTCCCCACTGAACATTCTCTGAGTACAGAGCCTTTTTTAACCTTTGACCAATTAAAAGACGAACCCATTATTCTCTATAATGAAGGATTTATCTTACGAGAAATAATCTTAAATGAATACTCTAAATTTGATACCCTACCTAAGGTAGCCTTATCTACTAATCAAATTCAAACTATTAAAGCACTCGTGGCAGAAGGAGTTGGAATTTCCTTTTTACCCGTCAATTCAATAAAAGAAGCACGACATATGGCCAAAATACCACTGTCACCGCCCCTCTTTCTAGACATGGGCCTTATTTGGAAACCAAATAAAGTCTTGCCACTCGCATGCAAAGCTTTTATTGATTTTGTGAATAACTTTTCTTATGATGACTAAATGTCATCATCCTGTACTGGTGAAAAGTGCTGCACGTTCTTGTAAAACTTCCCTCTGCGTTCTCTGCAGTAAAAAGCGTTCCTAAAGACAAGAACGATTTACCGCAAAATCCTATAAAACGCTGAGAGTAAAAACTTATACGTTGTTATATAACAAAAAAGGCTTGCATAAATGCAAGCCTTTGACTTTTTGGGGCCATATATGGACTTTGTTGTTGCTGAATTATAGTATCCATCTACTTGAATGTTTTACTATAATTATATAGCAAAAAAGATATAGATCCCAGAAAAAAATATTAAACTATTGATTTTCTTCATTGTACCACTTATTGTCTAATACGACAAGGCAAGCAATCCGCTATGGCATATTTTTTATTGCTTCTTCCTCATTCTCAAAAATTTTGAAAAGCTGGCTAAATCCAGCCATATCAAATACTTCTCGCACATAAGGATTAAGCCCACATAAAACAATTTTTCCACCTGACCGTTGCAGCGCTTTTAATATCGTTAAAAAAACTCTTAAACCAGCGCTAGAGATGTACTCATTTTGTGAAAAGTTACAAATAATTTTTTTTGTACCACTATTTATCAATTCCGAAAGATTTGCTTCTACCCCTTTTGCATTAGAAGCATCCACTCTTGCTATGATAACTGGTATTTTTATTTCACCAACTGTCTTTATTTCCATACTTATTTTTCCCCCATATCTTACATATTATATATTTTCTACTATACCACGATTACTCTCAGAACTCAATCAGACAATTACCAGCAATCCCCATTCCCCTACCCTAGTGATCAAAGTGAAACTGAATGCGGCAAGTACTATTCTTACAATCTGTCTTCAACCAGTCAACATGCCTCTTGATTAAAAAGCCAGATAATTTTATAAATGCTGTTTCATCCTCCAACAGTTCTGCTTCAGTTGGTCTTATATTGGGAAATTCCATCAACATACCCTCGTAATACATATCTATATCCAAGTTAAATTCTTCAAAGCTAGCGTCTACCTTGACTGCCCCTGTTGCTAGACCCAGCTCTGCCGCCGATTCCATAAATTCATTGATAGCTATTGCAGCACGATTAATAACTTCCCTGCGTGCCCCCCAAGCAGCTCCATTATTTTCCATAAACTCAGCTATGTCTTCCGATGAAATCGCCCCTGGCTTCATCTCTACCACTTGATGCTTGGCAATGCCAATACGAAAAAGCAGACTGAGCAAAATAGCCGATACCGCCGCGGCCGACAAGGAGGATTTTAATAAAGGCTGTAAATATAAGGGTAAAGATGATTCAATGCCTGGGAACATCTCTACCGACAAGCCGATCGTAAAAGCTAAACCCAAGACGAAAGTTCTGCGGGCATCTAGCATACGGGAAGTACAAATCTGCATCCCCGCTGGAGTGACAAACACGATTGCCAGCATCAAAATAGATGCCATAACTGGCTCGGGCATGATGGCAAAAATAGCTGAAAGTTTTGGAAAAAATGCCAACAATATAAATATCATGCCCACGCAATATCCAAGATAACGACTGACAACCCCTGTCGCAACGGAAAGGCCCATACTGCTGGAACTAGTAGTTTGTCCCATAGAGCCCAAAAAGCCACTAAGCATTGTACCTAATCCTTCCGCAAGTAGACCACCGCTGATGGATTTCATATCTGGTCTTGTCCAATTTGCGTCATTTACTTTCTGACAAGCAGAAATATTACCAATGGTTTTTACACTGGAGCAAAGTGCTACAAGCAAAAAAGGAAATAACAGGTTCATATCAAAAGACCAGCCAACATGCCCCATACTAGGAAAGGCGATAATAGGTGCCGCTGTAATTTTTTGTAGCTGTTCATTAGTAAGAATTCCAGTACCGTAAGAAACTAGGAATCCAACAATAATTCCAATAACGATCGAATACTGTCGTATAATTTTTTTTCCCCATACATGTATAATCATGATGACAACCAATGTAGTACATGCTACCCATGCTTTGGGGCCGCCCCCCACAAAACTAAATACGCTATATTTTATTAAAGAAATGGGTACCATAATAATAATAAGTCCCATAATTTCTACTGGAAATAGCACTCTCATTTTGTGTATCACCCTGCTGAGCAACACTTGGCATGCCCCTGCCAATACCGTCATCCCCAGCATCAGGTGAAAACCACCGCTCTTTGCTGCCAAAACAGAAACGGGAAAAAATAGAGCATTGGTTTCATGGGCGCAAAAATAACCTGACCCAATCGATCCTTTATTGTAAGACTGGACGATTGTCCCGATTCCCATGGTTATCATCATAAGACTAACAAAACTTTGCGCAAGTTCTGTTGTTCCACCAATGGCGCTAACAATGAGCACTGGGAACATTAAATCAACAGACAGTGTAATAATTTGTTGTAGCACCAAAGGTATCAACATTTGAAATGGTGGCTTCTCATCCACGTCATAGATAATATCTCTAGGTTTTTTGCGTTTTATATCGCGCACAAATATTCTCCTTTTAAAAGGTGTTAATGTTCAAAACTAAACTGCAACGTACAGGTTTCTCCTGCAATAGTAGATGTCATTCTGCTTGAGTATTTGCGCATCAAAAAGCCAGATAATTTTATGAATGCATCATCGTCACTAAGCAATTCCTGCTCAGTGGGACGCTTTTCTGGAAATTCCATCAACACCCCATTATAAACAATCTTAACATCTAAATTATACTCATCAAAGCTTATATCTAGCTTCACTTTTCCTCCATTAGTTAGCTCCAGCTCCATTGCTGTCTCAATGAATTCTACAATGGCAGATGAAGCTCGGTGGATGACTTCTCCTCGCGCACCCCACTTTGCCCCGCTGGCTTCCATGAATACAATCACCTTTTCAACGGAATCTGGTCCCAATATCAGCTCTATCACCTGGTTCTGCTTTATACCGATACGAAACAGCAGATTTAAAAAAATAGCCGTCAAAGAGACTACTGTAAGAGAAGATTTAAATATCGGCTGCAGTTGCTCTGGAAACTGGGCATATATACTCGGCAGCAAATCAACACTCAACCCAAAAACCAAGGATAAGCCCACTACAAATATTTTCCGATCATCCAACATCCGCGAAGTAATAATGCGAAAGCCCTCAATAATAAAATACCCGAGATTCACCACCAGCACTGCTCCCATAACAGGTGCCGGCATAATCGCCAACAAAGCAGCCACTTTAGGAAAAAAAGCCATCGTAATAAACACACCACTAACCAGATATGCTAGTCGTCGGCTAGTGACTCCCGTTGTAATGCTCAACCCTACACTGCTGGAACTACTATTGAGACCCATACAGCCGATCATCCCGCAACAGGAGGTCCCAATTCCCTCAGCCAATATCCCTTTCCTCACGTTTTGTAGATCGACACGTTTCCAGTTTGCATCATTGGCCTTTTGACATATCACTAAGTTACCCATTGTTTTGAGTGACGAACAAACCACCGCGGTCAGAAATGGGAACAGTAATCGCGGGTCAAAAGACCACCCTAAATGAATAGAGGGCATGGCAACAAGGGGTGCCTGAAATAATGATGCCATCTCGCTTATAGTAAGAATGCCACAGAAATAGGAAAATACATACCCTAGTACCATTCCAGCTAATATGGAATATTGCCGCATAATGGCATTTCCCCAAACGTTGAAAGAAACCATAACCGCCAAAATCGATAAGCTAATTAATGTTGATGTAATATTCAGTGTGGTTTTCACATCACCAGTACCAAACATTGCCATAACTCCAGTAGAAATACCAGCAATACCAGTCATCGCTACCATTAAACCTGCAACTTCTGTAGGAAATAAAAACCTCACCGGCTGGATTATTTTACTGATTAGCATCTGACAGAAACCAGCAATGGTTGTCATACCAAATAATAATGATAAACCGCCAGTCTGCACCGCCAAAGCAGAAGCCTGAAAATACAAAAATCCAGTCTCCTCAGCGCAGAAATACCCTGATCCTACAAACCCTTTACGTGAGACTTGCAAAATCGTCCCAACACCAATTCCGATCATCATCATACTGACAAAATTTTGTGCTGTTACCTGGGATCCCCCCATCATACTGACAATGAGAACAGGCAGTACCAAATCCATAGACAATACTACAATTTGCTGAATCACCAGCGGAATAGCCACTTTATTCGGAAGATAATCAGAACTTCCATAGGTTATATTTACTGGTTTTTTTTCACTGTTGGTCACGTCATTTTATCCTTTCATAAGTCAAGTATCAATTTGAACTCTCCGCACCTCGGTAGGTTAAAGTCAAAATGGTAATGTCATCAAATTGATCAGCGGTGGCGGCAAAATGTTGTACGTCAGCTATTAAATTTTTTGTAATTTTTTCTGCCTGCCAGCTCTTCCCATCTCGAATGGATTGCTGCAAACGTTCCTCGGTGAACATGGCATTAAGGGGATCGATAGCTTCCGATACACCATCCGTATACGTCACTAGCACATCTCCCGGTGCCAATACAAACCGGCCATTGGCGTAAGGCATATCCTCCATAGTACCTAGAGCGATACCTGGAATTCGCTTCACTTCCTCCACAGTACCATCATGGCGGTAAATATAGGGAGGATTATGCCCAGCATTGCTATAAATCACTTCACCGGTACGGATATTCAAAATTGCGCAAAATAAGGTAACAAACATACATGTATCGTTTCCCCGGCAAAGTTCGTTGTTTACTTTATATAAAGTATTGGCAGGATTCTCTTCTTTATCAGCCTGGGCCTTAAACACGCTTCTAGTAGCCGACATAAAGAGGGCCGCTGGCATCCCCTTCCCAGAAACATCACCAATAACCACCCAGAAATGATCATCATCCATGAAAAAGAAATCATACAAATCTCCACCCACTTCTTTAGCTGGTTCCAGCACGGCATATATTTCAAATTCTTTAACCTCTGGAAAGGCAGGAAATGTTCTGGGCACCAAACTGAGTTGAATATCGCGCGCGACCATCAATTCACTCTCCAGTCGATCTTTGACTTGCAGCATCTGTTTTTCCACAAGCAGGGTATTCAATATAAAAATAAATAAACCTACAGCACCGGCATTCCCAATGATCATAGGCAACGCTCCCGCCATCTCAATCCGTAAAGATTTGCCAAAGTCAGGTAACAAAAACAGTGATAGTCCTGAGCCAAATAACTCTACTAGGACGGTTAATACAATGGCCCTCTTGGCATCCAGCTTTCCCTTGTTCCATTCTTTATACCACTCATGGTAAAGGCCGGCAAATAATCCTGCCAGCATACAAGCAAGAGCTGCTGGCAGTGCCACATAATCACCAAAGGAGTAGCGAACTAGGGTAAGAATGGTACCGGCACCGATGCCCACAATGGGACCGCCCAACAACCCTCCTACAATTTGGCCCACATGAGATAAAGCAACAACACCACCAGCAATTGAAATAGCATTCAAAACACCATACACGGAAAACAAGGCAAAAGGGATAATCATCCACATTTGTTTTTTTAATTCTAGCTTCTCCATCAGGATTAATTCCAGAAATTTAGTGCGAACCAAACCGTAGGCCACAACCGCCATAACACAGGATGTGCTGATAACTGGTATGATTAACTGTCCGACAAATTGCCACACCATCATTTCACCTCACTTGTGAACTGAGACTTCCGAGAATAATTTTCCTTAGTCAATAATTTGGCTTTAATGAGGGGAATAAAGTCTACGACTTTATACATGACAATGAAAATCAGTAGCAAAAAAATCACAGAAATACTCATCGATCGTAGTATGATGTTTTTTATCATACTATGTAAATACGTTGGTTCCAGGCTAATGCTTATTTTTCCAGTGGCGCCAGTATTATCTGTCAGCATGTCCCGATTAATGCTAATCCCCGTTTCTCTGGTAAGATTGTCTGTCGTAGCGGTGTAATATAACTGTTGCTCAGCATTATCAGTTATCACAATATTGCCTATCTCCGGCAATCCAACCATAATCTTGCTCAGATGGTCCTCTACTCCAGTTAGTTCACGATAAGAGACGCCTTTTGCTAACACAGAATTAATATCATCACCAGTGCTTTGGAGTAAAATCCCCATATTTTTTTCCGTCAGCGTCCCATAGGATCTGTCAAATAAGCCAGCACTAAACACGGTGTAACAACAATTAGCCAGTAAGAAAATAGCAACAACTAAACTTATTAACCGATTTTTTCTAACAATTCCCTCACTGGTAAAAATAGGTATCGCGAACAGAAGAAACACCAGAAAGTTCAGTGATGTTATGCCAACAACTACCGTAGCCTGTAATACTTTCCAGATATTTTCTTCAACATAAGAATTAATGATTGACTGAGGTAGCAATAAATTAATATACCCTACTGAATTATTGTCTTTATCTTTGATAGGAATAAAATAGTGATATTTAGCATTAAAAATATCAACAACTACATTCCCATCTGTGCTTGCTGAGATATTGCTGATTCTCCTAGTGAGTTCTAGAGGCAGACTTTTCCCTTCTACTGCACCTGACAAATCGTATAAAATCTGACTATCTGCCTGCACTACATATATTTCTTCTACTTCCGGGATATCAGTTTTAATTTTCTGCAGCAATTTCTCCATACCATAAAACCGAGTTAGCGACTTGCCATAGCGCAGTGCATATTCTATATTCCTTTTGGTTGGAAAAACGGCGACCTGATAGCTACGTGAAATGGAATCCTCATAGCTTTTTTTAAATAACATCACATTAAAGCTCCCTACCGCGACTAGGGCTATTAATATCAGTCCAATTGCCGCAGTAACGAGAACTAAACGCAGTTTGCCATCACCCATTGACTAGACACCTCCCATGCGTATTTGTCCCAGTCTTATGTTCCTTTACCGAAAACAATACACCGATGCTCTTTCAAAAATTCATAGCCATAATAGCCTTGCTGCAACAAGCTTACCTGGCGTTCAATATCAGTACAAGATACTATTTCGGCAGTTTTGCGATCCACCTTCAAGGGAGCAACTCTATTCTGATAAAAGGTGTAACGCCAGTAGTTCTGGTACTTCGGCTGTAAATTTACAATTACTAGGCCAAGACTAAAGATACCAACTATACTGGCATAATTTTTCGGTGATACTGTCGAGACTACATATTCCCAATCCCTACATTTTGCGGCAATTTCCCCAATACATAACCGCAACTTTTTCTGTAAAGAATTACCGCGAAATTCCGGCTGTACATTAGATACTTTCAGGTAACCAACTTTAGTTAATTCATTTTCTGACAACCCTAACTCTCTGCCGATATTGTCTTTCTCCAGCCCAGGAAAAAGGATGGCGGAAAACCCAATAAGACTGCCGTTTACAACTGCTCCTAATGTTATACCTTTATCACTTAACACTTCTTGTATTTCACCTATTTCAAGAGGAAAGAAGAGTTCCGGCTCCGGCAATTGCTCTACAACAGCCTGCTGCAGCGCAGCAACCTGCTGCCAATCCTTGGTGGTAAGCACTACAATATCACATTGGTGTTGCTGGCCATCCTGCCTACTTTTAATCATTAGCTTTTTGATTACTTGGTTCATATCTTAATACCTGCCTTCGGCTGTTCTCCTTTTCCCTCATTACGGGTCACGAAAATGAAGACCCCCAGCAAAATAAATAATAATACGCCTACCAGCCCCACGCCGCTAGCCATCCCAAAAGCTGTACATGCGCCAAAGATAATCGGACCGATTACCTGACCGAGTTTGCTAACCACACTATACAAGCTAAGGGTCGTTCCTGTTCCCAGCCTTTTTACAGAATCTAAAGACAATAGATAATTATTTCTCGCCACTAAGCCGATACTACTGGAGATCCCTAGCAGCAGCACCCCCAACATGGCAGCAGCATAACTACCAATTACTGAAAAGATTAACAAACCAGTTATGCAAATGATATTAGACCATACTGTGGCTTTTTTCAGACTAATTTTCCTGCCAATAAATTTCGCAAAAAATGGTCCTAAATATACTATGCATAACCCATACAGCAAAAATGCCCAGCCGACAGCGGTTGATAATATATGTGTGCTTTTAGCAAATATGGGTATAAAGTAGTTTAAAAACATCAGACAAATGGAGGACGGTATAGCCACCAAGAGAAAAAAGGCAACAATATAGCGATCCTGACCAAAGGCCTTTAGCTGATCCCAAGTATCTTTTATCGTCTCTTTCGCCTTTACTGCTCCACTACTATTGCAAGTAATGACGTTTTTGGCAAATAAGTATGTTAACATCCCAGTAACAAACACCAGCACAGCAGAAATTTGAAACACCTTTGAAAAACCAACTCGTTCTGTCAGCATGGCCCCTAAAACAACCCCACAGTTAATACCGGCATAGATGCCAGCATTCAACCCGGCAAAAGCAGTCGCTCTACCTTCGCCTGAAGGTGCCATGGCTGCAAGTCCCCGAAGAGACATCCAGGAAAAACCATATCCTATACCAGTCATTCCTCTAGATAAGATAAAAGTGATCTCACTCCAAGAAAAGGCCGATAGTAGCGTTCCGGCCCCAAAAATAATTAAACCGTAGATAAATGATGGTTTCCAGCCCTGTCGATCAATCAGATACCCAGTAATCATCGTGGAAAGGATGGACGTAAATGCTTCCACTGATAGTGGCAATCCTAAAATTACGCCTTTGGATAAACCCAATAATGGTTGATCGAAATCCAGCATCATCACAGGGATAAAGGAAACACTCATGCCCCAAGAAATGAGAAATACATAGGCTAACGGCCTGATAATCAAAAAATCTGTCCCCTGATCTTGCATCCCATTGTTATTCACGTTACGTTGCAAAACCCATACAAGAAACAGAGCAATTTCTACCATAAAGAATAAGGAAACCAGCAAAAGGGTAAGAGCATCAAGTGCCACCAGTTTTATTTTACTTTCCAGGTATTGACTAGAAAGCACAACTGCCAAACTATACTCTTGGCCAGTGGAATCAGTTAACAACGGAACTTCATATGCATATTCTGGCGGCATGGCAACCTGGCTTACTGCCTCATTACTGGAATTCCCACGCGATGTCCCATACAAAACCCCGGTAGAGCTATTTTTTATGTAAACAGAATCAATTTCTGGAACCGCTGCGATAATTTGATTGAGCCAGTCTTCAATATGATAAAGTTCTCGATAATCCACACCTTTACTGCCGATACTTTCCACATTTTTTTGAATGATTTTAGCTGTCACCGCAGTATTATGTCTGGCTACTTCGGCATAGAAGTTTTTAAATAACAATATATTATACAATCCAGAAATTACCTGGGCTAAACTTAACACTACCAAGACCAGCACTATTAAGCGCCTCGTCATTAAATCGCCATTTGCGCTAACCAGCGGGACAGCATAAATTACGAAAATGAAACACAGTGCTGCCAGCAGCGCGATGATGACAATCGTCTGTACTGTTTGATGCAGATATTCAGTTGTTTGTGCAGTAATACTGTTTCCGTCAAATGTAATATTGAGATTACCAACCCAACCTTGCCGATCCTTAATTGGCAGAAATACTTCATACTTGCTATCACCCGTGATAATTCGGTATTTTTCACCCTCTTCAGTTACGTGGAAATCTGCCGAATGTGCCAATTTCGATCCAATGTGCTGCTCCTCTACAATGCCATTTATGTCATAAAGAACAGCTCCATCTGGCAAGATAATCCGGACATTCACTACCATGGGCGAACCCTGTTTAATTTCTGTTAACATTTTTTCAATACCGTAAAAATTAGTCAATGGCTTACCATATCTCATGGCATACTCAATTTTTCTTACCGCTTCACCACCAGCCACTGAATGACTGGCAATAACAGACTTTACATAATTATTATTAAAAAATGAAACATACAAGCTGCCACTAAAACCCAAAACGATGATTAAGATAAGCAAACTTACAATAAGAAACAGTAGTTTGCTATTTTTTTTTCGCATGATACCCTATTTTCACCTCATATCCCGTTCTACCTTTTAACAGACTGATATACTTTGTCTGCAACAAGCAGTATATCAAAGGGTACCTGATAGCCGATTTTTCTAGCTACCTCCATATTTATGGCAATCGCCGGAGCATCCACATAGACTTGAGGAAGCTTATCTATAGATTGACCTTTAAATACATTAGTAATTTGTTCGGCGCCAAACATGCCTACTCCGCTAAGATCAGGCCGGGCTACACTTAATAATGCTCCTCTTGGCACTTCTTCTCCTAATTGAGAAAAAACAGGTATCTTCTGTTCGTAAAAAGGAGTAAGTATTTCCTCTAACTTTTCTGGTTTTAATCCAGGGCTTGGTGTAACGGTATAATATACAGCATCTACCTCACTGGCTATTTTTTTATGCAATGCTAATAGATCATTGGCAAAGCGCTCCTGATCCTCTTCATTTTTCGTTCCCTGAATTTCATAGCCTCTGATAGTAAACCCTTCTGCCGCCGCCACATATTTTATATCTTCCACTGCAGCAAAGGCTTGTCCAGTTGGTGAAGGATCATAGACAAAGCCTAATTTCTTGAATTTAAAAATATCATAGAATACTTCTAACTGTTGCCGGTATCGATTGGGATCCATATGAGCCCAGATATGCGGATTCCCCGAAGTTTCCGTTTGCTCAACAATACCTGACTGGACAGCGTTGCTAGTGGAAAAAACCATTACTGGTACAGAATGTTGTTCATTCGCTATTGCTTTGGCGGCAACAGTCCCCATAACAATGATCAAATCAATGTCTTTATCTTGACTAAGCCGCTTTAGCAATTCTTTACTGGCAACATTATCATCTTTTAATGAATAATATCCATCTTTAACAAATTCAATCTTCGATCCAACATTATGCGAACTTAGCCAATTCCACATTTCCTTTGTATCCACCTGCCCTTCCTTGTAGGGCAGCTCATTGATATTTTCAAGCCAGCCTAAAGACTTAAGCCCCTGCACAACATAATAAAAGGTTCCGGCATAACTTACATAGGGTCTTGTCTCAAAATAGGCAATGCGAAATTTCTTGCCAGTATCTTGCAGAGGTAAATTTTGCGATATTCCGCCCTTCCCTTCCATAAAAGAAACGGGACTGACAGACACTAAAAATAACACAACAGCAACCACGCAAAACCAGCGTGGTATCCCGAAAAAATTCCTCATAATAGATCACTCCCAGTTTCCAAAGTATATTCTCCTGATACCTCAACCAGTCTGTTCACTACCAATATACAGTCGCGGCAATCGAGTACTCAACAGACAGAGACTAGCCCGTGATATTCGCGTTTCCACAACCTTACTAGTTCCTTGTACTGTCCTTATTCTGGAATGTAAGGCAATTTCGTCAACTGTCACTGTTTCACCAGCCTGCTCCCCCCAGATAACCACCTCGTCACCAATCGCGACCCCAGCCAATTCAGTGACATCTACTATAAAATAGTCCATAACCACTTTGCCCAAAACTGCAACTTTTTTGCCGCCTATTAATATTTGAGCATTCTGAATATAAGCTAACGGAAACCCATCCGCATACCCCAAGGGAACAGTGGCAATAATCGTTTCTTTATCAATTAATTGTTGATGACCGTACACCCACAAATTTCCTGGAGCTATTTTTCTCACATCAGCAATCCGGGCTTTTAATTGCATAACTGGCTTACATTCCTTGGCAACCGCTATACATTCTCTGATTATAACCTTGCTATAGTGATCACTGTCCATTTCTGGCGCAAGCCCGTATAGGATATTGCCGGCCCGCACCATGTCATAGTAAGTTTCTGGCCAATTCACGATCCCTGGAGTGCTGGCGGCATGAACGACAATCGGTTGCGGCATCAGCTCTTTCACGTCATCCACAATATTATTAAACTTGCTGATTTGTTGACGCACCAGTATATCATCTTGTCCATAGCTAGAATACAAATGCGTATAAATTCCTGACAGCTCCAGTCCTGACAGTTCCTTAGTCTTATTGAGAAATGCTACAACATCGCCTACTTCGATACCTAATGAACCGCCTGTCGTATCAATTCTGAGGTGATACTGGACTTTGACCTGTTTTTTTTGCGCAACCAAATGTAAAGCTCGTGCGACTGGAAGTGTAAATACGCTTGGTGTCAGCAAATACTCTACTACAGCATGCACTTCTCGTGCATCAATAGCTCCCAGAATTAAAATGGGGGCTGCAATTCCTGCCTGCCGCAATTCAATACCTTCCGCTATTGTTGCCACCCCAAACGCATAAACGCCATGCGCTATAGCAGCCTTAGCAACTTCAACTGCACCATGTCCGTAGGCATTGGCCTTAACAACCGCCATCAATTTAACTTCTGGCGTAATCTTATTGATTATAATTTGTATATTATGCCTTAACCGATCCAAATCTACCTCAGCCCAGGCAGACCTTGCCACTTGCATTTCCATAACCTTTGCTCCCTTATTCCTGGTACTTTCTCATCATTTTAAAAAACAAACTATTTTTAATATGATCCCAGGTAGTATAAAAAAATAGCACAAGTTGCCCATCATAGGTTCTCAGATTTCCCCTCCCTAAGACGATAATCCTTTTCCATATATAACACATTACAACCATTTTCCCATTTATACTCAACACGATCCATTAACTGGCGCACAAAGTAAATCCCCAGACCGCCGATTTCCCTCTCTTCAGCTGGTTGATCAACCTCGGGAGTAGAATGTGCTAATGGATCAAAGGGTCTGCCATCATCAGATACCACCAGTATTAAAACACCTTGGTCGTAGGAAATCTCCACATGGATTTCATGCGTTTCTTCATCCATATAGCCATAAGAAATGATATTGATTAAAATTTCCTCCAGGACTAAATTAGTATCAAAAACGGTTTTCGGTCCCATACCGCTATTCTCGGCAAATTGCTCAATTATCTGATTCATTCGTTCAATTTCAGCAATGTCATTTACCAATATAAGGGTTATTTTACTCATAATAATCCCCCCTTCTCTAGGTATATTATATAGAAGGTACTACTCCTATTTACCCAATTCCCCCAACTATACGCCGTACTTTATTTAACTGAGCACTCACATTAAATAGAACATTAATCGTGTCCATCACTATCATTGCTCTTATCTTTACCACCACCTGTCTCAATGTTGGCTAAGCCATAACCACTAATTGCCTGTAACCAATCATCATCCCATGTAACCGTATCTTACAAAATAGCGGTAGACTTGCTACACAGGTTTTTACTAGTTGATCTACGATTCTTTGCTCTGCCAGCACCACCTTAAAAAAGTTGGCAGATGGGTTCCACGCAGGAATACACCAGAATATATAACGCCACATTCCCGATGAATGCTGATCCAAATACCCATTGAACATTTGCCGCAACCAGTGCCAATTGGGTAAACATAATGAGTATCAAACCAGCCATACCTATAACAAGATTGCTTATATCGAGTTTCTCTAGCAATCGGTCCAGCCGCACTCGATTAAGAAAAATAAACAAAATAGCACTAGCATTACAGTAACGGCGACTCGCAAAAAAGGAGAATTCCATATAATAGAGACACTATCAGACAAACCGGGGCTTTTCCCCTTGTACCCAATGGTAATTAATGATCGCAAGACGCGACAATTTGTATAGATCTCCGAGGTGAACGCCAAATATTCTGCAAACAGCATTTAGACGCATAATACATTATCCCACTATTCAACACTACTTTTCTTTTGTCGGGAATACTAAAAATTCATATTTCCCCAATAAATTACAATAACTAACTATATATTCATTATGCTAAAGCGTGTTTCCTGCATGCAAAGTAAAATATTATTTAAAGATGTAATCAATATGCTGACATGCCGAATATAGGGATTAACTATAACGCCTCGTTGGGATTTACGATAGTAGCTTGTAGCGAGTCAAAGTCTTTATCATTCGGACTGTCGAAGATACCGACCGCGGTAGGGTATATGCGCAAAGAGGAACGTCTTACTGATATCCCCCAGCTTACGGTATTTTTCTCCTATACTGCTTTTAAATTAAGATTCTTCAAAAGGAAAAGCAATAGCCTGACATGACTTTCCAAACAGGTCCTCAAAAAACTTCTTCGATCCCTCTACTTCATGCCGCAATTGCTTCGCTGAAATTTTAGTAAGATCCGCGTGAGGGAAATCCTTTCGTTGTAATTCATTCGTTGCCATACACACTCCATAGCTTGACAGGCTAACCAGCATTACTACAATTATCAATATTTTCCATACACTTTTTTTCATGGCTATAGCCATTCCTTTCCCTTCGCTCAAGGTACCGAACAGAACGAAACCATTGCTTGGGGGCTTATTTTAGTTCAAAGCTATATTACTGAGAATATAGACAACTACGAAGCAGATAGAGAAATTAAGATTTATAACTATCGGGCTTTTCCAACGGTTTCGTGGAATATGGAGAAAATTCAATATGCAAGTTTGGTGTTTCATCAAGACTAATTTCAGCATCAGTTATCACTAAATCAAGCACATGACCACCCTTTTGGCAATCGTCAGAAAGAAAATGTAAATGATAACCAGCAGCATTGGTATTACCCATATATGCTGGTAGCCAAAAGCCTACCAATCTACCCGATACCTCGGAATAATCAAACACACTCTGTTCCTTTACCGCCTCTGAAAGTAGCGGAAATGGAGGTTCGTAAGGGCCAACACTGCGTACTTTGATTGATTTGAATTTACCCTTAATGATGATTGCATAAGGCAGATCATTGCGTGTACGTAATTGATCAAGCTCCTTTTTTAATGAATTAAATGTAAGATCTGTACCTTTAATTTGTTTTGTTATATCTGCATCAAAATAAGTAACTGCATAAAAAGGACTTTGCACAGCGTCCTTTTCAACAGTAACTTTACCATCCTTAGCTGCCTTATAGACTTTTCCATCTAATACAATCATTTCACCATCAAGCCCAGCAAAAGTCCCCAGCCCCGTATCCCCCTGTGACTTTATCTTTTTAACGGTAGCCACCCCATCATAGTTCGCTGCCAAAAGTGCCTCAATTGTTGAACCTTGATAGAGAGTTTCCCTATCAATCATAGGATTAGCAAACACTGATGAGACCATTGACAATATGAAACATAACATTACTATAATTTTTTTCATTGATAAAAACTCCTTTACATTCTAATTAATCTTTATTGCCAATCATTTTAAATACACTTTTTAATGCGTGCTGTTCAGCAAAGGCTGCTTGATATTCTTCTAAGGTATACACACCGCCAATCAACTCTTTCACGGAAACCAACTTTTTCTCCATTAATCGTAGAGCAGCACCTATAGGACCGCAACGGGATCCTACCAAAGTAATCTCCTTTACTACCCATAAGGTTGGATCTAACAACGCCTGGTCGTTATAAGTGCTTTTCAGCACCACCTTTCCCATAGGTTTTACTATTTTTTGTGCATAGCTTAGACCAGCCTGATTTCCTGTAGCATCTACTACTACATCAAAATAACTTTCATAGTCAACCTGAGAAATTAACTGAGCTCTCGCCCTGTTTTTCAGTAAAAATAGGGTTTTCTCACTCCTTCCTAGTATAGTTAAATCACAACCAGTAAGACTAAGCACCTGTCCTATCAGTTGTCCCAATTTGCCATTTCCCACAATGGCTACCTTATGGGTTGGCTTGATATGACACTGTTCGGTAATTTCCAGCGCAGCGGCCAGTGGTTCGGCAAACACCGCTTCTAAGTCTTCAACAGTATCAGGAACCAAATGCAGATTTGCTAGCGGTAAAGTAATATACTGGGCAAAGACCCCCTCTTTATTGGTAATACCCAGTACCCTGCGGTTTTCACAGTGGTTGCTATGGCCTTGACTACAGCGTTCGCATTCTCCGCAGCCCAGGTTAATTTTGCCAACTACGCGTTTATTAATATACGCTGAATTCTCTGCATCTTCTACTATCCCTACAAACTCGTGCCCTAAAATCCCCTGAAATCCTTTATAACCTTTAATGATTTCTTTATCGGTATTACAGATGGCTCCATAATGGACTTTAATTAGAGCTTCGCCTTTTCCTCTCCTTGGCTGAGGATAATCCTCAATAAAGGTTAGTGCATCATCAAAATATAAACACTTCATTTTTTCATCTCCTCTTACACATTTCTCACATTATCTACACTTTATGGATAATAACGGTTTTAAATATTATACCACTTTTATTCAATTACCAATTTAAAAGTTGCGTAAAGAAAGGCCCAATAATAGCAAATCTCTCTTTTGCATTCATAATCTTTTAGAAATCTTTAGCTTTTCAACTAGGAAAATATAGTATAATGAGGGTAAGCAGTAATACCAAGGTCTTGACGACCATTTGAATGTTGTCATTATAAATACCGGTGTGCTGGGGAGATATCTAAAACAGTTTATTGATGCTTTAAATAAAATATGAGGAGAAGTGATACTATGAAAAAAAAGATGTATTTAGTATTTATTTGTGTTCTTCTAGGAATAAGTTTTGGTGCTGTAAATCTAGTCTTTGCGGCTAATCAAGATGCTGCTAGCAATATAGAAGAAAGTCATGTCATTCCTTATCCTGCTGACTACGTCATCAATAATGAGGGTGCATCTTCCTATAATGGAATAGGCAATGTTAAGCCATCTCCCTACTATTCTTCGCTGGATTATTATAATCTAAAATCAACAAATACCTTAACGATTCTGTCAACATATAAAACATACCAACAATCCACAGAAATAACCTGCGGTCCCGCTGCCGCTTTAACCGTTCTGATTCATTTTGATAATACAAATTGGGATGAGCTTACAATAGCTAAAATAATGGGTACGAAACCAGCAATAGGCACAGATACAAAAGGAATGGTTAAGTTTTTTAAACAAATTGGCTGGAATGTTACTTCTAGTTTAACTACTACAAAAGATGGTACTACGTTTAAAACAGTGCAAGAGTTTAAAGCTTTTGTGCTATCCAATCTGAAAAATAATACCCCTATATTGGTTGAAAACATTGATTGGGGCGGACACTGGAGAGTCATCATCGGCTATGATACGATGGGAACAGAAACAACCGCTGATGATGTTTTGATTTTGGCAGACTCTTATGATACAGCAGACCATTCTCAGGATGGTTATGTAGTTAATCCAGTAGAAAAATTCTATTACATGTGGTTTGATGCCCATATGCTTCCTAAAGGTCAACAGCAACAACAATGGATCGTAGTAAAACCTCTTTTGTCTTAGCCAAACATTTTTTGTACATAGATATAGCAAAGACTCAGTTTGCAGTATTCTGATTGCTGAGTCTTTTTGTCTTACTGCATTTTTAATTAAAATTGCCTAATGCCTGAGTAATAAGGAATCTTTAAACAATATTTAACTTCCCTATACAGCAATTATGTTAGAATAATGTTGGCTAAAAAAATTAAAAATTTTTATCGGATCCAATAGAGAGATATTCGATTATGATACTTCATGTTGCGCGAATTGTTTATCCTAGTATGATCGTGATCAAGGTTAGTTGTTTTTAATTGGCACATTCTCCAACAGCGATCAACTTTATCCATTATTTATATCATTTGACAATTTTAACCATTAATGATAAAGTTGTTCTAGTACCGTAAGTACAAAAATCTTACCAAAAGATTACTATGACATCTTATTTTAAGGCGAGGTGATTTTTAAAAAAGAATATGATTTATTTTACCTTCCCTGAGGACAATCACAATGGTAAATGATCTAACACTACTATAGATTATGGTATAAATTTGCATTTAAGAAACTGGTCACAATTGATTGGCCCAGCGGGCGGTCAAAAAGAAATAAAGGAGGGTAGAAAATCAGGCGGTGGAAAATGTGTTGAACGCTTTTAGTGAGACTATTGCCCAAATCCGAGTTGGTTGACTGGTTTAGTACCTAGTAATTATTCAATATGGAGGGGAGCGATAAGTATGACAAAAGTGATCACTGCAGCTCAAGCTGCGGAACTTTTTAAGGATGGCGATTATGTGGCGACATCTTCCTTTGGTCTTGCTGGTTGGGCCGAGGAAGTAGCACTGGCTGTTGAGGAACGGTTTTTAAAAACCGCAAAACCCCGTGATATTACCCATATTCACGCCGGCGGCGCTGGTAACTTCCAGGGTCGGGGTGGCGGCGTCTGGGCCAAGGAAGGTCTGCAGAAAAGACTGATCATCTCCCATGCCGGTTCCGAGCCTCAATGCATGGAAATGATTAATGAGAACAAATGCGAGGCCTATAATTTCCCACTGGGCGTTATTCTTCAACTATACAATGATATTGCCAGAAGGGGACCCGGCGTATTTTCCAAGGTGGGTCTGGGTACCTTTATTGATCCCCGCTTTGACGGCGGAAGGATGAATGAGCTGACCAAGAAAGCGGAAGATATTATTGAACTTAAGGTGATTGATGGGGAAGAATGGCTGCATTATAAGAAGTTCCCGGTTAATGTTGCCATGATCCGCGCCACTACTGCCGATGAATATGGCAACCTGTCGGCGGAGAAAGAAAGCCTTTCGCTGGAACTGCTGGCTCTGGCCCAGGCGGCCAAGGCTTCTGGCGGTATCACCATCGCCCAGGTGGAATATTTGGCTGTGGGCAGCACCATTCATCCCAAGAAAATCAAAGTACCTGGTATTTATGTCGACTATGTCGTAGTCGCCGAAAAACCGCAGATGCAAACCATGGTAACCCAATACAATCCCGCCTTCTCCGGCGATATCAGAGTTCCCGTGGGCAGCATTCCTCCGATGCCTCTGAACGAAGACAAAATTATCTGCCGCCGGGCGGCCATGGAAGTACGCGCAGGCGAGAGCTGCAATCTTGGTATCGGCATCCCGCAGGGCACCGCCAGCATTCTGGCTGAGGAAGGCTGCGCTTCAAAAGTGACCCTGATTTCTGAGTCGGGAAGCATCGGCGGCGTACCTGGCGTAAGAGGGGATTTCGGCCACCATTACAACATCGAGTCCTCCACCAACCAAGACGCCCACTTCAATTTCTATGACGGCGGCGGCCTTGATACCGCGATCTTCGGCCTAGGCGAGACTGATGCTGAAGGTAATGTCAACGCGAGTTTGCTTAACGGCAAAGTATTCGGCGTCGGCGGCTTTCTCAATGTTGCCTGCAACGCCAAAAAGACCATCATTGCTGGCACTTTCTCCGCCGGCGGCCTCAAGATCAAGACCGGCGACGGTAAACTGACAATTGAGAAAGAAGGCCGGTTCAAGAAGTTCCTTAACAAGGTAATTCAAATTTCCTTCGCCGGGAAAGTTGCGGTACGCAGCGGCGTAGAACTCCTATTTATTACCGAGCGGGCCGTCTTTAGACTCAAGGAAGAAGGTATGATTTTGGCCGAAATTGCCCCGGGTATCGACCTGCAGAAGGACGTTCTGGATCTGATGGAATTCAAGCCGATTATCCCTCCAGACCTCAAGACAATGCCAGAAGGCATCTTCAAGCCGGTCTGGGGCGAAGGCGAACTGAAGAAAATAGTCGAAGGTTAATCTTTCCGGTATATTGCCCCAAATTATGGCCTAGGATAGAGGAGCGCAAGCGCCTATTTTCCTAGGCCTTTTTCCTTCTGCAAACTTAAATATTTCCGCTAAGCGTCGCGATGTCAAATTTTCAGTTGTGGTGTAACCAATCAATAAATTAACAATAATTGCAAGCCTCTCACCAACCTGAAAATTGCATAAGCAACTACACCATAAGTTTATTTAAAAACACAACTTCAGAAAGGGCAGATTGAAATTATTCAACCTGCCCTTTCCAAATCATATTCATTATTTCAATTCCACAAATTGTTTTCTCGGCAATTGAAAAACTGTCAAATCCAAGCATTGACTTGACCTTTTATTTCGGGAGCGAAATTGTTATTCCTTCCTGTTGGTAACGTACATAAATTTTCTTAATGAATTCGTGGCGAATGAAGTGCTGATCCGTCACACTCTTTACACGCAGGGTAACATTGAAGTTAATACTGGACTCGGCAAAACTGCTGTACCGGATAAACGGATCAAAACTTTTGACCCCCCCCTCGGTTTCTTGCAGAATTTCTTTTGCAACAGTGGCAGTAACTTGTTCCACATGATCCAAATCACTTCCATAACTGACTCCTATGGGGATGGAGATAGAACATTCAGCAAACGGCTGTGCATAATTGGTGATTATAGATGAAGCAATTTTTCTGTTGGGCACGACCACCATGTTCTCAGTGGGAGTTTTTATTGTGGTATTGCGCCAGTTCATATCCACTACATGCCCCTCTTCGCCGGTTGACATTTTAACGAAGTCACCCATCTTGATTTGTTTGGAAACCAGAATGTTGATGCCGGAAAATAAATTCGCCAAAGTGTCCTGAAGTGCTAAAGCGGTAGCCAAGCCGCCAACGCCTAAAGCGGTGATCAACGGCGAGATCGAAACTCCGAAAGATTCAAGCAAAACCAATATGCCGATGGCGTAAACGGTTAGATCGATTGTTGTAGCTAAGATCGAAGTTGAAGCGAAGTTTTTGGATGTTTTTCCGAGTTTATGTTTAAGATAGCCGGAGCCCATATGCGCGACCATGAGGGTCAGGGATAGAATGACAAGAGAGTGGAACAGCCTTTGGACAAATAGTAGCGCCCGCGGCGGAATTGTCAAGATTTCCATAGCTGCATAGAGGCCAATAAGAATACCCAACAACGTAGGTATTCCCCTAAATATTTGTCGCAGCAGGACATAAGAGATATTTGTTTTTCCTGCGATTATATTGAGCAATTTAGAAAATACCAATCGAAGTATGATGATGCCTAACGCTAAACTAATAAGGTAAACTACCAAATGCGTTTTAAAGCCGCCGTTTATTATTCGGTTTCCTATTTCAGTTAAAAATTCAAGCATTCTTTTCTCCCATAATATAGAAAAAATATTTTAGTTAATATATATTATTTCGCTAACTACCCCTTTTCTCCCTGCCATTGCATGTTCTCATTATCCTGGAAATTTAAACATAATCAAAAGGAGTTCTTAAAAATGCACCTATTTATTAGAGTGTTTTAGTCACTATATCCATAAGAATGAAATACCTCAAAATAGACTTCTTCATTTTATATCTCCCTTTTTCTTCGCATTAAAAACCAAGAACACGAGTCAATCGTGTTTATAATTGGAATAGTTATATATTACCCTACAATTTTTTGAGTTTTTTTATAACAACAATGTAATCACTACAATTGGCTAAGTCCCATTATTGTCGGCAATTATGGGACTTAAAAAAATTATATATCTATCATGTTGAATAAAAGCAATAGCTTAATCAACATCCTATTATGGTAAATTCCCTATATCACAATTTTTAGAATCCCTAAACGCCTTAATCAGAGCATGTACAATCATTTTTTCGGCCTCTTCATAGTCTCCCGTACGATTAATCGTAAATGAGTGAGTATTGTTGAAAAACCGTTTTGCTGTAACCTCAACTCCCGCTTTTATGAGCATTTCCGCATATTTTTCAGCTTCATCACACAAGCTGTCCTGATCTGCTGTAATGATTAAGGCCGGTGGCTGTCCTTTTAGTTGCTCCTGCGATGCAAGCACTGGAGATGCTAGTGGATTAGTCCTGTCCTCAATTCTGATATACATGTCAGTGTAAATTTTGGCTTTTTCATGTGGTATCGCGCTTCCTGGGATATTTTTCTTAGTCGCCGGGTCGCTAAAAAGATCAAGAGGCGGATAGTCCATTATTTGGCATACAACTGAAAATTCTTTACTTTCGTTCGCCATCAAAACAACTCCTGCCGCTAGTGCCCCTCCTGCACTGTGCCCGCCCACAGCGATCCTGTTTTTATCGATTCCAAGCCCTTCATAATTTAAATAAGCCCATTTTACAACGTCGTAACATTCATGCAACGCATACGGAAACATGTATTCCGGCGCTAATTTATAATCTATATCGATAACGGCGCAGCCTACAGCATTGACAATTTTTCTGCAAAAAAGTTCATCTCTTCCATAGCGCCCTTTAATGAATCCGCCACCATGCATATTTATGAACAACGGATATGGCGCTGTAATATCGTTAGGGGTAAATAGATAGATTTTGGCATCTCCTACTCTCGTTTTAACAAATATCTCCTTTATCTCCTTTACAGGATATTGCTCCAAAACATCAGGGGCGATAGGATTATAAGTATCCTTTTCTCTTATTGCATATGCTATTTTCAATCTTTCTTTCATGGAAAGTTCCATTTTATTACCTTCTTTTTCCATCCATTAATATTTACAATCATACGCTACTAGGGATATATTGTAGACTATTACCACACCGATCCCGCTAATAGCTTGACGGCATCTTCTTCGGAAACAGGTTTGCTAAAAAGAAATCCTTGAATATAGTCGCACCTGCAATCCACCAGTTTTACCAACTGCTCTTTTGTTTCCACTCCCTCAGCGACTATGTCTATTCCCAACGTGTGCCCTAAATTAATAATTGAGTTTACGAGCTGCAATTGCATTTCATCGAATGCAATTTTATCGATAAAAGATTTATCGATTTTCAAGCTATTTACTGGTAAGCTTCTTAAATATGTCAATGAGGAAAAACCTGTACCAAAATCATCGAGCGTAAGGCTGATCCCATACTCTTGCAGTTGCTTGAGTTTATATATGCTATCCTCCAAGGAATCAATAAACACGTTTTCAGTGACTTCAATTTCGATCTGCTTTGGATGAACGCCATTGGATTCAATAGTATCCCGAACCATAGAAACAAAATGTTCATCCTTAATCTGTCTTGGTGATATATTGACCGCCACGCGAACGTCCTTCATATCCATATCAGCCAGTCTTTTTGCAAAACGACAGGCTTCCTGAAAAACCCATTGACCAATTTGAACAATAAGTCTGCTTCTTTCCGCAAGTGGAATGAACCGTGCCGGAGACACAAGGCCATGTTCAGGACTATTCCAACGTAGCAATGCTTCAACTCCGGCGATACGCTCACCGTCTGTTGTCAGTTGAGGTTGATAATGCAGAAAGAATTCTCCCTTTACCACTGCCCGGCGCAAGCCGTTTAACAGCGTCATATCTTCGAAAGTTCTTTGTAGTAAGACAGGTTCAAAAAAATTCCAACAGTTTCTGCCAGCTTCTTTGGCTGCATACATGGCGGCATCTGCCTTCTTTAGAATTTCTTCTGGCATATCGCCGTGTTCTGGATAAAGGACTACTCCAATGCTTGCAGACATCTGCATTTGCGCTTCTACTAAATCGTATTCCTGGCAAAGTTGCTGCAGTGCCCTATTCGCGATTTGCGATGCTTTTTCTCGAGTTGCGTCGCCAGAGACGATAACGATAAACTCATCACCACTGATGCGGGATACGAAAGCCCTGTCATCAAATGCAAAGCTAAGGTATTTTCCAGCTTTAATAATCACTTTGTCTCCGGCTGAATGACCAAAAGTATCGTTTATGGCTTTGAGGTCATCCATATCGATAAAAAGCAAGACACCTTCTACTTCGCCACGGCGGGCCTTGCTCAATTCCTCCTCAAGTCGCAAGTTCAAGCTTAACCGATTGGGCAAGCCGGTCAAGATGTCGTAAAAAGCCATATGACGGATTTTCTCCTGAATATACGCCCGTTCCATAGCAAAAAACGCCAGGTCGGCAAACTGTCGCAAGACCTCCACATCTTCTTGATCAATTTCATGTATTTCATCTATCCAGGTCGCCGCAAGAATTCCTTTAACTTTTTCCTCCTGTTTAAGTGGAACCAAAATCATACTCGATACAATAGGAGGTCCTTCGTTTTCCTTCAGGTGTATATACCACTTGCAATCCTCCGTATATAAAACTTCGCCTGTTTCGTAGACCCGCTTAAGCAGTCCATCTTCTGCAGAAATTTGATCATTTATTAATCCCTCATAAATTCCTATTCCATGATGAATTATAAAATGAGTCCCACCTTCATTGTACATACCAATAAAACCACACGTTGCCTTAACCAACTGAATGGCATTACGCAAAACCGTTTCAGCGAGATGTTCAACCTCGTCGCTGGGACGTGTCAAAAGACTGGTAGTAGCCCGATATTGCCGTTCACGCAACAAAAGTTTATCTTCTGTTTGGCGTCTGATATGATTTTCTTCATAAAGGCAATGATTTGCAGCTTCTAATTCTTCATTCATCGCAGTCATTTCTTCGTTTATAGCTGTAAGTTCCTCGTTAGCCGCAAATAGTTCCTGGGTTCTTTCCTCCACCTTGTGTTCCAAATCATCATGAGCTCGTCTTAACGCTTTCTCAACCTGCTTTTGCTCGGTAATATCATGCCAAATAAACACGGAATAAAGTTCATCACCAATTTCGATCACATCTGCAGAAAAAATTCCTATTCGCACTTCGCCGTTTCTTGCATGCCAAAAAGTCTCAACATTGTATATTACGCCCCCCGGCCTCAACGACGTATAAACCTTGCGCTCTTCTTTGTTTACCCACAAACCGAATTCGTCGGATGTATGGCCAATCACGTCTTCTCGGCTGTAGCCTAGAATCTTAAAAAAGGCATCATTAGCTTCAATAAATTGCCTGTTATCTAGATTCACAATACCTATCGCGTCAGCGACATGCCGAAAGGCTTTGAAATATTTCTCTTCTGGTCGGGCAAATCTGGTGCTGATAAGAATTATTACAAATGCACCAAATATAATACAACCAACAGCTGCAAGGCTTAAGATTGTGTTTAACTTAGTAACCTCGCGGGTTACTTCAGTTTCCGGAGCAGAAACTGCCACAAACCATCGTGGGTCCCCCTGCAGGCTAATTGGCGTAAATACTGTAAAAATAGAACCAAGTGAAGTGTTATATGTTCCCTGGATTTGTTCGCCACTACTAACAGCTGTTTTAAATAACGCAATAAGACGGTCATCCATTTCGGATAGCTCGTTTACTACCACCGGATCCGTCTTTTTTTCGGTAAGGTTTAATCCGTTTAATTCAGGCTTTTGAGCATGGGCAATAATCACGCCGGATTTGTCGACAATGAATCCATAACCACTGTCCATAAAATTTATACCGTTGACCATATCATTTAAACTGTCAAGAGGCATCGTCGCTTGTATTACTGCGATCACTTTCCCATGTACTATTACCGGCACAGCAATTGCAAGGGATATTCTTCCCGATCCCCTTGAAATAAGAGGTTCCGAAATTGTCATTTTTTTTGTTTGAATGGCTTTTTGATAGTATTCCCGATCTCCCAAATATGCCGTATCGCCCTGAGCGCGGATCATATTTCCGTTTAAATCGCCATAGTTAATGCCTGTAAATTTGTTATTACGTCGCAATCCTTCTGCCAATGCACTGACAATTTGTTGGCGATCGGAGCCATTTATAATATGCGGATTGGTAGCTATATTCTGCACAAATATTACTAATTCATTGACGAAAGCACTAACACGGTTGGAATAATCGGTCCCTATCACCGCAGCTGTCTCATTGACACTTTTCGAGAGTGCCTTGTTGGAAAAAAAATAGCTCAACCCCGTAAGCAAACTTAAAGAAACGAACATAAGAATTAGCATAATTAACAATAATCGAGTCCGTATGCTTTCTACGCTAAAGATGCCGCTCGAAGGTTTCATACACATTAATCCTCTCATAATTCTCATCTCCGCATTATTTATGATAAGCTGAGTGATTTTTTTGTCATTTTTTGCAGAAGTTACTTCACAACTAAATTTCTATCTTTTTTCGTTATATCCTTCTTTAGGTTCTGGTGCAAAAAATTTCACAAAGTCAAAGATACTTTATCTTTCAACGAAATATCAAACTGCGATAGATCTATTTTTTTTGCACCAGAACCTTAATTCGCATATAGCAATTATTTCATCATCTACGTGATTATTAAACAGTGGTTTAACTAGGCTTAAGCGATAATTTTCTTGACAACTATTGCTCTAGCACATTGCCCCAAATGGATAATCATGTTAAAATAGTGAAAAAGTTGTTTGGAGGGTTATACATTATGGACCACATATTAAAATTTTGTTTAGCCTCACTAGTATGCGTCTTCTTCTCAATAACCGCGTTACCCTCAGTTCAAGCTGCATCTCAGGCTACAATACAAGTAAACGCTGAAATTAGCAACTCTAATTTTTGGGATTACAATTTTATCAAAGAGACTATCCCTAGCAAGCCGTCAACTGTTAAGATTGAATGGAGTTTTGGTAATAATGGTAGTAATCCAAAAGATGCAACCATTATCTCGGCAGGAAAGACTTCAGGTCAGGTAGCTATCATATCTGAAAAAGGAGATTTAGTAAATCTTAGTATTTACG
>Ga0316613_10000511_pt1 | contig 31039 bp, 28 predicted proteins | sample OWC_soil_day10_C_2_FD_207647 | JGI IMG/M metagenome (GOLD analysis project Ga0316613, IMG submission 207647) | Wetland soil microbial communities from Old Woman Creek delta, Ohio, United States - OWC_soil_day10_CT_b | ecosystem: Environmental > Terrestrial > Soil > Wetlands | place: USA: Ohio...
GATAGTTCGAGGCGTGCAGCGCTCGGCCAGGCAGATGGATAGCAAGATGCGACAGGTTTACCGTGCGCGACTGAGCAAGTCCCGCAATCAGAGCGGCAAGGCTCAAAAGCCGGCTCTTGCTCAACGCGAAATGCGCCGATAGCGTCATCATGAGGGCGGTTTGAACGGCGGTCATCTCTGAAGATCCTTTTGGCGAAGAATCTTCAATCTTACCCCTTCATCCCGCTCTCACCCTAACTGTCGTGTACGGTGCCGGCAGCCAGGCCACCTGGCTGATGCGCCTGAAATGCTTGAGGAAATAGCTCTACCCCAATACGAACTGGCGCAAGAAGGCCTCGGCCGAGGGCATGTTGGTGTCGCATTCGATCAGCATGCCGCCGATTGGCTCCCAGCGTCCCTCGGCGACCCAGCGACGGATCTCCTCGAACAGGGCAGGGTCTTCCTCTTCGACATGGGCGTAGAAGATCGACGACGACTGCAGGAAGCGAAAATCCGGGTGGCGCTTCAGGAGCGAATTGACGCTCGAAAAGGTGCGAACGATCTTGCGCACGGTTTCCGGCTGTGGCCATAACCAGGCGTAGTCGATATGGGCATGGCCGCTGACCAGCACATTGCCCTGCTTGGGATAGGCTGCTCGCAACTCGGCAACGAACTCGTCGAACCGCAGGCTCGCCTCCACCACCGATGCGATGGCGTCGTCCGAAAGTGATGCCGGCTCGGACGATGGCTCGAACTGCATTCCCAGATGTCGCGCGCCCAGGCGCGATCGGCAAGGCGTGGCCCGATCTCGGTGGTTATCGTCGGCAGCCGTAGGCCGGAGACGACGATGGAAGCTGCCTCGAACAGCGATCGCGCCAGCTCCTTGTCGGCAACGGCATCGGCTGTCTCTTTGAGCGTCGCCAATTGCCGACGCAAATGGCGGACTTCCGGGTAATATTCGTAAATCTCGGCCATGCCGAGCCGTGGCTCGCGGATGGGAATGCCGAACAGCGTGCGGGCAGCCGCTTCGACCACGACGCGGAAAGGAGCGCCGCGTGGCGCCTCGAACCGGCGGTGGCGCGGGTTGGCAGAAAAGCTGTCGAGCAACGCTCCGTCGCTGTCGACGAGACGCACCAACGATTCTCCGCCGAAGTCGAAGCGCAGTTCGACACCTGGCCCTTCGGGTAGCGTCACTGGCTCGTCGAGTTCGAAGCGGTGGATGCCGTGGCGGTCACCCCAGCCCTCGCCAAGGGCGACCTGCCGCCGCGCGCCGTCGGGGTCGGTTTCCATGAAAGGGCCTAGATGCCGCCGAGTCTTCAGTTCAAACGCCTCGAGCTCATCCACCCAGGTGCCAGTGTGATGGGAAAGCTGTTCGAGGGTTCTCTGGCGGTCGCGATAGGGGCGCATGTGTCAATTCCAGTCGGTAAGGGTGGGCGACTGTCCTCTGGGAGGCGGGTTGGTGAGGGAGGGGTGCGGTGCGTCAGGCCGTGGCGCCCCATCGGGTCGATAGGTTCAGGGTGATGGTGTCGGGCTTGTCGTCGCCAGCTTCGTGCCTCTCGATGAGTTCGACGACGGCATTGATGAAGGCGACGTGGTCGAGGCTGAGCGTCGTGAGGTCGTGGCAATCCCAGGCAGCCATGGCAATGCCGTCCTGGCCGACGATGGCAACGTCTTCCGGTGCCGATTTGCCCAGCACACGCTTCACCGCGTCCCGGGCGCCGATGGCCATCACGTCATTGCCGCAAATGATGGTATCGGCCTTGGAGCGGTGAACCAGCGGCACGGCTTCCTTGAAGCCGCTGTCATAGGAATAGGTACCGGTGGCTTCGGCGACGAAGGCGAGACTGCGCCGGGCGAGCGCGTCGGCAAACCATTTACGCCGAAGCTTGTCGATCCAGCTCGAACTGGTGCCGGAGAGATAGGTGAAGCGGCTCTTGCCGTTGGTGACCAGCCTGTCGACGATCTCATCGGCTGCCGCCGAGCCGTCGATGCGGATGGTCGAGACGTCCTCGTTCTCAAGCGGTTCGAAGGAAACGATGATCGGCTTGGTGGTCGGAAAGATATCGACGGCGTCGCGCAGCGACACCATGTCGGAGAAGATCACTACGTGGTCGACTTGGTAGGTCGCGGCCAGCCGCATCAGCTGCAGCCGATCGCTATGATCGCCGCAGCACAGGATGATCGGCAGCAACTGGCGAGCTTGCAGTGCGTGGACAAGCAGCTGCTGTTCTTCCGCTTCGCAAGGGTTGCCGATGGCGTTGACGACCACGGCGACCAGGCGCGATCGCTGATTGTTGAGCGAGCGGGCGATAGCATTCGGCTGATAGCCATATTTGCGCGCCGCTGCCAGAATGCGGCTGCGTGTTTCCTCGCCGATGCGGGCATCCGGTGAAAAGGCCCGCGAGATGGTTGCCGACGAAACACCAACCAGTTCCGCAAGCTGTTTCGACGTGATGCGTTTCCTGCTCATCGATCCATCTGCCCCCCGGCTGCGCCGATGTGAACGGGAGTACCGTTCGCCGCCGCCGATGCCTTGATGGCATCCCAAAGCCGGGCAAACCTCAACCCCATCTCCACCGAGCCGGTGTTCTCCATGCTACCGGTGCGGATGGCAAGAAAGCTTTTGAGCGGATTGTCGAGGATCTCCGCCGTTTCGCGCGGCTGCGCCACGCCATCGAGGACGAGTTCGCGCCAGCCGCCCCAGGCGTCGATGCGGACGATCGCCTTGGTGAAGAACAGCGAAATGAACGAGGCGCAGCCCTTCGGTCCTTCGCCGGCCGCCGTCAGCGTCGCCAGCGCGCCGTTGGCGAGGCGGGCGGAAACGGCGGTGACGATGTCGACCGGCGCACCGCGATTGTTCATATAGGCACCGACGCTGGCAAAGTCGGAACTGGCTAGCAGGCAGACGGTGTTCATCAGGTGAGCGCCGGTGTCGAACATGAAGCCGCCGCCGGAAATCTCCGGCTTCTGCTTCCAATGGCCGGCGTAGTTGGTAACCCAGCTTTCCCAGATCATGCCGGAGATGGCGACGAGATCGCCGAATTCGCCGCTGAGCGACCGGCGGCGCGTATCGAGCACCAGGGGAGACAGTCCGCCCTGAAAGGCCGTGACGATGGTTCCCTTGCCGCGCTTTTGCGTAGTCATCAGCGCCTCGGCCTCACCGACCGTTGTCACCATCGGTTTTTCGAGGAACAGGTCGATGCCGCGCTCGGCAACGGCGATCGCCTGTTCGGCATGGAAGGCATGCGGTGTCGAAACATAGATGATGTCGAGCCCATCGCCACAGGTCGCTAGCATCTCGCGATAGTCCGTGAAGCAGTGCAGGCGTGGGTTCCCTGCGGCCACGCAAATACCGGCGAGCCTTTCGAGTGAAGTCGGCGAGGTGTCGCTGAGTGCCACGAATTCCATCTCGGGCATCGCCACCCAGCTCGCCGCATATTCGGTCGCCTTCAGCCCGGCGCCGATCACCCCCAGCTTCAACCGCGCGACCATTTGTGCAACTCCCTTCCACCGTTGTGCAAACGTGTACACAGACGCGTTTTTCCTGACAAGCCATTTTTCATCGGTTTATTTCAGTATGTTGTACGGTGTATGAGACGAAATGATAGGGTGACTTGCCTGAGTTGCGAAAACGTATACACTTCTTGCGACTGGCGCTGGAGGGCGTCAGGCATCCATCATGGGAGGATTGTCCGTTGAAGAAGACGGTGTTTGGTGGCCTCTGCGCCATCCTGCTCGGCTGCACGTCAACGTTCGTGCAGGCTGAGACGCTTCGTCTGGCCAATCACGGCTAGGCCGGTATCGACGCGATGAAATCGACGGTCGAGCGCATCGAGAAGAAGCTCGGGGTCAAGATCGAGGTGGTCGAATACCCGGCCCCCGACAAGGACTATCTTTCCAAGCTCCTGACCGAGCTCGGCGCCGGTAACGGCCCCGATCTGTTCTCCATGCCGTCGACGGCCGCCGTGGCCGATATGGTCGACGCCGGCTATCTCGCGCCGATCACCACCGAGATAAATGCCTGGGACGGCTACAAGAACTTCTACGACGTGGCCAAGAAGCTGGCGGTCAGCCCGGACGGCGAGACCTACGTCATGCCCTACATGCTGGGCATCCAGGAGAACTATTATCGCAAGGACGTACTGGAAAAGGTGGGTATTTCCACCGAACAGCCGAAGACCTGGGACGATCTGATCGCCCGTGCCGAGGAGATCAAGACCAAGACCGGCGCCTACGGCCTCCTTTTCCCGGCTGGCGTCAGCTGGGGCTCGGGCGCTTTCGACGAAGGCTTCCAGCACCTGATCGTCGGTTCCAAGACGCCGCAGATCGTCACCGACGACGGCAAGCTCGACCTCAACGGCGAGGGCGTCAAGGACGTCTTCAACGTCTACAAGACGCTGATCGACAAGGATTTGATGCCGGTGCAGCCGCTGCTCGGGCCGGAGCCCTGGGTCGTCCCCAAATACGAACTGTTCCCGGCTGGCAAGCTGGTCGCCACCACCTGCGGCTCCTGGTGCTACATTTTCGACTGGGGTCGCGAGAGCAAGAACCCCATTCCGGATGTGACCAAGGTGGTCGGCACCTGGACTGTTCCCGGACAGACCGGCGGTCAGTTCGTGCTCGCCAACCTCGCCGCGCCCTGGGCCGTCAACGCCAAGTCGGCCAATGTCGAGCTCGCCAAGAAGGCGCTGCTCGAGATCGGTTCGGTTGAGACGCAAGTGTCCTACGCCGCCCGCATCGGCAACATTCCCTCGAACAAGGACGCGGCCAGCGATCCCGAGTTCCAGAAGCTTACCGAACTCGTTCCGATCTATGCGGCTGCCGAGAAAGGCACGTTCCTGAAGCAGGCTGCCGGCTTCGGCACCGTTGCCGAAGGCGTCGCCCGCGCCACCGACGCGCTGCTGCGCAAGGAGGTCGACGCCGCCGGTGCCCAGAAGATCCTCGTCGATTACGTCAAGGAAACGCTCGGCGAAGACGCAGTGAAGTGATTTCGCTCTTGCGCCAATGAATCAGGGGACGTGTGGCTTGCCTCGCGTCCCACGATCTTCGATCTACTGATGTGAGCCCCATGGCCAAAACGCTCCAGGAACGGCGCGCCGAGCGGCAGCTGATGATCGTGCTCTTGCCGTCGCTGCTGCTGCTTGTCGCCTTCGTCATCTATCCGGCCATCTATTCGGTCTATCTGTCGTTTACCAACGAGGCGCTGACCGGCGCTGCTGCGCGCGCACCCCGCTTCGTCGGCTGGCGCAACTACACGCGCCTGTTCAACGACGCCAAGTTCTGGAACGCCCTGTTCGTCACCTTCGTCTTCGTGCTGGGGGCGGCCATCATCGGTCAGTTCGTGCTCGGCCTCGTCTCGGCCATCGCCCTGCGCCGACGCCTTGTTTTCCGCACCGTATTTTCATCGATCATCCTGCTGCCCAACGCCGCACCGGAAGTGGTGGCTGGCTTCATGTGGATTTCGATGCTGGCCGGCGGCGATCACGCCACGCTGAGCCGCTTCGTCTTCTTCTTCGGCCTGCCGACCGCCGACTGGCTGCAGGTGTTTCCGCTGGCGATGATCATCGTCGTCAACACCTGGCGCGGCATCGCCACGGCGATGATTTTGCTAACTGCCGGCCTCAGCACCATTCCTCAGGAAATCTATGAGGCGGCTCGGATGGATGGCGCCACTCCGGCGCAAATGTTCCGCCGCATCACCCTGCCGCTGATGATGCCGACCATTCTTCTCTACATGCTGATCTCGACCGTCTCGACCATCGCCGTGTTCGGTCTCGTCTACGCGCTGACGCGCGGGGGGCCTGGCGGCGCCACCGAACTCATCAGCATCTACATCTACAACCAGTCCTTCACGGCCTACCAGCTCGGTTATGGCGCGGCGGTGGTGGTAATTGCCCTGCTGGTGTCGCTGTTGCTCGGCATTGCCTACGCTCGCGCCGCCAAGGTGGAGATCTGACATGTCCGTGGCTCCTCCCGGTGAATCCGCCAACCGTCTCCGCGGCGATCTGATGGCCTATGCCAGCCTGTCGCTGATCTCGATCTTCTGCGCCATTCCCTTCTTCTGGCTGCTGATTGCCTCCTTCGACAGCAACGCCCAGCTGTTCCTGCGCTGGCCGGAGACCTGGACATTTGCCAATTACCTGCGCGTCTTCACCAAGGAAGACGGCGCCAAGTGGCTGTTCAACTCGCTGTTCGTCGTGGGGGTGGCCACCTTCCTGGTGATGGTGCTGTCCGGCCTCGGCGGCTATGCGCTGTCGCGGACGCGAGCCTGGTGGAAACTGCCTTTCCTCTACGCCATCCTGCTCATTCGCGTCTTGCCGTCGACGGCATTGGTGGTGCCGCTCTACAAGTTCCTGCTGACGCTGAACAATGCCGAGGGGGCTCTTCTCCGGCCGATCTTCGGCAGCGCGACGCGCGACATCATGCGCTGGACCGGCTTCATCGACGGCTATCTGGGCCTGATCCTGGTGCTCGCCACCATGCAGCTGCCGCTGTCGCTCTGGATCATGAAGACCTTCTTTGACGACTTGCCGCGCGATTACGAGGAAGCCGCCCTGATGGACGGGGCAACCATGATCCAGCGCATCCGCCGTGTTTTGATACCGCTGGCTCTGCCAGGCCTCGCCGCCTCCGGCCTATTCGCCTTCATGTCGGCCTGGGGCGATTTCCTGCTGCCGCTGATCCTGCTGTCGTCGCCAGAACTGCAGACGCTGCCGCTGGGTCTCTTCCGCGCCTTCCTGCGCATCAACGAGATCGACTACGGCCTGCTGACCGCGCTGGCCTTCATCTATCTGGTTCCCGCCGTCGTCGCCTTCGGCTTCGCGCGCCGCTTCCTCGTCCAGACCTTCTCGGGCGGTGTGAAGGGGTGAGCAGGTCGGCCCGCCAATGGATCTCTACCACCGGCCCGACAACGAGTTCGTCGCCACGTTCATCGGCTCGCCGAAGATGAACATCCTGCCCGTCACGCTGACCCGAGAGCGGGCAGGCAGTGTCCGTGTCGCCGGTCCGCTCGGCATGAGCCTCAGCCTTGCGGACGCGGATGCGCCACTGCCGGATGGCGTCGCCAAGCTGGGTGTTCGCCCCGAACACATCAAGGTCGCCCCCGCCGATGCTGCCCACTTCGTCGCCGAGGTGGGAATCGTCGAGCGATTGGGTGTCGAGACCTATCTCACGGTCGGATCGATCGAGCAGCCCGTCGTCGTGCGCGTCGAGGGCGATGTCACCTTCCGCCCGGGCGACCGCGTGCCGCTCGCTGCCGAAACTGCTGCCTGCCACATATTCAGCCCAGATGGACGGATTCTCCGGTCCGCCAAGGCTGCCTGACGCACGAGGAAAATATGCCCATCAAGGTAACCATTTGGAACGAAGGCCGCCACGAGCAGCTCCACAAGGCAGTGAGCGACATCTACCCCGACCGCATCGACGGCGCGATCGCCAAGGGCATCGCCCATCCCGACTTCGACATCCGTCGTGGCACGCTCGATGATCCTGACGAGGGGCTACCACAGAGCCTTCTTGACGACACCGATGTGCTGCTCTGGTGGGGCCATATGGCCCACGACGACGTCAGCGACGGTCTGATCGATCGCGTTCAGCAGCGCGTACTCAGGGGCATGGGCCTCGTCGTGCTGCACTCCGGCCATCACTCCAAGCTGTTCAAGCGGCTGATGGGCACCAACTGCAATCTGTCCTGGCGCGAAATGCCGGAGGGCGATCTCGAGCGCGTCTGGGTGGTCAATCCGTCGCACCCCATCGCCGAGGGCCTGCCGCCCTATTTCGAGATCGCGGCTTCCGAGATGTACGGCGAGCCATTCGATATTCCCCAGCCCGACGAGATCGTCTTCATGTCCTGGTATTCCGGCGGCGAGGTGTTCCGTTCCGGCTGCACCTTCCAGCGCGGCCGCGGCCGCATCTTCTATTTCAGCCCCGGCCACGAAACATTCCCGATCTATCGCGATCCGATGGTTCACAAGGTGATCTCGAACGGTGTGCGCTGGGTAAAACAGCCCCATACCGACGGCCGCATCGAGAACTGGCACCGCGCCGAACCGCTGCATCCTCGCCCGGCGATGAGGGACTGACGGCGAACATCTGGTCGCCGGCTCCCGCTGGTGGCTAGACCAAGCGCCCCAGGGTTTCGTGGTTCTCTCCAAAGCCGGCCCGATTACCACACAGCTGGGCCACGATGAGCTTTGTGTCTGAACGGCCTTTGCTCCGAGCACGCCGCAACGGCCGATGCCCATGCATCTGTAACGAATAGTCGGTTTCACCGACGTCCTGACCGACTCGACGTGGGTCGCCGGTATGCCGATGCTCCGGTTGCAGAATGCTCGCCGATCAACATACTTGGTACTCCAATCTCGACTGGGCGGCGCCACAGGTGCCTCAGGCAGCCGGATTCACTATCGGAGGGATTTGGAACCTTCTTCCCGCAGGGAGATGTTGACAGCATCACTCAATCGAAAGTACCGTTGACTAACTGGTTTTCCGGATGCTCGGGGGCAAATGGGCCATCTGCGGAACCCAAGTTAAGTTTGGATTTCTCCTGGCCTCCGGGCTCGCCGTTTTATAGATATGCAATTGTTTTGAAGGGGGCGCCTAGGTTTGCCGTGTTGAATACAACGTCTGCCGGGCGTCATGTTCCCGTTGCCAGAGCCGCTTAGTCTGGTTGTGTTGGTGAGGGGCGGGCAGATTGGCAGGATAGTTGCATTTCAATGGCAAGGGTGCCGAAAATCTTGGCAGAGTTCCGTTATGGGCTTGTTCAGGGTTCGGCAGGGCGCGTGTGTTTTAAGCGTATGAAGGGGCCTTATGGAAATTTTGTTGTCTCCCAAGGCTGCTGAAGTGTCCGAGGTTGTTTTTCGTGGGCCTCAAGATAGCGAGCGCTGGTTCGCCGCCATGACCCAGCCGCAGCGAGAGGGCGTTGCGGTCGATAACCTCCGCCGTCAGGGTTTCTGTACGTTCTCCCCGCTTGAAAGAGTCGTGCGCCGCCACGCTCGCAAGACGATCGCGACGACGGCGCCGGTTTTTCGCGGCTATGTTTTCGTGCGCATGGATCCGATGCAGGCGCGTTGGCGGTCAATCAACGGAACGCGGGGCGTGCGGATGCTTGTGACCAACGGCGATGGCCCTCTGGCGATCAAGCCGGGCATCGTTGAGACGCTGGTGGCCTCGACCAATGCCGAGGGCATTCTCGAATTCGTCGATCCACTGCAGCCCGGCATGACGGTGCGCCTTAGGGCGGGCCCGTTCGCCGAGCAGCTCGGTGTGATCGAACGGCTCGACGGCCGTAATCGTTTGGTACTGTTGATGAGCTTGATGGGTGGTCAGGTCCGAACGGGCGTTTCTCGCGATATGATCCTCAAGGTAGCTTGATCGCCGCTCGAGCTTGGGTGTTAGGTAGGTTTATAGCCTCAGGTCGAGGCGTGGGAGAACGGTCTTTGGGCTGTTCATTCGCGGTAGTGGTACAATTGGTCCGCGGTGAAGCGATTTCACCCGGAGTGCGGTAGCTTTTGTCTCGCGGTGAGTTTGCCGCTATCCGATGGCCGCTGCGCTTGAGATGTGGCTTTATCGAACTTGATATGATCGGATCGTCGGCGCTTAACGGGTGCGGTTCTCGATCAATGGGCCATGGCTGAGCCAATTAGGTTTGCTGTAGCCGTCGTCAAAGGTGGTTTTGGTGTCTTCAGAAAAAACGGCTCTCGTTACGGGTATCACCGGCCAGGATGGCGCTTATCTCGCGCAGCTTCTGCTGGATAAGGGTTATACGGTCCACGGCATCAAGCGACGCTCGTCGTCCTTCAATACCGGACGCATCGAGGGCATCTACCAGGACCCACATGTCGAAAATGCCCGCTTCCACCTCCACTATGGTGACATGACGGATTCGACCAACCTGATCCGCATCGTTCAAGAAACAAAGCCCGACGAGATCTACAACCTTGCGGCCCAGTCTCACGTACAGGTCTCCTTCGAGACGCCTGAATATACCGCCCAGGCGGATGGCATCGGCACGCTCCGGCTTCTTGAAGCGATCCGCATCCTCGGCATGGAAAAGAAGACGCGCTTCTACCAGGCGTCGACTTCCGAGCTCTACGGTCTGGTGCAGGAAGTTCCACAGCGCGAGACAACGCCCTTCTACCCGCGCTCGCCTTACGCCGCTGCCAAGCTTTATGCCTACTGGATCGTCGTGAACTACCGCGAGGCCTATGGCCTGCACGCTTCGAACGGCATCCTGTTCAACCACGAAAGCCCGCTGAGGGGCGAGACCTTCGTCACGCGCAAGATCAGCCGCGCCGCCGCCGCGATCCGGCTCGGCAAACAGGAAAAGCTCTATCTCGGTAACCTCAGTGCCAAGCGCGACTGGGGACATGCGAGGGAATATGTACGCGGCATGTGGTTGATGCTGCAGCAAGACCAGCCGGACGATTATGTGCTCGCCACCGGCGAGACCACCGAAGTCCGCCAATTCATCACCTGGGCCTTCGAAGACGTCGGAATCCATCTTGAATGGCAGGGCGAAGGGATTGACGAAAAAGGCGTCGACAGCTTGTCGGGTAATGTGATTGTCGAGGTTGACCCGCGTTACTTCCGCCCGACCGAGGTCGAACTCCTGATTGGTGATCCGACCAAGGCGCAGACCAAGCTCGGCTGGAAACATGAGACGAGCGTGCGCGATCTCTGCCGTGAAATGGTCAACGAAGACCTCAAGGTGATGCAGACCGCGACCGTGATGAAGGAGGCCTGAGATGGCCTCCTACGATCTCAAGGGTAAGAAGGTCTGGGTGGCCGGACACCGCGGCATGGTCGGCTCGGCCATCGTCCGTCGGCTTGCTTCCGAAAACTGCGAGATCCTGGCCGCCGATCGCAGCCAGCTCGATCTCAAGGATCAGGCCGCGGTTCGTGCCTGGGTTGCCCGACAAAAGCCCGACGCAGTGTTCGTGGCCGCCGCCAAGGTAGGCGGCATCCTCGCCAACGACACCTATCCGGCAGACTTTCTCTACGACAACCTGATCATCGAGGCCAATGTCATCGAGGCATCCTTCCGGGCCGGCGTCGAGAAGCTTTGCTTCCTTGGCTCGTCCTGTATCTACCCAAAATTCGCGCCCCAGCCGATCGTCGAAAGCGCTCTGCTCACCGGCGAACTGGAGCCCACCAACGAATCGTACGCGATCGCCAAGATCGCCGGCATCAAGCTCTGTCAGGCCTACCGCAAGCAGCACGGCGCCGACTTCATCTCGGCCATGCCGACCAACCTCTACGGCCCCGGCGACAACTTCGACCTCAACTCGAGCCACGTGATGCCAGCGCTGATCCGCAAGGCGCACGAGGCAAAGGTTCGGGGCGATGAGAGCATCACCGTCTGGGGCACAGGCAAGCCGCTTCGCGAGTTCCTGCACGTCGACGACTGCGCCGACGCCTGTGTGCACCTGATGAAGGTCTATTCGGACTTCGAACACGTCAACGTGGGCTCGGGAGAAGATCTCTCCATCCTCGACCTCACGAAGCTCGTCTGTAAGGTAGTTGGCTTCAAGGGCGATATCATTCACGACCTTACAAAGCCCGATGGCACTCCGCGAAAGCTGATGAGCGCTGATAAGATCAGGTCTCTCGGATGGAAGCCAACCATTCGCCTTGAAGACGGCATTGCTACAACCTATGCGGCATTTCTGGCCGTGGATGGCCTTGCTGCCTGAGAGCGTCAACGATCATCCAGACCTTGGGAGGACACCGTACCAAAGTGGCGCAGTTTCGATTTCGAGGCACGGGCAACGCCAGGGAGTTGAGGGCACTACCTGATCGGAGTGTATACGAAGCAGTGTTCGGTGGGCCGACTGTTCGCAACCTCTTGCCATACAGAAGGGTGACATGTCGTCGGCCTGAACTGCCCCCCGATCTCCATAGCCCTCATTGGATACGTACTCGAAAGCGACGTGCCGATAAGAATGCGCAATTTCGCCTAGTTGTTTAAAATTTGGCCGAACTGAATATGTATACACACATTTTGAAGTAGTATCCTGTCGTTATCGTCGCCGAAGGGCCAGTTTCGATGCTTGTTAATAAAGAGGCTATACGGGGTGTTATTACCCTTATCCCCAATCGCCACGGTGATTCTCGTGGTTATTTTACGGAGACGTTCCGCCAAGACCTGTTTGCGGAGGCGGTTGGACCAGTCTCTTTCGTTCAAGACAATCAGTCGATGTCGGCTGAGGTTGGCACGGTGCGCGGCCTGCACTTCCAACTGAACCCGAGGGCGCAGGGCAAGCTCGTCCGTTGCCTCGCAGGTGCGATTCTGGATGTTGCTGTCGATATCCGCCGGGGATCGCCGACCTATGGCCAGCATGTTAAAGTCGAGCTTTCCGTCGACAACGGTCAGCAGCTCTGGGTCCCACCCGGCTTTGCGCATGGGTTCTGTACGCTCACGCCCAATACCGTCATCGCCTACAAGGTGACCGACTATTACAGTCCCGAGCATGATCGCGGCCTGCGCTGGGACGATCCGGCGCTCGCCATCGACTGGCCGGTTGCCGAGGACAAGGCGATCCTCTCGGCCAAGGACCGGGTGCAGCCGCTTCTTTCAGAACTTGATGCCGATTTCGTCTACGCCGGCTGAGCCTTTTTCCGGCCAATTCCTTTTTTCATTCTCCGACGCAAGGTGGTTTCATGCGTGTTCTCGTCACCGGCGGCGCCGGCTTCATCGGATCGGCGGTCGTTCGACATCTCGTGCTCGTCAAGGGGTATGAGGTACTGACCGTCGACAAGCTCACCTACGCCGGCACGCTGTCGTCGCTGCGCGCCGTTGACAACCACCCGAACCACCGTTTTCTCAAGGCGGATATCTGCGACCGCCAAGTGATTGCCGAGGCTTACAACAGCTTCCAACCGGACCGCGTGATGCATCTCGCCGCCGAGAGCCATGTCGATCGCTCGATCACCGGTGCTCGCGACTTCGTCGAGACCAACGTGATGGGCACCTTCACCATGCTGGAGGCCGCCCGGCATTATTGGAGCGAGCTTTCCGATGGCGACAAGGCCGCCTTCCGTTTCTTGCATGTGTCGACCGACGAGGTCTATGGATCGCTTGGAGACGATGGCCTGTTCACCGAACAGACGCCCTACGATCCCTCTTCGCCCTATTCGGCATCGAAGGCATCGTCGGATCACCTCGCAAAGGCGTGGCAGCGGACATACGGCTTACCGGCCGTGGTCTCCAACTGCTCAAACAATTACGGCCCCTATCACTTCCCCGAGAAGCTGATTCCGTTGATGATACTCAATGCGCTTGAAGGCAGGCCCCTGCCAGTTTACGGCAAAGGTGCCAATATCCGCGACTGGCTCTACGTCGAGGATCATGCCCGTGCCCTCGACTTGATCGCCGAGCGCGGTCGTCCCGGCGAGACCTACAACGTCGGCGGCCGCAACGAGCGTAAGAACCTCGACGTCGTCCAACGGATCTGCGCACTGATGGACAGGTATCATCCGGCCGGAGCGCCGCACGATCGCCTGATCACCTACGTTGCCGATCGCCCGGGCCACGACGCCCGCTACGCCATCGATGCCACGAAGCTGGAGACCGAGCTCGGCTGGAAGGCCGAGGAGGATTTCGAAAGCGGTATCGACAAGACGGTAGCGTGGTATCTCGCGAACGACTGGTGGTGGGCGCCGCTGCGCAAGGGCTATGACGGTAGCCGCCTGGGTCTCCTGAAGCCGGAAGAGGTGAAGGCATGACCCGCCGCATTCTGGTGACCGGCACCGAGGGCCAGGTGGTCGGCTCGCTCGTCGAGAAGACGGCCGGGCACGACGATATCGAGCTGTTGCTGATTGGCCTGCCTGAGCTCGACCTGACCGTGACGGAGAAGATCGCCCCGGCGATCGAAGCTTTGAGACCCGATGTTATCCTGTCGGTGGCTGCCTACACTGCCGTCGACGCTGCCGAGGCTGACGAAGCGACAGCGCTTGCGGTCAACGGCACAGCGGTCGGCGAGATAGGCAAGGCGGCAGCACGGCTTGGCGTGCCGGTGGTGCATCTTTCCACCGACTATGTATTCGCCGGCGACAATCCCGTTCCTTACGTCGAGACGGATCCGACCGGACCGCTGTCTGCCTACGGCCGGACCAAGCTGGCTGGCGAACTGGCGCTTGCCGCTGCCACGCCCAACCACGCTGTTCTCCGGACGGCCTGGGTCTACTCTCCCTTTGGCAAGAACTTCGTCAAGACCATGCTGCGGCTGGGCGAGACGCGCGACAGCGTCGGAGTCGTCGCCGATCAGGTCGGCAACCCTACCTCAGCCCTCGACATCGCCGACGGGCTGCTCAAGGTAGCCGACAACCTCATCGCATCAAGCGATCCGGCGTTGCGCGGCACCTTCCACATGACGGGTCACGGCGAGACGAGCTGGGCAGGCTTCGCAGCGGAGATATTCCGCCTGTGTGCCGATCTTGGAGGCAAATCGGTCGCGGTTGAACCGATCCCGACCAGCGCCTATCCAACGCCAGCCAAGCGACCGGGCAATTCCCGACTCGATTGCGGCAAACTTGAGCGCTTGCACGGCGTTCGCCTGCCGGCTTGGCAAGCTTCGACAGAACTGGTTGTCCAGCGCCTCGTCACCGACTGACGGTGGGGGGGCCTTAACGATCGAAGACGATTTGTACTGCAGAATTTGAGACAGAGATTTTTGAGAGGGTATGTTTATGAAGGGAATCATTCTTGCTGGGGGCAGCGGGACTAGATTGCACCCAATGACGCTGGTCACCTCAAAACAGCTAATGCCTGTCTACGATAAGCCGATGATATACTATCCGCTTTCGACATTGATGTTAGCCGGCATTAGAGATGTCCTGATAATTTCGACACCAAACGATCTGCCGAATTTTCAGCGTCTTCTCGGCGATGGATCCCAGTGGGGTATTTCGCTATCCTATGCCGAACAGCCCAACCCTGGCGGGCTGGCCCAAGCATTCACGATCGGTGCTGATTTCGTAGCCGGCGGGCCGTCATGTCTTATCCTTGGTGATAATATTTTCTATGGGCATGGTATGCCGGAGCTCGCGCGTAACGCCATTGCGCGCGAGAGCGGTGCTACAGTTTTTGCTTATCATGTTATCGATCCCGAGCGTTACGGTGTCGTAGAATTTGATGAAAACCGCCAGGCTGTGTCTATCGAGGAAAAACCCAACAAGCCGAAGTCCCACTGGGCAGTAACCGGTCTTTATTTCTATGATGAAAAAGTGGTTGATATTGCTGCCAACCTTGCTCCGTCGGCACGTGGTGAATACGAGATTACAGATGTAAACAGGGTTTACCTGGAGCGAGGTGAACTCAGCGTCGAAATTATGGGTCGCGGCTATGCTTGGCTGGATACCGGTACGCCCGACAGCCTGCTCGATGCCGCTGACTTCGTAGCTACCCTGGAAAGTCGCCAAGGATTCAAGATCGCCTGCCTAGAGGAAGTTGCGTATCGGCGCGGCTTCATTGATCGCACAGACCTACTCAAGTCGGCGCAAAAGCTCGGCAAGAGTACATATGGTCAATATCTTTTTCGTATCTCAGAAAGCGACCCGCGCGGCGACTCTGTATTCTAGAGCGATACTTCCGGGGAGATGAAATATCCCGTCAGGATTACCTGGATGATCTTATTTAACTTCAACGACTCAAGAAGAGGTTTCCATGAGAGTGTATATTGCTGGCTCCGGTGGCATGCTGGGCGAGGCTGTTCATAAGGTCTACAGCGCGGAACACGAGGTTCGATGCTCGGATATTGATCTGAATGTGTCGTGGCTCAACTATCTCGATTTCCGAGATTTCGATGCCTACAAGAAGGAAGTCGAAGCCTTCGCCCCGGATTTGCTAATCCACCTTGGTGCACACACCGATCTGGAGTACTGCGAGCGCAGTCCTGATGACGCCTATCGGACTAATACCTTGGCGGTCGAAAACGCCGCCACGCTAGCCAACGCGCACGGTATCCCGATGGTTTATATTTCTACCGCTGGCATCTTCGATGGCGCGAAACTGCTATATGATGATTGGGACGCACCAAATCCGCTCGGCATTTACGCCCGTTCGAAGTATCTCGGCGAGATCCTTGTGCAACAGCGGGTCCCTCGTCACTACATCTGCCGCGCCGGTTGGATGATGGGTGGCGGCCCGGCCAAAGATAAGAAATTCATTTCCAAAATTATGAAGCAATTGGCGGCCGGTGCGAAGACGCTGAACGTCGTCGACGACAAATTGGGAACACCGACGTATACCATAGACTTCGCTCGTAACCTCAACGCCTTGGTCAAGACCGAGTATTATGGCCTCTATAACATGGTTTGCGGCGGTGAAACTGGGCGCCTTGAAGTGGCTCAGGAACTTGTTCGTATCCTCCGCCTTGATAACGACATCGAGATCAAGCCGGTTCACTCCGACTTTTTCGCGAAGGATTATTTTGCGCCGCGTCCGCCGTGCGAACGGCTTGTCAATTACAAGCTCGATCTGCGCGGGATGAACCTGATGCGTGATTGGCGCCTTTCGCTGTCAGAGTACGTCAGCGATTACTATGCTGACTACGTGGCGCCGTTCGCTCCCGCTTATGTTAAGGGGGAATGAACGCGTGAGTCAGAAACTGCGCATCGCGTCGTTTGGCTTCCGCAGCTTTCCTCCAAGGCCAGGCAGTGCGGGGGCAGACAAGTTCGCTCTCGAACTCCTGCCGCGCATGGCCGCGCGAGGGCATTCGGTTGTCGGATATAATCGCGCTTATCCGGGAGAGGCGTTTGTGCCTCTTCAGACGATCCGCAGCGTGGAGGTCCGGACTTTCCGGACCTTTCGCAAATCCGGCCCGGAGGCTTTCTGGCATTCGGCCAAGGTGACCTTCGACATTATCTGGAACAACCGCGCTGACATTGTCCACATGCAAAACGGCGGCAACAGTCCGTTTGCTGCCATTCTGCGCCTCTTCGGCAAGAAGACCTTTATTACCGAGGATGGCAAGGAGTGGGAACGTGACAAGTGGTCGCGTCTCGCCAAGCTTTACCTAAGAACGATGATTTCGCTGACGGCTCGCGTCCACAATCAGGTTATTTTCGATAATGTCTTTGCCAAGGAATATTTCGAGAAGCGCTTCAAGAGGAAATATGCACTGATCCCTTATGGCGCCGATGTTGATTACGATCCGGCCTCGGAGGTCATTCTGGATCAGCTCGGGCTGAAGCCTGGTGAGTATTTTCTGTTCGTTGGTCGCTTCATTCCCGATAAGGGTTTGCATCATTTGATTCCGGCCTTCGAGCAGCTAGCGACCGACAAGAAACTGGTGCTGATCGGCGGTTCACCGACACCAACCGACTACGAACAGAGCCTGCGTGCCACCAGCGACGCACGGATTCTCTTCCCTGGTTATGTTTACGGTGGAGCCGTTCACGCCCTGATGCGGAACTGCTACGCCTACATCCAGCCGTCGGACCTTGAAGGACTGTCGCCGGTCATTCTGGAAAGTGCCTTCCTGGGAGCCCCGATTATCTGCAGCGACATCGAAATGAACGAATATGCGCTCAGGGAAACGGGCATTTACTTCCGCAAGGGTGATTCCGACGACCTCTTGGCTAAGCTTACTCGGGCGGTATCCGACTCCGATTGGCTGAGAGCCGCCGGCGCCAGGCAGCGGAACCACATCACCCAAACTTACTCGTGGGATCGAGTGGTCGATGATTACCTGGCGATTTTTGCCGCCTGACATAATCTCGGCTGACAACACTTGCCGAAATTCTTTCCGCTCTGAAGGAGCAAAGTTATGATTCGTGTCGCCGTCGTCGGTCTTGGCAAAATGGGAATGTCCCATTATGCCATCGTCAACGCTCATCCAGACGTCCAAGTCGTTGCCGTATGTGACGGCTCATCCTACATAACCGATGTTCTCGAAAAATATACTGGTGTCAAAACATTCTCCGATTTCGGCCAGATGCTTGCCAAGGTCGAGATGGATGCAGCGATCATTGCCACTCCATCGAAGGCTCACGCCTCAATGGTCAAAGCTTGCCTGGAGAAAGGTATCCATGTCTTTTGTGAGAAACCTTTTACGCTCAATCCGTTAGAAGCGCAGGAGTTGACCGCACTGGCCAAGGAACGTGGTTTGGTCAACCAAGTCGGCTATCATTATCGCTTCGTTGGGGCTTTCCAGGAGGTTAAGCGCCTTCTCGACGCCAAGGCGATCGGGCGAGTTACCCATGTATTGGCCGAGGCCTACGGCCCGGTGGTCCTGCGCCCCAAGGGGAGCACATGGCGCACCAAGCGCGAGGAAGGTGGTGGCTGCCTCTACGATTATGCAGCCCATCCGCTCAACCTGCTAAACTGGTACTTTGGCATGCCAACCGCAGTTGGCGGCACGGTGCTCAATAGCATTTTTTCGAAGGAAACCGACGACGAGGCCTATGCAACGCTGCATTTCGAAGGCGGTCTCAGTGCTCAACTGTCAGTCAACTGGTCCGACGAGTCACATCGCAAAATGTCGACGAAGCTGACGCTGCTCGGTACTAATGGGCGTATCGTCGCCGATCGTCAGGAGGTTCAGGTCTACCTTCGTGATGCCTCCGCCGCACCCGCCGATTATCGGGAGGGGTGGACGGTTCGCAACACAACGAAGCTCACGGAAGAGGTCTGGTTCTACATTCGTGGCGAGGAATACTCGGCGCAAATCGATCATTTCGTTCGCTCTGCCCAGGATGGGCGCGAAACCGTCAATTCGTTCGCCAGCGCAGCGGAGACCGACGAAGTTATAGCCATGCTGGTTGCCGACGCGTCCCGCGATCTCGATACGCGCGCGCCGGTAAAGACGGTTACGTCGAAACGCAAGCGGTTTTCGATTTTCGGTTGAGTTCTTCGCTCGCTAATGCATTCAACATCGAAAGTAATTTCTATGGATAAGCTTCTTTTCGGTGACAATCAGTTCTTCGGCGTCAATCACATGTCCGAAGAGAAGGCGCGCGCACAGGCCATGCGCTTTCAGGACATCGAAGCAGTTATAAGTGTTCTTGATGCAGCCTATGATGAAGGAGTCCGGACCTTCATGTGCACGACGCATGAGCGCATAGAACTGGTTGCTGATCGTGTTCGCGCCAACCCGGAACGTTACGCTGATTTCCAATTCTATCCTTGCATGCCCTATGCGCATAAATATGCCAATGCGGTTACTGAGCTTGGAATCTTGGGGACTCTCAAGAAATTCACGCCCGACGAAGGATTGATCAGTGCAGCTTTCAAGGGCGGCATTTCTCTGGCGACCAAGGATGTCGAAGGCATCGCGAAGCTTCTCATCGACGCGGAAATGAAAATGTTCGCCGGTCTCAGGACGCCGGTGGTTTTCTTGCAGAACGTTGTCGTCGATCTGTTGCTTGGGCTGAAGTTCTACGAAGCCTTCCGCATCTTTGCCGACCACATCAAGGCGGCATATGGAGCGGAGCCCGGTTTCATTACGATGAATATGCCGCTTCTGGTATCGGTATTGGCCGACCTCGGAATCGAAAACCCCATCATTTGCGCCAATATCAACAAAGCCGGCTTCCGCATGTGCGGTGGGATCGAAGCTTACGAGCAGACATTGCGCACCCATTCCTTCCGATCGATCGCCATGTCGGTGTTCGCATCCGGTGCTTTGCCTGCCTCGGAAGCGATAGAATGGGTTTGTGCGCAACCAAACCTTGAATCCATCGTCTTCGGCGCCTCGAGCCGAGGAAACATTCGTAATACGCGCGAATTGGTGGATCGTTACTGGGAAAACTGAGATCGGCATAAGCGTGAGTTGGGTCTTTGACTTTCTTTGTAGAAGGGGCATTCCGCAGGCCTCTGCGAGGAATGTGAGCGAGAAAAGCATGGCTGTTGTAAATTACCTGCATGAACAGACAGCGTGTTCGCGATTGTCTGCGGTAAGGGCGAGTGGCGCCAGATGAAAAGCCTGCTATCGCTCAACAGCTATCATTATGCACGTGGGGGCGCCGATATAGTATATTTCGCTCACGCCGAACTATTCGAGGCTAATGGTTGGACAAACACATTTTCGGCGATGCATCACGCGGATAATGTCCCATGTGTTGACTCTCCTTGGTTTGCCGAGTGCATCGATTATCACAAAAATGGACGTCCGCTGGAAAAACTGAAGCACGCAGCGAGGATTATTTACTCGCTCGAAGCCAAGAAGAAAATTTCAGGTTTGCTGGATAGTCGGCACATCGACATCGCTCATGTTCATAATATTTATCATCACCAATCTCCTTCAGTTCTTCGTGAGTTAAAGAGTCGAGATATTCCTGTAGTAATGACGGCTCACGATCTGAAAATTGCCTGCCCTAACAAGATGATGATGACTAAAGGTCAGATTTGCGAACGCTGTCGAGGCGGTCGTGTATGGAACGCTGCCTTGCATTGTTGTGTTCAAGACAGTAAAATCGTGAGTTCATTGGTTTCTTTTGAGTCCGCCATTCATAAGGCACTAAATTTATACGATCGCAATGTTGATCGAATTGTTACTCCAAGTCGTTTTTATCGCGATAAATTAATCGAGTGGGGCTGGAATGGAGATAAGATTGTCCATATTCCAAATTTCGTAAGAATTAGTCCAGAAGTACGTCAATCTCCTGGGGGGGGCTATATTCTTTATTTCGGTCGTCTTGCCAAAGAAAAGGGGTTGACGACGTTGGTACGGGCGGCCGCCCAGGCAAGGGTACCAGTGAGGATTGCCGGTACTGGTCCGGAAGAAGGAATACTCCGGCTACTAGTCGATGAACTAGATGCGCCGGTTACGTTTCTTGGGTTCTTGAACGGTGAGGCGCTCTGGTCTGCCGTAGACGCTGCGCGTGCTATCGTTCTGCCGTCGGAATGGTATGAAAACGGTCCGATGAGCGTCATTGAGGCTTTCGGGCGTGGAAAGCCACTGATCGGGTCACGCATTGGCGGCATACCTGAATTGATCACGGAGGGAGAGACAGGATGGAGCTTCGTCCCAGCCGACGTTAGTGATCTCGCGGAAGCACTAACGACTGCCATGGCCGCAACTAAATCGGAGCTCGGCGTAATGGCCGAAGCTACTCGAGATAGAGTCGTTTCAGATTTCTCTGCCGATATGTATTATCGTCGAATGTCGACGGTTTATGGAGGGATTATTTGATAATTAATTCTGTAATTCTATGTCTGTTACGTGGTGAATAGAGAATGAAACGTGGGGTGGATCTCATATAATAAAACTTAGAGAATCAAAATTTAGCCGACACCTCTGCCGGAGTTGGTGGAGAATTGAGACTAATAGTTTACGAGAACCGCGGAAATAATTTGGCAGCTGAACGAAAGATGACGCCAAGAATGCACTGGTGCGTCGGAACAGCGACAACGATTAGCGATGCGTGACCGCCAGCGTTCCCCTAAGTTGACCAATGCAAGATCCGCATTCAGAATCGCCTCGATTATATTCGTAATATGGTCAGAGGTTTTCGGAGGCCAGTGCCAACCGAGTGACGTAACGGTGTGGCATGGTGTAGCAGATTTGCGTGTTTCTGTGTGAATTATTTGGAGGACATTATGTTTCGTAAGACGCGCGCCCGCGCACCACTCCGTCTGGGTTTGGCCGGCGGTGGAACGGATCTTTCACCATATGTCGAAACCTTTGGAGGTGCCGTCCTCAACACCACAATTGACCGCTACGCCTTCGCCTCTATTGCGCCGCGCAGTGATGATCGGATCGTGTTCGAAGCCCATGATCTCGACTCTTCCTACGAATGCGGTATTAACGACGATATTTCCCAATCGCCGCTTGTGCTGCACCGAGGTGTTTACGAGCGGATGATCCGAGAATTCAATGGCGGTAGACGCATTGCGATGACGCTAACCACGACTGTGGACGCGCCTTTGGGCTCCGGCCTCGGCTCGTCGTCCGCCCTCGTGGTCGCGCTGGTGGACGCGTTTCGTCTTCTATTTTCCGCCCCTCTTGGCGAATATGACGTAGCTCGCATGGCCTACGACATTGAGCGCATCGATCTGAGACTGGCTGGCGGTCGGCAGGATCAGTATGCGGCTGCGTTCGGAGGAATCAATTTTATCGAGTTCTATGCTGAAGAACGGGTTATCGTGAACCCGCTACGCCTTAAGAGCGGCATCCGCAATGAGCTCGAAGCCTCGCTGGTCACCTGCTTTTCCGGTAGGTCGCGCGAGTCAGCGCAAATTATCTCTGAGCAGAAGAGCGAGCTCAATAAGGGATCCAACCGGACCATTGAGGCCATGCACAAACTCAAGTCCGATGCGACCGAGATGAAGCGCTTGCTGTTTTCGGGCAAGATCACCGAGATGGCCCGCTTGCTTAATGAAAGTTGGACCGCCAAGAAAGCGACCGCTGCCGGAGTAAGCAACGGCCGGATCGATGAACTCTACGAAATGGCGCTGAAGAGCGGGGCGCTTGGCGGGAAGGTTTCCGGCGCGGGCGGCGGCGGCTTCATGTTCTTTTTCGTCGAGCCCGACCAGCGATTTCGCCTTATCGACCTTTTGCAGAAGGAAGGCGCGGTTGCCGCTCCGGTCAAGTTCACGAACGAAGGGGTGGAAACGTGGCAGACCTGACGGCGAGGCTTCGACATGGGTAATTTGCAATGCGCTATTTTGTGCGGCGGGCTGGGTACGCGTCTGGGAGAGCTGACTTTGGCAACTCCCAAGCCATTGCTACCGGTGATGGGGGAGCCTTTCCTTGAGACGCTTCTCTTCGAACTCGGACGTCAGGGTATTCGCAAGGTACTTCTGTTGGCCGCCGTTCACAGTGATCAGATTCAAACCTTCGCGATGTCTTCCAAGTCGGCCGATCGATTTGGCATCGAGGTGACCGTAGCCGTCGAGCCAGATCGGGCCGGAACCGGTGGCGCTTTGTGGCATGCACGGGAACAACTAGACGAGCAGTTCTTCCTGCTCAATGGCGATACCTGGTTCGATGTGCCGTTGCTTGCGCTCCTGAAGGCGAGTCGCGCAAAAAGGGAAGGTCCGCTGAAAAACGTCATCGCTCTGCGCAAAATTGAAGATGCATCGCGTTTCGGTGCGGTGGATATTGACGGTGATCGCGTCTTCGGTTTTGCTGAGAAATCCGAGCGAGTTGGAGAGCAATACATAAACGGCGGCGTCTATCTTCTGTCGAAGATGCTCCTTGAGCATACTTCGCCCAGTTGTTCGCTTGAACGCGACGTTCTTCCCGAGTTGGCCCGTTCGGGCCAACTGCTGGGCGCGCGCTTCGATGACAATTACTTTATCGACATTGGTATTCCAGAAACCTATCGGCAGGCGCAGATAGAGATTCCCGCCCAAAAGATCAGGCCGGCGGCCTTTCTTGATCGAGATGGAGTAGTCAACATCGATCACGGGTATGTCTGCAATGAAGATCAATTCGCCTTCGTTCCGGGGGCCCCTGAGGCTATCGCGGCTCTAAATGCTGAAGGCTATTATGTCTTCGTTGTCACCAACCAAGCAGGTATTGGCCGCGGCTACTACACTGAGGCCGACTATAGGGCGCTCATGGAGTACATGGCCGACGAGTTAGCTCTAGCAGGAGCGCATTTTGACGATTCCCGTTACTGTCCTTACCATCCAGAGGCCGGCGTCGGCGCCTATCGCCGAGAGCACGCCTGGCGCAAGCCTAATCCGGGGATGCTGCGCGATCTGATCGGCTACTGGCCGGTAAGGCGCGACGGCAGTTTCATTATCGGCGACAAGGACAGCGACATGATGGCCGGCGCGGCGGTTGGAGTATCCAGTTACCTTTTCAGCGGCGGCAACCTTGAAGACTTTGTAGCTGCCAACATTCCAAAAAATAAAAATAGGCGAGGTTAGGATGCCAGATGCAGTCTCTACATTGAAAAGCGCACGCAACGATTTTTTCGACTGGCTGTTCAAAAGCGCATACCCCCTGTGGTGGACCGTCGGCGGCGATCTGGCCAACGGTGGATTTATGGAAAAAATTGCTCACAACGGAAGGCCTATCGAGGCGCCTCGCCGTACAAGGGTGGTTGGCAGACAAATTTACTCTTATGCCAGAGCAAAGACCATGGGCTGGGAAGGCCCGGCCGATCAAGCGGTTTCTCACGGGCTTGAGTTCCTTCTGTTGCGATGTCTGAAGGCAGATAAAACCTTCCATTCGCAAGTGACCCCATCAGGCAGCGCCGTGCGACCCGATTTTGATCTCTACGATCACGCCTTTGCTTTGTTCGGTCTCGCGGCCGCAGCAACGATGCGGGACGACCACGAACGTCTGGCCAACATCGCCCGCGACGTGCGGTCGGCAATGATTGACGGATGGAAACATCCCGACCGGGGTTTCGAAGAAACGGTGCCGCGAACCCTGCCCCTCAAGGCGAATCCGCACATGCACATTTTCGAAGCTAGCCTTGCGTGGATCGACGCGGGGCCGAGCGTTGGTGACGATGGCTGGGACGAAATAGCCGACGAGATTGCCGAACTCTGTCTTACCAAGTTTCTGCACCCGGAAAACGGTTCCCTGCGAGAATTCTACGACGGAGACTGGAGACCGGTTAGCGGGGACGAGGGACGGGTTATCGAGCCCGGTCATCAATTCGAATGGGCGTGGCTGTTGAAGCGCTGGGGTTTACTGCGCAACCGGCCTGACGCATTAGCAGCCGCACGCCGCCTGGTAGAGATTGCCGAGACCCACGGCACGGACGCAATGCGCGGCGTCACCATCAATGAACTTCTTGATGATTTTTCAATTCGCGACAATAAGGCGCGGCTTTGGCCGCAGACCGAGAGAATAAAGGCATGGATCGCCATGGCTGACGTCGCCGAGACTGACGAGGTGAGAGACACTGCGTATACAAAAGCGGCGGCGGCTACCCGTGGCCTTCTCAAGTATTTTCAGACCGAAACGCCGGGATTGTGGTTCGACAGAATGAGGGAGGATGGTAGCTTCGTTGACGAACCGGCGCCAGCTTCAAGCCTTTATCACATTGTCTGCGCGGCCAATGAACTGCATGGACTTACGATCTGATGGGATTGAGCCAATCGGGAGGCACTCTCGCATCCCACGGAAAACTTGAACGAGAAGCTTGAAGGATTTACTGAAATGACAGCGCGCCGCGCCGTGCCCATAATCGGTGATTATACCTCCGGATCGGCTGAGCAACCCCACGTCGTCGTTTTTTCCCATGCTTGGGTTGGAGGAGCTGGTTGGTTCGTCTTTGAGCTCGCTCGTTGCATGGCCGGGGCTGGTGTTCTAACTCTTCTGGTTTGCCCGACAGCTGAACCGATCGCCCGTGAACCGAGACATCCCAATCTTTCCCGCATTTCTGTTAGGCAGGGAGCGCAGGGAGGCGGTAGCAAGGTACACCGCGCCATCGGCGCATTGATACGCATGGGTGTAGGCTTTCTCGCGATTGCACGTGCTCGCCTGCATGCAAAAACCTTTTTAGTTACCCACCTAAGTTGGCTCCTGCCGGCCGTTCTGCAGTTTTTGTGGATCCGGATCCTGTTCGGCTCTCTGGTATTTGTAGTTCATGACGGCACCCCGCACGCTTGGAGCTTCCCCCGCATCTTGCGCGGTTTCGAACGTTGGCTTTTGAGACTGACCTATCTGCTCCCTTCCCACCTTGTTACGCTCACTCATATTGCCCGCGAGGAGCTGATATCCATTTATGGAATTTCCCCGGCGAAGATCACCGTGATTCCGCATGGCGCTTACGAGAGCGGTGAGCCGACCTTACCGCCGGGGAACAACAAAGTACTGGTGTTTGGCATGTTGCGCCGCAACAAGCGAATACTCGAGACCATCGAAGCGATGCGCTTGGTGGATGCCGCGTCGCCGGTCTCCCTGGTTATCGCCGGCGCACCGCACGCTGAGGATCTTGGCTACTGGGACGAGTGCGAGCGGGCACTCGAGGGCCTTAGCGACCGTGTTCGCACCGAAATAGGATTCGTGCCCGAAACCCGCATTCCAGAACTTATGGCGGAGATCGACGCGATTGTATTGCCTTATGAGGAGTTCAGCTCTCAGTCGGGCGTCGCAATTCTTGCCGCCTTCGCCGAGCGTCTACTAATCTGCACTGCGGCGGGGGGAATTGGCGAACTAATGGAGGCCGGATTGGAGTCTGTCACCGTGGCGACGCCGGTGACGCCGCGAACCATTGCCGACGCATTTAGCGTCTTCGCTGCAACGCCTGTCGCTGAACGAAGGGATATGGCGGCTCGCAGCCACGAGGCTCTATCCGAGTACCTTTCCTGGGGGCGTATAGCAAAAGAGTATGTCAAGTTTATCTAGAAAATTTTCTATATTAGAAAGGTGAATAACAATAGAAATGTATTCATCGAGCCGAGATCAACATCCAATATACGCCGATGAGAGAATTGTTATTTGTGGCAGCCAAACGATGCATCGACAACCATGTACGTTCGTTTAGCCCTTGATCCAAGATGCGCTGGTTTGTCCGGATTTACGACCGGAGCGCTATAACTCGGCAATATCAGTCTGGCTGCCGAACCAAGAACAACGGAATTAGTTGTCAGGTAAGGACTCTTGTCAGGTGTCTATGCTCTGCTTGCGCCTTAATCGGTCGAGCGGTTCTTAGCCCTAACGAATCAGAGATATGCAATCTTGCCACAGCCAAGCAGGCAAAAACGCTCCTTTGCGTAGATATGACTTTTCAAATAGCGAACTCTAGACGGAAGAACCGGGCAAAAATGAGTCTTTCTTTCAGAGACGTAGATAGCAAAAGAAAACTTCTCACGATCGTTTTTGGATCCGGTGCAAGACTATTCGCTCTAGCTTCCCAATTCGGTATTCTCGTGCTGCTGAGCTGGACCCTGACAAAGGGCGAACTCGGCGACATGTTAATGGTCCTGACCACCTATCGTATGCTCTCGTTCGCATTGGGGAGCGGCATAGGAGCCGTTCTGCTATATCATGTCGCCCGAGCCGGCGGCGGCAAAGTCGCCGGGGCTCGTCTTCACCGGACAGCCCTTGTTATCGGCCTGCTCTCCATCCTCCTGTTCGTATTGCCCCTTGTGATATTTCGAACGGAGGTTGCCACGCTGTTCCAGAAGCCGAGCATAACCGACTGGCTGCTAGACTTCGCCCCGTTTGCGGTGGTCTCAACTTTGAGCTATGTGACGATGGGAGATATGGATGGCCAATCTCGGATCACATCCGCTATCACGATGACAGAAGTCATTCCCAATGTCATTCGGTTACTATCTCTGCCATTTTTTATTATCTCTAACATACCGGTCACCTACATCGCTGGCGTCTTCTGGATCAGTGTGCTTGTTCCATGGGCATTCCAGATTATATATCTCCTAAAAAATCTTCGTGATGGCTTTGCTGGCTTTACGATGTGGGACTATCGTTACGCGACTTTCTCGGCGATTAACTCCGTCGCCACGGCACAGCTGCAAGGGATTGACCTACTGATCGCTGGCTATCTTTTCCCCTCTGAAGCGGTAGCAAGCTATGCGGTAGCCTCGCGCATCGCGGCGTTGTATCCATTTTTTCAGCAGATCATGTTGAGGAATTTCGCACCTCGTGTCGGTAATCTGCTGTCAAGCAGAAATTTTGACAAGCTTAATTCGGAATTAACGACAACAAAAATGTGGTCGATGATTGCTATAGCCGGTCTATCTGGCCTAATCATCTTGACATCACCGCTCGTTCTGTTGATTATGGGTGACTTTCTACAAGCTATTCCAATAATGTGCGTGCTTGCTGCGCCGGCTGCGATTCGGACAATTTATGCGGGGAATGACGTTATCCTGCGAATGACTGGACGTGCCGGATTTAACTTAACGATATCAACTTTGGCGGTTTGCATAGTCGTCGCCGCGGCTATCATTCTAAATGATCTGGTAGGCATTTATGCAATCCCGCTCGGAATGCTCTTCTCGTCAATCTTCCTAAATCCGATTACAGCTTTGTTTCTGCATCGGCGAGGGATCAAAATCGTGAACTTCAGAGACGTTCCGATCATTCTCCTCTGTCTTTTATCTATTGTACTTGGTTTGCTTGCTGATGATCCCTTCCTAACCTCTATCATTACTGGCTGTGGCCTCTGCGCAACGGCAATGTGGGTCGCAATCTATGCTCGCCGCAACAACCAACGGATAGGCAAATGACGAGACTTGCTGGACAAAGTGCGACTCGCCTACCAAGACGGGTTGGAGGAGGGAATGCAATTACCGTTGGTTTTCCTGGTATGAGAGGAAAAGAAAACGATCTAATTAATCGATTTACTGCTTGGATCACGGCGATCTCGTTCATAACGCAAAATCAATTGTACTTGAACTTCATCCAGAATGCAGATCGCGGTGAGCCGATCACGATCATTCAAGATATATATAACATAACTGCATTAGCTGGCCCCTTTGTTATTTTGATTCTAGCTTCTGTATCAGCTGGAAAGGAGATATATCTAAATTTGTTCAGATCGAGATTTTTCCCATTCCTTCTATATTCTGCAATGTCAGTTTCTTGGGCGCGCTATCCGGAAATAACTTTCACAAATATACTTTTCTTGCTGGCAGCATATATTAATTATACGGTAGCAATCTCGGTACTCGGCGTTGAAAAAGCAGCATGGATGATTATACGGATTCTTTCATTCACCATGTTTGTCAGTTTGGTTTCAGCGATAGGATTCCCAGCCATTGGGCAACATATGGCCTCTGACTTTTCTGGAGCTGCGCTGGCAGGATCGTGGCGCGGTGCGTTTGTTCATAAGAACGCGCTTGGAGCATATTCGGCATATACTGCTGTGGCGTTGATCGGTTTTGGGCGCTATTTTTTCGACAAGAAACCATTTTGGATTGGTGCGATTACAGTGTCTCTTGTGTGCCTGCTATTTTCGCGCTCGGCAACGTCATTAGTTGCATTCGTAGTTATGGCAATATTTCTATTAATAATACGTCTTCGTCTAAGACTTTCGTTTACTTTAACTATTCTTATTAGCATGCTTGGTCTCGCTTTTATTTTAGTCGCAGGCAATGCATCGGTGGAAATCCTGCAATTGCTCGGGCGGGATGGGTCATTTAGCGGCCGCGACCTTATCTGGCAGTTTTGGCTTACCTATTGGAACAGCGATCCAATCATTGGTATGGGTTACGCTGCAACAAAGAGCCAGGAAATGATCCTTGTTTCGAAAGAATATTTCACCCTGGCTGCGGTATCTCCACATAGCAGCTACATAGAGATCTATTTGAATCTTGGACTTATCGGGACGGTCTTGTTTGGCGGCGCGATTTTCCTTTGCTTCATACAACGTAACGTATCCAATCAACTGGTAGATGTTTCCGGTGAGGCGGTACGGACCACGGTCGTTGTATTTCTGGTTGGTGCCATGGTCACTGGTTTCGCCGAGGTGACAGCAGTTCGAGCTTTCGGCGCAGTCGGAAACGTCATCATGTTCGCTATTATTCTTCTTTCTGCATCATTCCCCCAGAATGATAGCGTAACCTGCCCGCGTATTTCGAGTTACAAATGCGGTAATCCTGAGAGAAGATCTGATGAAAATATTTATTAAAGGGTATTATGGACAAGACAATCTCGGAGACGACCTCATTCTTTCTGCATTTGCTTGTTGGGCTAAAAAAAATGGTCACCGGTTAGTCATAGCACGCGGTGCAGATACATCGAGAATTGAAGAGGTTATGAGACTTGTTGGATTTACCGATTACGAAACGACGGTAGACACCCTAAGGGCGAATTTAGCGGCCCTGGGGCAGGCGCAGGGGGTGATATTCGGCGGCGGCGGCTTATTCACGACTGATGCGCCCAAAGTGATGCGGCGTTTTCTCATCATATCCGCCTTGGCAGCATTGTTTGGGAAGCGAACGGCCGTTATCGGCGTCAGCGTGACGCCAATTCAGCGGCGCCTTACGTCACTGTCATGGCGAATGCTGGGACTCTTATCCTCCGTTGTTACAGTAAGGAACTCGATAAGCTTCGATACTCTAAGTGCGGCACTCGGTCGCTGGGTAGGTAGTCGAAAACTGTTCCGAACAGAAGATGTTGTATTTTCTCTGAATTTTCCGGAATTACTGTCCTTTAGACCCGACCAGGTAGAGACGATCCCTCGGCAGTGTGCGTTCGCCATCGCTAATCTTTGGCCAGGGCAGAGCATAGAAGAAAACGAAGCGGCCTATTCGAAAGCGCTCGAGGCCACAGCGGAAGTTCTGAGTGGCTTGACGCGTAACGGATGGAATTTTGTCCTAGTCCCCTTTTCTCTGCCTCAGGACCTCGATATGGCCATATTGCTACAGAAAAGGCTTGACGCCGACAATGTACGCCTTTCGCATGAGTTATCGATTCGTGAGCGGTTTTTCGACATAGCGCGCTCGGAGCTTATCATTACAATGCGCTTTCACGGTTTGGTTATCGGCTCTTCCATAGGGCGAAAGGTTCTCACGCTCGCCTACGATTATAAGGCGACATCGCTGGCGGCAGAACTTGGTCTCGCGGATTTTACGATTCGGTTTGGTTCCTCAAAGACCGAATATTTCAAGGAGAGTATTGCCCTTGATTCTAAGAGCGTCGTTGAGCGCAGTTTGGCTCTCGGCGAGAGAACAGACCTTGGCTATGATCTGGACATCTTACGGAATAAACGTAAGATGGCATCCTACAATTTCGAGCTGCTGAGCGCGGTATTTCCGGCCGATACCAAGTTGCGCTGATTGGGACTGAGCTGCTGCCGGTTTCGTGGACACGCTCCTAAGCTAATTCGACCATTCGTTCGAACTCGATCGGGCTGAGATAGCGGATCGTCGAGTGGTGCCGCTTCGGATTGTAGAAGCGTTCGATATAGTCGAACACGTAATACCAATTTCGTCAGGTCCTGACCTTTCTGATGTAGGGGGAGTCGGTGAGCGAGACGATGCGGCCGGCTTCTGTCTTTAGGTCGTTCCACGCCTTTGCGCAGGCTTCGACGATGGCATGCTGGTCGTCGAAGACGCGATGCGAGAGGAAGCGCTCCTTGAGGTAGAGCCAGAGACGCTCGACCGGGTTGAGTTCTGGTGAATAGGCCGGTAAGTAAACAAGTGTGATGTTGTCGGGCGGTTTGAGCCGCCCAGTGACGT
>Ga0316613_10000512_pt1 | contig 31032 bp, 23 predicted proteins | sample OWC_soil_day10_C_2_FD_207647 | JGI IMG/M metagenome (GOLD analysis project Ga0316613, IMG submission 207647) | Wetland soil microbial communities from Old Woman Creek delta, Ohio, United States - OWC_soil_day10_CT_b | ecosystem: Environmental > Terrestrial > Soil > Wetlands | place: USA: Ohio...
CTACAACTGAGGATGCTGTTTGGACATTTATTGAGGATTTGAAAAATGCCATGGTTTCAGATCATTAGAACTCTGTATCTGATGTTCATGACAAATATTTGATCTAAATAAGAAAAACTTATAAATCCTGATACGAAAATAAAGAGCTATACGGCTCTTTATTTTTTTAGCTCATCAGAAAGTAGAATACTTTGCTATTGTTAAAATCTGATGTATTGAAATAAACCACATCTTTTGATAGACTAAATAAGCATTATGTTAACATGGGTCGGCAATGCTTAAAATGGAGCTGTTGTTATTTCCGGATAATCGTTGGTATCTATAGAACCAGCGTCTATGAAAGGGTGTTCCTTGTGATTAAAAAAAGCAGTAACCAACGCCTTGATACACTAGCAGTTATTATTCTTCTTGTTTTTGTAGCTCTTATAAGTAGGCTGGTATGGTTGCAGGTTTTTCACGGCCAAGAATTCAAACAAAAGGCTGAGAATAACCGAATAAGATTGTTGCCGATTACAGCTCCACGCGGTACGTTTTACGATAGAAATGGAGTGCCATTGGTAAATAATCGACCTGGTTTTTCTATATCCTTGGTACCGATTAACGGACCAATTGCGGATGATGTTATTGTCAGATTGGCCGGAATATTAGGCATGAATCCTGATGATATAAGAAAGAAAATTAAACAGCAAGACAGCCCGCTTCAACCCATCAAAATCAAATCAGATATAGGTCCTGAAGTTATGGCCCAAATAGAAGAACGGCGACAGGATCTGCCTGGTGTAGTTCTTGAGATTCAAGCAGTGCGAAGTTATATTGACAATGAACTTGGTGCTCACATGTTTGGATACGTAAGTGAAATTAGTGATACTGAACTGGAAAAAGGCAAAGCAAAAGGTTACAAAACAGGGGATATACTTGGGAAATTTGGATTAGAGCAAGTATGGGATAAAGATATTCGCGGCACCGATGGCGGGGCTCAAATCGAGGTTAACGTATCAGGGAAGCCCGTACAAATGCTCGGTACAAAGCAGCCAATCGCCGGAAATGATCTAATTTTAACAATTGATGCGAAGATCCAAAAAGCTGCTGAAAAGGCTATGGATGAACGTCTCAAATACCTGCAAGACAAGTTGGGAAATCCTGAAGCCAAAGCCGCTGCTGCTGTCGTGATGAATCCGCAAACAGGGGAGATTCTAGCATTAGTAAGCCGTCCCACATTTAATCCTAATAAATTTAATGGCGGCATTTCCATGAAGGACTGGAAAGAGATTAATGATAATCCGAATAATCCCATGCAGGATAGAACCATTAGTGCATCATATCCTCCTGGTTCTGCGTTCAAAATCGTTACTGGTACTGCAGCTTTAGAGACAGGGAAAGTAACCCCAGAGGAAAAGATCTTCGACGCTGGTAGACACAGACTGGCTCCAGCTAAGAGTAATGCCCACAACGCCGCTTTGGGTTGGATTGATTTTAAAGTAGCTCTTGCCAAATCAGATAACGTCTATTTCTACGAATTGGGAAATCGCTTAGGCATTGATACATTGGAGGAATGGGCTCGTAAATTTGGCCTAGGAGCACTCACCGGTATCAATTTGCCTGATGAAGATGACGGACTGGTTGCAAATCAACGATACAAAAAAAAGGTGTACGGTGAAGATTGGGTTATATCTGAGACCTTTGATGCTGCCATAGGACAAGGGTTTCAATTGGCAACACCTCTTCAAATGGCTTCTGTAATAAGCCAAGCTGCTAATGGTGGTCATCGTTTCCGTCCATATCTTGTAAGTAAAATGGTTTCACCTACTACAGGCGAAGTGCTTAAAAGCTTTGGGCCAGAGGAACTGGGTACTGTACCGATGTCTCCCAAAACCCTAGAAGCCATTCGCACAGGACTTCGTGATGTTGTTACACCAGACGGTACTGCTGGATATATCTTTGAAGGATTTCCTATTCCTATTGCCGGAAAAACAAGTACAGCAGAAAATCCCCATGGCGATGATCACGGCTGGTTTGTAGCATATGGGCCTTATGATAATCCGACCATAGCTATTGCCGTAATCGTAGAACAAGGTGGCTACGGATCCGACTCAGCAGCGCCTATTGCGCGAAAGATAATGGAAGCAGCATTTAATTTGCCACCGAGCAGAGACGCTGCAGATATATATGCAGAAGAATTGGCAGCAAAGCCAGGCACCATTATTGCTCCTGAAAATAAAATACAACCCCAAAGGGTTGTGTCAGAACTTATTAAGGATTAGAGTTCATGGTAGTTTGTAAAGACGCCTATTATCTAGGCGTCTTTACTGTTCTTTTCAAATGATATTCCTCGTTCAGTATGGTACGAAATCAGAAGGGAATACTAATTTTATAAGGAGGTCGTCAGATGGGAAAACAAACTGTAATATTTGATTTTGATGGGGTTATTAATAGCTATGCGAGCCGTTGGCAAGGTGCAGATGTAATTCCAGATACTCCAGTAGAAGGTATTAAAGAAGCAATAGTTGAAATTCGCAAGCATTATCGTGTGGTCGTTGTTTCTTCAAGGTGTTATCAACCTGGTGGAATTGAGGCGATAAAGGGCTGGTTAGAAAAATATGATATCAAAGTAGATGACGTAACAGATGAAAAGCCGCCGGCTGTGGTTATTATTGATGATCGGGCAATTACCTTTGACGGTAATACAAAAGGATTATTGGAAAAAATAAAAACCTTCAAGCCATGGAATAAGAAGTAAAAAACACTCTTTATAGGGTGTTTTTTACTTCTTATTCCATTGACTCTTTTTGATAGCTGCTTTTTCCATATATCCAGTGCTTTATCAGCCGCTTTTAGGGCACTATCGCATTTTTCAGCGACAAAACCATTGATCACTTTTTGTGCTTCCATATCGTTACCAGCATCTTTGAGGTTAATATACTGTTGCTCGAATGTTGGCATATCGATTAATAATTGTTTTTCATAGGGAGCGAATGCGGCACGAATCCCTTCATGATAAAGTTTATAGTAGCCAAAACTGCGCATAGCAATACTATGGAAGGTATAAGCTGCCTCTGGCGTGCTATATATCTTGGATCCACATTACTAATTCCAACATAGAACGTAACGAACGTGCTGCTGCAAGGTGTCATAAAACTATGCAACCTTAAGCCTAATTCATTCGGAACGTCAGGTCTAGATATCATCATTCCGGTAGAACTAGTTGCCCTCCAACCTAAATCATGCCCACAAGCACCACGAATGTAGATTTAGGAAAATTATTGAGGTGTGGGATAAAATATAATTTTTTCTAAGTAATAAAGGTGTAAAATCTTGAAAGAGTCATTATCAGATGATGGTTTGACATTTACCAGCTGTTAAAGAAACACTATGGGATGTTTAATCAGCATCGAGCCCTGCTATCTGATAAAAGTTGACATATTACCAACACCTCTGGTAATATTAGCATGTAGTATTGTAGGAAGGTCACAGATCTCGTAGTAGGATGGCGAATTTGCCAAGTATGCACTTCTTGATTAGGAGGGCTTTATTTGTTTGACTTTGCCTTCAAAAAACGCGTAGAAAGGTAGGATGGGAAAATGAGTATTCAATTGTGGATTATTCTTCTGTACATTTGTGTTTTATTTGGAATTAGTATTTATGTGAAACGTCGGACGGAAAGCAGTAGCGGTTTTCTATTTGCCGGGCGCAAGCTGAGCACTACGCTGGTGGCGGCAAATATTGCTGGAACAGCTATTGGGGCGGCAGCGACTATTGGTGTTGCCGAAAATGCTTTTCAATCTGGTATCGCTGCAGGCTGGTATAACGTGGCCTGGGCAGCAGGGGCCGTATTGATGGCTATGGTGGCCGCTGAAAAATATCGGGAAATGAATTGTACTACAATACCGGAACTATTTGAACGTTATTATGATAAAAAAGGACGAGCAATCGCCGTATTTGGTATGATTACCATTCAATTGGTTATTACGTCGTTGCAGTACCTTGCTGGTGGAGCAATATTGTCTGCGTTATTGCCTGATATATTCTCTTTTCAGGGTGGTATGATAACCAGCGCCATTGTCTTTATAGGTACTACTATTCTTGGCGGCTTGTGGTCGTCAGGATTGTCAAACATCCTTAGTGTAACTCTTATTTATATTGGTGTTCTGATTAGCACTATTACCATCGTATCTGATCAAGGTGGCATTAGTAACATAGCAGCTTCTTTACCACCTGGCATCGACTGGTTTGGACCAGTTGGTGGGCTTGGATTGGCGACAATTATCGGTTGGATTGTTGTTATGATGACCCAGGCTATTACGGCGCAAGGGCCAGTGCAGGTTGCTTGTGCAGCGATTGATGGTAGAACGGCGAAAAAAGGTTTTTTGTGGGGAGCACTCTTAATGTTACCCATTGGTTTTTTATGCGCCATTATGGGCGTGGCGGCTCGGGCGGCACATCCTGGAATGAAGGCGACTATGGCTCTTCCACAGATGATTATGGGACTTGATCCAGTAGTATCTGGATTGACACTGGCTGCACTCTGGGCGGCTGATGTTTCAACTGCTTGCCATATTTTACTTGGGGCGGGAACTCTGTTTTCCCAGGATATTTATAAACGTTTTATTAATCCGGAAATCAGCGATAAACGTTACACGCTGGTTAACCGTTATTCCATTTTGGGGCTAGGGATTGGCACGTTATGGTTAGCTTTTAATGCCGCTGGTATTGTTAAGACTATGTTAATCGGTCTAAGCCTAACGACGGCTTTTACTTTGGTGTTTCTATTCACAATGTTTGCACCTGGTCTTTGTCGGCGGAACTCGGCGTTTTATACTACACTGGCCGGTATGCTAACACTCCTTGTTTGGCAGGTCTTTCCGGCGGTTCAGATCTTTGCTCATCCTATCTATATGGAATGGCTTGTTTGTCTTGGTACCTTTTTTATGATTGCCATAGTTGACAAAGAGAAGATTACAGTTGTCAATAAGCAGGAGGCTGTACAAAGTGGAAATTGCAAGTATTCATGTGGGCAGGGCGGCGTTGGCTATGGCCATCAGTCCGGACCGACAGGATGAACAGGAACTACGCACACGGTTGAATTCTAGTGGAATCCTTGCGACAGCAGTAGATTTTGGTGGTGAATATATAACCTCGGTAAAGAAGATTATTGAGCGGGCAGTAGTTGCTGCCCAGCGTCAGGGGTTAGTCAAAGCCAATCATATAGGCGAAGGGGCGGTGGCTGGCGCCACTCATGCAGCTCTGGAGCAAATTACGCCAAAAGCAGTCGGACTTAATGTCGGCGGCAAAATAGGAATCGCTCGTTGCGGCGAACACCTTTGCGTAGCAGTCTATTGCGGTGTGGGAGTGCTCAACCTTAATGAAGTAACGGTAGGTCTAGCCCATCGCTCATTGCCCACAGGGTAATGATGAATCCTTATTGAATTTAGAGAAATGTTCTAACGGTGTAAAACAGCTTGAAGCCTTGCATAATAGCAAGGCTTCAAGCTGCTTTTTTGTTAAGTGTTGTGAAATGATATTGTTGTTATATTTAACACTTTTGGGAAAAGAAGGAATATATCTTTTTTCGTTGAATTATGTACAATAAAGAAAGAGTTGTATTTTTGATTTTACAAAAAAGATTACTATCTCGCATAGCCAGGACCTTCTTTAGATGCAGATTTAATGTGGAGAGAATAGGGTGAATAAGGGGGGGGATAATATTTTACATCATGAGCCAACAGGAGAACAAGTTTTTTTCGAAGCTTTTTTTGATGTACTTGAAGATTATCTGCTGATCCTGGATGATACTGGGGCAATCATAAATGCCAATAAAGCAATTGTAAGAAAGCTTGGATATACGTTTGAAGAATTATACAATATGAAGGTATTTTTACTGTATCCGCCTGAAAGGCGTATCGAGGTACAGGATATTGTTAAAGGCATGTATGAAGGAAAGATATCTGTATACTCTATGCCGTTGTATACTAAAACAGGAGAGTATCTTCCAGTAGAAACCAAGGTAGTGAAAGGTGAACTGGAAGATAAAGATGTATTGTTTACAATCAGTAAAGATATTTCTAGATTCAAGGAACAAGTTATGCCCATTTTAAATCATATACCTTTTTTGACATGGCTTAAAGATGCAGAAGTGCAAAAACAAAAGCGTTTTTTGAAATCGATGATGGATGCGATTCCCGACTTGATATTTTATAAAGATATGGCAAGTACATATCTTGGTTGCAACAGAGCATTTGCCGAAAAGTTCATTGGATTGCAAGAAGAAAACATAATTGGAAAAAATGATTTGAATTTTGTTAAAGACCTGGAACTTGCCAAATTTTTTAGACAAAAAGATTTGGAAGTGTTTGAGGCCGGCGAAACAAGAATTAATGAAGAAACATTAACAATGGCAAATAGTAATATTATCGATGTCGAGGTAGTGAAAACTCCCTTTTATGATGAAAGGGGTGAGATAGCTGGAATTATAGGAATTTCCAGGGATATAACAGAAAGGAAAAAGTTTGAAAGTCAGCTTAGAGAAAGCCAATTGTGGTTAAGCTTGGCAACCAGTAGCGCGCAGATTGGCTTGTGGGAGTGGTCTGTGGTTAGTGGCAATGTTAAATTTAATGACCAATGGACACCTATTACTGGCTATACTCCTGAAGAACTTGTACCGGTAAGTATTGATACATGGATTCGGCTTAGTCATCCTGAGGATTTAAAAAAATCGGAAGAGTTGCTAGCAAAGTGTTTTTCCGGTGAAGTGGAGTATTTTGAATCTGAAACGCGGCTGAAACATAAAAACGGTGAGTGGGTATGGGTTCTTAGCCGAGGTAAGGTGATTGAATGGGATGAGGACAAAAAGCCTGTCCGGATGGCTGGAACACATATTAATATTACAAGACAGAAGCAGGAAGAGGAAGCTTTACGAGCAGAACGCAGTCTTTTTATGGGGGGGCCTACGATTGTATTTCTCTGGGAAAATGCAGATGGTTGGCCTGTTGAGTATGTATCTCCCAATGTATATCAAATTTTGGGGTATAGGGTGGATGATCTTATTTCAGGCGAAGTTAGTTATGCATCAATTATTCATCCAGACGACCTTGAACGTGTGGTAGCAGAAACTCTTATGTATACAAAATGGCAAGATCCATTCTTTGAACTGGTATATCGAATCATTACTGCCAGTGGTGAAACCCGGTGGTTTTTGAATTTTACAGTTGTTAAGCGCAACTTGTCAGGTAAGACCACTCATTATCACGGTTATATGAATGATATTACAGAACGTAAATTGATTGAAAGTAAAATGGCCCATCTGGATCGCTTAAATGCGATTGGGGAAGTAGCTGCTGGCATTGCTCATGAGGTACGGAATCCCATGACAACGGTTAGGGGTTATTTGCAACTATTCCAGAAGAAAGAAGAGTTTGTTCACTATCAGGAGCAATTTGGCACGATGATCGATGAATTGGACCGAGCTAACTCTATTATCACAGAATTCTTGTCTCTTGCAAAAAATAAGTCGGTACATAAAACTCATGGTAATTTAAACAATGTGATACAAGCCCTATTCCCAATACTACAGGCGGATACATTTCAGCGAGGACACCAACTGCGTATACAGATTGGTGAGATTCCTGACAGCTTATTTGATGAGAAAGAAATTCGGCAATTAATTTTAAATATGGTGCGTAATGCCCTTGATGCAATGGAGCATAACGGGGTAGTGATCATCAAAACTTATTCTGAGAATGGCAATATTATTATTGCGATCCAAGATACTGGTTCGGGCATACCATCGGAAATTTTGGAAAAACTGGGTACCCCTTTTATAACGACAAAGGAGCACGGAACGGGATTAGGCTTGTCCATATGCTATGGAATTGCAGCTAGACATGGTGGTAGTATAGAAGTGAGCACGAGTTCTGAGGGTACAACTTTTACAATTACATTTATCTTGTCACACACAGAATTATTGTAACAAATTAGGCCAGTGCTTTTTGCACTGGCCTTAATAATATGATCTGTAGCAGATTAAACCCTCTATAACGATTACGCTAAAAACGCGGTAACGATAACGCCTGCACTAAGTCCCAGTAATGTTGGCCACATGTTGCGCCTCGCCAGGTCAGCCGGGTTTACGCCGGCAAAAGATGCAGTAACCGCCAGAAAGCCCCAAGGAACCAAAGTGGCACCAGTCCATATAGCAGCCATTTGCGCTTGAGAAGCCAGGATAGCTACATTGGCACCGATCGGTTTACCAAGGGCCATCGCAATGCTTGTTCCCAGCGGAATGGCCGCATAGCCAGAACCGTCGAAAGCCGCTAGTAGGCCAGCAATAGTCACCATTAATGAAACCATAAAAGTATTCAGCGGCACATGGGCGGCAATAAAGTATCCCCAGTCAAACATGAGTCCTTGAGCATTGTTATCTTTAACAATATCTTTCAGTGAATCGCCGCCTAACCAGAAGAAGCCGGCAATAATAACAACTGGTCCGAAGACTTTGACAGCAAACATCCAGCCGTGTCGAGCGTGATCCATTACTTTAGAAAAAGCTTGATCTTTATATTGAAAACTAGAGCTAATCATAGTGATAGCTAGCACGGTACCGCCAATAAGAGCGGTGGCGGCCCCGCCTTTCAGTCCTAATGTAAACATAAAGTAAACATCTAACAGTAAGGACAGTGGGATAACCCAGGCCATCACTTTGCCAATAGGACTGGCGCTGATGGTGGCCGTTGCAGCAACAGCCCTTTTTGCCATTTCTTGACCGCTGATTGTGGCAGCAACCTTTTTTTTCATATCTTGGATATCGGTGTTGTTGTCCATTACTTTTACGTTGTTGGCTTTTATAGCCTTATGCGCAATGTAGAAAGCACTAGTAGCTGCAACAAGAGAAACAGTTGCCCATACGGGAAGGCTGGCAGCTATAATGTCGCCAACTGGTATTCCTGTCATCTTGGCAGTCACTGATGGTGTGCCTTGAATAATAAAATCACTTGATAACCCAATGCCTTTACCAAAGATCGATAAGGACATGCTGGCAATCATAGGTGGTAAACCGCCAACAATGGCCAAAGGTAAAACGAGGGCACCCAGCAGGGCAACAGCCGGCGTAGGCCAAATAAACCAGGAAAGAATCAGCATTGAAAAACCGATAACCCAGTAAGATACGCTAGGATTTTTTAATAAACCTCGTAGGGGGGCAACCATCAACCGGTCTGAACCCATATCTTCCATGGTTTTGGTCATCATCACAACGAGGGCGATAACAATAATAATATTCAATAAGTCAGTAGTAGAGGCCAAAATAGCATTAAATGTAACCATGAGACCGCCAATAATACTACCCTTTAGAATTGAGCCAACTATCAACAGACCAACGGAAGTTGGCAGTAAAGCATCCCGGCGGGTTGCTAGACAGATCAAGGTGACAATTACAAAAAACATGAAAGTCCAATCTGCCAGCGATAGTGTCGTAACTTGTTGCATTATAGAATACTCCTCTACTTAATTTTAGTGGCCTTATTGATGAGGCTCAAAATGGAGGTTCACCAACAAGGCAGATCTATTGATTGGTTTTCGTTGCTGCAGCTTCCCGACAATAAGTTGTAAGATTATTTGCAAAAAAATCTGTCATATTGGCATTATTAACGTTGTCCTTGACTTGTTGAACGTTAGTAGTGTACAGGTTCTTGCTCTTCATATGATCGAATAATACGGAGCCAGAGAAGGTGTATTTCTTAGTTAACCCTTCTTTGGTCTGCATTCTTTCTTTTACATGGGCGATACCTTCGCCGCAGGCCAGGCTCCGGGGAATCTCGATGGCTTCTAGACCGAGTGCGCACCTTGCTGCATTATGGCCAGCTAGTGTTCCCGTTATGATTGCTTCCGTATGACCCACCAGCAAACCGGCTTTTTCTCCGCCACAGAAGACATTCTTCAGTCCTTCTACTTTAAGTGTATTGTCGCGGGGCAGCATTCCGAAATAACGCATGGAGTTGCCAATGCCGCCGGAATAGGGATCTTCAAAGCGAGCATTTTCACAGCCAGGGATCTGGCGGAGCTTATCAAGGGGATAATAGGCAGACATTAGTTTTGCGTGACCAGTATCCAGTAAAACAATGTTCTCGGCAAACTCTTTCAGTGCATATTGTTGACAAGCCTTTTGGTCAAGTTCAGACATACTCTTTTGGAGATTTATGGGGACAGGGATGACGCAAACGCCAGTGGTATTCAGCTCTTCTCTGATTTTAGACGATAAGGAGTCTTTATGCAGTTTGCAAGATCCACTCATGGCACCGAAAGTACCGTCCGCTTTTTCGCCAATCATCTCTTTAACACCAGCTTTAGCGGCAATGCTGAAGCGAGGTCCAAAGGTAGGGCAACGATAAACGCACATGGCACAGCCGTTACCATACTTCATGCAGTTGTTTTGGGGTCCAGCCGTACCAGAGACGTCGACGAATGCATCGCCAGTAGCTTCGATCACTTCGTTACTATGGAACACATCGGCGATAACCTTGACAAGTGTGCAATCTTCTACAACAATATCTTTGACACGAGCCTTAAGATGAATCTTTACGCCTGCAGCCCAAAGAGCCTTGCGGACAGCGGGTTCAATGGTAGATACATCATAAAGAGAGGCATGTTTATGCCCTGGGAACCCGATGTTCTTGTGGCGAGCGGTGTCATCAGTGATTTTAAATAGGTCGCCGCCACCCATGGCCAGCATTTCCTCGGTAACGGTGAATCGACCATTATTGCGCATAATGCCGCCAACCAGCCCGGTACCAAGCAACATGTCAGAACGCTCAAACAGTTCTACCTCGCAACCAGCCTTACGCGCAGCAAGGGCGGCAGCTGAACCTGCCCATCCACCACCAACAATTATTACTTTGTTAACCATTTGAATTCCTCCTTAAAAATAAGAATAGATATGGAGGAACCCTCCATATCTACTCACATTGAGTGAATAAGAATATTAGTAGATGACTCCCACTCATTATTGATAAACGATTATCCTTTTAATGCAACTTATAATATTCTAACCATATCGACATAATCCTGCATTTTATTTCAAATTAATACTTTTTATTAGTGTACCTGAATGAAGATTCTATATGTAAGAATCATGTAAAACTAAAATATTTTGATTTCACCATTTTGGAGCTGAACTCCGCTACACAACGGCTGAAACCATTCCAAAAAAGTTTGTCGGTCTTCTCCTTCCAGTATAGTCGGCTGATAGTCATTGATCCAGGTTGCTGACGAAATTCTGGCAGGAACAATTTTGGCATCAGGCATTTGTACGCCTTTTTCATTGGTAGTGAATTTGACTTGCAAAAGCATTGTTCTTTTATCTTGGGGGTTCATATTTCCACCAAAGGCAAAGTTACCAAGACTGTAAGCGATAAGTCTGTTTTTGTATATTTCAATTCCCTGCAGGACATGGGGATGATGCCCAATCACTATATCGGCGCCGCTATCAATGGAAAGTCGCGCAAGAATGTTTTGTTCAGAGTTTGGCCAGTAAGATCCTTCTTCTCCCCAATGAAAACTGACCACGACGATGTCGGTGATATCTTTTAGTGCTGATATTTCTTTTGCCAACTGTGTCTCATCTATAGTGAACGCATATCCTAAGAGTCCAATCTTAAATCCTTTGGTTTTATAGACCTTGGCGGTACCTTCCCCCAGCCATAGGATACCTTCCCTGTCAAGAGCCTTAATAGTGTCCTCGAAGCCTGCCTCATAGTAATCATAGGTATGATTATTGGCAAGGTTAACAGCTTCAATAGAGCCTAAGGTAAGCATTTTTGCATATTCGGGAGGACCTTTAAAGGCGAATGTCTTAGGGTATCTTGCGCTCGAAGTCGTAAAAGTACCTTCTAGGTTGGCGATTGTAAGATCATCTACAGAGGTTACTTGATGGATGCCTTTGAAGACATAGGCTAGATCACCATTATTAGCATCGATTACTGCGGGTAATGTAGAATCATACCCGAATGTAGCGTCGGTTGCAAGTGTGCAATCGCCAATTGCTGTGATGACAATTTGTTTCTTACCTTGAGCTGTTGTGGAGGGGCTAATGTTTTCCATGGGAGGTTCTAACGTTTCTGCTTTCACCTTTTGTGAGAAGATTAAGGGCATAAAGGTGAGTACTGCCATAATAAGAAGTAAGGCTGATATGCTTTTAAACCACATGTTATTCACTGTCCTTTGTATTTACTATCTATACATAACTATTTCATCTGGTTAATAATTATGACAGTGGTCAATTACAGTAAAAATATGTGGCTGAATAAACTAAATCTGCCACTCTTTTTTTAGAGTGACAGATTTAGTTTATTATTTGATGTTATAGTCAGTATAAGGGCAAAAATATAAAGAAAACTTGACTTGCGTCAAGCCTTAGTTGTCCTTACTTGGAATCAGAAGTGCTATACTTTCTGATTACGTAAGAAAAATAGTGTAAAAAAGGAGAATATTTGTTAATATATTTCTAGAGAGTATTTACAGCACCCTATGTATTTTTTTAACGGCAATGTTGTATCGAAATCATGCAAGCTGTAAGGTGGTGAGCATAGTATGGAAGTTAGATATGCCACTACTGCAATACGTATTTAAAAAGGGAGGAAAAATAATGATAGGTGCTGGAAAAAAATTAGAAAAAGACTATCCTGCGGAATGTGCTAAGCTTATTGAATTATGTGGACTAGATGATACAGGTAGCCTTCCACATTATCTAAATCGTGTATATGCCGTAACTGAGCAAAAATGGGAAGAAAATGTTCAACGCCTAATGAAATATAATGTTCGTATCAAATATCTAATGTTTGGTGAAGCAGCCCCTCGGACACTAGAAGGTGAGATAAATTATTTTTATAATAATTGCCACGGTAGCTGGGGCACAGCAATTGTGGAAAGTCTTCTTTTGCCGCAGCAAGTTTTTGATGGTGCAGAGCAAAAGTTGGATGCATTAGCACAAAAACAGTTCCTTTTAGTGGATACTATGCCGTTCCCAGTTAATTTTAACTATCCTAATAATTATCGGAATAAAATCGCCTATAAGGAACTGGTCAAACTTTGTGCTCATAGCTATTTGCGGGATAAATTGTTTGATCCGCGCCTGCAATGGGACAGTGATGTGAAAATAGCATTTGGAGTAAAAAAGAATGCTGAGGCTATGATGGAGACTTTTCCTAAGGGATTTAGCTTGCCGAATGGCCAGAAAGTGAATTTCAGTCTTGATTTTGTAGTCACTAATGCAACTAACTATTCTCATGCTGAGAGGATACGAGATGTATTTGGGATAAATAAATTCAGATAATTGTAGTAGACCTAGAGTTCATTTAGCTTCTTATGTATGCGGCTGCAATAATCTTCCATCTATCGTGTAGTAATTTGGATGGTATGTTGCTCTGCCATTTTTAATCAGATGTACATACCTGCCATTAGGGGTTAAACCTTTTAATGTACTACTAATGTACATATAACTCTTAGGAATATGTCCTGTGCGTTCATCCATATCATTTGGTGTACTCATTAAAGCACCCCAGACGGTGCTTGACATTTAGATTCCCCCTTTAAAATGTATGATGTTTTTATTCCTATAATGTATTGTACGATAGTGGTGCTAAAAATATCACTATTTTTAAAAATTTCAGGATCAAGCATTAGGGCGTTACATGGACCAATAATAAAACCACTGATAAAGATTATCAGTGGTTTTATTATTGGTCGGCCCAGGGTTGGGCTTGACTTACTAGAGGGGGAATTTGATACCAATAAATAACAGATATAAATATAAATAATCAAGGCAGAAGATGGAAACATAATACAGAAGATAAGATTCTTATGTGATGTCAAGATTCATTGTAATAGAGGTGGTAATTGGGTGGTGAAGGAAGTTCTAATTATTAGACTGAGTTCCATCGGAGATGTTATACACTGTACGCCAGTGGCTAGGTCCTTAAAAATATCTTGGCCAGATTGTAGGATTACATGGCTGATAGGGGAGGTAGCGGCAGAGCTCTTAAAATATAACCCTTATGTTGATGAAATTATAGTCTGGTCGCGGGAGAAATTTGAAAAATACTTACGAGGCTTTGAGTTTGAAAAAGCTTTGGCGATGTGGAGAACTTTACGGGAACAATTATCAGCAAGAAGTTTTCATGCAGTTCTTGATATTCATGGATTATTTATCACAGGAATGATAGCAAAACTAGCAAGAACTAATAGACGCATTGGTATGAGCCAAGCTAGAGAGTTAAATTCTTTGTTTATGACAGAGACAGCTACGCCTTGCGGCTCACATATTACTGATAAATATCTTGGTGTATTACTGCCTCTGGGCATTGACTCTATAGACCATCAGATGTTTCTTGCCATAACTGAGCAGGAGAGAGGTTTTGCTGAAGAATTTTTGGTGAGGGAGGGGATTGTTTCCCATGAAAAGTTTGTAGTTGTCATACCAGGAACTACTTGGCTTTCAAAAAATTGGCCTACTGAATTATTTGCACAAACGATACAAATATTGTGTAAGGATTTTAAAATAGTGATGTGTGGTGGCAAAGGTGAAGGAGAGTTAGGGATAAAAATCCAGCAACAAGTTAGAGTGCCGATTGTCAACGCTGTAGGTAAAACTAGCCTGCTAGAGATGGCAGCTCTCATTGAAAGAGGGACAGTAGTAATTGCAGGAGATACGGGGCCTCTTCACATTGCTGCAGCATTGATGGTTCCTACAGTATCAATATTCGGTCCAACAAACCCAGCGACCTATGCACCCCTAGGGCAAGGCAATGCTATCTTAGTAAATAACCTATCTTGTTCTTTCTGCCATAAATTGAATTGTCCCCAGGGCAATGCCATTTGTATGAGTAGTATTACGCCAAGAGCTGTTGCTGAGCAGGTATATCGTATATCATCGAGGGGGAGGCTTGACTGATTATAGAATGGTAAGCAATTATTGACAAAACAATCTTTAGGTGTTATATTTTGATCATATTATGAATTATGAAAATTCATTTGTGAATGTGCGGCAGTATGATAATTACATATTTTAAAATCAAGGTATGAAGCCTTAAGAGGATGGGGATCCTTTTTAGCTACATGCTTTTTTCTTTTACATTGAGCGCCCTCTCTTGGTAATTGTGTAAAGCATATATAGTATGAAGGATAGATAACTTGTGTTGTGGAAAAATTAGTTATCAACTTCCCGTAAAAATAGTCAATTAATTTGAAGGAGTCGATAAAAATGCATATGGCAGATGCTTTGATTTCACCAGTAGTAGGAGGAACAATGTGGTTAGCGACTGCAGGCCTTGCTACTTATTCAGCCAAGAAGATAAAACAAGGGCTTGATGAAAAAAAAGTACCACTGATGGGAGTGCTCGGGGCGTTTATTTTTTCAGCGCAGATGATAAATTTTACAATTCCCGGAACAGGATCAAGCGGACATCTTGGCGGTGCTATGATTCTTGCTATATTACTTGGACCACATGCCGCCTTTTTAACAATTGCTTCGGTATTAGCTATTCAGGCATTATTCTTTGCCGATGGAGGACTACTAGCTCTAGGCTGTAATATCTTTAATTTAGGTTTCTTCCCTTGCTTCATTGCTTATCCTTTCATCTATAAACAGATTGTTGGCGAAAGGTCAAATCAGAAACGACTCTTTTTAGGTGCAACAATAGCTTCGATTATTGGTCTGCAGTTAGGTGCTTTTGGTGTTGTACTTGAAACGGTTTCTTCGGGTATTTCCGATTTGCCTTTTTCAACTTTTGTGTTGTTGATGCAACCTATTCATTTAGCAATTGGTATTGTTGAAGGTTTGGTAACCACGGCAATTATTTTGTTTGTTTGGAGAGAACGTCCAGAAATTATTCAAAAGGCGGCAATGTCTGAGTCTTTAGGTAATTTAACGATAAAACCTGTTTTGGTGGGGCTTTTGGCATTCACCCTCATTACTGGTGGAGTATTATCCTGGTTTGCGTCATCTAATCCAGATGGATTGGAATGGTCCTTGGCCAAAGCAACTGGTGTGGAAGAATTGCAAGCACCTGAAGATGGTATCCACGGCATCTTGGCCGCTATCCAAAAAAAAGTTGCCTTTATGCCTGATTATAATTTTAAAGAAGCAGAAGAAAGTGTAGTTAATGCACCTAAAGGAAAAGTTGAGGAGTCGTGGCCAGCTGTTAACAGTGGTACTTCCACAGCTGGTATAGTGGGAGCTATGATGACTTTACTGTTAGCAGGAGTCATTGGGAAAAGCCTACAATTAGTCGTTAAGCGTCATTAAGTTATTTTTGGGAGATATATACATGAGTAAAATGGAATCCTATTGGCTAGACTTGAAGCAATTGGATGAGATGGCAGGTAATAGGACAGTACTTCATCGCATACATCCTTGCGCTAAACTATTAACTACTGTTATTTTTTTAACAGTAGTTGCTTCTTTTTCAAAATATGAAATAAGCGGTTTATTCCCTATGTTTTTTTATCCTATATTCCTCATCATCCTGGGAGAGTTGCCTTTAGGACCTATTTCAAATAGAGTATTACTGGCATTGCCTTTTGTTATTTTCATTGGTATCTTTAATCCCTTATTGGATCAGAACCCTGTAGTGCAATTTGGACCTTTTTTCATCTCCGGCGGCTGGATTTCCTTTCTTTCTATTCTTCTGCGGTTTTTGTTAGCAGTTACTGCAGCATTAATTTTGGTTGCGACTTGCGGCATTGATGCTATCGGTATGGCCTTATTACAGTTGAAGGTGCCAAAGGTATTTGTCATTCAGCTGCTGTTTATGTATCGATATTTGTATGTGTTATTAGAGGAGTTTATTAGGACCATTCGTGCTCATTCCTTACGTTCCTTTCAAGGGGAAGGAATCCGGCCTAGGGTGTGGGGTTCATTACTAGGACAACTGTTATTACGCACGATTGACCGGGCTCAGCGCATTTATCAGGCTATGCTGTGCCGAGGATTTGATGGAGAAATTAGGCTGATACGACAAAAAAAACTTGTAGGGATGGATATTGTCTATTTCTTAGGGTGGTCGGCTTTTTTTATTATAATTCGCTTAGTGAATGTGACCCAGTGGTTAGGTACATTGCTGATAGGGGGATACTGATGAGCCATCATATTATTGAAATAAATAACCTGGAATATATCTATCCTGATAAAACTAAAGCTCTCAGTGGTCTTTCCTTTAGAATACTTCATGGTGAATCAGTAGCAATTGTTGGGGCCAACGGTGCCGGCAAATCAACATTATTATCTCACCTGATTGGTATCTTGGTTCCCACTGCAGGTACGGTGCGTATCGGTGACTATCCCTTGACCAAACAAACACTTCCTCATATCAGACGCACTGTAGGGATGGTTTTTCAGAATCCGGATGATCAACTGTTTATGCCCACGGTTTTCGAGGATGTTGCCTTTGGGCCTCTTAACTTAGGACTTCCACTTCCGGAAGTAGAAAAGCGAGTGATGTCAGCATTAGAAACAGTGGGAGCTGCCCACCTAAGAGAGCGGCCCCCTTATAAATTATCAGGTGGTCAAAAACGCTCTGTTGCTATTGCTTCAGTTCTCTCCATGTTGCCAGATATTCTTGTCCTGGATGAACCGACTGCGGGCCTTGACGCGAAGGCCAGGCGTCAGCTGATCATGCTACTGAAGTCTTTTACACATACAAAAATCATCGCTACCCATGATTTGGACTTGGTCCTGGATCTATGTGAGCGCACCATTGTGCTCAGTGATGGAGCGATTATTGCAGATCGTCCTACGTTACAAATTTTTAGTGATGAGGGGCTGCTTGCTCAGGCTCATTTAGAAAAGCCCATAGGCATGCAAGGCTGTCCGATTTGTAGTATAAAATGAAAAAAATGCCGATTGAATATATTTTAATGACATTGAAGGAACAGCTCAGTTGCAATATGAATGCTGTTCTTGTGGCACCGCCGGGGGCGGGGAAAACGACACGTATTCCTTTGGCCCTACTGGAAGAATCCTGGCTTGCAGGGAAGCGGATTTTGATGCTAGAACCTCGTCGCTTGGCAGCTCGCGCTGCTGCTCGTTATATGTCAGCACTTCTTGGCGAGCAGGTGGGAGACACCGTAGGTTATAGGATTAGGTTTGATACTTGTATTGGTCCAAGGACTCGTATTGAGGTTATTACAGAAGGCATTCTGACCCGTATGTTACAGACCGATCCTATGCTAGAGAATGTAGGAATTGTCATTTTTGATGAATTTCATGAGCGCAGTATACATGCTGACTTGGGCTTGGCACTGTGTTTGCAGTCGCAGGCAGTGCTAAGAGAAGATTTAAAGATTTTGGTGATGTCTGCCACCTTAGATGCAGTCCCTATCGCGAAGATGATGGGCGATGCGCCGATTATTGTCAGTGAAGGTCTATCTTTTCCCGTGGCAACTCACTATTTATCTCGTCCTGTTGTTGGCCCAATCGGAGCAGCTGTTACTCAAAAAGTGCAAGAAGCCATTGCAGAAACACAAGGGGATATATTAGTGTTTTTGCCAGGGGTGGGGGAGATCCATTGGGTGGCGTCCCGGTTATTGGCATTAGGCATTGGAGAACATGTAGCAATTGCCAAGTTGTATGGTTCTTTACCCCAGACAGCTCAGGATCTCGCAATATTGCCGGGCCCCATGGGCAAGCGCAAGATTGTGCTAACCACATCAATAGCGGAAACGAGTATTACGGTTAAAGGGGTTCGTGTTGTGATTGATAGTGGTTTCATGCGAGTCCCGCGATTTTTACCACGTACGGGGATGATGCATTTGGCAACAGTCAAAGTATCACGGGGTTCAGCTGATCAGCGGCGCGGACGGGCAGGGCGTGTGGCAGCAGGCGTTTGCTATCGGTTATGGACACAGCAAGAGGAAATTACCTATGAACTGTATAATACACCAGAGATTATGGAGGCTGATCTTGGCCCCCTGGCTTTGGAACTGGCTGCATGGGGCGCGAGGCCTGAGGAGTTATTGTGGCTTGACCCGCCTCCCCAGGCTGCCTTTGCCCAAGCTACTGAACTGCTTCAGCAACTAGGTGCACTATCGCCAGAGGGGCAGATTACGACTCATGGACGTAAAATGGCAGAAGTTGGACTTCATCCACGCCTTTCCCATATGATCATGCAAGCTATTTCCTTGGGGTATGGCAACTTGGCCTGTGAGATTGGGGCATTACTTGGGCAGCGGGATCTATTTCAGGGAGAAAAGAGTATGCCAGATGGGGATTTGCGTTTGCGTATTGAGGCCCTTCGCCATGGCAACTCAAGTTTAGCCCCTGGATATTCTTTAGGATATACCATCGATGCAAGTATTTATCGGCGTCTGCAGGCTGATATTCGTCATTGGAAACAGGTTTTTGCTGTGCCAAAGAGTGCAGTGGATGATATTCATGCTTGTGGGCTGATACTGGCATTTGCTTATCCTGACCGTATTGGTCAAGGGCGGGGAGATGGCCGCTTTCTATTACGTAATGGGCGTGGTGCTGCTTTTAAAGATCCACAGGCTTTAGCAAGAGAGCCTTATCTGGTAGCAGCCGAACTTGGTGGAGAGATCGGTCCGGAAAATCGTATTTTTTTGGCGGCACCTATCAATGAGGTTGAATTAAAGAGACACTTTAAGGAGCAAATAGCTGTTCAAGAGATCATTGCCTGGGATCATGATGCTCAGGCTGTAAGGGGGCGGCGGTCTGAATCATTAGGAGCGTTGGTTTTAACAAATATCCCCCTTAGTAATACTGATCCAGTGCAAGTATTATCAGCTTTAATAGCAGGTATCAGGCAGGAAGGAATGGACATTCTTCCTTGGTCAAGGGTGGCCTGCCAATTTCGCCAACGTCTTGCTTTTATGCATTATTTTCAGCCTGATTGGCCAGATGTATCTGATGAGGGCTTACTAGGAGCTTTGGAAGAATGGCTTGGGCCTTATTTATATGGTATGAGCAATCGTGATCATTTGCAACGTCTACAGATGGTAAAAGTTTTGGAATCCATGCTGACTTTTAAAGAGCGTCAGCAACTTGATGACTGGGCGCCTACTCATATTCTTGTTCCTAGCGACCAACGAATCCCTATTGATTATAGTCAACAGGGTAATCCCATATTAGCTGTACGCCTGCAGGAAATGTTTGGTTTGCAGCAAACTCCTCTGATCGGGCAAGGGATGGTGCCGCTGACCCTGCATTTGTTGTCACCAGCTCAGCGTCCAGTGCAGGTGACAAAGGATTTAGCAAGTTTTTGGCAAAATGCTTATTTTGAAGTCAAAAAAGACCTGATGGGACGTTATCCAAAACACTATTGGCCAGATAATCCTCTAGAGGCTATGCCGACAAATCGTATTCGACCTCGCGCGAAAAGTTAAGTCGGTAGCTTGGTCTTCGACGGCAGGATTCCACCATGGATCATAGTGAATGACCATATCAGTGCCAGTAAGATTTATTATTGGCATAAGACAAAGGAGGTTATCCTATGAAGGAATACGTTATTCAAATCGACTTTGTAGACCGCCCAAGTTTAGGGTATGAAATATTTAGGCTCACAGAGCAGCATCATATTGATAAAATCGCCATGGAAGTATTGCCTAAACAGGGAATGGTGATAAAATTTTATTGTGAGGTCGCGAGGAAAGCTCATCATTTGATTGATGAACTGCGTTTAGTGACAGGGGTTAAAACTGTGAAATTCCGTGATCAAATGCCTTATGAAGAACGGGAAGATACACTGAAAACGATTCTAAATTCTGTTGATGAAGGAATTCTAGCCGTCGATAAAGATGGCAAGATTACACATATAAATGAAGTTGCGAGGAAGTTGCTGCTGTGTACGTGTGCCCAAGTGCTAGGCTGCGGGGTGGAGGAATTGCTTGGTACAAACCACCTTATTTTTGAAACTTTAAAATCTGGTAAAACCTATACCTTGCAAGAAGGAAGAACGAATAAAGATGGTTGTAATATTCGCTACTTGATTAGCGGTCAACCAATCATTAACGATAAGGGGCAAATTATTGGCGCTGTTGCCACCCTCAAGGATTTTCGGCAAGTTGAGGCCATTATTTCCAAGGTGGATAAAATTCGGCATCTGAAGACTTTTGATGAGATCGTTTTTCAAAGTAAAAAGATGAGTCAACTGATTGCCGCGGCACGCACTGTAGCTCGGAGCACTTCGATTGTTCTGCTCCGTGGGGAAAGTGGAACAGGGAAAGAATTGTTTGCCAGTGCTCTTCACACGGAAGGACTAAGACGTCAAGCTCCGTTTATTGCTGTGAACTGTACTGCTTTGCCGGAGACTCTACTAGAAAGTGAATTATTTGGCTATGAAGAAGGTGCCTTCACCGGCGCGGCCAAGGGTGGTAAGCGAGGGTTATTTGAGCAAGCAAATGGCGGTACGTTGTTCTTGGATGAAATTGGAGAACTGCCCCTGTTGATGCAGGTGAGATTACTACGTACCCTACAAGAAGGGACCATTCGGCGGGTGGGAGGTAGCAAGGAACAGAACGTGGATGTTCGAATTATTGCAGCCACGCATCGCAATCTTGAGGAAATGGTTCGTAAAGGGACGTTTAGAGAGGATTTATATTACAGGCTTAATGTTATTCCCCTCATCATTCCGCCACTAAGAGAACGAAAAGAGGATATTCCTGTGCTTGCCCAGCATCTGATCGGAAAAATTTGCCGGAAATTAAATAAACCAGAGGTTCGATTGGTAAGTGAAAGTGTTGGATTTTTAATGAATCAGGAATGGCCAGGGAATGTACGGCAATTAGAAAATACTTTAGAAAGGATCATTAATTTGCTGGATTCCCCGGAAATTACTCCTCGTGATCTTGCAATATGGTCTGATATCGGGAATCAAAATAATCGAGTACCTAGTGCATTGCAAAGGGGAAATGTGATACAGGTTGAAATCCCCAGTGATGACGCAGGGGTTCGGCTAAAAGAAATTGTTGGTCATGTTGAAAAAGAAATTATTATGAGAGTGTTGGAAAAATATCCTTCATCCAGATTAGCGGGACAGGTCCTGGGAGTGTCAAATACAACGGTTTTAAATAAGATAAAGAATTATGGATTGTAGAGATTACTAGGTTGTATATAGTGATAAGTTTTCTTTTCGAGTGAAAAGAAAACTTATCACTATTTTTTATCAAAGGAATAGACAATTGTGATATTCTGCTGGCTGAATCATTGGCATGAAACTTGCTATGAATAATAGTAATCGATTGATAGCAACAAACAAGGAGGAGATCAACGTGGAGAGAACAGCAGAACCCTATCGCATTAAAATGGTGGAACCCATTCGTAAGATTTCAAAGGAGGCAAGAGCTAGGGCTTTAGAAGAAGCGGGGTATAATCCCTTTGCCCTTAATTCGGCCGATGTATATATTGATCTTCTAACAGATAGTGGAACTGGGGCAATGAGTGATCAACAGTGGTCGGCGATGATGCTTGGTGATGAATCCTATGCTGGCAGTAAGTCTTTTTATAAAGTTAAGACAGCAGTTAAGGATATTTTTAACTATAATCACGTCATTCCCACTCATCAAGGGCGGGGAGCTGAACAAGTTTTATTTCCTCATCTGATTAAGAAAAAAGGTCAGTATATTATCGGAAATATGCATTTTGATACAACCATGGCGTGGATTGAAATGAGTGGAGGGATACCCGTCAATTTAGTTATTGACGATGCTTTTGATACACAAAAGGAACATCCTTTCAAAGGGAACTTTGATTTGGAGCGCCTGGAGAATTTTATTATTGAAAAAGGTGCAGAAAGTATCGCCTTTATTATTGTGACTGTGACCTGTAACTCGGCTGGCGGGCAGCCTGTTTCTATGGAGAATATTCGTGGCGTAAAGGGCATTGCTGACAAGTATGGTATTAAAATTAACTTTGATTCTGCTCGTTTCGCTGAAAATGCATATTTCATAAAAAAACGTGAAGTTGGTTACGCTGATAAGAGTATTCAGGAAATCATAGGCGAAATGTATGATATGGGCGATTTCTTGACCATGAGTGCTAAGAAAGATGCCATTGTTAATATGGGCGGTATGATCGCCATCAAGGATGACGCTGCTCTATTCGCTGCTGCTAGCGCCTCTTGTGTTCCAATGGAAGGGTTTGTAACATATGGCGGTTTATCAGGTAGAGATATGGAATGTTTAGCTGTTGGCTTGCATGAAGGGTTAGACTTTGATTATTTGGAAAACAGGATCGGTCAAGTGGAGTATTTAGGCGAAGAACTGCGTAAACGTGGCATTCCTATCCAGTGGCCTGTAGGTGGTCATGCTGTATTCGTGGATGCTGGGAAATTTCTGCCTCACATCCCGGCCGAAGAGTTTCCTGCGCAAGCTTTATCCAATGAACTGTATCTTGAAGCAGGAGTTCGCCCTGTAGAAGTTGGTTCACTGCTGCTCGGGCGAGACCCGGCAACAGGACAACAGAAAAAAGCTGGCGTAGAGTTTATGAGATTGACAATTCCCCGCCGAGTGTATACAGATCGGCATATGGACGTTGTTGTGGATGCACTGGCTAAGATTTGGGCACGGCGTGAGCAAGTCAAAGGGTTACAGTTTACCTATGAACCCAAGGTGCTTCGTCATTTTCTGTGCCGGTTAAAGCCAATAGAGTAGTCTATAAAACAAATAATACTACCCGCGGCTGAGCTGTGGGTAGTATTATTTGCTTTACGAATATGGAACTTGCGATGATAGATTGTTATGGGATGTGTAACCATATATAATAGAATGATAGAAGCAAAATAATAAACAAACTTGCATGTTTGTAGAAAAATTAGGGGGATTTTATATGCCATTAGACCGGGTCAAAAAGTTCCTTAGTCCATTTCCAGATCTAAAAATTATCTTATTTGATCAAAGTACCCATACGTCAGAATTAGCTGCTCAAGCACTCGGGGTAACGCCTGCACAAATTGCTAAAACACTCGTATTTGTTGCTGATGCTGAGCCATTATTGGTTGTAACCTGCGGTGATAAAAAGATAAATACCAAGAAGCTAAGTAAGGCAGTAGGTGCGAAGAAAGTTAGATTTGCTGATGCCGAAATGGTGATGAATTCAACAGGCTTCCCACCTGGCGGGGTATCGCCAATTGGAATGGTTAGTGATATACCGTTGTATCTAGATCAAAGCCTCTGGGATTATGAGGTGGTTTATGCTGCCGCTGGTACTGCTAATTCCGCGCTACCAGTCAGTCCAGATCGGTTGTGTGAAATTACTGGGGCTCAGGTTATTGATGTTTGTTGTTGAAATAGTAAGTCAAAATTAATCCCAATATTAAAAAGTCGTCTGTTATGGACGACTTTTTTTACGCGGTTGGCAAATATGTTCTTAAATTATGGTGTTTATGGGATCTTATTTGAGGGTAGAATCGAGGAATGATGCTTGCTATTTGAGCATCTCCCAATCAGTTTCTTTGAACCCTATCCAAACCCTATCGCTGCCAATTAAGATAGGACGTTTGACAAGCATCCCGTCGGTTGCAAGCAGGGCAAACAGGTCTGTATCAGACATGGTTGGCAGCTTATCCTTCAATCCCAATGACTTATACAACATTCCGCTTGTATTAAAGAATTTTTTAAGGGGAAGCTTGCTTTTTTTGTGCCATTCTTCCAACTCAGTTACCGTCGGATTTTGCTCCTTAATGTGCCGCTCTTCATAGACGATACCGTTGTCATTCAGCCACTTTTTGGCCTTTTGACAAGTCGTGCATTTCGGGTAACATACAAATAGATATTTCATTGCTAGTATCCTCACTTCTATTTTTTAATAAATTTAAAAGTTCTGTACCTTATTGTATAAAATAATGAAACCTTCTCGATTATTTTTGGCAGGTTTCCAGAGTCTTTATATTGGCAAGATCGGAAAATATACGCATCCATACTAGGGCGATCATGATTGTACCAATCCCGCCTAAAACCACAGAGGGTACAACTCCCAAATAGGCAGCCAGCAAGCCTGACTCAAATTCTCCTAGTTGATTAGAAGTACCAATAAACAGAGAATTAACAGCACTAACACGTCCGCGCATTTCGTCTGGCGTTTGAAGCTGCACCAAGGATGAGCGGATCACGACGCTAATCGTATCTGCTGCTCCAAGAACCGTTAAAGCTGCAATGGATATCACAAGAGATGTGGAAAGAGCGAAGGTAATAGTAGCTACGCCAAAAATGATAACGGCCATAAACATTTTGCGCCCCACACCTCGTGTTAAAGGATTGTGTGCTAAAAATATAGACATGATTAATGCACCAACAGCTGGTGAGGATCGGAAGATGCCGAGGCCTACCGGCCCAATTATAAGAATTTCCTTTGCATATACTGGCAATAAGGCGGTGGCACCACCGAGCAGTACGGCGAAAAGATCGAGGGATATAGCTCCTAATATCACGGTCTTACTGCGAATAAAGATAATGCCAGCAAAGAGTGACTTGATGTTGACCGGCTCACGCTTAGGAACTAGCGGATTAGATTGAATAAAGGAGATAAATAAGCTCGATAACATATAGAGGGTGCAGACAATCGCAAAAACCGTCGTTGAACCATGAATATATAAAATGCCACCGAGGGCTGGACCGATAATTGTGGCGGTTTGCTGGGAAGAAGAAGCCAAGGCGATTGCACGAGGAAAAATCTCTGGATCAACTAATCCTGGGAGTAGTGCCTGCATAGATGGTACTTCAAAAGCGCGGGCTGCACCGATAATGAAAACAATCAGTAGAATGCTCTCTTTTGTCAGGTAGTTTGTATAGCAGCCTACTGCTAGCAGCAGAACTCCTGCTGCTTCAACCCCTTGGCAGAGACGCATAATCATTCGGCGATCATATCGATCCACTACATGGCCCACCAATAAAGTAAGAAGAACCATAGGCAAAAATTGCATCAGTCCAACCAAACCTAGATAAAAAGCGCTATCTGTTAAGTCATAGATTTTCCAGCCCACTCCTACCGTCAACATTTGATATGCTAGGGCTGTGGCGATGCGAGCAAACAGAAATACTTTAAGATCTTTGTTTTGCAGGATACTAAGGGACTCTGAAAATTTGTGTGACAGTAAACTCATATAAAGCTCCTTGTAGAATGTAGAATTGAGAACAAATGCAGCAAGACATGAAAAGAGAATCAGCAAAATAGGAAAAGAAAATAATACTATAATACCATATTTTCTCATGGAATTCATATTCTTTTACAAATTTTTCATTGTATCTAGATCAAAGTCTCTGGGATTATGCCATTGTCTACGCCGCAGCTGGTACTGCCAATTAGGCACTACCGATCCGTCCTGATCGGTTATGTGAATTTACTGGGGCGCAGGTTATTAATATTTGTTGTTGAATAATATAATGTTCGAGTTATCCAGTGCTATCCAAGTTATGGTGGTGGTTGCTATCCGCGCCGTTAATAAGCCGGCGAATTATCCTTATTAATAGAGTATTTAGTCTTTACTATTTCTATAGAGAAAAGGACTTATTGATCGGTAAGTCCTTTTTTAGAGTGCTCCTAGCGTAGACGTGCATTTGTCAACGTAATTTTTATTATAACAAATATAGATATATACTTATAAGTAGCAATATAGCTATAATAGGTATATAGACAAGTGAATCACTGAATTGTGGAGGACGATTTTATACAATGGTAGGGATTTTCAACTAGTAAAGGCGATTGAAGTTCTAAAAGAAAAATTAAGGGAAGTTGGAACTGGATAATTATAACAATTGAGGCAATCGCTTTTAATACCGAAAGCGATTAAGAGTCAAGAAGTGCTTGCTATTGATGATAGACAACAATGATTGATAAGTGCGATTGCATGGAGGAGTTCAGTATGATACATGGATGGGGAAAGTTAAACAGAGAGAAGTCTGTAGACAACAAGATTCAACAAGAAAGTAGAGCGCGTAAATCCTTGTTTTCTGCATGTTTAGCACATGTGACGCATGATGGTATTAGCGATACTCTATATGTTCTTTTTCCTATTTGGCAAGCACAATTTGGATTATCTTTTGTCGAAGTGGGTTTTCTCAAAACTCTCTTTTCTGGTTCTATGGCTAGTTTTCAAGTGCCGACTGGTTTTTTAGCACAGCGTATTGGTGAAATTAGATTGCTGCTGGTTGGTACGATTCTAACTTCTATTTCGGTTATGGCATTTGGTTGGGTGAGTACACCATTTTTTTTAGCAGTTTTTTTAATTGCTGGAGGTTTAGGGGAGAGCGTTCAACACCCCCTTTCATCCTCAATGATTTCATCAGCTTATACAGAAACGCAAGCTAGACGTACAGCACTTTCAACCTTTAATGTAGCTGGAGATATTGGGAAATTAATCCTTCCTGGTATCACAGCTTTTATAATTTCACAATTTAACTGGCAAATAGCCACTAAATTACTTGCTCTTTTTGGGCTATCCGCAACATTTATCATCTATCTGCTTACTAGAAGTATAAGGGTTACTACAAAAACAAGTACTAAAAAATTTAGCTCCTCACTTTTAGGGTTGAAAGGATATGGGGCTTTTTGGTCACTCTCAGCAATTGGCATCATAGATAGTGCGACTAGAATGGGTTTTTTAACTTTTTTTCCATTTCTGTTAAGAGATAAAGGGGCCAATATTGCGACAATCGGTTTAGCATTAACCTTAGTTTTTGCTGGTGGTGCTATTGGAAAATTCGTATGTGGAGTACTTGCTACACGATTGGGGATTCTACGCAGTGTCATAATAACTGAAGTAGTTACTGCTCTATGTATCGGAGGTATGCTGACACTTTCTTTAGAAAATGCTCTCATACTTACACCCATACTAGGGGTTGCACTTAATGGTACTTCATCGGTTCTTTATGGTAGTGTCCCTGAACTTGTTTCAGAAGAAAAACGTAACCAAGCGTTTGCTCTGTTTTATACTGCAACTATTGGTGCTGGTGCAATATCTCCGCCAGTTTATGGATTATTAAGTGATATTGTTGGGACTCAAATCGCTGTAGTTATTATTGCCTTAGTTGTTTTAGTAGCGATACCCCTGACCATACCGCTTCGGGGTAAATTGGTACAGCAGGTTTTTTCCGATTAATGCTAAAGTGCTGCTAAGTTGGTTGATGTTAAGGTAACCGCTTATTTTTAAAAGATGTTTTAATAGCATATAGACGCATAATGGAAGTAGCCTTCATAAACTGGAAAACGCCCATATAGACGATGATAGATGAGTTTGCATCTGCTCAAGATATATAGTATTATCAATCTATTTTAGTAAACACGTTGCCTGGGATGTATGTTAACTCTTATATGGCCAACCTACTTTTATAAATAGGCAATCTAAATGTTGTGTGGATGATAAAAATGTAACTAGGATGCCCACCTGCGAGCTGCAGGTTTGGATATATAAAAGAAACGATATATTGGGCTTTATTATGTCGATAGTGATAAGGACTTACCGATCAGTCGGTCTTTTTTTATTGCAAATAGTTATTTGGGGAGATCTTAAAAAATATTGATATAATGCAAAAATAATTGACAATCAATATAGCTGATCATATAGTGATTGTATGATGAAAAAATCGAGGAAAGATTGCATTCTAAAAAAGGAAATTTTGGAGGGGTAGTAATGAGCAGACGATTAGAACCATTTCATATTGACGCCCATCTAGAATTGACCTGTGTTGTTTTGGCAGATCTCGTATTGACAAATGGCGTAGTGTATACTGCTGATGAGCAGGAAACAGTATGTGAGGCTATCGCTATCAAGGGGAATAAAATTATATTTGTTGGTAGTGATAATGAGGTCCAGCAATATGTAGGTAAGGAAACTCATAAAATTGACCTGTTAGGTAAAATGGTAGTACCAGGTATGATAGATACCCATATTCATCCGCCAGGATTGTCTTTATTTGCGCTTTATGAGGTCCAGCTGTTTAATATAAATAGCTTAGAAGGGTATGTTGCTGCAGTAAAAGAATTTATAGATCAGCATCCCAATATCGAAATCGTTTATGGCAGAGGCTGGTCCTGGGACGTATTAATAGGTGATGAGTTGACCAAAGGACCCCGTAAAGAGTACCTTGATGTTGTGGCAAAGGATATCCCCGTGATACTAAGGGCTAATGACGGACATACTTTGTGGGTTAATTCCAAGGCTTTGGAGATTAATGGATTGACTCAAGAGACAGAGGCGCCCAAAGGCGGAGTTATCGAAAAAGACCCAACAAGCGGCGAGTTGTGGGGAACGCTAAAGGAATGGGCGATGTGGCTTATTGCCTTGCCAGAATATAGTGTAGCTCAGTATATTACAGCCATGAGTGCTTTTCAGAAAAAGATGCATAGCTTTGGAATTACCAGTATCCTTTGTATGGCAAGTCTAACATTTGAAACAATATTTAAAGCATGTGATGAGATGCAAAAAAGAAAGCAGCTAGAACTTCGTGTTCGCGGTGCCATGACAATCAATACAGAGGATGATTTTTACACCCAACTTGAGGCCATTACCGAGATGCGGGAGCAGTATAATACTCCATATATGCAAGTGATATCAGCAAAGTTTTTTACTGATGGCGTTATTGAAGGCGGTACAAGTTGTTTATTAGAACCCTATAGTCTTAAAGCTGGAAAAGGGGCTAATTATTACGGTGATTTTTTGTGGGATATGGAAAAACTGAAACATGCTTTTTATATGGTGAATCAGTGTGGCCTCTCAATTCATGTTCATTCTACTGGAGATGCATCTACTAGAATGGTTTTAGATGCTTTGGAATATGCTTATGGGAAAGCGCCAGAAGGGGATTATCGTAATACCATTACCCACTTGCAGCTTGTAGATCATAAGGATATATTGCGTTTTAAAGAGCTTAATGTCATTGCCAGTGTGCAGCCTTATTGGCAATTTAAAGGCCCTACTTGGTGGAATAATGTGGATTATCAATTTTTAGGTGAGCGTGCCGAAAAAGAATTTCCGTTAGGTTCTTTTTTTGCCAATGGCATAACTGTGGCGTCTTCCTCTGACTATCCTGCTACCCTTGTGCCCAATCCTCTTTTGGCCATTGATGTTGGCGTTACTCGCAACATTGATAATGGTAATTTTCATGGGGTTGAGGACATAACTGATATAGATGATGAGCGATATCTGCTAAATAAACAAGAACGGGCTACTGTAGGACAAATGATTAAAAGTTTTACCATAAACGGCGCGTATACAATGTTTATGGAAAATGAGATAGGCTCTATCGAGCCAGGCAAGCTTGCCGATATAGTAGTACTGGATCAAAATTTATTGACGATAAACCCTATTGATATAGATAAGGTAAAAGTTGTTATGACGTTTTTTGATGGTAAGCTGGTATATGAGAGAATAGAGTAACTTGGGTCTGGTGTTGTCATAGTTCTGTCAAAAGTATATTGGATAATGGAAGTATCCTAAATAAAAGTAGCAAAAAAACAGTCAATGCTGTTTTTTTGCTACTTTTCCATGGTGGGATTGTTGCCTATAAGGTGAAGCTTTAATATTGAGAAAGATTAGCCGATGGTAAGGAATATGAAAACTAACTAAGTAATTGAAGTATGTTTATATTTTTCGGTAAACCAGTCAATTAACTGCCTGCCAATGCTGGGTTTATCAGGAAGATCAGGGAGGTTGTGGGGAGTAAACCAATCGGCAGCGACAATTTCATTATTATCAATTGTAATTTCATGGGTTAAAGCCTTTGCGGTAAAAGCGATCATAAGAGAATCGGGAAAAGACCAGGGTTGGCTGCCGAAATAATTGATTTGCTCGACTTCAATTCCGACTTCTTCTCTTAGTTCCCTTTTGACGCATTCTTCGACTGTTTCCCCTGGTTCTACGAATCCAGCGATAACACTATACCTATTAGGGGGGAAACGCTTGGATCGTGCTAGTAATATTTGATTTTCTTTAATTACAGCAACAATAATAGCAGGGGAGATACGAGGATAGACAAGATGGCCACAGTTTGAACATTTCATCGCGATTTCATGGGACAAAATAGTCATGCTACTACCGCAACAAC
>Ga0316613_10000514_pt1 | contig 30924 bp, 33 predicted proteins | sample OWC_soil_day10_C_2_FD_207647 | JGI IMG/M metagenome (GOLD analysis project Ga0316613, IMG submission 207647) | Wetland soil microbial communities from Old Woman Creek delta, Ohio, United States - OWC_soil_day10_CT_b | ecosystem: Environmental > Terrestrial > Soil > Wetlands | place: USA: Ohio...
AGCGGCCATGCCACGCTGTTTTTGCCTCGGCCGCCCGTGATGTTGAATCGTTTTCACTTTATGCCCCCTTCATTTACAGCACCTGCCGCATGGTGGTGCTGATCGGCCCAAACGTGATGCTAGGCAGGCCGGCATTGACGTTGCCAATGGTAAAGCTCACCGCAGACTGGAACTGGAACCCCTGGATTGTTACCGTTACAAGATTCACGGACCCCGATCCTGTTGATACCGAGGCATGCGTGCCAGGGCAGCTCAACGAATCGCATACTGAGACCATGCCGGTGGTCAATCCCGGGGCCAAGGTATTTCCCACGGCGGTTTTGTTTCCATAGACCGCCAGATTTTGGGCTGTAGCCAAGCCGGAACCTGCTGGCTGGGTTGAAAGATAACGCGCAGCATCGCGAGTGGCTTTCACCAAGGTGTTGTACTGGTACATGGCACGACCAAACTCGGTGATGCCAAACACCATGAGCAGCATGGGGATGATTACCAGCGCGAACTCAATTGCTGCCACGCCACGCTGTTTATGGAGGTTGAATGGCGTATTCATCATTGCACCAATACCGGGACCAAGGGGCCCGCAGCGCCTCCTGGTATTCCATAGGAGGCACAGGGGCTTGATGCATCATTGGCCATGCCTCTGAATTCCAGGAACACATCATCCGGACCCTTGATGGGGTTCAGCATCAAGACACAGGCATAGCCAAGGATCGGGATGGGTTGTGGATTGGACGATGCGAGGTCTTGGCAATCCACCACAGGTGCGATGGCGATGCGACGATTCGCCCCATACTGTGAGTGATTGGCGGAGGAGGATGGGTTATAGGCATTTCCTATATCCGCAGGGTCGGTATTTTGATAGGGCGTTCTTGCCGTCTGGCCCGCCAGGTAGTTCGATGTGCCCGTCGTCGAGGTGCCCGAATATGCATTTTGGGGTGGGTCCCAAGTCGTTGCCGTTGCGAACGTCATCAGGGTAGTGTTTGTATAGCCAAGCCCGGTGAAATCGGGTGGTGACGTTGTGGTGTTATATTGACCGCCGTTTTTGTAAACACCAAAGCGCGAATTCCACGCGTCGGACAAGCCGGAAATTTGCCCTTGCTGGCCGACCAGTGCTCCGATCGGCGGCAGTTCGCACTGGCCGGCACCTTTCAACAGATCCTTGAGTTCGTCCGCCCCTCCGCCGGAATTCGGGCTGAAATCAAGCCAGTTATAGCTACCCGTTCCCCCCGGCGCACTGCTATCGAATTTGCCGGAATACCACTGGCCAAGGGTAAATCCGAAGGTAGGGGCAGAGCCTTGTTCGCAGATTCCGATTGGTATCGCGCAAGTGGTTTGCGAGGGGGCCACGGTTGCAACCGCTTGCGCGCCAACAGCTTGGTCGCCTGTGCCAAGCACTTGCATGAACCACATTGCGATTCCAGAGCGATTGAGCGTGCACATTGCATATTTTGATGTCGTAGGATTCGCACCGGCTGAACGGGTTAGATAGCCCGAGTTCGGGCTGAGCGTGGCACTGAAGCTGATATCGTTAGCAACGATGGATACGGCTGTTGCCTGAAGGTCGACATTGTTCCGCTGGCCCACAGTCAGCCCCACGTTTTCAGCGCGCACTAGCGCATCGCTGCCGCCATCAAGCTCCCGTGCCGCGGCCAGGGCACAGGCATCTGCCGCGTTTTGTAACTCGGTCTTGGTAATAAACATATGCCCCAGATCGACCACCAAACCAATCATGCCGATCAACACAACAATGCAGAGCCCCACGATAATCGCTACCGCGCCGCGCTGGCGCTGTCTGGAATGGGGCAACAGGTGAACTGATTTTTTCATCGCGATTACCTCCTGCATTGCTCGAGCGAATTGGCGCTTGGGCGTATTTCATTTATCTGGCCTGGCAAGCAACGGGTATGGTTGCCAATTTGCATGCCAAACCAGACGAGCCCACACCGGCTGCTCTATTATTTCGCTCCACTCCCGGAGCCAACACCGATGGTGAAGGTGTTGGCCGGAGCGGGAGGTGCTTCAAATGACTTGTGGTATTTGTCGACCACGGCATCGGCGCCCTTGCCATCCAGCCCTGTTACGGGAGCCTTGTTCATTGAGGCATCAGGATTCAGGGTTTGCTGAGCTTTGGCGGTATTGAACGCTTCGCCGAATTTACTATCGAGTACCGGTGCCGGCTCGACGCAGCCGACCAGTACGACAGAAATTCCCAGCGTGGCAAGCATCAGTTTGATGGACAGGTTTTGCATGGCTATCTCCTTCACTTCATTTCAAAGCCACTGGGGGCGGAAGTTTGCGGATTCGGGCTGTCAGACTTGGCTGGTGACGTGGCAGGCTGTTCCTTTGCCCCTTCATGAGTTCCTTTCAGCATTCGCTGGAAGCGGTTAGGTTCGACGAAGGAATCTGTCGGCAGGGCATAGTTGGCATCAAGGGGTTTGACCAAGCGCGGGGTGACCACGATCAGCAATTCGGTTTTGTCGGTCTTGTATTCGTTGCTGCGGAAAAGTGCGCCAAGAACGGGGATTTCGCCCAGAACCGGGAAGCGGTCGATGGCATGCTTCACGTTGTTTTGCAGCAACCCGCCAATGGCCAGCGATTGGCCATCACGCAATTCCACGGCTGTTGACACTCGTCGGGTGGTCAGCGTGGGTACAATTACCGAGGATTGTGCAGACGCATTCGTAACCACATTGGTGAAACCGACCAGATCGGTGACTTCCGGGCTCACCCTCATCTGGATGATTCCATCTTCAAGTACCGTGGGGGTAAAGCGAAGACCCACACCGAACTCTTTGGATTCCATGGTGATCCCGCCCGTCGTGCCACCTTGCGGTACGGGGATCAAAATTTCGCCCCCTGCGAGGAAGCTGCCTTCCTGGCCGCTGATGGCTACGATGCTGGGTTCGGCCAAAATCTTGATCAAGCCGTCATTTTTTTGGGCATCGATGCCGAGTGCGGTAAGCGGGCCGGTAACGGTAGTGTTGCCACCATACCTGATGAATGTCGCTGCATCGCCCCCCAAGATCCCGGACAGGACGTAGCGGCCATTTGCCCATGCAAAATCGAGCCCCAGTTTCTCCAGCAGGGTGCGATTTATTTCAGCTATTTTCACTTCCAGCATCACTTGCTGCACGCTGGAAACCCCCAGCATATTGACTACTTTCTTGCCTGCGAATGCCTCGGCGAGTGCCACGGCCCGGTCAGCCTTGATGGCGTCGGTAACCGTACCACTCAGAACCACGGTATCAGCCGCTGCCATTATTCTGATGTTCTTGTCGTTCGGAAGCAGCTGCTGCAGCTTGCCCTGCAGGGATGCGGTATCCATGCCGACAGCCACATCGATGACCGTGCTTTGGCCGGATTTGCTCCACAGGATAATGTTGGTTGCACCCACTTTTTTGCCGAGCAAATAGATTTCACTCGGGTTGAGCAGAATCACATCGGCAATATCGGGGCTACCCACCGAGATGCGCGTGGCCGGTGCAGGAAGGCGCAGTAGCGTGGATTTGCCGACTGTCGCATTGATTTGCGAAGCAAATTCGATTGGGCCACCGGTTTGTGCTTGTGTGGGTGGTGTCAATTGCTTGACGGTGGCGGGTTTCTTCTTGGCCGGCTCTGCCGCCTGAAGTGGTGCTGCCAGCATAAAAACCGCCCCAAGCGCGATTGCCATCGCCTTTTTCACGGCCCCAAGCAATGTTGCGTATTGCATATCCTGTTTGCTCATTTCAACTCTCCCCATAGCGAAGACTTAAACCCTGTCTATTCCAGCATCGGCAACTCGGCAGACCTTTTCGCAGGAGTTAGAACTCGCTGCTGGTTTGCGCCATACCCTTGATCATGTCCACTTTCTCTTTGGTTGGTGCTTTGGCAGTGGTCTGCGTGCGCGTGACAAATACTTTTTTCACGATAACTTTTGTTGCGCCTTGCGTTTGCGAGGCGATTACAGGTTCTGGCGTACGATTCAGCAGATCGCGCTTGTATATGCCTTCGGTGGTTACAGGGGAGGAATCGACCTGGTTTCTCAGTACCAGCGAAAGGGTGCCGATGCTGCGCGCCAGATCCAGTTTTTCAGCTTGATCGGGCGAGACTTCCAGGGTGACCGCGTTCACGACCTTGGGCTTGGTTTCATCGCGCCCGGATTCCTGCGCAACGGCCAGCACCAGGATGTGTTCGAGCACAATCTTGGAAATGCTCTTGTCGTTTTTGTTGGCAGACTTGGCGTTTTCATCTTCGGTATTGACGAGGATATCCACGTAGTTGCCCGGCAGGGCAAAGCCGGCTACTCCAACCACGTCGTTGACGCGCACGGTGATGGCTCGCTTGCCCTCGCCGATGACTGCGGAAAGCCCGCCCTTGGTGCCGATGGGTGCCAGTTTGGGTTCCAGAATGGCTTCACCCTTGAGTACGCTGACTTTGAGTACACGCGGCTCTTGTGTTTGCGGATCCTTGAGCAAGGCACCCAGTGCGGTTTCTCCCATCAGCGCGCCTTGCGGAATACTGCCGCGCGGCCATTCAACCGTGGTGATGCTCTCTGGCAAAAGGCGAGTGCCCAAATCCATATCCTTGGCGGCAACCACGACTTTGCTGGTTGTCATCGATCCTTGTTGCCTAACCCAGTTTGACGCCAGCACAACGGCGGCCAGCCCGATGATCACGGAGATCGCGATCATTACCACAGCTCTAGTGTTTTTCATCTCACTTCCCCTTGCCTGTAGTTGAGATTCTTGACGTCCTCATAATCCCGGGCGAAGTAGTTGTTCCACGCCCAATCCAGCAATTCTGGCGACATCTCCGGTGGCCGCCCGTCATAGCGGGCAATGTCTTTTACCTGGCCGATGATGTCGCGCGGGATGCACGCAAACAGCGGCTTTCCTTCCTTGTAATGATGCTCGTGCAACAAGTAGTCGATACCCTCTGCGGAAAATGGAACCTGAAGCTCTGCGCACACTTGCTTGGCAATATCCCGGTATTCCTGTTCGTCCAATGCCCCGATATAAATCTTGTAGCCCAAACGCCGCAGAAACGCTTCATCGGCCAATTCCTTGGGTGGCATGTTGGTTGAGAACACCACGATCACATCGAATGGAACCATGAACTTTTTGCCGTTATGCAGCGCCAGGTAATCCACGCGGCGATCAAGCGGCACAATCCAGCGATTCAACAGGGCAAGGACTGGCGTGAGCTGGCGGCCTAGGTCGTCAATGATCAACAGGCCATTGTTGGCTTTGACTTGCGGGGGGGCCTGGTAGAAGCGGGTGCTGGGGTCGAAGTCCAGATCCAGCATGGGCAATGTCAGCTCCCCGCCCGTGCTGACCACCGGGCGGCGGCAAAGCACCCAGCGCGCATCGCACGACCGTCTGCCATCCAGGCAGTTGGAGGCATCCGATTGTGGAACGGGGGTGTGAACCAGTGGATCAAACAACTGAATTACCGCCTCGTCCACTACCACGGCATAGGGGATGGCGACATCGCCTGAGAGCAATCTAACCAGATGTTCCGAAATATAGCTTTTGCCGCTGCCTGCCGGGCCGTAGACGAAAATGGCCCGTCCTGAATTCATGGCCGCGCCAAACTGCTTGAGGATGGTTTCCTTGACTACAATGCCCTCAAAAGCTTTCGTGAGATCCGGGTGGGTAACCTGCATATTGGCAATCGACTGCTGTTCGATTTGCTGCACATAGGTTTCCAGGCTGACAGGAGCGGGGCCGGCATATTGGCTTTTTTGCAAAAAATCCTCAGCGCGCAGGCGGCCAAGATCAGTGAGGGTGTACGCCGTGGAGGTGTCGGTGCCACTGGTGCGGGAAACCTCGCACAAACGCTCGGTGCGCAGGAAGGTGAGCAGGGGTTCCAGTACGCCAATGGAAAGCTTGATGTGGTCGGAAATTTCTATCAGGCGCAATTGTCCGCGCAGAAATAGAATTTTGGTGAGTAGCTCCACCATGAACAGGAAACTCAGCCCGGTGTCTCCCACCGTGCGTGGCTGGCCTGGGACCAGACCGGTAATCTGCCAACAATCGGCTTTGCCCGTCTGCTTGGTATCTAGGGTGGTCATCGTCATGATTCTTTCCACCTGTGCTTGTTATTTATCCTGTCCGGGCAAGATTCAGCCACGGCATATCAGGAGAAACTTTGTATTAACAGACCAATTTTTTCGATAAATACTCGAAGGTGGCTGTCAGCCCTTGGTCATAACTTCATTCTTTTGTCACCGTAGGTTGAGTTTTGCTGCATCGCAACCCGGGTTTGCCAATCGGGCAGTCTGGCGGAGCCCTGTGCAATCAAGCTTGCACAGTTGTGCGATGCAACGTTATTGAAACCTTATATCCACCCTCCGTATCGCAAGGCCAAATATCCAAGCGTTCCTGCTGCAATGGCTACGGCATAGGGCAATTTGCCAACGGACTGCGGGTTTGCATCCATCATGGGCATTTGTTTCATGCGCACATCAATGAATCCGCCCAGCAGCATTGCCTTGATATTTCGCATCATTTGACCTACTGCTCCGGCGTGCAGGGCAAGCAACAACGCCATCACGCCCCCTGCCAGAAAAGTGCCAAACATTGCGCCGATCAGACCGCCCGGCCCCAGGAAAGCACCCACGACGGCCATCAATTTGACATCCCCTGCGCCCAATGCACGCAACATGTAGAACGGCAGGAAGATCAATAACCCCAAAACAAAGCCTCCCCCCGCGCTGAGCAGGCCGGAAAACCCGGCACGCCAGGCGCCACAGATTATGGCCAATCCCAAGCCAGTCAGAATCAGGATGTTGGGAATGCGATGCCGCTGGATATCTCCCCATGCGGCAACCAAAAGGAGCCCCGCGAGCACACCACTACTGACGCCTTCCATCAATCACCCCCGGCAGGTTTTGCAGTGTTTCCGGCGTGTTATTCAAGAATCGGCATCACGTACAACTGGTAGGACTTGCAACGCAAGTCGCCACCCGGTTCCACATGGTCAGAACCGAATCACCTACCGCCATTACGCCGCCCAAAATGGCCATGGCAATCAGGGCGGCCAGGAGTGCGTATTCGATTGCAGTAACCCCCTCCGTGTCTCGCCAAAATGCGCTAAAAAACTGCAAGCTACGCTGCATTTTCATGGCATGAAACCTCGCGAAAGTTGGCTTAAAAGCCGCAATTTCCCCTGCATGCCGCCTGCTTGGGCATGCGTGCCGGGTATGCATCCGAATGGTTTATTTATTCTCGGGCGATAGTAACCGGCCGCGCAAACAGCAAGCGGTGCCGCACTTTGCGTGGCCGGTACCCGATATTTACTACGGCGTGGTCAGTTTGCCTGCCACATACTGGAACACAGCGTTCAGGTTCGTGCCGACCAGAGCTACGGCAGTAATAATCACCACTGCAATCAATGCAGCAATGAGGCCGTATTCAATTGCGGTCACGCCTTCTTCGTCACGTACGAAGCGTGTGAGATACGTTTTCATAATGCTCTCCTTTATGGAACGAGAAACGACCCTACTTTAGTCACGGCGGCCACCCCCCTGAGCGGTGCCGAACAATTGCAATGCAGAACTTTCGTCTTTGTTATTAGCAATGGTCTTATGCGGAGATGGATACATCCCACAGTTCCACCCTAGGATGGTTTGATGGTTATACAAGGAAAATTTTGTAAGCCTGAAGGCGGGTGAGCAGATAAACGGTAATTTATTAACAGTATGTTTTTATATATATAATTATTTAATTATTGTTGTGTTTATTGCAATTTCTTCAGAGGCTATTGATTATGATTATCTAGAAAAATATTTTAGTAAATATGCAGAAAGTTGTGAATTGCTGTGGTGTAATTATTTGCGGGTATTGATGGGATGGTCGACGAAAAGAGGCGTTTGGATGCATGTGATCCTGCTTGAACTGGGCGGTGTAACTTCTTCGCAAGAAGTTGAAAAGAAAAGGGTTATAACAATTTATTGATATAGCCTGAGTTATTTGTGGCTGGGTGGTGCCATGGCGTTCAAGCGAACTTGTTTCCGTTGGTTCGACTGCATATGCGCAAATTTAAAATGATTTTGCATCTAGAGACTAGACTGCAACGAAGACCCCCTGTTCCAGAGGCTGAGAATGTGACTTCGCCTGAAAACTATCTCTATGATTGGCTTGGGTTCAACAAGAGCTTGTTTTTTATGATAAATAAAATTCATGCTCCCGTTCTTGACCAGATCATGCTCACGATAACCTGGCTTGGGCATCCCGGCTTATACCCCTTCTATATCGCGGTAGCCCTGCTGTGGGCATGGCGGTGGCCAAAGACCATGCGTTTGCGAAACGTGGTGGTGTTCGCACTGGGCTACCTGGTGTCATCGGTGGTGGTTATTCCTGCCTTGAAATCATTTTTTGATTTTCCCCGCCCTTTGGCTGTGCTGGGGGCGCAAGCCGTTACCGTGCTTGGTGTTCCGGATTCAATCCACTCGTTTCCTTCGGGCCACGCAGCTTATGCGATGCTGATGGCGGTTTCCCTCATGCCAGGTTTGCCGCGGGGAGGGAAATATGCACTGCTGGCTTATGCGGTGCTGGTATGTATTTCACGCATTTCGGTCGGCGCGCACTTCCCGGCGGATGTGCTTGCCGGAGCTGGCGTTTCATTGCTGATTGTCTGGATGATTGGAAGGGTGTTGCCGGATTGATTATATAAGCGGGGCTTTGGCGGTTGGATGCGTGCATTCATTTTTTATGAATGGAGATACGATATGAATCTGGTGAGATATGTCACTTTTAGGCCAATTGTTATTATTGCATGTGCTTATGTAATTGCCATGTTGTTGACCTGTTTGGTAGCAATATGGGCCGATTCGCCTTATAGCCTGTGGTTTAAAGATACGCCGATTATTCTTCTTGCTGCCTTGGTTTATATTGTTGTCCTTGGTATTGTATGGGATGGCTCCCTGATTTTAATTGGATTGATCGCTGAGAAATGGCATGGTCAAAAAACCAATGAAAAACCTACTTCGATTACTGTTGAAGCAACACGAAAATTACGCTTCTTTACCTGCGGCCCGACGCCATTGATCCTGATTCTATTGACTGCTTTCGTTGTTCTGGGCACATCTAACATTACGCTGATCAGTTTGAAGCTTCTGGGGAGCATTACACACTGGCGTGATCCGTATCTGTGGGAGGTGGAGGGCGCGGCGATCATGTGGCTGACCCAACTGCCCATCAACGTGGCAGCCTGGGATAGTCTCTATCACAGCGCCTGGGGCATCGAAATGTTCGCTGCTTTTGTCCTGATTCTGGTTGGGCGCGGGGCGAGGATCGTTTTATATTTCTGCATGTCGCTCATCCTGCTTTTTTATCTCGGGCGGTTTCTGGGGCTCGTCAATCCCGTGATGGGTCCTGCCTTCTTTCATCCTGAATATTTTGGATATCTGGATGGCTCCGTAACTGATAAAGCCATGCAAATGGTTTCTTCAGTCATGTCGCAATCACCTGAAAGCGCTATCGATCGGGGCGGGATTTTGCTGGGAGGCGTTTCGGCAATGCCAAGCCTGCATGTGGCGATGGTTGCCGTGACGTCTTATTGGCTGGCGGTTGCCAAGCGCTGGACCCTGTTTGTTACGGTTCCCTGGATTCTTTTGGTGTGGGCTTCAACCGTTGTTCTTGGCTGGCATTACATGCTGGATGGCGCGGGCGGAATCCTGCTGGGAGCCGCGTGTATCTGGGCAACACGCATGCTATTGGCCCGGGTGGCACAAGAAGCGATTGCGTAATTGGCCGGGCTCCGGCAAATCAGTTTTTCAGGGCCGAAAGCATGGATTCTTGCTGCGCACCGGGCAGGTTGGCGAGCCTCAGCGTGAGTTTTCCCAGTGCGGCATACACCTCGGCCAGTTGCGGATCGAGCATATTCAGCGCGGCATGCTGGCGCGCCACGGTTTGAGCGTCGCCGCGCATCACCGGGCCGGTGAGGGCGCCAGTTGGGCCGAGCCGGTCCAGATTGGCGAGCGTGCCATCAATCAGCGGGCGCAGCGCCGGCCAGGCAATATCCTGCGGCACGCCGGCAGCGGCCATGCTTTGCAGCGCGGCGTGCATCAAGGCGACCAGCGCATTGCAACCCAGAACGGCACCGGCGTGATAGAGCGTTTTATTGGCGGCATCAACAGGAAAGCATTGACCGCCAATGTCGGTGAAGAGGGGCAGCAGCTTGGCCAGGGCGCAAGCATCGCCTTCATAAGCACAATAAGTCCTGGAAAAATCAGTCACCGCGAGTTCCGGCCGGGCGAAAGATTTGAGCGGGTGGATGCTGGCGATAGCTATTCCTTGTTGCCGCAATGGCGCCAGGCATTCGCTGGAAAGCGCGCCGCTGCAGTGAAAGACAATATTGCCACTGCGCAATGTTTGGCTTGCTGCGAGTTGGTCAACGGTGTGCGCAAGCGCATCGTCGGGTGTGGCGAGCAGGATCAAGTCGGCAGGGCGTAGATCAGACCAGTCGACTACCGTACCCGCGCTGATGAAGTCGCGTGCAAGTGCTGTTTTCTGGCTGTTTCTTCCCAGGATGCCGGCGATTTCGACCAATCCGGCCTGCTGCCAGAGGCGGGCCAATGTTTGCCCCAGCCGGCCAGGACCAATCAGGTTGAGGTTGGGGGTGGACATGCTGGAAATCAGATTCCCGGCTTGCGCCAGAAATAACGCCAGACAAATCCCGGCCAGGCAAATACCGCAAACAGGGCGAGGGTGATCACGTAGAAGGCCCAGCCTTGCGCGTGAACCGGCGTGCGTTGCGATTCAAGCAGACGGGCGAATAGGCCTACAGCCAGATAGAGCAGGCCCCATTCCAGCAGATACCAGGCAAACACCTTGCGGCCACCGGCGGGCACTTTCACGAACAGGATGCGTCCGGACAGGAAAGGCAGGTTGGCGGCGATGATGGCCAGGGTGTAGAACAGCAGGGCTTCGAGGGACATGATGAAGTGCCGTGGAAGTAAAAGGGAGCGGTTGTCGCCGCTCCCTTTGCTTGTCAGAGAACCGGCAGCGAGCGTTGAACCGCTTCGGCCAGCACCGTCAACAACCGTTCCGGTGCCAGGCCCAAGGCCAGCAGTAGCAGGCAGTTGAGCGAGAGCAGGATGCGGAAATCGTAGCTGGCTTCAATCGGAGCATGGCTGTCCGGTGGGTCGAAGTACATGACCTTGACCACGCGCAGATAGTAGAACGCGCCGATCAGCGAACAAGCCACGGCGACCACCGCGAGCCAGATCAGGCCCATGCTGACCACGGCCTTGAGGACAGCCAGCTTGGCAAAGAAGCCTACAAATACCGGAATCCCGGCCATCGAGAACATCACGATCAGCATCATCGCGGCGAACCAGGGGCTGCGCTTGGCCAGGCCCTTGAAATCGGTGATCTGGTCGGATTCAAAGCCTTCGCGCGCCAGCAGCATGATCATGCCAAAGCCGGCAGCAGCGGTGAGCATGTAGGTCATGGCGTAGAAGAAGCTGGCGGCATAACCGGCCGCGTTGCCGGACAGCATGCCCAGCAGCAGGAAACCCATGTGCGAGATCGTGGAATAGGCCAGCATGCGCTTGAGGCTGGTTTGCGCAATGGCGGCGATGTTCCCGACCACCAGCGACAGCACGGCAAGCACGGTAAGCATGCTGCTCCAGTCGGGGGTGAAGCCTACCAGTGCCTCGGCGAGCAGGCGGAAAATGAAGGCAAAAGTCGCCAGTTTCGGTGCGGAGCCGATCAGCTGCGCGAGCAGGGTCGGTGCCCCGTCGTAGACATCGGGCACCCACATGTGGAAAGGCACGGCGCCGAGCTTGAAGCCGATGCCGGTCACGATAAACACCAGGCCGAACAGCGCGAGCAGATTGTTCGCTTGCTGGGCGCCGATGTGGCGGGCAATGATCTGAATATCGAGCGAGCTGGTTGCGCCGTACACCATCGACATGCCGTACAGCAGCAGACCGGAAGCCAGCGCGCCGAGTACGAAGTATTTCATCGCGGCTTCCGAGGCGCGCACCGATTCACGCTGCATGGCAACCAGCGCGTAGAGCGACAGTGACAGCAGTTCCAGGCCCACATACAGCGTGACAAAGTTGGTGGCAGAGGCCATCACCATCATGCCGAGCAGCGCAAACAGCGACAGGGTGAAGAGTTCGCCGCGGAAGATGCCGCGCGCCAAGGCGTAGCCGCGGCCGTAGATCAGCACCAGCGCCACGCCGAGCAGCATGCCGAACTTGGCCAGTTGCGCCAGCGCATCGGCCACGAACATGTTGCTGAAGCCATAACGTGCAAAGGGCTGCCAGGTTTGCACCATCACCAGCGCAGTGCCGGCAAGGGCGGCGAGCGTGAGTCCGTAGCTGATCTGCCTGTTCTCTTCGCTGATGAAAAGATCGGCCAGCAGGATGAAGAGCGCTGCGCAGAGCAGGAAAATTTCCGGCGCGGCAATCCAGGGGTTCAGGGTTGTCCAGGTCATGTTCATGCCTTGTTGTGCTTTGTGTTCGGCGGGTTACGCTGCCTTGCAGCTAACCCGCCCTACGAAAAATGTCTTAATGAGGCAGCTTGGTGGCGGCCGCCAACCGGATCAAATCGTTGACGGATTCATGCAGCACATCGCCGAACAGGCGCGGGTAAAGGCCCATGCCCAGTACGGTCACGGCCAGCACGGCCAGCACGATGAATTCGCGCACGTTCACGTCTTTCAGCTCATCGACATGGGCATTGCCCACTTCGCCGAAGATCACGCGCTTGACCATCCACAGCGTATAGGCCGCGCCGAAGATCAGCGTGGTGGCTGCGGCAAACGCGTACCAGAAGTTCACCTGCACTGCGCCGAGCACCACCATGAATTCGCCGACGAAGCCGGAGGTGCCGGGCAGGCCGGAGTTGGCCATAGCGAACAGCACTATGAAGCTGGCGAAAATCGGCATGCGGTTGGCCACGCCGCCGTAATCGGCGATCTTGCGGCTGTGCACGCGGTCATACATCACGCCGATGCAGAAGAACATTGCGGCGGAAACAAAGCCGTGGCTGATCATCTGGATGATCGCGCCTTCCACCGCGTACTGGTTGAGTTGGCCGCCAGCAAACATGAAGAAGCCGAGCGTGACGAAACCCATGTGCGAGATCGACGAATAAGCGACCAGCTTTTTCATGTCGGTCTGCACCAGCGCGACGAGGCCGATGTAAACCACGGCGACCAGCGACAAGGCGATGAAGACCCAGGCGTATTCGCGGCAGGCATCGGGCAGGATCGGCAGCGCGAACCGCAGAAAGCCATACGCGCCAAGCTTCAGCGTGATCGCCGCCAGCACCATCGAACCGCCGGTGGGCGCTTCGACGTGGGCATCGGGCAACCAGGTATGCACCGGCCACATCGGCACTTTCACGGCAAAGGCAAAGAAGAAGGCGATCAGGATCAGCGCCTGCGCCTTGAGCGGCAATTCGGTATGCACGAAGCTGGCGATTTCGAAGCTGCCGCCCGATTTCTGGTACAGGTAGATCAACGCGATCAGCGTCAGGAGCGAGCCGAGCAGGGTGTAAAGGAAGAACTTGATCGCGGCATACACGCGGCGCGGCCCGCCCCAGATGCCGATGATCAGGTACATCGGGATCAGCATCGCTTCGAAGAACACGTAGAACAGCATCGCATCGAGTGCGGCAAAGGCGCCGTTGATGAGTCCGCACATGATCAGGAACGCGGCCATGTATTGCGCGACGCGCTCGGTGATCACCTGCCAGCCGGCTACAACCACCGCGAGGGTGACAAAGCTGTTGAGCAGGATGAACCACATGGAGAGGCCATCGATGCCCAGGTGGTAGTTGATGTTGAAGCTGGCAATCCACGGCCGCATTTCTTCGAACTGCGGGCCGCCGTGCAGCGACTGGAAGCCGAAGTAGAGTGGCAGCGTGACCAGAAAACTGGCCAGTGCGCCGGCCAGTGCAAGCCAGCGGGCAAGGCCGGCGTTGCGGTCGTTGCCGGTAACCAGAACCAGAAGGCCGGCCACGATGGGGAGCCAGATTGCGAGGCTGAGAAGATGTCCCGTCATATTCAATTGTTTCCGTAATCAGTCATCAGCGCAGGGCAGGCAGAATGCTGCCCAGCCACCAGGAAAGCAGGATGATCGCGCCCACGATCATGGCGAAGGCGTAATGGTAGAGGTAGCCGGTCTGCAACTTCTTAGCTACGCGGGAACCCAATTCCACCACTTTGGCAGAGCCGTTGACCAGCAGGCCGTCGATCAGGATGGTGTCACCCAGCTTCCACAACACCAGCCCGGCGCCGCGGCCCAGGGCGGCAAAGCCCTTGATGTAGAGGTCGTCCATGTAGTACTTGTTGTCCAGCAGCGTGTAGAGCGGGCCGGAGGCACGGCGAATCGCTGCAGGAATATCCGGGCGCTTGAGGTAGAAGAACCAGGATAGTGCCACACCAGCCAATGCCAGCCAGAACGGGGCAGTCTGGATCGCATGCAGGCTCATACCGGTGACGCCGCCGTGGTGGTGGAACATTTCGCCCAGCTTGGCCATGGCTTCGTGGTTGTTGCCTACCGTGATCGTGTTGCGGAAAAACTCGCCGAACAGCATCGGTTCGATCTCGATCGCGCCGATCAGCAGCGATGGAATCGCTAGCAATACCAGCGGAACGGTGACCACCCAAGGCGATTCGTGCGGTTTTTGCCCGTGCGCGAGGCCATGATGATGATCGGCGGATTCTTCCTCCTCGGCATGGTCGCCATGGTGATGCTTCTTGCCGAAGCGCTCTTCGCCGTGGAACACCAGGAAATACATGCGGAACGAGTAGAACGCGGTGACGAACACGCCGGCCATCACCGCGAAATAGGCAAACCCGGCTGCCGGCAGCGTGCTGAAATGCACAGCTTCGATGATCGAATCTTTCGAGTAGAAGCCCGAGAGGAACGGGGTGCCAATCAATGCCAGCGAGCCAACCAAGGAAGTGATCCAGGTAATCGGCATGTACTTGCGCAGGCCGCCCATGTTGCGGATGTCCTGGTCATGATGCAGGCCCATGATCACCGAACCTGCCGCGAGGAACAGCAGCGCCTTGAAGAAAGCGTGCGTCATCAGGTGGAATACGCCGGCCTGATAGGCCGAAGCGCCGAGTGCCACCGTCATGTAGCCGAGCTGCGACAGGGTGGAGTAGGCCACCACGCGCTTGATGTCGTTCTGGATGATGCCTAAGAAACCCATGAACAACGCGGTGATCGAGCCGATGATCAGGATGAAGTTCAGCGCGGCGTCCGACAGCTCGAACAGCGGCGACATGCGCGCGACCATGAAGATACCTGCCGTCACCATTGTGGCGGCATGGATCAGCGCGGAGATCGGGGTCGGGCCTTCCATCGAATCGGGCAGCCACACATGCAGCGGGAATTGCGCCGATTTCCCCATCGCGCCGATGAAGAGCAGGATGCAGGTGACGGTCAGCAGCGACCAGCTTTTCCCGGCAAACAGCGTGATCGTCGCATTTTGCAGCGCCGGGGCCAGCTTGAAGACTTCGGCGTAATCGAGCGAGCCGAAGTGCGCCAGCACCAGACCGATCCCCAGCAGGAAACCGAAGTCGCCGACGCGGTTGATCAGGAACGCCTTCATGTTGGCGAAGATCGCGGTCGGGCGCTTGAACCAGAAACCGATCAGCAGATAGGAAACCAGACCCACCGCCTCCCAACCGAAGAAGAGCTGGATGAAGTTGTTGCTCATCACCAGCATCAGCATCGAGAAGGTAAACAGCGAGATATAGCTGAAGAAGCGCGCGTAGCCCGGGTCTTCATGCATGTAGCCGATGGTGTAGACGTGGACCATCAGCGAGACGAAGGTCACCACGCACATCATCATCGCGGTCAGGTTGTCGATCAGGAAGCCGACATTGAACTCCAGACCTGCCACGGTCAGCCAGGTGTAGACCGTGCCGTTGAAGCTATCCCCGCCAGCCAGCAGTGTTTTCAGTACATAGGCCGACAGCAGGAAGGAAATGCTGACACCTGCGATGGTGATGGTGTGCGCGGCACGGCGGCTGATGGCCCAGCCGAACAGGCCGGCAACCAGCGCACCGAACAACGGTGCCAGCGGGATCAGCAGATAGATGGTTTGCATGCTCATTCTTGGTTATCCCTTCAGGCTGTCCAGTTGTTCCACTTCGATGGAGCGCAGATTGCGGAACAGCACCACCAGGATGGCAAGGCCGATCGCCGATTCGGCCGCGGCCACGGTCAGAATGAAGAACACGAAAACTTGCCCGTGCAGATCGCCCAGAAACTGGGAAAACGCGACGAAGTTCATGTTCACGGCCAACAGCATCAACTCGATCGCCATCAGCATCACGATCAGGTTCTTGCGGTTCATGAAGATGCCGAACACGCTGATCGCAAACAGCACGGCGCCCAAGGCCAGGTAATGGGTGAGCGTAAGCATCATGCGTTCTCCCCGGTATTGGTTGGTTCGGTATCGGCGCTGGCCGATTTTTCGCTTGCCATCTTCACGATGCGTACACGGTCAGCCGCTTTGACGGCAACCTGCTCGGCCGGATTCTGGTAGCGCGTGTTCTTGCGTTTACGCAGGGTCAGGGCAATTGCCGCGATCATGCCCACGAGCAGCAGCACGGCAGAAATCTGGAACGGCAGGAAGTAGTCGGTGTAGATCAACCGGCCCAAGGCCTTGGCGCTGTTGAATCCGGCCGCGGGTTCGGCCAGTTGCGCACCGGGCATCGCGGCAAAACGATGGGTGAGTACCAGCAGCATTTCGCCCAGCATCACCGCGGCAACCACGCCGGCTATCGGGAAGAAGCGCCAGAAGCCCTTGCGCAGCGATTCGAAATTGATGTCGAGCATCATCACCACGAACAGGAACAACACCATCACCGCGCCGATATAGATCAGCACCAGCGAAACGGCGAGGAATTCGGCCTTGATCAGCATCCACAACATCGCGGCGGTAAAGAACGACAGCACCAGGTACAGCGCCGCGTGCACCGGGTTGTTCGCCGTGACCACCCGCAGTGCGGAAAGCACCAGGATGATGGCAAACAGGTAGAAAAGAGCCAGGGTCATGTCATGTCCTCAACGGTACTTGGCATCGGCAGCTTTGCGGGCGGCGATTTCGGCTTCGTACTTGTCGCCCACCGCCAGCAGCATCGGCTTGGTGTAATAAAGATCGCCGCGCTTTTCACCGTGGTATTCGAAAATATGCGTTTCCACGATGGCATCGACAGGGCAGGCTTCCTCGCAGAAACCGCAGAAGATGCACTTGGTCAGATCGATGTCATAGCGCGTGGTGCGGCGGGTGCCGTCAGCGCGTTGTTCGGATTCGATCGTGATCGCCATGGCCGGACAAACGGCCTCGCACAGCTTGCAGGCAATGCAGCGCTCTTCGCCATTGGCGTAACGACGCTGGGCATGCAGTCCGCGGAAGCGCGGCGACAGCGGCGTTTTTTCTTCCGGATACTGCACGGTGATCTTGCGCGCAAACAGATGCTTGCCGGTGACGGCCAGGCCCTGCATCAGTTCCCACAGCAGGAAGGTCTTGAAGTACTGAGTAATTTTCTCCATGTCAGCTCCGTTTTATTTCCAGATGGAGAAAGGGGTCTGCATCCAGGCGCCGATTACGACGATCCAGACCAGCGTAACCGGGATGAACACTTTCCAGCCCAGCCGCATCAGCTGGTCATAGCGATAGCGCGGGAAGGTGGCGCGGAACCAGAGGAAGCAGAACAGCAGGAAGGCCACCTTGACGACCCACCACAGGAAACTCGCTGCGCCCAGCACCGGCCAGCTTGCCGGGAACGGCGACAGCCAGCCGCCGAGGAACAGCACCGATGCCATCGCCGAAATCAGGATCATGTTGGCGTATTCGGCCAGGAAGAAGATCGCAAAGGTCATGCCGGAGTATTCGACCATGTGACCGGCGACGATTTCCGATTCGCCTTCGACGATATCGAACGGCGCGCGGTTGGTTTCAGCCACGCCGGAGATGAAATACACCACGAAGAACGGCGCGAGCGGGATCATGTTCCAGGAAAGGAAGGAGCCCCCGGCGATGCCTTGGCCCTGCTGGGCGACGATTTCGGTGAGGTTCAGGCTGCCGGAAACCATCATCACGCCCACCAGCGCAAAGCCCATCGCCAGCTCATACGAGATCACCTGCGCTGCGCCGCGCATCGCGCCGAGGAACGCATACTTCGAGTTGGAGGCCCAGCCGGCAATGATCACGCCGTAAATGCCCATCGAGGTGATCGCCATTACGTACAGCAGGCCGACGTTCACATCCGCGAGCACGAAGCCGGGATAGAACGGCACCACTGCCCAGGCCGCCAGCGCCGGCGTCAGCACCATCGCCGGAGCGAGAAAAAACAGTCCGGTGCTGGCCGCCGAAGGGGCGATGATTTCTTTCAGGATCAGCTTGATGCCGTCGGCAACCGGTTGCAGCAGGCCCCACGGTCCGACGCGGTTCGGGCCGATGCGGATCTGCATGAAGCCGATGATCTTGCGTTCGGCCAGCGTCAGATAGGCGACGGCACCCATCAGCGGCGCGATTACGCAGATGATCTTGAGCAGGGTCCAGCCCAGAATGGCGAGATCGTGCCCGAGAAAACGCTCCATCAGCTGGAGCGGCAATTGCAGGAGTTCCATCATCTGCTCCTCACGCACGGTTCACGGTGACTGGCGCAAACAGCGCGCCGAGACCGGTTGTCAGGGGGTGGGCACCGGCGACGCGGATCACGCCATCGGCAAGATGCACATCAAGCTCGGTTTGCAATGTCGCTTCGCCAGAGCCTTGGGTCGCTGCCGCATCGTCACCGGCATTCAGTCCGAGGCTTGCCAATGTCGCTGCATTAGCGCGCAGCATCGGCGTGGCAGCATCGGCAGTGGCCTGCAGGCTAGGTGCACGGCGCGTGATGGCATCGAGCTGGTAGATCGGTACTTCGCCCAACCGCACCAAGCCTTGCGCTGCTTGCGCTTTGACTTCGATGCTTGCGGCAAGCGCATTGGACAGGCGCGTGGCAATGTCGCCGGCCAGTGCTTCATCGCGGATGGCTTCGGAAGTTTCATAATCGAAGCCGCCCAGATTCAGTACGTTGCCGAGGACGCGCAGCACCTTCCACGCCGGGCGGGTTTCGCCCAGCGGCCGCACCACGCCGTTGAAGCTTTGCGCGCGGCCTTCCATGCTGACGAAGGTGCCGGCAGTTTCGGTGAACGGCGCCACCGGCAGGATCACGTCGGCATAGTCTTCCACGCCATCGACAAACGTGTTCAGTGCAACGACGAAATCGGCGGCTTCCACTGCGGCGATGGCCTGCGCGCCGTCGTGGGCGTCGAATTGTGGCTCGGCATGCAGCAGCACATAGGCTTTTCTCGGTTCGGCGAAGACATTGCCGCCGATTTCAGCGCCGACCAGTTGTGCGCCGACCGAGTTGGCTGCTTCACTCATCACGCCCATCTTGGCACCGGTCAGTTCGGCCAGGGCTGCTGCCGCTGCGTAAAGTTCGGCATGGCGCGGATTGTGCGCGGCGAGGTTGCCGAGCAAGACAGCGGTTTTTTCCTTGCCGACGAGGCTGGCGGCAATCGCCCGCGCAGTATCGGTTACCGCGATGCCGGCAAGATCGATGTGCGCCGGGGCTGCCTTGCCGGAAATTTCAACCACGGCCTTAATGACCGCCAGCACGCCTTCGACCAGTTGATCCGGTCGCACGATGAGTTCGCCGGCCAGCTTGGTCAGCAGATCGTCGCCATGCGGGTTGATCACGGACAGTGCCATGCCATGCTTGACCGACTGGCGCAGGCGTTGCGCCAACAACGGTTGTTCCTTGCGCAGCGTCGAGCCGATCACCAGCACGGCTTCGCTCTGCGCGAGTTCGGCAATCGATTGTCCCAACCAGGCGGCGCCTTGCGTCTTGAGACGGAAATCGGCAGCGCGCAGACGGGTTTCGACTTGCTTGATACCGAGTCCCGCCATCAGCTTGCGCAGCAGGAAGAGTTCCTCGACCGTGCTGTTCGGCGTGGCCACGGCGGCGACGTTTTGCGCGCCATGCGCGGCCACGATGTCTTTGAGCTTGCTTGCGACCAGCTCCAGCGCAGTTTGCCAGTCGGTTTCCACCAAGTGGCCATCCTTGCGGATCAGCGGTTTGGTGGCGCGGGTGTCGGCATTGATCGCTTCGTAGGAGAAACGGTCGCGGTCGGAAAGCCAGCATTCGTTGATCGCTTCGTTTTCCAGCGGCAGAACGCGCATGACCTTGTTGTTCTTGACCTGAACGATCAGGTTGGAACCGAGGCCATCGTGCGGGGCCACCGATTTGCGCCGCGACAACTCCCAGCTGCGGGCGCTGTAACGGAACGGCTTGCTGGTGAGCGCGCCGACAGGGCAGAGGTCGATCACGTTGCCGGAAATTTCCGAATTCACGGTCTTGCCCAGGAAAGGCAGCACCTCGGTGAACTCGCCGCGATACGCCATGCCCAGTTCCTGGAGGCCGGCGATCTCGTCGGTAAAGCGCACGCAGCGGCTGCAGTGGATGCAGCGCGTCATCTCGGTGGAAATCAGCGGGCCGAGATCCTTGTTGGCCACCACGCGCTTGTCTTCCTGGTAGCGCGAGGCACCACCGCCGTAGCCGACCGACAGGTCCTGCAGCTGGCATTCGCCACCCTGATCGCAAATCGGGCAATCGAGCGGGTGGTTGATCAACAGGAATTCCATCACCCCTTTCTGTGCCTTGACGGCCTGATCGGAGTGGGTTTTGACCACCATGCCGTTGGTCACCGGGGTGGCGCAGGCAGGCAGCGGCTTGGGGGCTTTTTCGACTTCGACCAGGCACATGCGGCAATTCGCCGCGATGGACAGCTTCTTGTGGTAGCAGAAGTGCGGGATGTACACGCCGAGCGTGTGCGCCGCATCCATTACCGTGCTGCCCGGTGCAATCTGGGTCTTTTTTCCGTCGATTTCAATTTCCAGCATGATCGACTTTCCGTATCTCAGTGGCTGTCTTGGCCCGGTTTAGTAACCGGGTACCAGACAACGCTTGTTTTCAATGTGGTATTCAAACTCGCTCTTGAAGTGCTTGAGCATGCCGCGCACCGGCAGTACGGCGGCATCGCCCAGTGCGCAGATGGTGCGCCCGGCGATGTTGTCGCCAAGGCTGGCCAGCAACTCCAGGTCTTCCGGACGGCCTTCACCGTGCTCGATGCGATGCACGATGCGATAGAGCCAGCCGGTGCCTTCACGGCAAGGCGTGCACTGGCCGCACGATTCCTCGAAGTAGAAGTAGGACAGCCGCTCGAGCGCCTTCACCATGCAGACCGATTCATCCATCACGATCACCGCGCCGGAGCCGAGCATCGACCCTGCCTTGGCAATGGCGTCGTAGTCCATGGTGATGTCCATCATGATGTCTGCAGGCAATACCGGTGCGGATGAACCGCCGGGGATGACCGCTTTCAGGCGCTTGCCACCTCGCATACCGCCGGCCATTTCCAGTAGTTCTGCAAACGGCGTGCCGAGCGGAATCTCGTAGTTGCCCGGGCGGTTCACATGGCCGGAAACCGAAAACAGCTTGGTGCCGCCGTTGTTGGGCTTGCCCAGTTCCAGAAATTTCTGCCCGCCTTCGCGCACGATCCACGGCACCGAGGCATAGGTCTCGGTGTTGTTGATGATCGTCGGCTTGCCGTACAGGCCGAAGGTGGCCGGGAACGGCGGCTTGTAGCGCGGCTGGCCTTTCTTGCCTTCGAGCGATTCGAGCAGCGCCGATTCTTCACCGCAGATATATGCGCCGTAACCGTGGTGCGCATGCAACTGGAACGAGAAACCGCTGCCGAGAATATTGTCGCCAAGGAACCCTGCGGCACGCGCTTCTTCCAGTGCGGCTTCGAACAGCGAGTAGATTTCGAAAATCTCTCCGTGGATGTAGTTGTAACCCACGGAAGCGCCGGTGGCATACGCCGCCAGGATCATGCCCTCGATCAGCGCGTGCGGATTGCTGGCGAGGATGTCCTTGTCCTTGAACGTGCCCGGTTCGCCTTCATCCGAATTGCAGACCAAGTACTTCTGGCCGACATAACCCTTGGGCAGGAAGGTCCACTTCAAGCCGGTGGGAAAGCCCGCACCGCCACGACCGCGCAGGCCCGAGGCCTTGACTTCCTCGATCACGCTTTCCGGGCTGCGGTTTTCGCTCAAGATTTTTTTCAGGGCGCTGTAGCCACCGCGTTGCTGGTAGGCCGCGAGGCGCCAGTGGTCTGCTTGATCGAACTCGACGCCCTCGAACACGACGCCTTTAACGTAGACAGTCATTAGCCAAGCTCCGCGAGTTTTTGGTCGATGGCGTCCGGCGTCATGTGGCTGCACATCTTGTGGTTGTTCACGAGCAGGACCGGCGCGGAACCGCAGGCGCCCATGCATTCGCCTTCCACCAGCGTGTACTTGCCGTCAGCGGTAGTTTCGCCAAAACCGATGCCGAGTTTCTGTTTCAGGTATTCGGCCGTGGTCATGGCACCCGAGAGCGCGCAGGGCAGGTTGGTGCAAACCGTGAGTTTGTGTTGGCCGACCGGCTTCAAGTCGTACATGTTGTAGAACGAAGCGACTTCGTACACGGCGACCGGCGCCATCTCGAGATAGTCGGCCACTTCGGCGATCAGTTCGTTGGAAAGCCAGCGGTGTTCGGTCTGGGCAATGCGCAGCGCTCCCATGACCGCCGAGCGTTTTTGCTCGGCCGGGTACTTGGCGACTTCGCGGTCGATCAACGCGCGCGCGTCGTTGGAGAGCAGTTGTTGGGTATCAGACATCAACGGTCAACCTCACCAAAAACGATATCCAGAGTGCCGATGACGGCAACCACATCGGACAACATGTGTCCGCGAGTCATTTCGTCCAGCGCGGAAAGGTGGCAGAAACCCGGCGCACGAATCTTCATGCGGTACGGTTTGTTGGCACCATCGGAAACCATGTAAATGCCGAACTCACCCTTCGGATGCTCGATGGTGGCGTAGGCCTCGCCTTCCGGCACATGCATGCCTTCGGTGAAGAGCTTGAAGTGGTGGATCAGTTCTTCCATGTTCGATTTCATGGCTTCGCGCGAAGGCGGGGCGACCTTGTAGTTCTCGGTGATGACAGGGCCGGGATTCTTGCGCAGCCAGTCCACGCACTGCTTGATGATGCGGTTGGACTGGCGCAGCTCTTCCACCCGCACCAGATAACGGTCATAACAGTCGCCGTTGACGCCGACCGGGATGTCGAAATCCAGGCGATCGTAGACTTCATACGGTTGTTTCTTGCGGATATCCCACTCGATGCCGGAACCGCGCAGCATCGGGCCGGTGAAGCCCAACGCCATCGCCCGTTCCGGGCTGACCACGCCAATACCAACCGTGCGCTGTTTCCAGATACGGTTGTCGGTCAGCAGGGTTTCGTATTCGTCGATATGGCCGGGGAAGCGGTTGGTGAAGTCCTCGATATAGTCGAGCAGCGAACCGCCGCGATTGGCGTTCAATCGATTGACTTCAGCCTTGTTGCGCAGCTTGGATTCGGCATATTGCGCCATGGTATCCGGCAGGTCGCGATACACGCCGCCCGGACGATAGTAGGCGGCATGCATGCGTGCGCCGGAAACCGCTTCGTAGCAGTCCATCAGGTCTTCGCGTTCGCGGAAGCAGTAGATGAACATGGTCATCGCGCCCAGATCGATGCCGTGTGCACCCAGCCACAGCAAGTGGCTGAGAATCCGGGTGATTTCATCGAACATCACGCGGATGTATTGCGCACGCAACGGCACTTCCAGCCCGAGCAGCTTTTCCACGGCCAGACAGTAGGCGTGCTCGTTGGCCATGCTGGACATGTAGTCCAGGCGGTCCATGTAGGGCAGGTTCTGCAGGTAGGTCTTGGTTTCGGCCAGCTTTTCGGTGGCGCGATGCAACAGGCCGATATGCGGGTCGGCACGCTCGACGACTTCGCCGTCCATTTCTAGGATCAGACGCAGTACGCCGTGTGCGGCAGGGTGTTGCGGGCCAAAGTTGATCGAATAATTACGGATTTCAGCAGTCACCGTATTGCTCCTCGCGGATGACGCGCGGAACGATTTCGCGCGGATCGATGGTGACGGGTTGATAGACCACGCGGCCTTCTGCCTCGTCGTAACGCATTTCCACCAGCCCCGAAGTCGGGAAATCCTTGCGGAACGGGTAGCCGGCAAAACCGTAGTCGGTCAGGATGCGGCGCAGGTCGGGGTGACCGGTGAACACGATGCCATAAAGATCGTAGGCTTCGCGTTCGAACCAGTTTACGCCCGGCCAGACTTCGTTCACCGACAGGACTTCCGGCGCATTGTCGTCCGGGCAGAATACGCGCACGCGCAGGCGCACGTTGTGGGCGATCGAGATCAAGTGGTAGACGGCGGCAAAGCGACGGCCGCTCCATTCGCCATCACGATAGGCGCTGTAGTCGAGACCGCAGACATCGACGCAGGATTCAAAGCCGAGCTGGTCGCGCAATTTGTAGGCGACGCTCAACCAGCTTGCTGCCGGTGTTTCGAGGGTGACTTCATCGAGCGCGAGCTTGAGCGAGGCGATTTCTGTTTCTGAAAGCGTGCTCTGCAGGCGGTCCATCAGGGTTGTAATTCGGCTGGCCATGCGTGTGCCTCAGGTGCGCGAAAGAAGGCGACCAGGAACGCCGCTGCGGGCGATCGTGTTGGTGCGCTTGATCTTGTTCTGGAGCTGGATAAAGCCATAGAGCAGGGCTTCTGCCGTCGGCGGGCAGCCCGGCACGTAGATATCCACCGGGACGATGCGGTCGCAGCCGCGTACCACGGAATAGGAGTAGTGGTAGTAGCCACCACCGTTGGCGCAGGAGCCCATGGAAATCACCCAGCGTGGTTCGGGCATCTGGTCATAGACCTTGCGCAGGGCCGGTGCCATCTTGTTGCACAGCGTGCCTGCCACAATCATCAGATCGGATTGGCGCGGGCTGGGCCGGAAAAAGCTGCCGAAACGGTCAAGGTCGTAACGTGCCGCGCCGACATGCATCATTTCAACCGCGCAGCAGGCCAGGCCAAATGTCATCGGCCAGAGCGAAGAGGTTCGGGTCAAATTGATGACGGAATCAACCGTGGTCGTGATAAAGCCGCGTTGTTCTAGATTCTGTTCTGCCATCATTCCCACTCCAGCGCGCCTTTTTTCCATTCATAAACAAATCCTGCCACAAGAATGGCAAGAAATATCATCATGGAAATAAAACCGAAAAAGCCGATCTCTTTCAATACCAATGCCCAAGGCACCAGGAAGGCAACTTCCAGATCGAAAAGAATAAAGAGAATGGCGATAAGGTAATAGCGCACATCGAATTGCATGCGCGCATCGTCAAAGGCTTCAAAGCCGCACTCGTAGGGCGAGCGTTTTTCAGCGTCGGGGCGGATGGTTCCCAGGAATTTTCCGACCCCCCAGCCCATGATCATGGGTGCAAGACCAACCAGCGCACCGATGACAAGGAACAAGAGAACGGGGAGATAGTTTTGCAGCATGATGTCTCCGGTCCGGTTGAATAAAAGGACTCATTTTGTGGTGGTGAATAATTCTTATTATTGTCGTATGGCACAATAAACGCCGGGTTTCCCCAGCGCTATTGTAGTACTTGTTTTATGGTGCCGACAGTGAGACTCGAACTCACACAGCCTGTGGCCACTACCCCCTCAAGATAGCGTGTCTACCAATTTCACCATGTCGGCAAATTGCTAATAAATTGTTTTGACCAAGCTTCGATCATTAATTAATCAGGAATTTTTTTCTGGTCCGGTTGCGCCGGTTGGGTTGTTGCCGGGGCTTCACTACCCATTACGCCCAGTTCGCTTTTCTTTTGCGCCGGGGCTGTGATTAGTACCAGTGCCAGGCAGGTCGCGAAAAAAATGGTCGCGCAGAAGGCCGTGGCCCGGCTCAGGAAGTTGGCAGATCCCGCGGAGCCAAACAGGCTGCCAGCAGAGCCGCTACCAAAGGCGGCGCCCATGTCCGCGCCTTTTCCGTGCTGCAAAAGCACGAGCACAATCACCGCGAGGGCGGAGATGACGTTCAAAATCTGAACAACTGTTGTGATGAGTTCCATTTTGCTTTTCGTGGCTTGGGTAACTTGAACGGCGGATTCTAGCACCCGCAGACCGCTTTGCAAATCGGGACGCAGGATGCGTCCTTGCGCTGCCGGATCTCTGCGCTGCCTGCGTTCAGTTTGAGGGCGCCTTCTGTCGGCGAACATTGCGGGGGCTGGATTGCGGATGTACGGCTTTGTAGGTGGAGTGAAAGTGCAGGGTGGTAAATTGGCTATGAGCAGTTTTGTAATACAACCGAAACATTTCGCCGCTACGATTTGTCCTGTTGTCATTACCCCCTTATTTCGGCAGGAGTACTACCATGACTTTGGGTCGCAAACTGATTCTTTCGATGGGCGTTGCTGCAATGTTTTCTGCGTCAGTGTTTGCTGCTGACATTACGGGGGCTGGTGCCACCTTCCCGTACCCGTTGTATGCCAAGTGGGCTGAACAATACAAGGCCGCTACCGGGACAGGTATGAACTACCAGTCGATTGGCTCGGGCGGCGGTATCAAGCAAATTCAAGCTAAAACGGTTGATTTTGGCGCATCGGATGCCCCGCTTACTGCCGCTCAGCTAGATAAAGACGGGCTGCTGCAATTCCCGACCGTGATGGGCGGTGTAGTACCGGTGGTTAACCTTGAGCAAGTCAAAGGTGGCGAGTTGAAGCTGTCCCCAGCGGTGCTGGCTGATATTTTCCTAGGCAAAATCAAGAAGTGGAACGAGCCGTCCATTGCCTCCCTGAATCCCGGGGTCAAGCTGCCGGACCTGAGCATCACCGTGGTCCACCGTGCGGATGGTTCCGGTACGACCTGGATCTTCACCAACTACCTTTCCAAAGTCAGCAAGGAATGGAACGAGAAAGTTGGCAATAATGCATCCGTACAGTGGCCAATTGGCGTGGGTGGCAAGGGTAATGAAGGCGTAGCCCAGTACGTTCAGCGTATCAAGGGTGCCATTGGTTATGTGGAATATGCCTATGCCAAGCAGAACAAGATGGATTACACCCAGTTGCAGAACAAGGCCGGCAATTTCGTCCAGCCTGATGATGTGACCTTCAAGGCCGCTGCTGCGGGTGCCGATTGGAAGGGTACACCGGGTTTTGCGGTGGTTTTGACCGACCAGGCAGCCAAAGACGCATGGCCAATCACGGGTGCAACCTTTATCCTGATGTACAAGAAGCAGGACAAGCCGGCCCAAGCGCTTGAAGTTCTCAAGTTCTTTGCCTGGGCTTACAAGGAAGGTGACAAGACGGCACTGGGTATGGACTATATCCCGATGCCGACAGAGGTAAAGACCGTCATCAATACGGCATGGAAGCAAATTACCGACGGTGGCAACGTACCTGTTTTGAAGTAAAAATACCGTTTGCGGTATTCATCGCGAGTTGAAGTGATTTGACGCGGCAGGGGTTGCTTGACTCCTGCCGCTGTCATGCGGAGATTATCAATGATTTCACACGAACAACGGTTGCAACGCCAAGCCATGCAGGATCGGGCTTTTCGGTGGGCGACTTTGTTTTTTGCTTTGCTGGTGTTGCTGGTATTGGTTGGGATCATCTTGTCCTTGCTGATCGGCTCGCTGTCCAGCATTAAAGCTTTTGGGTTCAATTTCTTGGTCAGTGAGGATTGGAACCCGGTAACCGAAGTCTTCGGCGGATTGAATTCGGTCAAAGGGACGATTCTTACTTCCCTGATCGCCATGCTGATCGGCGTGCCAGTCAGTTTCGGTATTGCAATTTTCCTGACGGAACTCTCTCCGGTCTGGTTGCGACGTCCCCTGGGTGTCGCCATCGAGCTGCTGGCGGGTGTTCCTTCGATCATCTATGGCATGTGGGGATTGTTCGTTTTCGCGCCCTGGTTTGCCGACAACGTACAGCCCTGGCTGATGCGTGCGACTGAAAACATCCCGGCCATCGGCTGGTTGTTTCAAGGGCCGCCGATGGGTATTGGCCTGTTTACGGCCGGTTTGATTCTTGCCGTGATGGTGATCCCTTATATTTCTGCCGTCATGCGCGATGTTTTCGAAGTGGTTCCCGCCATGCTCAAGGAATCTGCTTATGGCTTGGGTGGAACGACTTGGGAGGTCGTCTGGAATGTGGTCTTGCCTTATACCAAGAATGGTGTCGTTGGCGGGATCATGCTGGGTCTGGGTCGTGCCTTGGGTGAAACCATGGCGGTGACCTTTGTAATTGGCAACTCGCATACCGCTGTCACAACACTGTTTGATCCGGCGACATCCATTTCGGCTACCTTGGCAAATGAGTTCACTGAGGCTGTGGGCGAGCTTCATACCTCGGCATTGATCGAATTGGGCTTGCTGTTGTTCCTGATCACTTTTGTTGTTCTTGCGCTGTCCAAGTTGCTGCTGATGCAGCTCCGCCGTAATGAGGGCGCTCATTCTTGAGCGAGGGGATTACCATGGATTTGTATTTTCGCCGTCGTCTGACCAACTATGCCAGTGTGGTGCTTTCCTCTGCTGCCATGGCTTTCGGCTTGTTTTGGCTGTTCTGGATTCTTTTCGTGTTGTTCAAAAACGGGTTTGCAGGACTCGCCATTTCGCTGTTTACCCAGACCACGCCTGCCCCCGGCAGTACCGGCGGTTTGGCAAATGCCATTCTGGGTTCATTGCAAATGACCATTATGGGCACACTGATCGGTACGCCGGTGGGCATCATGGCGGGTATTTATCTTGCAGAGTTTGGTGATGACAACTGGCTGGCCTCTTCCACCCGGTTCATCAACGACATCCTGCTTTCTGCGCCCTCTATCGTGGTTGGCCTGTTCGTTTACGAGATCTATGTGGTGCATATCGGGCACTTCTCTGGTTGGGCTGGCGCACTGGCCTTGGCAATCCTGGTTGTTCCCGTGGTTTTGCGTACAACGGAGAATATGCTGCGTCTGGTGCCGCATACCATGCGTGAGGCTGCCTATGCGCTGGGCGCACCGCAGTGGAAAACAGTGCTGTGGGTTACCTTGCGGGCAGCCAAGGCTGGCGTGGTGACGGGCATCATCCTGGCAGTGGCCCGGATTGTAGGTGAGACCGCCCCCTTGCTCTTCACCGCGCTGAACAACCAGTTTTACTCCAACATGAATCAGCCCATGGCCAACTTGCCGGTGGTGATTTTCCAGTTTGCCATGAGCCCCTACGAGGACTGGCATACCCTCGCCTGGGCTGGCAGTCTGCTGATTGGCTTCTTCGTACTCGGGCTCAATGTCTTGGCAAGAGTGTTGGTGCACACCAAGCAACAAAGCTAATAGACCTTGCTAATTAACGGATCAAGGTAAAAGAGAATAAACATGACATCAGAAATCCAACCGAAAATTGCTGTGCGCAACCTGAATTTCTTCTATGGCGGCTATCGCGCATTGAAGGATATCAATCTGGACATCCTTGGGGGCAAGGTAACCGCTTTCATCGGTCCGTCCGGCTGTGGCAAGTCTACTTTGCTGCGCACTTTCAATCGCATGTACAACCTGTATCCCAAGCAGCGTGCCGAAGGCGAAATCCTGCTTAACAACCAAAACATTCTGAATGACGGGGTTGACCTCAATATGCTGCGGGCCAAGGTCGGCATGGTATTCCAGAAACCGACCCCTTTCCCGATGTCCATTTATGACAACATTGCCTTTGGCGTGAATCTGTATGAAAAACTGAGCCGGGCAGAGATGGATGACCGGATCGAGTGGGCCTTGCAAAAGGCGGCGTTGTGGAATGAGGCAAAAGACAAGCTGAAGCAGTCAGGATTGGGTCTTTCTGGAGGGCAGCAACAGCGCCTGTGTATCGCCCGCGCTATCGCGGTCAAACCGGAGGTGTTGTTGCTGGATGAGCCAACTTCGGCTCTCGATCCGATCTCGACAGCACACATTGAAGAGTTGGTGCATGAGCTTAAAAAGGATTACACCATCGCGATCGTGACTCACAACATGCAGCAGGCTGCCCGGGTGTCCGATTACACGGCCTATATGTATCTGGGTGAAATGGTCGAGGTCGGTGAGACCGATGCGATTTTCACTGCGCCGAAGATGAGAGCCACTGAAGACTACATTACCGGTAAATTTGGCTGATTCATTTTTCTGTCAAATGAATACTTCAAAGGCGCAAGGGAAGAACCTTGCGCCTTTGTGCATTCTTGACTGGCTGTATTCAGATGGCGGTTATTTCTTGGCCGTTGTGACCGGAGTCTTGCCAGGCGCGGGTGCGGCCAGTTTGCCGCCGACAGAAATTTCCGGCTTGATCTTGTTGTAAACGCCTTGCTTGATCCCTGGGATTTTCATGATGTCTTCCGGGGTCTTGAAGGCGCCATTCTTGCTGCGGTATTCAACGATGGCCTTGGCTTTGGTTGGGCCGATTCCTTTTACCGCTTCCAGTTGTTGCTGTGTTGCTGAATTCAGATCTACGACCGCGAAAACATTGCTGATCAGGGCAAAGCTTGCGAACAGTACAACGAATAGTTTTCTTAGCATGGCAAAACCTCATTGAAGTGGGTTGGATGCAGCCTTGATGGCTGCTTGCGCAATATAGCAAACAAAAATAAAAACTTTCAATAAAATAAATATAAAAATTTACTACGTGTAAGTTTCTCTGGTGTTGGCGTGAGTGATGGCACGATCTGGCGAAGAAGATCGGTCTGAAAGCGAGCAAGCGCACGGTCTTGTTCAATGGCGCACTGGAGTGCCGCTTGTTCGAATACGAGTTGCGGGCGGGAAGCATGCGCGGGGATAAAAACTGAATCCTTTCGCGTCAAGGACTTAGGCGGGTTGTTGAATTTTCTTTGGAGGAGGGAGTTGACGAGTGGAGAGGTGGCCGGTATAGTTCGGCCTCTCTGCTGCAGACGCAGCGAAGTTTGAAGCGCGAAACGACTGATTTTACAGAGGTTTTCGGGTTTCAGGCAACGATCTTTAACAGAC
>Ga0316613_10000518_pt1 | contig 30884 bp, 38 predicted proteins | sample OWC_soil_day10_C_2_FD_207647 | JGI IMG/M metagenome (GOLD analysis project Ga0316613, IMG submission 207647) | Wetland soil microbial communities from Old Woman Creek delta, Ohio, United States - OWC_soil_day10_CT_b | ecosystem: Environmental > Terrestrial > Soil > Wetlands | place: USA: Ohio...
GTGACGGAGGTGACGGAGGTGACGCATATTTTATTTTCTCTACGCGAATAAAATATATAAGCAAAAACTTATTTTCGCGTCACTAGCGTCACCTTCGTCACCTTTCTTTATATTGCAGGACAGAAATATAATCTGAAACTCTTGATTTATCTAGGGTTTCTTTTTTTTATGCCCTGTACTACTATTTTTTTTAGCTAGATAGAAATAAAAATATTGGGATTTTGTTCAGATTTTTTTATCTGCCCTGCTAATTGGTTTTTAATAGTAAATATTACTGTTAATGTAAGAAAAAGTGACGGAGGTGACGGAGGTGACGCATATTTTATTTTCTCTACGCGAATAAAATATATAAGCAAAAACTTATTTTCGCGTCACTAGCGTCACCTTCGTCACCTTTTTTATAATTATTGATGGTTACACTTAGTCAATATCTGGTTGATTGAGCGTAACCTAATTTCTCCACTCGTAGACTAAAAATTCTCCACGTCATCAACCAGATATATTGACTGAGCGTAACCCCGATGTTAAAACTAACGACATGTCGGTATGGCTGGCCGTTTTTTTATTTCATGTGAAAGTTTTTGTCGTTTTTTGCTCAAAACCTCATCCATGAAAATAGCCGTTTTTTATGGGGTACGATGTTTAATTAATATTGATAGACCGTCGCAACAGTTGAGTTTATGGATTATTTATAGTCATGGATGAGGTTTTGAGCAGTTTAATGGATGGGGAGCAGCCATAGAATTTCAAAGATGAGGTTTTGAGCAGTTATGTAACTATAACTTAAATAGCCACTATTATATATTTTTCAATAGAGACCCAGCAAAACCGCGACTTGACGATATCTAACTATAACTCTATTCCCCACCGAGGCGCGTTGCGATCAATATACTGAGTGGATAAATTAATGGATTAGGTTTTGAGCAATTTTGTAGTTACTAGTAATGTCAATGAGATCACTGTAGGGTATAATTAGGGTGAGGTGTTGGTATGGAACAATTGGGATTACCGTTTATTTCTGATTTTATAGTTGGTTCGAATAATCAGTTTGCCTACAACATTGCAAAGGAATTTGTATACGAAAATAAATATAATTGTATTTATTTTTATGGCGATGTTGGAATGGGAAAAACCACTATCGTTAATGGGATTACTGCAGAAATAGATTCTTATGTTAGGGCTATGAATATAGAAGCGTTTACAAACTCGTTAATTGATGCGGTTCGTGATGGTAAAATTAAACAGTTCCGAAATGATTTTATGGCGTGTGATGTGGTTGTTTTTGATGAGATGGAAAGTATCGCAAGGAAAATACATACGCAGAGAGAATTTCATCAGATTGTTAGCTCGCTGCTAAGCGAGGGTAATCGGATTGTAATGGCTGGCACTAAGCCTCCGGACGAAATTTTGATTAACGATATAAAACTCACGGATTTATTTAATATCGATGCAGTTTGTGAACTTACTGAACCGGATTTTGAAATAAAACGATTGATTATTGAACAGCAGGCGGAGAAATCAGAAATTGTTTTGAGTGCGGCTGCGGTTGAAAAATTGGCACATGAAAAGGGCAGTATTCAAGAATTGTTGAATAAAACAATTCGGCTTGTAAGCTTAAAAAAGCATATTCCTCAAGAAAATGATATTGATCTGTTGATGAATGAGATTATTGAGGATAACAGAGAGGCCGTTGAGGCGTTGGCACGATCTGAGTGAACGGTATATGGATAAAATTCGGGCGGCGGTTCAGTGTACCATGGGGCGGGCAGTTGAGGTTTACACCCCTCCCCATGAGTTCATTTCGTGTTTAGGGGTTAGTTCGAGCGGGGCAGAGAATAAAAGTTAGGGCACTACCCATGATTCCATATGAAATGAGAAAAAGACCGATTATCGGTCTTTTTCTCATTCCTCAATCATCATTCAAGGCTTCAAAGCTACGCCCCTGCTTCCAGAGAGCTTTGCCGCAGAAAATGTTCGCAACCATCTCCTGCTACATATATTATATGTCTGTTTAGCGTGTATATCAATCAATATCCCGAAATTTCGTTTCTAAGCGGTTTTTATGGGGTAGGTAATATAAATGGGTTAATGACTCATTTCGTGGGCTTGTTCGGGCTGTTTTTTATAGTGTTCGACGGTTTTCTGGACGGTTTCGTGGATTTTCTCAAAAAAGTCTTCGTTTTTTTTGAGGTCGATTTTATATTCGTGCGTTGGTGGCACTTTTGATAATTTTTCGGAAAGCCGGTTTGATGTTATGAGTTCTTTTTCGGCCTGGTTGCGTTCGGCGATTAATTCGGCAATTTTCTGGCCGGATTGGCTCGTTTTGGGGATACCCAATCCTTTAAAGAGATGGGCGGGTTCTTTATAAAAATATTTCTCAGGATTGTATTTTTCGTGTTTTTCCCATTCTGTGGATTTAGTGTAAACATTGCGAAGTTTTTCAGTGGCGGTTTTTGATTTTTCTTTCAGTTCATCTGCCATTTCCTTAGTTTTAACAGACATTTCGGCATTTGTAATTTTTAATTCGGTGGTGTTCTCGGATTTTTGTATTCGTTCGATACTGGAATGAATATCACGATGAAGATTTTCACGGGTTAAAAAAATGAATTGTTCTTTGTTAGTATTTTTTTTTGTTTGTTCTAAAATTTGATTTAACTGTTCGATGTTATTATTAATATGTAATCGTGCGTTGGAAGTATCCCCTTTTTTGTGTTGAAGGTCCTTATCTAATTGTTCAAATAGACGCTTCGTGGCGGCGGTTTTACGCTCCAACTCAGCGATGCTGCGGGAATCAGAAATGGTCTGTTCTAGCCTATCCTCTAATCGTTTAAGAGATTCCTGAAGCTCTTTTTCATGTTGGTACTCAATAATTTGGTGACGGGCCTCCATAAACCAACGCTCAATGCCATTGCCTATGCTGTCTAATAAACCTCCTAACATATCATCGCGGTGTTTATAATGCTCCTGCTCGTACCGCTCCCGCTCGGCGATTTCGTGTTTATTTTTGATCTCATTTTCCAATTCAACGGCCGCTTGTTTCGTGATGGTTTCTTCTGTGCGTTGCATATTTTCGATTTCGTCTGGCGTTGGGTTAAAAAAGCTCATTTATTTCACTCCTAAAATTAAATTACATCGTGCGCATTTCGCGTTCTTTAGTGCGTTTTTCATCAGGCGATAGTGAATCCCAGTCGATTTCGGGTTCTCGCATTTTTATACCAGTAATTTTAGAGTTGCGCCCGATCCACTCGGAGAGCCAATTAACGATAGCTGCTCCGGAGGACAGAACGCATGGAATGTCGTATGTTAGACTGGGGTTGGTATTAACGAAATGGTTTAAATTGTTTAGCTGTTTAATATTTTTTAGATTGAGTGAGCGGAAATTTAACAGTTTTTTGATCTGATGGCCAGGGGTAGATGATTTTAGAATGCCGGTATTATCGAACCCGAGCGTAGTAGGGTTTGATTTATAATAATACTTCTCAAAATCCGGTGGACTATGAGTGGTCAGGTTGTCCGGTTCGGCGTAAATCTCAGCAATCTCTGTTTGAATCTGATCAGCCTGAGCGTTGAGCCGTTCGGATTCGTGTTTCAGATGTTCCAATAGTTCCAAACTATTCATAACTACATCTCCATCCCTCTGTCTCTGTGCCGGAGTTCAGCCATTGCTGTTTCGATTTGTTCTGATGTCATCATTCCCCAATCATATTCGGTATCATCGTCCGGCGTTACCTGCATTGCTGCGATTGCTGGGTTGTTGAGATGTAGTAACGCAGTTAATTCGGCGGCTACGGGGCTATGGTGATGAGTGGTATCGTTAGCCTGAGTTGGACCGGAATGTTCAGAATTATGAGGTTCCCTGACGGTGTAAGTATTTTCGGTACCAGTTTTCGCCTCAAGTTTAACTTGTTTTTCGGCGGATTTTTTAGCGAAAGAAATGTTTTTAATTTCTTTATCAATGAAGTCTATTTTTGTTTTGTTCTCAGGCGTATCTGGAATGGATTTTTTCTCAGTATTGAGCCGTTTTAGTTCATTATCAAACGATATAACTATGTCAGCAGCGGTAAATGTCCTTTTTATTGTTTTTTCATCCAGAACGTTTTCGAGTTTAATTTTAATTCCGTTCATTTGCCCAGCGATTTTTTCGGCGTTAGCAGTGTGACTCTCGATAGCTCGTTTAATTGTTTCAACTCTAGTGGAAGCGCTTTCTCTGATTTTTAATGATTCGGCGGCGATTTTATTGTTGCGTTCGGTAGTAGTTGGGGCGATTTTATTGATAATTTTATCGTATTCGGACTGGGTTGTTTTCAACCTGTATTTTTGGCTAGGTAATTGTTCATTAAATCGTTTCAAATCGTTTTCAATATCTCTCCAGCGTTGCTTTTCTGTATCATTCAAAAATGCCATTTTTAATTTGCCTGGTTTTTCTAATGCCTGTTTTTCTAGGTCGTTAATTCGATTTTCCGTAATTTTTATATCATTCTGTAGTTGACCTATTTCTGATATTTTTTCAATTATTGTATTCGCTGATTCGCCGGATAAATTAGCCATTGCGGTAATTTTTAAATCATTTTTATTGGTAAATTTCTCCTGGTTTTTGAGCGAATTCCGTAGCAACGATTGCAAATGTTGAATATTTTTAATGTCGTCATTTAGTTCGCTATCGAGTTTTTTTAACTCTATCTGCCATTCTCGTGCAATTGTTTCTCGTGTGATTTTAGGTTGTGGGGTAGGGGCTATAGGAGGCGATTCAGGCGGTGTTTGCGTTGCTGGTGGAGTAGTTATCTCTGGTTGGTTTTTGGATTGTTTTACGGGCATTGCTGGTGTTTGTGGTTTTATTTTCTGCCCCGCTGATCCAAAAACTTGCTCTAATAGCGCGGCTTTTTCGGTGTTTGATAATGGCCTGTTTTTTTCAGCGTTAATAGCTGCAATGTTTTTTTGTAGGTTATCGTTTAGCTGTTTGGTAGAGGGTTTCGGATGGCGTAATTCGTCAATTTGAGATTTTAGTTGTTGGATTTTATGACGGTTTCCGTTGCTCCGGGCAATTATTTTTGGTTCTAGTTTTTTGATTTTATCGTAGTTCGGTTCAATATATTGTTTTGTAAAATTGGCAATTTGATTTTCATATTTTTTTATATCAGCGCGAATAGTTAGGATTAATTTTTGTTGGGATTTTGAACAATGCTCCGCTGGGTCAAAATTAGTTTTGTCGGCAAATTTTGCCATAAACGTCTGATTGTCAGTAGAGTTTTTAAAATATTTATTGGTAATTTGTTTTTCAATTCCAGCTAAATTTTCGCGCTTTTTTTCTAAATTATAACGATCTCGGCCATATTGAAGACAAGCTTTTTTTGCCTCAGCATTCTCTTTACAAAACATTTTTGTCGCAGAGAAAAACGGATCGGAGTCAAATTTTAAACGATTTTCAGTGAGTGAAATTTGAACTTGAAGGGAATTGATTTTTGCCTCGGTATCGTTTGTAATTTCTCTGACTATTTTTTGTGGTTCATCGGTGAAGTATTTTTCTTGAAGCTCTAACACTTCACGATTTAATTCATTATAGCGATTTTTGAGAGCAGTTAAATCGCTTGACAGTTTATCATATTCGAATTTTGGAATGGGTTGTCCGGTCGCTTCATTCTCTAATTCGTATTGTTTATATTTGTCGCGAATAGTTTTGGCAGCGGCTTTTAATGTCATAGTTTCAATTACTCGTGGGTGATCGGGGTTGGCGGCGGCTTTCTCTCCGACGTGACGCTGGGCAGGAACGGTTGCTGCAATTTCAGTGGTCATATCGTCGCCTCGTGCGATAGCAGCTTCCATAATATCGCGTTTAGTCCCACCACAAACCCAATGTTCAAAGCCGTTTTTTTTGTAATGTTCATTAATAGTATTTTCGATAATTTTGCGAATTTTTTTTAGATGAAGATTTCGTTTTGCACCATTAAAATTTCTATCTTTTTTACATCCGCCCAACGATTTATTTACTGGTTTATATGTTTTAAAATATACTTCTCTGCTGCGTTCTATTTCGTCTGGCATGCGCTCTGAAAACATGAAGTGAACGTGTGGATTTTTATTACCGATGCTGAGTTGCGCCTCTTGTTTATCGTGAAATGCCAATGCATATGTAAGTTTGTCTAATCCAGTTTTAGCTAAAATATCATGTATTAATGCTATGTTTTGTTCTTTTGTTAATTCAGATGGTAATGCAAATTTAATCTCGCGATAGGTTGTATTTCGTGAATCCTCAAATAGTTCAGATGCTCTAAAAAATTCATAATGTGCTGATGTTCCGTTTCCTTTAGCCTCATCTATTGCCCATTGCGGAATATTACCCGTTTCAAAATATGCTAAATCCTCGCGCCGCCGATTGCGCCCATCTGTAATATATTCTGCCTCGTTGGAGGCGGTTTGTGTTGACGGCTGTTCTATATCTGTGTTGGTTGTAGTGTCTTCTATGTCCCTAGTTTTTTGGCGGTCTTTTTCATCGCCTTCATCGATATATCGCGCTTCCTCGGCGGCGCTACGGTTACCCTTATTTGATTTGTTAGTACTCATATGGACTGAATAAAAACTCCGAAATGCCATAAAATCACCTCCTGACTATGTATCGTTTTTCATGTTAACTTCGAGAGCGTCGCAGACCACATAAACCCTGTCTGGGAAGACCGCACGCATAGTTTGGACCTTTAGGTCTAAACTATGCCTAAGTGCGCATACTCCATTCTGTCGCATGGCCTGGTTTTGTGGCTGAAATATTGATTTGTGCCGTACCCCCGTAACCCCGTGTTTTATCTAGGTCTATTGTACCATTTTCGGGACTGGAATACAATTATTTTTACTATTCATTATGAGTTTAATATTGCATAGTTAATTGCGGTATGGTATAATTTTATTAATGAAAATCAGAATCATAGAAAGGTGTTGAATATGGATGTAGATAAGCAATTTCTATTAAAATTAATTAAAAAATATCGAGCAGGTAGGATTGACCGCCTTGATATTTTACAGGCTGTATTGGCCATGGCGGGGTTAGATGAGTACGCTATTGGAGACGAAATTAAAGAAATTTTTGCCGATGCAACAAAATTTCAACGAGGCGTAGGGAAACCTAGAAAAGTTGATATTGACGAAATTTTAATAGCGAGAATTAGCGGTAATACCTATGATGAAATCGCTGCTAAATTAGATATTAGTGCTAGTACAGTTTATCGAACAATTCGTGCTAATAAGATACGCATTGCTGAGTTAGAACACGATATTAAAAATTAAATTATTATAAGGAAGTGTTAAAATGGACTTTAATGAAATGAATAGCCGGACAGAAAATGAAATCAAAATTGATGCTAATGAGGTTCAACCAATATCTAAAAAACCACGGAAGCCACGTAAAAAAATTGTTCCGGCAAAACTGGATACGCGCGAAAATTTAGAGGCTAGAAAAATAGAATTAGAGCAAATCATTGCAGACGCTAAATCCGAAATTAAATCAATAGATATGGCACTTTCTGAGTTAAAAAGAGTAAGCGAACTTACTGAGGAACAAAAAATGGCACTTATTTTAGAGGCATTGAATGGGCGGCGTGATGCCGGAAAAAAAGTATAAAGACTCCATATACGGTGGAGTCTTTAAAAAAAAGAAAGGCTATAAAGATGCAGGAATTAATAAAAAAAGAAAAAGAACTCGAAGCTGTAACTAAATATTTGCGTATTCGAGAGCATGAGGAAAACGTTGAAAAACGCGTCTCGCGAAATAAAAGAATATATACGAAGGGAGGGGTAGTCGAGTCAGTATTAGGCTATGTTGAGTTAGACGAATTTGACGAAGAATTCTTCACTGGTTGTTTGATGCAGATTAAAAAAATTGAGGTTGGATCTGATATTTACAATCGATTTAAAAACGATGGAAAGAAATTTATTGATGAAAGAGAGGCGTATAAAAAAACTAAAAAAATAGCCCAAGAAACTAATTAATATAAAAACTATACAGATTAATTGCAGTTAAAAAGTACTTTACTAAATAGTTGTTATGTAGAATGGATGGTGTCAATTTTGGCGTTAAAATATGGTGATACGAGTAGTAATAATATTAATCCACTGGCTCAACAAAAACAAGCTGGATTGAGCATAATGTTGGATGGAGCTTTATTTATAATTGTATTATTAGGTATCGCTGCTACATTTAATGATTTTTCAAATAGTAAATATTCTAATGGCTTTTCTGAACTTATAGTTACTATTGTTTGGCTTGCGGTATTGTTTGTGAAAATTAACTTTACGACATTAAGATATAAATTTACAAACAAAGCATGTAGTGTGATTAACCGCAAAAATGAAATTGATTATAGTTATTTAGATACCAGTTTGCAAATTGGATTATCAACGGGGAAATTGGCTAGTAGAGGCCACAAAATGGGGCTAGAGGCCGACCAAGTTTTAAATATTCCTTTTCCATCGTGTTGTACCAATTTTATTGCGCTTGGATCAACTGGAGAGGGGAAAACCGCGTTTTTTATTAAGCCAATGCTTAGTCAATTATGTATCGCTAGTAATTGTTCAATGGGCGGCTTGATTTTTGATATTAAAGGTAATTTTATTTTTGAGGATGTTCTACCAATTATGGAACACCAAGGGCAAATGGATAGATTTAAAATTATTGGAACGAAACCGGGACAACTTAAAATTAACTTAATTGCCGGATTAAATCCTGAACAAGTAACAGACTATCTTTGTTCGGTTTATTTGTTAGCTGGAAATAAAAAAGACATAGATTTCTGGTTAACATCAGCATTGCTTTTAACCAAAAATGCGTTACGAATTTTAATTTATACACGCGATTATACATTACGAGGATTGTACCAGTTTGCGTTTAAACCGGAACGGCGAAAAATGTTAATGGATGAAGCAAAACGAAATCACGCTGAATTATTAGAACCGGATATTGATTTTCAAAACGCAGTTGATTATTATGAAAAAGAATTTTCGGCGCTCCCCGAAAATATGCAGGGGTCGATTAATGGGTCGTTAACACCGATTCTTGAACCGTTCCAGGGGGCGGAATTACAGACTGTTTTCTCAGACATTAACCCTGAAAATAATTACGATTTATCGCGAATCTTGAATGATGGCGATATTATTGCAGTTGACCTCAATTTGGCTACATACGCTAGTCCGGGACGGGCGATATATACATTGATAAAATTAAGATATTATAATCTCATCCAGACCAGATTTAACCCTGATTCCGGTTTAAATAAAGAGCGTTATTGTTTTTTTATGTGCGATGAATTTCAGGATTTAATTGCCGCTGGATCAGCCGCAGGATTGAATGATGCAACATTTTTCTCGAAATCTCGCAGTCAGCGTAATATTTCAATTGTGACTTCTCAGAGCTATAGTGCGTTGGCAAACGCCGTCGGCGGGGATGATAAATTAAACACAATTTTAGCGAATTTCGTAAATAAAATCGTGTTTAAACTAAACGATGCAAAAACAATTAAATACATCCAATCGCTAGTGGGAACAGCAGAAGTTCAAAAAGTTTCATACAACGAGGGAACTAGTCAGCGCGGATGGGGAAATGATACCTCTGATAACCAAGGGTACTCCGTTCAGACCGTCGATAAGAATGTTATTGACGCAGAGTTAATTTCACAATTAGGAGTTGTACCTGGTACAGACAATTATCGCTATGCACTGTTGTTATCGACTATCGACGGGAATACCGCCAACGATGTTATAATCACGACAGCACTACCTAGGGAATAACAGGAGGGATTTTAATTATGGCTGATACTAATGGTTTTAGTTTTGCGTTTGTGTTTGGTAAAACGATTGGTTGGGTTTTGCTTAAAATGGGATTGTTAGCTCGGAAGTTGTTAACTATAAGATAGAATTAGCTTCTCTACCCCGTCACATTTGAGTGTGGCGGGGTTTTGTTTTGTGTCTAGGGGTTTGGCCCTAACGCACCTGGTTCTCGCCAGCAACCGCGAATTTCGTACGCTAAGCAATCTTTTATAGGAGAAAAGCCGTTACCCCTTTAGCGTACGGGGAAACGGCTCTATTATTATCCAGCAGCAGCCTTAATGAGTTTCGGCTTGAAATTTTTTTAGTATAGCACTATAAAAAACTATATAAAAGGAGACAGGTCAAAAACGAACCGACCTGCCTCCCTTTATTTTATTGATTTGTCAATAGTTTTTCGACGCGATTAATCCGGTCATATGTAGGTGGGTGTGTACTACTAAAAAAATATTTTACTCTAGTAATAAATCCAGGTTTTTCTGCATCGTCCAGCATTGATATTCCACGAATAAAATCGTGTCCACAACCAAACTCAACGGCTGCTGCATCCGCGTGGAACTCTTGTTGCCGTGATAAGATTAGCCCGATTTTCTCAGGAATCATTTGCAATAACGTAAAAATTAACGAAACCAGAGAGAAAAATATTGCGAAAAAATTTAAAAATCCTAAAATTTTAATTTTTGCTAATGTCTTAAGAATCCAGCAGAGGATCCCGAGGATCCTTTGAAACACCATCAAAACCATATTCATAGTGCATACGCGGATTGATTTTACACTATCAAAATTCCGTAAATGCCCCACTTCGTGCGCCAGGATACCGGACAATGCTTCATCGTCCATTTCTAAAATTGGAATAGTAACTGCTATATCTTGTGCTCCGAGAGCGCAAGCATTGGGATAGTCAACATTCATGATCGAAATTGTAGGCATAGGAATGTTTGCTTTTGCAATAATCGGTGTTAAAATATGCTGAATTCGATTTTTAACATCGAGAGGTGCATCTTCCATCCCATTCAGCTTTTTATACCATCCAGTTAATGATTGAGACAGCACCGCCAACAGAATAACTATTACCGCTGAAACGCCAAACGAAATCTGGTCTGCAGTAGTGCCTCTAACATTAAGAAACGGCATAATAAATAGTGAAATTAAAAAACTTCCTGCGGCTGTATTAATGATAAACGCTAAAATTAACTCAATAATGTATGTTCCGGTTACGCCCTTACTGACATTACCGTTAATACCCATTTCATTCCGTAAATTATTCTTATTCAAATCCAAATTTGCCACAGTCGAAACTCACTCCTCAAAATATCGGAAATTTTATTAAATTTTATAACTTCTTCCTGGATTTTTTATTTAACTCATCCCTCCCCTCGCCACGCTGTATTGCGAACCCGAAACCAAATCACATTTAATGCGTTCTGAAATATATTGTTGCAAAGCGGCACCGCCTCCTCCGGCTACATAAATTAATACTGTCTACCTAGATGTTTTCATCTTAAAAACTCTTCTAGGAAAGTTATGGAAAATCCTTCAGTAAAAAATAAAATGGAAGGCACTGACCAATAGGTTGGTGCCTTCCATTTTATTTTTTACTATTTTTTAGAAAAAAGAGACTTCTGGACATTGCTTCAGATTTGGCGACAATTGTCGGATTTATCTTAGGAATTGCCGCTAAAATGAGAAACAATGAAAAACCCCGGAAAAATCGCAAGCAAGGCCAGCCAACCAAGCGCAAGCGATAATCCATGGCCGGGATGGAGGGCAACTGCCCTCCGGTCTCTTTAAATTATATCACCCGAATAGATTATGAGTAAAGTATTGTTAATACGATAATTCATCCACATGTGGACTATTATCTATCCACGTTATGTTATTACCTATTAGTTATTTAAAAAGCTTTATTTAGATATTTAATATACCTATGAAATACCTAAACAATACCTTTACATACCTATTAAAAGGCTGTATAATATAAGTAATGAAAAATTATAAAGAGGGTGTAGTCGAATGATTATTTGTTTGAGTCATTATAAGGGCGGGGTCGGAAAAACGACTCTAGCTATCAATCTAGCAATTGATTTAGGTGCGCCAATCATGGATCTGGATGGGCAGCAATCAAGCGTTATGTTTAATGAGCTAAGAAAATTAAAAAATCATACGCCGATAGAATGTTATACTGCTGAAACTGAGACTGAAATGAAATCAATTTTTCGCGATTTTGCCGGCGACTCAAAAAAATCATTAATCGTTGATTCCGGCGGCTATGACTCAGACATAAACAGATACGCTATGATGGCGTCAGATATGTTAATTACGCCATTAGCTCCAAGTCAAATCGAATTACTAGCACTACAAAAATATACAGTTATATTAAAACAAATTAGCGAAAAATATGGACAACCCTTCAAAACAAATGTATTGATTAATAATGCGGATGTTCGCTCAAAAAGTTCAGTTAATCAGTTAAAACAATTTATAAAAAACAATGCTACATATTTGGATTTACTAGAAACCGTGATACATAGCCGAACCGATTATAAACGGGCGTATGGTGAGGGGTTAGCCGTTAGTGAAATGGATTGTCACTCTAAAGCCGCTGACGAGATTCAGCAATTAGTTACTGAAATTAAAAAGGATTTTTAGGAGAAATTATTATGGCAAAAAATCAATTGTTTACTCAAATAGATATGAACGAAACCGATAAGCGAGCCAAGGAAATAATTAAAGATGCTGAATTAAAAACTAGCGCCGGTAAAAATAAAGGCGGACGTAAGCCAAAAGAGATTAAGGCTGATAAAATTACACGAGTTTACATGACACCAGAACAGAAAGAGTCATTGGAAACATATTGTGAAAAAACCGGTATTTCGGAATCAACATTAGTAAAACAGTTATTAGCTAAAGAAGGTATATTGTAGGTATTTATAAAGTATATTATAGGTATCTTTTAGGTATAAATACCTATTTAAAATACCTATAATAGGTATTTATACTACACAGGAGTGAGGTAGAAATGAAACCAGGTTATAAAATGTTTATTGCTCTAAATGTTATTTATTTTTTCTGGGGCCTCTCACCGTTTAGGATTCCAGAAACAATAGAAACTGCAATTTGCTACGGGTCATTATTTTCGTTAATCTGGGGATTTTTCACCACTCCCAAAAAAACTCAAAAACAATATGTCCTGCCTCGTAAGAAAGCCTGGCTGGAGGAAGAGGAAGACGCTCGTCACTTTCACCCAGAATGGTTCAAATAAAAAAGCCCAAACGGCTTCATAGCAGAGGACTCTAATTGTCCAAGCTGAACACTATTTAGACTCTCTGTAACCGGCTTCGTAGCAGAGGGCTACAATTGCCCAAGCTGAACACCGATTACATATCACTTGTGACTTATTATATTATATTTAATTTGAATTCAAATTACAATTGGGGTGTTCTTTTTGTTTAATGTTTATACAGGTAGCGGTATTCTCGTAGGTTTTCTCATTCTGGCTTTTTTCGCTGGCGCGATATTGTTTTTAGTCGCATCGGTGGTAGTGGCCCCTGGGGTATTAATAACTACGGTACTATTTAATTTACTATCCAAACCGTTAATTAGCGGCGATTTATGGACTAGCTCAGTGATTTTTTCGGTCATTATAATTATATTACTACGGTTTTCATTCCCGCAATGTTATAAAAAATACTATATCGGTTTGATTCTTGTGATTGCTTTATTTATGGGATTTTACAACACATACATAGACCATGATAACGTCGTCATGACAACCGTTAACGCGATGTACGGGTCAGATTTGATTAATGTTAATACCGTTTCAACGAAAATTTCAAACGCCACAATAACGGGTAATAATATAAATTTACGCCAAGCACCGTCTCAAGGTGCCCCTGTCATTACAACATTGCAAAACGGAGAAACGGTTTTGATAAAAAAAGAAACTCCTGAATGGGTCATGGTACGCACCAATGCGGGCAATGAAGGTTGGGTTTTTAGGGAGTACGTGAAAAAATAGGCGGTGATTAGTAGTGGAATACGAAATAATTTATAAGAGCGAAATTCACGCGGTCAAAAAAGTAACTCCATTAGAGGATTACAGGCTATTACTGGAATTCCGCAATGGTGAAAAACGTATTTTTGATGTAAAACCCTTACTAGAAAAACCAAACTTACAATGCCTTAAAGATCCAGCTTTTTTCAATAAAATCCATGTCATTTACGGTTCGGCGGTCGCCTGGAGTCCCGATCTTGATATGTGCCCCGATGCACTATATGAGGCCAGTATACCTATTGGTGGTGATGATTTTGAGAACAGTTGACCGAATATTAGCAACCTCGGACATTCACGGGCAGAACACCCGATTTCTGAACCTACTGAAAAAAACCGAATATGACCCCACCGCTGACCTACTAGTGGTTTGCGGGGATATGGTAGACCGTGGACCGGAGAACATGGATACCCTTAGAACCTGTCAAGAACTCGTTTCCAAGGGGGCGGTAATCCTTCGTGGCAACCATGAGCAGTTTTTAACAGAGGTCTTACAAATAATGCTTGCTGATCCAAACTGGTCTCAAAGCCCCGTTGTGGACGTTTGGGCGCGCTGCAATGGCGGCGGTACCTGTTTTGAAGAAATTAAAAATCTTCCGGAAGAAAAACTTCGGGAAATTTTAGAGTTTATAATGAGTATTCCCAATTACTTTACCGTTGGAGATTACATATTCACACACGCCGGAGTTAACAAGAATAAACCGATTGAAAAAAACAGTGAGGACGACTTGGTATGGGCGGATAATATTTTTCCATTAATCCCTGCGTACAAAGGTAAAACCGTTATTTTTGGCCATACACCCACCTGGATACTATACCCGCATTTCAGTAATCGGAACAACAAACAGTATCGGAAATCCGCTAAAATCTGGTATGACCCCATAAATAACGATAAAATTGGTATAGATACCGGCGGAGTCTTCGGTGGACGGCTGGCAATGCTGGAGCTGCCGAGTGGGAGGGAATTTTATGTATAAGGAGAGGTTTTTTAAATGATATACATAACCGGTGATACACATGGCGAGCTTGATTACAATAAACTAGCGGTAAAAAATTTCCCCGACCAAAAAAACCTTACCAAGGATGATTATGTGATTATTGCTGGCGATTTTGGCGGCGTATGGGCCGGTCTGAAAGATAAATGGTTGTTGAATTGGTTACAAGACAAGCCTTTTACAACTCTTTTTGTCGATGGAAACCACGAGAATTTTTCCCTTCTCAATCAATACCCGCAAAAAGAATGGAACGGCGGCAATATTCACGAAATACGTCCTTCCGTTTACCATTTAATGCGTGGGCAAGTTTTTACGATGGAGGGTAAAAACTTCTTTACCTTCGGTGGTGCTGATTCTATTGATAAGGAATACCGCAAGCCTTACCTATCTTGGTGGCCGCAGGAAATACCGTCTCAACAAGAATTTAAAGAAGGTATTAAAAACCTTCAAAAACACAATAACCAAGTAGACTATGTAATAACCCATACTGCGCCGGTCGATATAATTGCACACCTTGACTTGGAGGGTGAAAAATTACACGACCCAACTACTAAAATGTTGGATGAATTCGAAACGACAATTTCCTTTACACATTGGTATTTCGGCCACTTTCATCAAGATAAAACCATTGGAAAATTTACGGCTTTATACGATAAAATCCAGGTGTTGGAGTAGGAGGGGATTTTATGTATGAAAAATACTTTCTCGTTGTTGATCTTGAGGCAACTTGCGAAGAAAACGACCGGAATTACGGGAATGAAATTATCGAAATAGGAGCCGTTCTGTTGGACGCAAAGGGTAAACAAATTGGCGAGTTTGACGAATTCGTTAGACCAATAAACAAGCCGATACTGACGGACTTTTGCATGGAATTAACCAGCATCAAACAGTCAGACATTGACTCAGCCGAACCTTTTACAGTGGTACTGCAAAAATTTAATAATTGGCTAGGCGACAAAGCAAAGTACACCATATTTTGTTCTTGGGGCTATTACGATATGAATCAGATCAGAAACGATTGCGCCATATATAATATTGACGATAAAACCCTTCCATGGTTAGTCCGGCGCATATCGGTAAAACACCAATTTAGTAAACTCATGAATAAGCCCCGCTGCGGAATGACAAAAGCCCTTCATATTCTTAATATCCCTCATGAAGGAACCCATCACCGGGGTATCGATGATGCCCGTAACATTGCAAAAATCTTAGTCCATCCAGACCTATTTAAAAAATGGACTGCGATACGAAGGAGCGATTTATCGTGAGTAAGAAAATTTGGTTCATTCGTCATGCAGAAAGTACATCGAACGTCGGTGGTAGAACGCTAAACCACGAAGTTATAACTTTAACTCCACACGGACAAGAACAGGCGGAAAATATAAGTAGGGAATTTAATGTAGCACCTAATATCATTATCGTTTCGCGTTTTAAAAGAACACAACAAACAGCATTTCCATTATTTGAAAAATATAAAGAAAATAGTAACTTTGATATTTGGGACAGTGTGAATGAATTTACTTATTTAGCACCCGCTACTTGCATTAATACCACTGCTGCCGAACGAAAAATACGACGGGATGAATACTGGGAACAGTGCGACCCGAATTATGTAGATGGATATGAAGCTGAAAGTTTTAATATGTTATTAAAACGTGCAAGAGAAACAATTGACCGATTAAAAGAAATTGAGCGTGATTTTATTGTTGTATTCACTCATGCCCTGTTTATGCAGGCTGTGAACGCTTTACTGACTAATGACGAAGAGGATTCAAAAAGCCTTATGGCACGATTTAGGACGTTGCCACGGTTTAATAATTGCGACATTTTAAAATGGCATGAGAATAATTATGATTTTACTAAAAATGAAATTAATTTAGAAAAAAATCTGCCTACATATTTACAGCATGACATTAAAAAATTACTAAAAGGTATAGACAAACATTCTTCTCTTTTGGACTGTTATTTTAGTGAATTAGAAAGTTCTATTAATTGTGCAGAAGTTGACCAAGAAATCACAGGAAAACAAGCAGCGTACTTAAGAAAAACATATTTATAGGTTAATGAACTTGCAAAACATAATGCAATAAATCATAAATGGGAGGTCAACAATGAAAACGCTTGAAGAAAAGCATAAGGATTTTCTAAATGATCTTGTGGCCGTTTGTAAAAAGCATAACTTATCAATAGCCCATGAAGATAATCAAGGGGCGTTTTTAATTGACGAATATAAACAGAAAAATATAGAGTGGCTAATGAATGCTATGATAAATTTAACAACGGAAGAAGCGCTAGAAGAATTTAGTTGCGACGATTGTTGGGAAAAGGCGCGGAGCAATGAAAAAAATATTACATCACTCAAACTTATTTTAGAAAATTGTGAAAGCATTAGTTTTCCGGCAAAATGTATAAAATCGATTAGAGTAGATGACATTAGAACCAACTTTGACTATAGTGACGGCTATTATAGTGAATATATTAAAGCAAATCAGATCAATATAACTATCGATACACAAGCCAACCTCATAGTGGCCTATTCTGATGGTTTTCCACTTCCAGAACGAAAATTACCATTTGATCGTATTATGAGACATAACGATATTACGCATATTAAAATCGCTTACAACGACAACACTACAGAGGATATTAGCGTAAACTGGCAAGATGATGATGAAGGCAACTATGACAACAACATAAACCAATTCACTACGACTAATTCTTGCGGCGATTTATGGATTTCAATTAGCCCTAAAAATCAGGACTCGGAGGATTAGCAATGAACGATAAAAATGCTGAAATACTCCGTAATACATTCCCTAAAGTTTACCCCGAACAATATCCTCTTGCACCGCTTAAACGTAAAATGCCTTTTGAATTCCGCTGTTATGACGGCTGGTTTAACCTTATATACGATTTATCTCAAAAAATAAGCTCCGAAATCGAAAAAGTAGCGGCGCAGACCGGTGAGCAATGGGAACCTATTGCAATACAGGTAAAAGAAAAAGACGGAAGACTTCGGTTTTATATAAAAAAAATAACGGATACTATAGTTTCTGCTATCGGTGAAGCAACTATAATATCGGAAGCCACCTGTGAAATTTGTGGACAGCCGGGAATAATGAGAACCAAGAGAATCGGCAGAAGGGATTGGTCAAAAGTTCGTTGTGATGATTGCTGGGAAGAAGAGTGTAGAAATGAGTAATAATCAAAACAATCGAGGGCCAGACTGGTTCCGTGAATTGGCAATCAAAATACGAAACTCGCCCACGACACCAGAAAAAGAAGCGTTTTTTAAAGCCCTGGAAAAGGGTAGATACGGTGTTAGACCGGATGATGCGTTGGATACCATGGACACTGGGTTCCTGGCCTGTTGCGCCGACGATTGCCCTAAAAAAGACAACTGCCGGTGCTGGCTGGTTTTTGAATACATAACTCGGCGTAATCTGATCGGACACACAATAACGATTGGCGACCCCTCACGTTGTGCTACTAGTTACAAACCGTTGAAGTAGCTTTTAAAAAGGGGTTAGCTTATGTATAAAGAGAAATATATTTTCCCAGCTATTTTTCATGTGGCAGAGGATGGGATTTCCATTGAATTTCCCGATTTACCAGGTTGCCTGCCTTGTGCAGATACTTTAGAAGAGGCTTTCAAAAATGCTAAAGAAGCATTGCATTTACATCTTCATGGTATGGAAAAGGACGGAGATGAAATTCCGGCACCTACTCCAATCAATAAAATTAACAATAAGGACAACGATGTCATTGTCCTTATTGACGCTTTTATGCCGCAAAACTGATTTTGAGGAGGCGTTATGCTAGAGTTTGACGATGATCTAATGAGAAAAATACTAACAAACGAATTGAATTATTCAATGGTTGATGAAGTTATTCCAAATTTCCATAAAAACCTAGATAGTCGATTACAGCATACGCTTGATGTTTGGCTATTTGAGCGAACTATTATTGATGAAATTAACGTTGAGGGCGTTACTATTCGTTACATCATGGAAAAAGAAGGTTACTCATTCATAGACGCGTTGGTTAGCATGAGCATTTATTTAAATAATCCCGCTAAGGCAAGATGGTTTTTTGATACGCCAAAATCATTTTTCATACGGATGTGTGGTGGGATTAGTGAACCAAAGTTAAAGGAAATATATATATACGATTTACTATCTTGCCTTAGAAAATGTTTCAATGAAATTGCCGATGGATACAAAGATATAGATGAGGCATTAGAGTATATAAAAAATAACGAAAACGATGAAATGAATCCAAAGGTCATGGAAATGATTGATACAGATAGAGAATTTTACAAAAAAATAGTGCCAGTATTGACTGAATTACAACAAATAGCAACCGATGTTCAGCGGTCATTCAACACAATAACGTTTATGGCAAATAAACATTACAACGGGGCCGATACATTTTATCGCCAGGCGGCGGATATAAAAAAACAATTGTTAGTTATACAAAATTTAAAGAGGAAGATATGAGAGTTAATAGCCTTAACGAAATTATTGTCATTTTAAAAAATCAAAAAGAATTGTACCGGGAATTTCATATTAAAAAAATCGGCGTTTTTGGTTCATTCGCACGTAACGAGCAAACACCAAATAGTGATGTTGATATTCTATTTGAATACGACGATGATACCAGGGCAATAGGGTTATTTGCATTAGCTAGATTACGAAGAAAACTCGTTAACATTTTTGGCAGAGAAGTCGATCTAGTAACAACCGGTTCTTTAAAAGGATTTATTGGGGATGTAATCCTTAAAGAGGTGATTTATATTGATTTTTAATAGTAACCGCGTCGAGAATGTGAGGTGCGTTTTGTGAGCGAAATTCCCAAACCGGAACTACGGCAAATTTCTATAGTCGAATTTCTAGATTGTTTTAAAAATTTTTGGGAAGAAATCGACGCAGGATATAAACAAATTGAATATGTTCATAACGCAAATATTCAAGGACATTATTTACAATTAATCGAACATATGAGTAGAAAAAAATCGTATTATTCAAAATTGGTTCCGACTTTACACGAATTGGAGGAAGCGGCTAACAGTATAAAAAATAAAAACATGCTCATAACAATCTCGACACTGAGTGATCGGGTTGTTATGAACGATGTTTATTGTCAATCCGAACAGTTAAAACAACAATTATTATAATTTTTTTTAAAAAAATATATGGAGGTCCCAAAATGGCATTATTAGTACCGAACCCTAAACAACCTATTCCCCGGCCAGCTCCGCCTAAAAAAGGGCCCCCAATTAGGGGAGCGAAATGCCCTCGGCTATAGCTGATTCTATCCATGCTTCTTTTGCTTTTTTCGCATCGTCTAGTGCTTCAGCGACTGTATCTCCGGTACCTATGCACCCATGCAAGTCCGGATATTCTACTATCCAACCGCCACCGTCAGCCTTATTTAGTGGATTTACTGTAAATGAATAGTCTTTGATGGTAAACACCTCACTTATACATATAAACCTACCAAATTAATAAACACAGGTCAAATAAAGGATTTGCAGGACAGAAAAGAAAATTCTTTATTTACTACCAATGATTATAGTTTTAACACAGCACTTATTTTTACTTCATAAAAACTACTGGCTCACAGCCTTCAAAGGAGTTGTTCTTTCATGAAAAAAATCTTATTCACCCTATTAACCATCTTTGCTATCAGCTATTCGCCATTAGCTATAAGCTGCACTCACGCTTCTCCACAACCAAAAGAAATCATCGCCGAAGCCACCTACCAAGCCGGAGACAGCGACACCCCCGTAGCAGCCCAAGAAGCCGCACTGCTCCTTGCTAAACGCAATGCCTTAGAACAATGCGGCACCCTCGTTACCTCTTCAACCACCATTCAAAACTACATCATCAAAGACGATACCGTCCGCAGCCTCGCCGCCGGAGTAATGGAAGTCACTATTCTCGATAAGAAACGCACCCCAGTCGGCAACGGCACCGAGTTCTACGTCAAAATCCGCGCCATCGTCTACCCCGACAAACTCAATGTTGCCCTCAAACTCCTAGCCAACGGTCTAACCCCATCCCCACTACCGCAAAGAATCGTTCGCAAAACTTATAACGATACTGCCACCCAATTGTTAATCTCCGCCGTGGATCACGGCGATTTGGATCAAGTTAAGCAAGCATTTGCAATGAATGCTAACCCAAACATAACCCGTGGCGGTTATACTGCACCATTTATCACTGCAGTACTAAACGAACGAGCCGACATAGTTAAATGTTTTATTGATAATGGAGCTGATTTAAATCTCGATATTTATGATATTGGAACAGGCGAAGCGACTCCATTATGGGCTGCCGTAGCAAAAAATAATCTCAGTTTAACCGCACTACTAATTAATGCCGGAGCCAGCCAAAATAAGTTATTTAGAGATGGTACTAATGTTTTATTTATGGCCGTCGAACGAAATAATATTAATATAGCTAAATACCTCCTGGATTGCGGTGTTAACATTAATAAAGCAGATAATCACGGTATAACGCCATTGTATTTTGCATGTAAGGATGGTCATTATGAAATGGTTCAGTTATTACTAGGGTACGGAGCAAATCCAAATGCATTTACGAATGACGGTTCGAAACCCATCGATGCGGCTATTCATAGTGGAAATAAAGATTTAATTAATTTGTTGTTGTCTTACAAATAAAGAAAACCGCCAGAATAATTCTGACGGTTTTTCTTTTAGAACAAACAACTAGCCGTTGTAACTGATGACCCGGTCACGACACTCACTAGGCTAGCCGCACTTATGGCAATACCGAGTCCAAACACAACCTGAATCGATTTTTTAGTCATGCCCTGCATTTCCCCGAACGCCATCATTGCTCCTGAAAGCGCAACGGCGATAACACCCGCAATTTTAGGTAGTGGCCCAGCCAACTCCGTGGTCAGCGTGCTCACTCCATTATGCCACGGCATAGAGCTATTCAATTCTGATGTAGCCGCCTCACAGCCACCTTGCAACAATGTCGGTCCAAACACCGTCACTGCCATAAACCCAACCTGCAGTAATTCTTTCTTATTGCTCTTTACAAACCCTTTAACTTTCTCAAACCCATTTCTCATAATACTATTCATTTTGACCTCTCCTTTTAAATGCGATTTTTGAATCCCTCTATCTATAGAATAGCAATCGACTTTGCTAAAAAATTATCATAAATGTCAAAAATTATCCCATTTTCTCCCAAGAACGCAATTAGCGGCCTGGTAAAAAACCAGACCGCTAACTGCAGAAATAATTCATCACAAAACTTAAAAGGAGTGAATAGTTTATATATAAATCACTTGGAGCGCTCGACCGTACGCCCTTTAGTGGATTTACCTAGTTGTTGTTTTTTTGGTTGTTGTATTTTCTCAGCAGATGTCTGCATAATGCTATCTATATGTTGATTTTTGTATTTGCCGTCCTTGCTAAGGGCGTATTTTATAGCACGTTTAGGATACCCCTGGATCAACATAGCTGTAACTATTTTTATATCTATGTTGAAACTAGGGCCATTCGTTTTTGGGTATTGTTGTTTGAAATGTGTTTTATGTTTCATGTATTCTTTTGACGCGGACGGTTCTTTTTTAGTTCGAATTTCTGGCTCATAATTTTTTTCGGCTTTTTTATATTCTAGTGCCATTTCATTATGATCGGCCCGTGTTTTGATTTCTAAATTACGGCGTTCAATTAATTTTTTAACTACCATATTTGGATAATCATCAGGTGTTCCATCAAGCATCATAATTGGCGATGCTTTTTTCAATATTTTTGAAATCTGATCATACGTGAACCCTCGTTGCTCCATTTGTTGTGCTACTCGAAAATCTTCATCCGGAGTCGGACGTGAACGTGAATATTGATGCTCAATATCCAGCATTGCGCGATAAACCGATATCGAAACACCATCAAATTTAAGCAGATCGTCATTTGATATTTGACTCCAAAAATTACTATCTCGAGTAGGTTTATTGTTATTTGTTTCCGTTTCTACTGGCCCTGACTTAGACTCAGGTTCGTTACCGACGGAATCACCTCCGTCATCATTACCGCTTCTAGAAACTCCATCGTTACCCCACACATTCCTCGGTCCTGCTCCAGCCCCCATAACAGGGTGAAAACCATATTCTTCTTCCTCTTCTTCCGGATTTGCCATTTCAAACACACCTTTCAAAAAAGCATCTATCTATAGAATAGCAATCGACTTTGCTAAAAAAATATCATAAATGTCAAAAATTCTCCCATTTTATCCCATTCACCTATAAAAAAAGAGAGGCAACGCCTCTCAATTTACCATTCTACAAGAACCATCCCTGCACTTCCTGCTCCACCGCTAGAACTTAAATTCCAATTTAATCCTTGTGGTCCATTCGACATAATAAAACGCCCACCTCCGCCACCTCCGGCTCCATAACCACCTCCGGCTTTTCCCGTAACTGCTTTTGAAAGAATTTGAAAACCGCCCTTACCACCAGATCCAAAAATACTACTACCTCCATTTCCGCCTATAACATAGGTGGCGTAACCCTCTGCATACCCTATCGCATTATAAGAATAATTACTTCCTCCTGCCGACCCACCTGAGCCACCAGTACTTCCACAAGTAGTACTTCCGCCGCCTCCTCCAGCACACGATATATAAGATCCAAATGAGCTTGTTCCGCCCGTGCCTCCCTTATAAGAACTAGAACTACCAGCACTTCCACCTGATCCAACAGTAATTGTAATTGATTCGTATTCTGTTACCGTAGTTTCTTGTGCTAATACTGCATCTGCTCCACCGCCACCACAAGAATAAGTATAAAAACCGCCTCCTCCACCGCCGCCACACATGGAAACCCATACCGTTGATATTCCAGACGGAACGGTAAACGTCCCACTCGAAGTAAATCGCGTTTTCCCGTGTGAACTTGAACTACTTGTTTCAGCAGATAATGTTGTAGAAGTAGTAAAGCGAATTACATTTTCGCCAGTTTTATAAATATTAACTGTAATAGTTCGTTGATTATATCCTGAAGAATTTGTACTTTCACTCCCCACCACAATTTCTCGTGAAAAGCTGGTCCCAGCAATCGTTGTAAGAGATTTTGCTAAAGATTCTGCATCACTATAACTAGTTGCATTAATAACATTTATTTCTTGTTGAGCAAGCTGTTGCGCTTGAAGTGCAATTTTCTTATTATCTAATAAAATAAATTGTCCACCTTGACATATTGCCACTCCATATGAAAATAAAATTAATCCTATTAAAATTAGTCCTATTTCTATTCCAAAAACTCCACGTCGTTTTTTCACACGAAGTTTCCACCTTTCATTTAAGAGTTTACCATTCTACAAGAACCATCCCTGCACTTCCTGCTCCGCTAGTTCCACCGCCTCCACCATAACCGCCTCCAGCAGAATAGCTAGAACTATTACTTCCTCCTGCTCCAAAAATACTTCCGCCTCCATACCCAAAAGTACCGCTACCAGAAGCTCCTCCTGTTCCACCAGCAACACCGGGTGTAGCCCCGCTCCCTGCTCCACCACCAGCACACGTTATATCCGATCCAAAAGAACTTGTTCCTCCGGTAGTCGCCGCCGTTCCTCCACTTCCTACCGTTACCGTGATAAATGATCCAGCCGTTACACTTACGCCTTGCTTCAAAACTGCTGCCGCACCGCCACCACCACTGCTAGAACCGCCGCCTCCTCCGCCTCCGCTCATTGAAACGTACACCGTACTTACGGACGACGGAACGGTAAACGTGCCACTTGACGTAAACATGGACTTGCCATGAGCGGAAGAACTACTACTTGAACCACTTGTAGTTGTAGAAACTAACATTGTTTCTAGTGAAAAGATAGAAATACTTTCGCCTGTTTTATATACATTTACCGTTACAGGCCGCTCCGTAACTCCAGCAGTCGTAGTAGTTACACTTCCCACAACCACTTCTCTTGATAAATTAGTTCCTGATACTGTCGTTAACGCTTCAGACAAAGAACTTGAATTGTCATAAGTTGTCGTATTAATTTCATTAATTTTTGCTTGAGCTATTTGTTGTGCTTGACTATCTAGATTCCCATTATTGAAAATTGAAAATTGCTCTGAAATAAGTATTGCAAATCCATAAGTTATCATCAATGTTACTACTATAGCCAAGGCTGTTTCTAATAAAAAACTTCCTAATCTTTTGTTCCGTTTCATGTACATCCTTCCTTTTTCCCTTTTAGCTACCACTCCACTAATACAAAGCCGCCGCTTCCTTTACCACCAGCCCCGCCGCCTCCTCCATAGCCGCCGCCAGCAGGACTGCTAGAAGCTCGACCACCTCCAGATCCAAAAATACTTCCTCCTCCAGATCCAGAATATTTACTACTACCATTAGCGTCATATCTATATGTCTCGCCAGCCGTACCGCCTGTTCCTCCCGCACTACCGCCAGTAGTACTTCCCGCGCCACCTCCAGCGCATGAAGTATAAGATCCAAAAGAACTTGTTCCTCCCGCGCCGCCAATGTTTCCGCCACTTCCCACAGTTACCGCGATAGATGCCCCAGCCGTTACCGTTGTTTCTTGTGCCAACACTGCTGCTGCTCCACCGCCACCAGAATAGTCACTATTACTCGAACCGCCGCCGCCTCCGCCGCTCATGCTTACCCACACCGTTGATATTCCTGACGGAACGGTAAACGTCCCACTCGACGTAAACAATTCAGATCCATGCGCACTACTATCGCTACTACTTGAAACCATTGCCGATGACAATACAGTTGAAAACGACATTCTCGCTACGTCTTCTCCCGTTTTATACACGTTCACTGTTATCGTTCTTTCTGTATTACCATCAGAGTCTGTACTTTCACTTCCTACAATTACCTCCCGTGAATAATTCGTCCCAATAATTTCTGTTAGCGACTCCGCAAGCGAAGTTACATTATCATAGCTTGTCGCATTTACTTCATTCATCTTACTTTGTGCCAATGTCTGCGTTTCAATTGCCGTCCGGCTTCCATCTAAAAATGCAAACTGTCCGCTGCAAACCTGCATAACCCCATACGCCGCCATCATAAGCACCACAGCCGCCAAGATTGTTTCAATTAAGAAAGCTCCAACTCGTTTCTTCATCTTAAACCCTCCCTATAAGTCTACTTATAGGTTAAAACTAAGACGTTCAATAAAAATATCATAAATGTCAAAAATTCTCCCATTTTATCCCATTAACAAAAGAAAACCGCATTACGCGGTTTTCTTTGTTATTAGAATCATTTGTACTATATCGCCGTTGATCTCCTGCTCACCATACACAATCCCAGGTCGTGCAACTAATGCCTCCAATAATTCCGATATTGTAGCGTTTTTTAAATCCATGCCTTACACCCCTTTTATTGTTTTTATTTACATTATACAGCCCTTTAAAAGGTATGTAAAGGTATTTAATAGGTATTTAATATAACCTCAATACAAATTTTTTCTAGTTGAAAACCCTTTCAATTTAAACTTAAAATTTTTACTATTTCTCTATTGCTTATAGTGCGTCAATGACGTATAATAAGTACATGGAAAAGATACCTATTGTTATTGCTGAAACTAAATCTTTTATACGTTCTATAACCAGTATATGGGAACAAGACGACTTAGACGGGTTTAAAGATTACATTGCAAGAAACTATGAATCTGGCGATATAATTTCGAATACCAATGGTATACGAAAGATACGTTGGTACCGGCCTGGAATGGGTAAACGAGGTGGCACCAGGATTATCTATTACTACTACGATATTAATAATCCTGTGTTTTTACTATATGCATATCCAAAAAATGCACAAGAGAACCTCACTCCAGATGAGAAAAAAGAACTACGCGGGTACGTAGAAATACTTAAAAATCAGCTAAGGAGGAATACTAATGGCGAATAATAAAAAATTATCCCCTATTGCTGAAGGTATTTTAGATGGCTTGAAAGAAGCCATTGCTTACAGCAAAGGCGAAAAAAACAACGTAAGAACAACTATTGTTTTAGTCCCTAATTGTAAAGAAATTAGAGAAAAACTAAACCTGTCTCAAAACGAATTTTCTAAACTATATGATATTCCGCTTGCTACATTACAAGGGTGGGAACAAGGACGTCGTCAACCAGACACAACAGCTAGTGCCTATTTACGATCTATCTCAAAATATCCAGAAGAAAACCGAATTGCACAGGAAGAACAATCTGCAGCAATTGCATTGTAATAATATCTAAAAGAAAGAGCCAAACGTTTCCAGGTTCTTTCTTTTTTTTGATCCATCCAATAAAATACAGATTTCATACAATAAGAATAATGTCCGATAATAAGTGATTAGGTAAACTAGAAAAACCAGGAAATTCGCGGGTTGCGAGGTTTCCTGGTTTTTATTTGTTGATTATGCAGTTTATACAGTTCGTTTTTAGGGTTTTATGCACCGTTTCTTGCATAAAAATACCTATTTTCACATTCCAAATAGGCGTTGAAAAAATGACCTCCGGCGTTCATTTTGTACCGCCCGTAGAACCTCCATGAGCCGCTGATCCCGTTCATCTGCTCTGGCCTCAGTACGAGCCTCAAACCGGTCTAATTCGGTGCGAACTACCCCCTGAACCGCGTTTTGAACTGCCGCCTCTATCATCTGCGCGACATCGGCATTAGTTGGAGTTTGAGGAACAGGTTCGACCCCTCTAAAACCCTCTAAATGGCCCTCTGGCTGGTTTTTGGCTAGGGTCCGACTAATCGCCTCCATCGGTATCCACCATTGCGACTGCCCCACCCCGCGGTCCTCCCAGACCGCCTCCAATGTTTTCTCGTGAATCCAGCTTCGAACTGTTTTTTGTGAAACCCCCAATAGAGCAGCCGCTTGTTTTACGGAATGAAACCCGTCCACCCTACCCACCACCTAATGTAAAATAATTCCATATAAATAAATTATATCAGGATGAGGTTTAGGGTCAAGCAAATCTCTATACCCTATACTAATTACAGGGGTTTGCAGGGCAGAAAAATAAATCTATTAGTTGACATTATTTCTCAAAAATTGCGTTGACACGCAACTAATGGTCTGCTAATATTAGTAACAAGAGGGAGGCGATATAGTGAGCGTTTTTGAGAAAATCGCTGTAATGACGACTAAGGCGAATGTAATTCGAGTCGCAAATGTGTTATTTTCAGCAAATCAAAACGGTTCAGTTAACATATTACAATCAGAAATTGCAGAAAAACTAGGCACTAATAAACAGGAGGTGTCACGAGCTATAAAAACATTAATTTCTATGGGTATGATAGATGCTCAAAAAAACGGCACCAGCTACACATATCACATTAATAATCGTTAATAAAAACAGAAAAACCACCGGCCAGGGTGGTTTCTCCAGAAACGAGGTATTTAATTATGGACCATGCTGTACACATTAGCCCAGTTATGAGTGAAACCAAAAATACTACTGCCAAAATTGTATCACATGTTGAAGAAACATTCAACATTGACTCATTCAATATCGACTCCTTTGAGCGCGAGAAAAAGCGTATAGATTTTTTACGCAAAAATGTTCCAGGTGGATTTAAATTGTACTCGGATGTAGGCAATGTTTTTCGATTTTTCAATATGTTCCATGGGCAAATAAAATATTGCTCTGGGTTAGGTGGATGGTTGTACTGGAACGGAAAACAATGGGTAGTAGATGAAACTGGTGAGACTATGCTATATGCGATGAAATGTGTGTTGAATATTTACGCGGATTTAAAAAATTCTAAATTAGATGCAGATGAAAAAAAATCGATTTTTCAATTTGCTTCAAAATCGCAATCCGCTAATCGCATAGACTCGATGCTAAAACTAGCACACGCCGTTTTTTCTATTAAACACGATGAGTTGGATTCAGATTCATATTCGTGGTTACTCAATGTAGAAAATGGAGTAATTGATTTAAAAACAGGTGAGTTATTACCTCATAATCCACAACGGTTAATAACAAAAATCGCTCCTATTACATATAATCCTCAGGCCCAATGTCCTATTTTTAATAATTTCATAGCATCATTATTTCCAGACGAACCAGAAATGATTCAGTATTTACAAAAATTTTTTGGATATACATTAACAGCTCAAACCAATGAACAAATGTTTTTAGTGGGTTGGGGTAGTGGTGGTAATGGTAAAGGCACTCTATTTGATGTGTTCCTAAAATTACTAGGCGATTATGCTGTTATGACACCATCCGAAACGCTAGTGAAAAAAGAAAAGGACACGGGGATCTCTAATGATGTTGCTAGATTGCGTGGAGCACGATTTGTCTTGGCATCAGAGTTCCCTAAGGGGAAAAAAGCCAATTCGATTTTTATAAAACAAGCCACCGGGCAAGATGTTTTGGCGGCTAGATTTCTACATAAAGAATTTTTTGAATTCCGAGCAAAATTTAAATTAGTATTAATGACAAATGATAAACCCATTATGGATGGGGAAGATGACGCGATTTGGCGACGGATAAAACTGGTACCGTTTCGTCAAAAATTCGAAGGCACCAAAATTGACATGTCATTACGGGACAAGCTGACCTCTCAAGAGGAATTGTCGGGAATACTAAATTGGTGTATTCAGGGATGCATGTTGTGGCAAAACGACGGATTAATTCCTCCAGCCGCAGTATTAGAGGCCACCAGTGAGTACCGTGATGAGAGCAGTATTAATAATCAGTGGCTAACTGATTGCACAATACGACAATCTAATATAAAAACTAAATTAGCGGAATTACACAAAAACTATTCAAATTGGATGAGTAGTAATTCTATTAGTCCTATCCCCAATCCTAAAGAACTCTGCACATTTTTAGTAGATAAATGCGGATATAAAAAGAAAAAAACCAATGCCGGGATTGTAATAATGGATATTGGGATAATTGCAGCAGAATCCGACGACAACTATATTGAGAGTTGTTCGTAGGAGGCGATAAGATGTTTAATCAAGAAATTATTCGTCAGGCACGACAGACTAATTTATCGTCATTTCTGCAATCGCGAGGAGAACCGCTAAAACAGTTAAGAGGAAAAACAAACGAGTGGCAACATTGTGACCATGATAGTCTATACATTCGAGAAAATATGTTCTATTGGTTTTCACATGAACGAGCAGGCTGTCGTGATATAAATAATGAATGGTCAGGAAACTCATTGAGTTTTGTTATGAAATATTATGGATGGGATTTTAAAACAGCCGTTTCTGAATTAACTGGTGCAACATATACCCCAACAAAATTGGTCATAAATGCGACACTAAAACCTCAACAACAACCAGATAAATTCAAACCTCCTGCTGAGGGGAAAAATATAAACCGAGTTATAGCGTATTTAACGAAAACACGAAAAATTAACTACGAAACCGTTAAAAAATGTCTAGTAGCTAAAATTTTATCAGTGGACGAATACAATAATGCAGTTTTCAAAATCTACGATGAGAATGGAAATATGGTAGGTGCTGAAAAAACCGGAACGCTGACTGCTAAACGATTTAAACAAATAGTGACTGGCAGTAAATATGGTTACGGATTTACTGTTAAATGTGGTAAAAAACCCACTAAACTGTACTGTTTTGAGAGTCCTATCGATACACTATCGTATTATGATTTGTTCCATAACCAATTAAACGATGCATACTTAATTAGCCTCGCCGGTGTCAAAGAGCAGACTATAACAGACTCCATTGATCGTTACGATATTGATTATCATAATGTTTGGGTTTGTACTGATAACGACGATGTAGGGCGAGAATTTGCAGAACGAATGGCTGGAACATATCGATTTAATGTTCATCTCCCACCAGACGGATTTAAAGACTGGAACGAAGTATTAGCTAGACAGAAATAAAAATCTTGAGTTTTGTTTAGATTTTTTTATCTGCCCCGCTAATTGGTTTTTAATAGTAAATATTACTGTTAATGTAAGAAAAAGTGACGGAGGTGACGGAGGTGACGCATATTTTATTTTCTCTACGCGAATAAAATATATAAGCAAAAACTTAT
>Ga0316613_10000521_pt1 | contig 30805 bp, 24 predicted proteins | sample OWC_soil_day10_C_2_FD_207647 | JGI IMG/M metagenome (GOLD analysis project Ga0316613, IMG submission 207647) | Wetland soil microbial communities from Old Woman Creek delta, Ohio, United States - OWC_soil_day10_CT_b | ecosystem: Environmental > Terrestrial > Soil > Wetlands | place: USA: Ohio...
AGTACAACGACAGCAAAAATCTTTTGTTCAAGGATAAGGGAATTGATACGGAATGCTATTATGGATTCGCATTTGCAAGCGGTACGTTTGAAATTACAAATATGAAGCTGCATGATGAAACCGGGAAGCTTCTTTACGATCAGAATGACTGTTATGAGCCGGAAGGAACGGCTCCAGTTGCAGATAATGTTACGGCTGAGGCAGACTCATCCAGGGAATTTATCCGTGTTGCCTGGACAGGTGAAACATGTTCAGGAGATGAAAAGTATGTCCTTCAGGTATCCAGAGACGGAGAAAACTGGGAAGATGTCTCCGATGATCTGACTGAGAACAGCTATAATTATCCCATAACAGGCGGGGGATCATGGTACTTCAGAGTGTGTGGAACAGTGGGAAATGAACCTGCTATAGAAGACAGGAATGAGTGGGTAACAATAAAATCCCCGGTAATCCTGACAGCTGCCCTTACAGCGCCGGCTGTTACAGCAACGGCTTTCGAAAACAGCATCGAACTTTCCTGGACTGGAGTGGATACAGCGCTTAGATATGAGGTATACCGGTATTCCTATGATGAAACCCAGTCAGGGGCGAAGCTTATAAGCACAACTGAAAATCTTGAGTATACTGATCAGAATATAACGCAGCAAATGCCTTATTATTATTACGTAAAAGCATTTTCACAAACAAATGAAAGCAATGGATCAGAAGTTGTCTGGGCAGTTGCAACAGGAGAGCGTAATGGTAATTATGTATATGAAGAGGAGGAGATCCCGGTCACAATCACAAAAAAGTCTTATGATACATCTTATCAGAAAGACGTTGTGATTGAAGGAATTTCTCAGGAAGCGTGTACGCTTAAAGCACTGGTCAATGGAAGTGCTCAGGAAACCGGAGAAGAAATTACGGCAGGCGGAAGCTTCAGCCTTAATCTGGTTATGAAAGAAGGGCGCAATGATGTAAATCTTCTGTTTACAGATTCCCAGGGAGCTGTTACAAGAAAAACCTTTAACTTCGTCTACTTAACCAATTATGATATGGTAGTCAATAGCTCTTATACAGGCACAGACGGGGATCTTGTGAATGGAATTCCTGTATATAAGACGGTTCAGGCAGCCGTGGATGCAGTTAACTCCAACTCGACGAAACGAAACGTTATATTAGTAAAGGAAGGGGCTTACCGGGAGCATTTAATCATTAATAAGCCTTATATATCCCTGGTTGGGGAAGACAGGGATATGGTTAATATTCACTTCTATGACAAATCAGAAAGTCCGGAAGGCGGGGATATGAAAACCAGATGTGCGGTTTATGTGACCAGTGATGCCAAAGGATTTACGGCTGAAAATCTCACCTTTCAAAATGACTACCAGTATCTTGGAACAGGCAGCAATGAGTCGGCAGATGCTCTTAGAAATGATGCAGAGGGTGCGGTTTATATTAACACCGCCATGATTGGATATCAGGACACATTATGCGCCAATCTGGGTAAGCAGTATTACTATAAATGCCGTATTACAGGAAATGTGGATTTTATTTACGGCAATGATCCCAGAGCGCTGTTTCGTGACTGCGATTTGATTTTCCGGTATAACAGCACCAAAAACAGCGGCTATTTAAGCGCGCCGAAAACCTCAGCAGATGCAAAGTATGGACTGACCTTTTATGATTGCCGGATTCTGTCAGAGGAAGGATGCAGCGGAAGCAAATACCGTCTGGGAAGACCATGGGGAGCGGATGGATATCTGACCTTTATTAATACATACATGGGCCAAATAGTTAATAAAGAAGAAAGTTATGACGATATGAGCGGCAATTCCTTCATGAAAGCTAGATTTTTTGAATATGGAAGCTATGGCCCGGGATTTGCAATCAATGAAAAGCGCAGACAAATCTCTCCATCCAGGGCAGATGAGATGTTAAGCACTTCCCTCCTTGGCTGGGAACCGGAGAAGGAAGTGAAAACCCGTTCTTCTGACTATCAGGGAGAGGTGTTTACCAATGAGCTGCCTAAATTTGTGACCGCAGAATACTCTCCTGATACTTACAATGAAAAAGAAGGGGATGATACAGGCCTGGGAGCATATCAGCTGGAAGGCTACGCCCAGGCAGGCAACGTGACCGGCGGCGGTCTTTTAAAGGAAACTTCAGAGAATTATTATACGGTTTCAGATGCAGCTTCTTTTCTGAATGCTTTGATATCAGTAAAACAGAGCGGCAAAAAGTCCGTAATTGAAATTACCGGTGATATCGGACTTGGCAGCAATGAAGTGGAAAACTTTTCTTCCTACAGCAGTGTAATAAAAGCGTACAGTGCACAGCCGCTGACGCATCCGGTGCTGAAAGAAACAGGTGTTTCTGTACTGATGCTTAAGAGCATGAGCAACCTGACTATATTCTCCGGAAATGGAGCAGCGATTCTCCATGCCAATGTTGATATCAGCGATTCCTCCAACATTATAATCAGGAATCTGGTGTTTGATGAGCTATGGGAGTGGGATGAAGATACGGCGGGGGAATATGACCGGAATGACTGGGATTATATGACAATTGAAAGTGAGAGTACAAACGTCTGGGTTGATCACTGCACGTTTTATAAGGCCTATGACGGAGTGGTTGATGTGAAAAATCCAAGTACCTCAAAAACCAGCAATATAACCATATCCTGGTGCAGCTTTTTACCGGCAAGCAGGGGCGATTTCTTTGAGATAATGATGGATGAACTGGCTGCGGACTCCCATAAGTATCCGTATTACACCCATTTGATTCAGGACCTTCATATGACAAAGGAGCAGGTGTTCTCTTATGCCTATGGTCAGAAGAAAACCCATCTTTTCGGTCAGTCAGATGATGCTGTTAATGCTGCAAATATCAGGGTGACACTGGCAAATAATTATTACAGTGATTCGATGGATCGTATGCCGCGGATGAGATATGGATATGCCCATGTATACAATTGCGTCCTTGACGCCAAAGATCTGTATCAGGCTAAATTATCCATTGAAAACAGCGAAGCGGCAGAAAAGATTGTGAGCAATGGGGCCAGTTCCACCTGCAGGGGAAAGGTGCTTTTGGAAAACTGTTATATCAATGATATTATGAATCCGCTGAACAGTGGAAATGGTGCAAGTCCGTCCGGCTATATCAATGCGGTCAACTCTGTTTACTATTTAAATGGTGTGAAGACAAACCTGCAGCCAAAATCCAACAGTACAACCGATTCAACTATATTGGTTCTTAATGCAGAAGAATTTAAAGACAGTCTGCCATACAAAGAACCAGTGCGATACCCGGCAGAACAACTAAATGATCTGGTGATTCCATATTCAGGAGCGGGAGTTATTAATATGACCGTTCTGCAGTGGGAAAAAACTGTTTATTATGATTCTCAAAATACAAATCCAGGTGAAAACGGAAACGATCCGGGAGAAAATGAGGAACCGGATCCAGAAGGCAGTACTGAGCCGGAACCTGGATACACCAATTATTCTGAGGAAGATGACGAACAGGAGTATTATGAAATTAAGAAAGATAAGAAAGAGGCAGACAAACGGAGAAATAATGCAGTGGAAGTAAAAGAGGCGGATGCCGGAACCTGGCTGAAAACAGAAGAGGGAACCTGGAGTCTGGTTAAGAAAGAAGGAACCCTTGCTGCAAGAGAGTGGGGATTTGTAAATGGCATATGGTATTATTTTGACCAGAATGGATATATGACTACAGGATGGTTAAAGACGCCGGATGGAAAATGGTATTATCTGCATCCATCCTATGGCGGCATGGCAACAGGCTGGATTCTGACAGATGAAAAATGGTATTATTTGAACCCGGAAAAAGGAGACTGCCTGATTGATACAGTAACGCCAGATGGCTACCAGGTAGACCATAGCGGAGCATGGACAGGAAGATAACATAAGAAGCTGCTTTTTAGAAGAAGAGGAGTTGTTGTAACATAAGCGGTTTGCCGCTTATGGAGCAATGGCTTCTCTTCTTCATAAAAATAAATAATTCCTGCTTAACAGGTTGACAGGGTTAATCTGTGATGCTAAACTGTACAGGTGTTTTGGTTAGTCTAAACTAACTAATGAGAAATAATATCAATAATACAAAAGGAGTGCACAATTTTGAAGATTACAAAAATTATAACCGGACTGATGGTACTCACAGTTGTATTGACTGGCTGCACAGTTTCTGATAAGAGTAAGGAAAGTGCAGAAACAGAAACCCAGTTACAGAGTACTGAAACAGAAAATGCTGTAAAAACAGCTGAGGCATCTTCATCTGAACAGAATGACGGCGGCAAGAGGGTAATCGAGCATGCCATGGGAACAACGGAAATTGAGGGAACCCCTCTTAGAGTTGTAACACTGTTTCAGGGAGCAACGGATAGCGCACTGCTTCTTGGCGTAAAGCCTCTTGGTGCAGTAGAATCCTGGGCGGAAAAGCCAGTTTATGAATACTTAAGAGGTCAGATGGATGGAGTAGTGAATTTAGGAATAGAAACTCAGCCGAACTTAGAGGAAATCATTGCGTTAAAGCCGGATTTGATTATTGCTTCCAAGGTCCGTCATGAAAAAATATATTCGCAGCTCAATGAAATAGCGCCGACTGTTATGGTAAAAGAGGTGTATCAGTGGAAGGATACTTTGAATATCTGCGCGAAAGCACTGAATAAGGAAGAAGAGGCAGAAGAGTTTTATGCAAAATGGGATGAAAAAACCGCATATTTTAAAGAAAAGGCAGCAGATAAAATCAAGGATACGAAGGTGGCAGTCATTGATTTCCGGGCGGATCATGCTCGAATCGTTTATACAGGCTTTGCTGCTACGGTATTAGATGACATGGGGATTGAACGTCCGGAAAGTCACAAAAAAGCGGAGTGGGGTGTTATGCTTCAGTCCGAGGAGGCAATTCCCCAGATGGAGGCGGATCTGATTTTTGACCAGACCAACTTAAATGAGGCAGAAAATGTGACAAACCGGGATAAATGGACCTCTAATCCATTGTGGTCCAATCTGACAGCAGTAAAAAACAATCAGGTATATCCGGTTAATTCTGTATTCTGGAACAGCGGCGGCGGCCCTCAGGCAGCCATGCAAATGCTTGAGGAAGTATATGAATTTTACGGAGTAGAATAAGAGAAAAGGAGAAAGGCATATGGCTTGGCTGCGGACCACAACACAAAAAACAGCAGTATTAACTGGACTTCTTGCAGGAATGGTGTTCTGCTTTGGAGCCAGCGTATCTCTTGGCACTTATTCCATTTCTCTTCATGAGGTTGTTCGGGCGTTTATTCAATTTGATCCCGGTTTAACGGAGCATATTCTGGTTATACATACAAGATTTCCAAGAGCAGTCACAGCCATGCTGGTGGGAGGGAGCTTAGGGGTTTCCGGGGTGCTGACACAGGCGCTGACCAGAAACCCGCTGGCTTCCCCCAGTATCCTGGGGATTAATTCAGGCGCCGTCTTTTTTGCGGTACTTGCTTCCTCCTTTGCAGGGAATCTGCCTGCGGAAGGTGTTTTATGGGCAGCTTTTGCCGGCGCAGCTCTTTCAGCCGTTTGTGTATACATTCTGGGATCGGTAGGGCGAGATGGTCTGACACCTGTTAAGATTGTACTGGCCGGATCTGCTATTACTGCACTTTTTTCCTCTTTTACTCAGGGAATTCTGGTTTTAAGCGAATCGGGAATCCGAAACACCTTATCCTGGCTGGCAGGAGGCATTGCAGGCCGTGATATGAAGCAGCAAATGATGGTGGTTCCCTATATGGCAGCAGGAATGCTTCTGGCCCTGCTGCTTTCGGTTCCTGTGAATATTTTATCTTCAGGAGATGACGTTGCAAAAGGACTGGGACAGCGTACCCTGCTGGTCAAAATCATGATGGGAGTTTCCATAATATTATTAGCAGGCAGTTCCGTAGCGGCAGCAGGCTCTATCAGCTTTGTGGGTCTGGTAGTTCCCCATTTGTCCAGAAATCTTGTGGGGCAGGATCACAGATGGATTATTCCCTACAGCGCTGTATTGGGAGCGGCTCTTTTATTATGTGCTGATATACTGGCCCGGTTTATCGTCATGCCTTCCGAGGCTCCGGTAGGAGTCATGACAGCTTTAATCGGTGCACCATTTTTCATCTATATCGCAAGAAAAGGAGGGAAAGGCAGACGATGAAATCACTATTTAAAACTGCAGCTGCAAAAGGGGCATCAGCCCCAAAAAGAAAGCTTCTGGCACTTGCCGTATTACTGGCTGCTTCCTATGCGGTCTGCGTCTGCGCCGGATCCCTGATTCTTTCTCCTGACACCGTTCTTCTTGGAATCCTTGGAAAGTCTGACAGTCAGGTGAAAATGATTCTGGAGACCGTCCGGCTTCCCCGTGCCACAACTGCAGTTCTTGCAGGAGCAGCCCTTGGAGTATCCGGGACTCTGCTACAGGGAACTATAAGAAATCCGCTAGCTGCTCCCAATGTAATTGGTATTACTGGAGGAGGCAGTCTTTTTGCTGTTCTGTTCCTTAATTATTTTCCGGATGGAGGAACAGTTTTCCTTTCCCTGGCATCGTTTCTGGGAGCACTTGCAGCAGCCCTGCTTGTCTACGTGCTGGCATTTAAGAAAGGAGTAACCCCCATACGGTTGATTCTGGTTGGGATCGGTGTCTCATCTGTGACAAGTGCTCTGACCACCCTGCTGCTTTCTAAAAGTAAAAATGCGGCAGTGGATAAGGCTTATTTATGGATGGTAGGCAGTGTGTACGGTGCGGACTGGAACGATGTACGCCTTCTTCTGGTATGGTTTTCCATCTGCTTTTTCTTCTCCATGGCGTACTCCCGTCATATGGATGTGCAGGGGCTGGGAGATGAAGTAGCGGCTGGTCTGGGAGCTCATTTACAGAGACACAGAGCAGTTATTATTTTACTCAGCGCTGCTTTATCGGGAGGCGCGGCAGCGGTAGTGGGAGCCATTGGATTTATCGGTCTCATCGCACCTCATATGGGACGCCGTCTGGTGGGAACAGAGCACATCTTTCTGCTGCCGGCCTCGGCACTGATTGGAGCTTTGATCCTGCTGGTTTCCGACACGGTTGCCAGAACAGTATTCCTGCCGGTAGATGTGCCTGCAGGAGTGTTTACTGCTGCGATCGGAGCCCCTTTTTTCATTTACCAGCTTTACCACAGCCGCAATCAGTCCAATTGACAGGAGAAAATACATGAACGAATTATCAACCACTCAATTATCTCTGTCCTACGGAGACCAGCTTATTATAGAACAATTAAATCTTAATATACCAAAAGGAAAAATCACCATACTGGTGGGAAGCAACGGGTGCGGTAAGTCAACACTGTTAAAATCCCTCTGCCGCTTATTAAGACCCGGCGAAGGAACCGTGGTTCTGGACGGGCAGGATATCTTTAAAATGTCTACAAAGGCTGTGGCGAGAAAACTGGCGGTTTTGCCTCAGGGTCCCACTGCACCGGAGGGACTGACAGTTTCCCAGTTAGTAAGACAGGGCAGATACCCTCATCAGAATTTTATGGGGCAATGGACCAGAGAGGATGAGAAAATGGTGCAAAAGGCCATGGAAGATACCAATGTAGCAAATATCGCCGACAGAACCGTGGATTCTCTCTCCGGCGGCCAGCGCCAGCGCGCCTGGATTGCAATGACTCTTGCCCAGGGAACGGAGTACCTGCTCTTAGACGAACCTACCACATATCTGGACCTCGCCCATCAGATTGAGGTGCTGGATCTGCTTTATGATCTGAATGCCAGAGAAGGACGCACCATCGTTATGGTGCTTCACGATTTAAATCTTTCCTGCCGCTACGGTCATCACATGGTTGCATTAAGTAATCGCAGGGTGTATGCCCAGGGAGCTCCGGAAGAGGTTATGACTGCAGAGACAGTCAGAAAAGTCTTTCATCTGGAGTGTGAGATATCAACAGACCCCTTATTTGGAACACCTTTACTCATCCCCCATGGCAGAGGAAGGAGCATGCGTCCAGCCCATTCTGGTTGACAGACATCCCAGGCTGATTTACAATAAACTTATACAGAATTTTCCAGTGGATTGGTAAATATACTGGTATGGATAAGGAAGGAGCCGATACGATATGCAATTCAGCTTAAATGATTTTTTAATTGCTGTCTCCTTTGCATTGGACTTTGTGGAGAAGGACCGCCTGGGAATGCAGTCCAATCATGGAAAGAGAACGGCTTATTTAACCGTATGCATAGCCAGAAGGTTAAATTTAACGGAGGAAGAGATTTATGATGTAGCTGCGCTTTCCATCCTACATGATAACGGTTTAAGCGAATCAAGCCTTTATGAACAGCTTCCAGAGGAATGGGATCATGCAGTAACCAGGTTTGAAGGCACCAAAGGTCATTGCGTGATTGGAGAAAAGAATGTAAAAGACTACCCGTTTCTGACAGAACCTCAGGATGTAATTCTCTATCATCATGAGCGTTATGACGGAAACGGGTATTTCGGGTTAAAAGGAGATGAGATTCCTCTCATCTCCCAGATTATTGCAGCGGCTGACAGTTTTGAAAATTATTTTAAGTTTGCAGACGGAGATTATTCCCAAGGAGAAGTTCTGAAATGGCTGGCGATCTGTCATGCAGGCATGGTATGTCCCAGACTTGCCAAAGTTCTTGATCAGATGGCGCAGGATCAGTCAATCTGGGAAAATCTAAGCAATGACAGGATTGGACAGGCACTTGATGAGGTGGTTCCGTCCTTTGAGATGGAGGTTCCTCTGAATAAAATTCGTCAGGTTACCGGCGTATTCTCCAGAATTGTTGACTGCAAATCAAGCTTCACCAGACGCCATTCCAAAGGCCTGGCAGAAAAAGCGGCCCAAATGGCAGAATATTATAACAAGGATCAGGTGGAGACAGCCAGGCTGATTATTGCAGCTGATTTACATGATTTAGGAAAGCTGGCTGTGCCAAACAGTATTCTTGACGTTCCACGCGCCCTGACTCCGGAGGAATTTGAGACAGTGAAAAAGCATGTGTATTATACCAGAGTTGCACTTGAGAAAATCAGGGGGTTTGAAGACATAACAGAATGGGCTGCCAACCACCATGAAAAGCTGAATGGGAAGGGATATCCTTTTGGTAAAACAGGGGCTGAACTGGATTTTAATTCACGCATGATGGGATGCCTTGATGTGTATCAGGCGCTTACGGAGGATCGTCCTTACCGGACCGGAATGCCTCATAGTAAGGCTGTTAAGGTCCTTTCTGGTATGGCAGACAGTGGGTTTGTGGATTCTGGTATTACAAAGGATATAGACATGGCATTTGGTTCTATATAACGGGGGGGGAATCTATGAAGTATGAAAAAGTAGTATTATCAATTATCCTGGTATCATTGCCATGCCTGGTTTTTGACTTTTTACTGCCTGCCTATACGACAGAACTGGGCTATACCGTGTTTCAGTTAAGTATTTTGTATTCAGTCTATTCCTTTTCAGAATTGGTAATGAGATTACTGATTGGGAAGATTTCAGACCGTTACAGCCGTTTTCTGGTGCTGTGTTGTGCGATGCTTCTGTACGGGATCGCCTATTTTTTATTTTCCCAGGCAAGAGGTCTGGGATACTTATTGGCCGCAAGAATGGTACAGGGTGCGGCAGGGATTCTCTTAACAATTTCAGCCGTCAGCCTGATTACAGCTGAGAAAACCAGTTTTGCAAAGGGTCTTGGAAGGTATGGCGGGAACCGGCAGTTGGGCGGAATCATAGGAATCGGTCTGACATTTTATGTGCTGAAACGCACTGATTTTTTAGAGGGCTGGAGACAGATCTTTTTAATCAGTTCTGCTTTTGCAGTTATTTCACTGATCCTTGTATTTATAAAGAAACCATCTCATGCAAGTGAACCAGCTTCCCGGACTTGGAAAGTGGTGTATACTGCTCTGGAAAAGAAGATATGGATGTTGAATTTCTTATATTGTATACCGTTAAGGATGGTGGGAGTTTTAGTGATTCCATATATGATGGAGTCATATCATGTGGATATGCAGGCGATTGGATTAGTCTTTATGATGCCGGTAATAATTACGGCCTTTTTAAGTCCAAGAATCGGGCAGATTGGAGATAAACTGGGCTATAAGAAAACAATCATTTCCGCTACTCTGATTGCGGCTGTTTTAATCGGTTTGCTGGTTTTCAGCCCCAATCTGCAGATATTTGCCATTGTCTGGACCTTGTATGAGATAGCCCTTACTGCCCAGGGTTATTCTTTGGATGCGCTGTTTGTACAAGGCGTTCCTGAGCAGGTAATGGGGGATTTTTATGGAAAGTACATGCTTAGCACCAGTATGGGCGGAATCATTGGCCCTTTTATTGGAGGAAGTGTTTTTTGGCTGGCTGGCGGAAAGGCGCCCTATTTTCTCTGTGCTGTATTCCTGACTGCAATCAGTATACTTGTGTGGAAACTGATCCCCGCAGGGAGAAAGCCTGAAAGAAATGTGCCTGGGTTGACAGAAAAACAAGATAGTGATATAGTCATCTAATCAAAGGCAAGGAGAGCAGATATGAATTTTTTTATTAGCGATCAATTGACAAGACGAATGAGCTCTGTACAAATCAACCCGGTGAAACATTGTACAGAGTATGGCGGTTACTGATACGCTTATAAGATTCATCGGGAAACAGTGCAGCAATAAGAACAGCGATACAGGCTGTTTCTTCTTTTGATGTCTGTTTTCCCTGCTTCTTTTTGCGGTGAAAGGTCATGGACAATGTTTTATTTGTTCATGGCCTTTTGTTGTATCAAGTCGAAACAGAAGGCTGAGGTGTTATGTCCAGGTCTTCTGTTTTTTTATCTTAAAATCAGCAGAGGGGATATTAGGATTGAAAGAGAAAATGGTCTGTATCTGAAATAAACACAGGAAAGAAGGAAGAAAGACGTGAGTTTATTGGAAATTACAGGCTTATCTCACTCATTTGGAGATAATCAGTTATTTTTTGAAACAGATTTGGTTCTTAATAAAGGAGAACATATTGGAATTACAGGGCAGAATGGTACAGGGAAAAGTACTCTGATTAAAATTTGTACAGAACAGATCATACCGGATCAGGGCAGAGTGGTGTGGCATCCCGGCACAAAAGTGGGTTATCTGGATCAATATGCCAGCATGGACAATGAGATGACAATGAAAGCATTTTTAAAAACAGCATTTGAGGAGCTCTATACTCTGGAGAAAAGGATGAATGAGCTGTATGACTGTGCAGCCAGAGGACAGGAAGGAGCGCTTAAAACGGCTGCTGTCTGCCAGGAACAATTGGAGCATGGTGATTTTTACCGGATCGATTCACAAATTGATCTGGTTTGTCAGGGGCTCGGGCTCTCTTCTCTTGGGCTGAACCGTCCGATTGGAGAAATGAGCGGTGGACAAAGGGCAAAAGTCATTATGGCGAAGCTATTGATTGAAAAGCCAGATGTATTGCTTTTAGATGAGCCCACCAATTTTTTGGATTATGATCATATTGTCTGGCTTCAGAATTATTTAAGCGGGATCGAACAGGCATTTATGGTAATCTCTCATGACGAGGGGTTTCTGACTAAAACAACAAACTGGATTTGTGATATTGATCAAAAAAGAGTAGTGAAATATTTTGGCTCTTACGGAGAATTTTTGAAAAAGAAGGCCCAGCTTCGGGAAAATTATACAAGGCAATACTGCGCACAGCAAAAAGAGATTAAAAAGACAGAAGAATTTATCCGTAAAAATATTGCAGGAAGAAAATCGAAAATGGCAAGAGGAAGGCAAAAGCAGCTTGACCATATGGAACGAATGGAGGTACTGGAACAAAAAGAAATCAGACCTTTTTTCCAGTTTGATCAGGGGGCGCTTCCTTCGGCAGGAAAACTGATGGTATCAAATCTGACTGTAGGTTACGGTTCTCCTGTTTTGTCCTGTGTGAACTTTTCTATGAGAGAAGGGGAAAAGGTGGTGATAACGGGATTTAACGGAGCGGGTAAATCTACGCTGTTAAAAACCCTGATGAATCAGATTCCTGCCATAGGCGGTAAATATTGTTTTTCTGCAAAGGCGGTCATCGGGTATTATGAGCAGGATCAGGTATGGGAAAATGACAGTCTGACACCCATAGAAGTCGTGTCGGATCATTTCCCGTTGCTGGAGAGAATGGAAGTAAGAAAAAAACTGGCTCAAAACGGGATATCAAAAAAACATGCTCTGCAGCCTGTGGGGACCTTAAGCGGAGGGGAACAGGCAAAAGTTAAGCTATGTCTGCTGACAGGAAGAACTTATAATTTTTTAATAATGGATGAGCCAACCAATCATCTGGATGTACCGGCAAAACTGGCACTTAAAGAGGCATTATGGGAATTTTCCGGCACTGTTTTGCTGGTTTCCCACGAAATTTCCTTTTACAGGGACTGGGTGGACAGAGTGATTGATATCGGTTCTTATTGATAATTAATTTTACTAAATATAATTTATTAAAACTATATTGACTTACGCAGAATATTATGGTAGTATTTTACTATAATAATTGTTACATGAATAAAACACGTGAGAAGTGAGATGATTCTCATAGTGGTTTCATATAAAATAAGGAGGAACAAACATGATGTCATTTATTCAGAGCCTTGAGAAGAGAAGAACCTATTATAATATCAACCGTGAGCTTCCTGTATCAGAAGAGGAAGTACTGGATATTATCAGAAAGGTAACAGAAGCAACACCGGATGCGTTCAATATGAAGAGTGCCAGAGTTGTGGTTGCACTTGGAGAGAAGCAGGATCAGCTGTGGGACAGTGCCTATGAAGCATTTGGCGGGCAGGTGGATAAAAGTAAGACTGATTCCTTTAAGAACGGGTATGGAACCATTCTTTATTTTATCGATGAAGAACTTGTAAAGTCATATCAAGAACAGTTTGCCCTCTATGCAGATAACTTCCCGGTATGGGCAAATCAGTCCAACGGTATGCTTCAGTCTAATATCTGGACTGCATTGCGGGAAGTAGGTGTGGGAGCATCTCTTCAGCATTATAATCCGGTTATCAATAATTCGGTTGCCAGATTGTTTGATGTTCCGGCTGGATGGAAGCTGATCGGGCAGATGCCATTTGGAGGCATCGGCGCAGAACCAGATGGGAAAGAGAAAGAAGATATTAATAAGAGAGTTGTTGTAAAGAAGTAATAATAGTTTAAAAGCTGTCCGGAATAGAGGGGCAGCTTTTTTAGTCTTACTGGATATAAATTAAAATTAAATTAACGTTGGTTTACAAAAAATGACGTCCTGTCTTTTTAATAATTGAATTTGCAAATTCAAAAAATAAAAGGTAGGTATACAAATGTTATTAGTAGAAGGAAGCAGTGGAGAGCAGGTAAAGTATCTCCAGTATGGACTTAGAATCAAATGCTTTAACTCAAAAAGTGTTGATGGCATTTTCGGACCAGCAACAACGGCATCGGTCAAACGTTATCAGACATCAAAGGGCTTGTCTCCAGATGGGAAGGTCGGGAATGGAACATGGAATGCACTGAAAGAAGATATCAAACCAATTCAGCAGGCATTAAAAACAAAAGGTTATTATTCCGGTACTGTTGACGGAGTCGCGGGTGCAGATACCTATAATGCACTAATTAAATTTCAAAAAGAACATAATCTATCCGCGGATGGTATGGCAGGCAAATCTACACTGGAAAAACTATATGCTGCTGAAGAAGAAAAATATCCTGTGCTAAAACAGGGGAGTTCCGGATCCAAAGTAAAAGAACTCCAGACAAAGCTGATTGCCCTCGGGTATAATTGTGGAAAAAAAGGTGCTGACGGTAGCTTTGGAACAGGTACCTATAACGCAGTAGTTGCATTTCAGAAAGCAAATAATTTAAGTGCGGACGGGATCGTTGGGCAAAAAACCTGGGAAGTCTTAAACTCCGGGAATGCAATAGATAACGATAATGCTAAGTTCCCGTTGCTGAAACAGGGGAGTACTGGGCAGGCAGTAATACGCTTACAGAATATCCTGATTGAATTAAAATATGACTGTGGAAGTACTGGGGCTGACGGTAGTTTCGGTCCGGGAACCACAAGGGCAGTCACTGCATTTCAGACTGCAAATGGTTTGACTCCTGACGGTATTGTGGGCCGGATGACCTGGGAAGTTCTGAATTCAGGATACGCAGTAGCAAATACAAATACCACTCCCACATTAAAACGGGGGGATAAAGGTGAATATGTCAAAAAGCTTCAGACAGCATTAATTAATTTAGGTTATAACTGTGGAAATGCGGGAGCTGACGGCTCTTTTGGAAGCGGCACCTATGATGCTGTTGTATTATTTCAAAAAAATAATGGTCTTACACCAGATGGGATTGCCGGCAGTAAGACATGGGAAAAGCTTACCTCCGGTTCAGCTGTTGCAAATGATAGCACAAGCGATTTATTAAAACTGGGAAGCAAGGGTGATCTGGTAAAGGAATTACAAACCCTTCTGATCAATTTAAATTATAATTGCGGAAAAACTGGTGCTGACGGAATGTTCGGAGCTGGAACTTATAATGCAGTTGTCAGCTTTCAGAGGATTAACGGACTCTCTCCAGATGGAATTGTGGGTCCAAAAACATGGGAAATATTGAGATCTGGTATTGCTAAACCCTATGATGGAACAGTGCAGCCATCCTATCCAGGCACGATTCGTGGAACCGCTGATTCTTGCAGAGAAGCAATTATCGAAGAGGCTCGATACTGGATTGGTAACATACCATATTGTATTGATACCATAATTACGACAATGGTTCTTGATAAAAACAGTCCACCCCCGTACATGGATTGTTCTGATTTCACTTCTTCTGTATATCTGACTATATTAGGAATTAACATAGGAGGTAACACTTCTGAACAGATAAAACGAGGAATACCAGTTGAATACGAAAATATGAAGCTGGGTGATTTGATTTTATTTGACTGGGAACTTGATGGCGTGCCCAATCATGTTGGACTGTATGCCGGAGATGGACAGTTTATTGATGAACATGGTTCCAATAGTAACCCCAAGGCACTGGATCCTGCTAATCAGAATGTACGGATTTCCCCATTTACAGCTTATCAGAAATCACATATCTTAAGTATTAGGAGAGTGATACAGGATGATAATACAATTATCAATAAGCCAGGAGAAGTAATTCCAATCCCCAATGATGAAACCACATCATCAGATACTACAATCGAAAAAGCGATTCTACTAACGTCTGATTTTGAAGGTTCTAATTCATATAGTACAATCGCCGGAGATTTTGATGGGGCAGGCTTATCATTAGGTATAATTCAGTTTAATATTAAATCAAATAGTTTACAACCACTTTTACAGCAAATGATTCAGTCTTATCCTGAGATGACGCGTAATATTTTTGGAGAAAACTATGAGGATTTAACAGAAATGCTGGCCAATTCTCTCAGTGATCAGCTTACATGGGCAAAATCTATTAATAATTCAAATAATAGCATTGTAGAGCCATGGAAATCCCAGTTCATTGCACTCTGCCAGACATCAGAATTCCAGAAGATACAAAGGAGTGGTATTCAGGACTATATTAATATGGCCTTTTCTATCTGCGATGATTACCAACTGACTACAGAAAGAGGATTAGCATTAGCTTTTGACATTGCAGTTCAGAATGGTTCCGTAAAAGCTGCTGCAAGAAAAATCATTAACAGTAAAATGACTGGTACTACTGATTACATGGACAAACTTTCTATTATAGCAAATGCGGTCGCTGACGCATCCAATTATCCAGACGATGTGAGATCAAGAAAAATGACCATTGTAAATGGAAGCGGTGTTGTTCATGGAAAAACGTATCAATTAGATGACTATGGTATTACAGATTATGAAATTATAAAATAACAGTAACTGTATAGAAGGGCGGCCTGTCTCCAGGCGGTCCTTCTAATAAGATAAAATATCATCCAGTTTGTTTTTCAGATCTGAATAATCCTTGTATGAGTAAATATCAATACCCCATTCCATGATTAGCTTAGTCACTGGATCAATAAAAAATCTCATATAACCTGTAGTGTTTTTATATTCGTAAATTTCATATTTATCTGAAGAATATAGATAATAGCCAGCCCCATATTGATCTGTCAGAAGATCCACAGAATCGCCGCATCTGATATTCTTAGTGGTTCCTATGACAGGTGTTCCAATCAAGATGCTGGTTAAAACTGTAGAATTATTTTGATTAATAAAAGTAAATGTATACTGCATATCGGAGTTTATTAAAGTTTTCTGCAGACTTGCCTGCTTATTAAAGTCTTCTTCTGTTTGAATAGAGGACCATAGTTCTTTTTTATTGATGAGAGTATAATTGCTATATTCTTCCCATGGGCTCTCAGTTGTGTTCTCTCCTATGGAAACAAGCAAACGAACAACGTCATCATAACTCATTCCGTAAGTTAATTTTACAGAAGATGCATTCCCCCCGGGTTTTCCATGGAAAAGTATCTCTTTATCATCATCCGAGCTGACTGCATTGGAATCAGGAATGGAAGATTCTTCTGTTGGAACTGGTTCAGAGTCAGATTGAACTTTTTTCCGAAGTAAGACAGTAGTCCCTGAAGGAAATGTGAAATCAGTATTCTGTGTCGGTACCGAAATATCTGCAGTAATCTGTTCTTGTCCAAACCTTAATAAGATTATTCCCGAATTTCCTCTTCCATCATCTGCAAACGTCATCTTGCATGAATGATCCTGAATTTCTCCGGCAATATCTGAATCAGCCAGGCGTCCATAATTTTTGGACCAGGCGGAAAAGTTACCAGTCACCTTATTACTTTCTGCTGTTATTTTAAGAGAGACGCCTCCATCGGCCTCGTTTTCAGGATTATTCCAGTTAATCCATTCCCCGGAGTAAGAATCATAAAGGTTTCCAGAATCACTATGAATAGAATTCTCTGTTGGTACTGATTCATGACTGGAACTTGACATATTGTCGCTTCTGATCTCCAGAATGTCTTCCTCTTTTTTTACATTTTCAATCTTCGCAGAATTTGTACAGCTGGTTAAAAAAATCATGGAAAAACAAAGTAAAAAAACAGCTTTATTCATATTACCCCCATTTAGTATATATTCCTCAACTAATATTATATATCCGATATGCTTACTTTATCATTTTTTATGATATTGCGTTTATCAACACCGTCAGGCACCATTCTGTAAACCAGGAACCGGACGTCCTCATCAAAATCATTTTCCAGTGTATGAATGGAATTTTTCACTCTGACGATTGAATTTTCTGAAACAATCCGGCATTCTGTCTGTTCTGCTTCTTTCCACAAAATTTTTAATTTACCGGAGATTACAAATATAACTTCTTCAATAGCATGGTGTTTGTGCCATTCCTGAATGGAATGAGGGGGGAGGGTATTGAGATGAATTTCATATTCATCAAAAATGAAATAGTTGACCTTTGTATGGTTCTCTTTTTCTACATAGATCGAGTCTGCAGTATCATAAATTTCCAGATCCATATTAACACTCCTTTGTACTCTGTCTTTAAAGAGATTTTTTCTTCAGTATAGACCTGGATTCAGTAATTTGCAAGTTTAACCACATAAACACGAAAAAGGAACAGCTGCTAAGATGTATAATCAGGGCAGCTGTTCCTTTGAAACATACGCTCAACCAAATATCTCTTTCAATTCTTTCCGGCTTCCCTCATCAGTTAAAGCCAGAATATCATCCCCTACCAGGATTTGGGAGTCTCCTTTTGGAATGACTAAGGCATCGTCTCTGGTAATGGCGATCAGTACAGTTTTTTTCGGTATGGAAAGGTTTTTCAGTAACTGGTTAGCCGCCCTGGCAGATTCGGCGACTTTCATCTGGATGATGGAATAATCCCCCCGTTTTAATTTTAATATGGTAAACATATCCTCTAAATCCATTTCTTCCACCACAAAGTGAGCCATTAAATCGGCCTGATTGACGCCAACATCAACGCCCATGCTGCTGTTATAAAGCCAGGCATTTTTGGGATTATTCACTCTGGCAACCACCTTTGGAACACCAAATTCCATTTTTGCCAGAGTGGATACAACCAGATTGATTTCATCGGCATCCGATACTGCTGCGATAACATCAGCAGATTCTATTCCCGCCTGCTCCAGTACGGCTGGGTCTGATCCAAAGCCGTTAATTAATACTTCAGAAGGAAATTCTTTTAACAGCTTATTAAAATTCTTATCCCGATGCTCAATTACCTTTATTTCATGACCGTTGGATAATAACAGGGATGCAAGGTAGGTTCCCACCTGCCCCCCTCCTACAATAATTACTTTCATAGATTTCGTGGCATCCTTTCTATCAAATTTCTGACATTCCGGTTATTTATATCAGATCCAGCATGGATTTTAATTTATCGGCAGCGGCTATTATAACTGAAATGTACAGGATATCCTCTGCTTCCAGAATTGTTCCAAGAGTGGGTAAAAATGTTTTGTTATCCCGGCTGATGGAAACAACCTGTATTTCACCCAGTACGGTAATCTCGTTCACCTGATGACCGACCAGAAGAGAAGGAACTTCAATGCGGACCAGATTCACAGTACCGTTTCCAATGTCATAGACACTGTCCAGCTGATGATAAGTTAAAAACTGGGTTGCTCGTTCAATGCCCCAGGAAGTGGTGGATATGGTTTGAATGCCAAGTCTGTGATAGATTTCAGCCTTTTTTGTATCATATAATCTGGCAACCACATGAGGCACCCGGTAAATCGTTCTGGCAATTCTGGCTATTACAGCATTAATTTCATCACTTTCCGTACAGGACACTACAGCATCTACCTTATCAATTCTGGCTTTGCTCAGAACGTCCCGGTCAAATCCAAATCCTAAAACCCGTATTCCTGCAAAATTCTCCCCCAGGCTGTCTAAAACTTCCGGATTTGAATCAATTACTGTTACCTGATGTCCTTTTTTAATTAAATTATTGGATAAGCCGATTCCCATTTTCCCTAAGCCTACAACAATTACTTTCATAACAATCACCTCTTTATGATTTTAATTTCCTGCTCATTCTTTATTACGAAGCCCCAATTTCCTTACCTCCTCAAGCAGCAATACCAGCGGTGGCCAGATGCATAACAGCAGCCAGTCAGATAGCAGGAGAGGAGCGGTATGGAAAACAGATTGCAGTGGGGGCAGGTAAACCAAGGCAAAGATTAATATAATTTCAATGATGATTCCCAGATTTACCTGCTTATTCTTAAATAATCCGACTTGAAATGCGGATTGTTGTTCAGTACGGCAGTTAAATACAGCGCCGATCTGGCTGAATACAATGGCTGCCAGTGCCATGGTAGTAGCTCTGTAGTAAACCGGATTATTTCCGCTGACTAACGGCATATCCGGCCAGCCGTTCTGTACATTGACAAAGAAGTAGGATAATGCAGAAGCCAGGGAACCCAACATTCCATACCATAAGAAAGCTTTAATGATCAGCTGTTTATTTAATAAGGTTTCTTTTGGATTGCGAGGGGGCTGATTCATGATACCTTTTTCCGGTTTCTCCGTACCTAAACCCAGTGCAGGCATCATGTCCGTTCCTAAGTCAATGGTGAGAATCTGCATGACAGTCAGGGGAAGGGGAATCCCTCCCCGGGAAAACAGGAATAATGCGGAGGGTACGGCTTCCGGCATATTGGAGTTTAGAATATACAGTAAAAACTTTCTGATATTACTGTAAACTGCCCGGCCTTCTTCGATGGCATGGACGATGGAAGCAAAGTTATCATCGGTTAAAATCATATCCGCCGCCTCTTTTGCCACATCGGTTCCGGCAATTCCCATGGCCACACCGATATCAGCCTTTTTGAGTGCAGGAGAATCATTTACACCGTCTCCGGTCACTGCAACAATTTCTCCCAGCTCCTGCAAATTTGTTACAACCCTGAGTTTTTGTTCCGGTGCAACCCGGGCAAAGATTATCTCATCTTTTAGATATTCCTTTAACTGAACGTCAGACATCTCCTCCAGTTCCAGCCCTGATACAACCCTTGGATTTACTCCTTTTACTATTCCGATCCTTTTTGCAATACTTTCTGCCGTTAATCCGTAGTCACCAGTAATCATAATAATGCGGATTCCGGCATGGCGGCATTCTTCTACCGCTGCAGCTACTTCAGGTCTTGGAGGATCTGCCATGACGACCAGTCCAACAAAGATCAAATCCTGTTCTAAGATATCCGGTGTATAGGCGCTCATGGCTGTTGGAATCTGATCTTCTTTTTTCAGGAGCCGGTATGCCACAGCCAGTACACGTAATCCCTGCCTGGCGTAATTGTCATTGGCCTCCATAATTTTCCTTCGAAGCTCTTCTTCCATGGGAGTGACAGTCCCGTTTCTACGAATAAAATTACTTAGTTTCATGATTTCTTTTGGGGCGCCTTTTACGTAGGCAATCAGTCTGGTGCCTTCTATGGATCTTTGAAGCCGGTGTACCGTTGTCATTCTCTTGCGTCGGGATTCAAATGGAAGTTCTCTTAGCCTTGGTGTCAGCTCTGCCTGTTTTATTACATTAATACCTGCTTTTTCTGCAACCACACCCAGGCAGGCTTCCGTAGGATCTCCCAGTACGGTGTAACGGGCAGATTCTTCTCCTGGAGGCAGTAATCTTGCATTGCTGCATAGCGCAGCGCCAGTCAGCAAAAGATTCATATCCTCATCATCACTGGCTTTTACAGTTCTCCCCCCTGTCATGATTTCTCCTTTGGGACTGTAACCAACACCTGTCACTTCATATTCCCGGTCAGCCAGCCATAAATGGTTCACAGTCATTTCATTCTGGGTTAAGGTTCCTGTTTTATCCGTGCAGATAACGGTAGTGCTTCCAAGTGATTCTACAGAAGAAAGCTTTTTCACCAGGGCATTGCGTTTTGACATTCTTTGAACTGCCATGGCAAGAGATAACGTAACGGTTGGAAGAAGTCCTTCCGGTATAAAGGCAACAATCATGCCAAGTGCAAAGAGGAAAGAGGAGGCCATGGGTTCCTTTACCAGTATTAATGCGGCTGCAAAGAAAAACACACCGAATGATATGGCTATGACTGAAATTTGTTTTGTCAGACGGTTCAGTTCCTTTTGAAGAGGGCTGGGAACTTCTTTCATATTCTGAGTTAACCCTGCAATTTTGCCAAATTCCGTACGCATACCGATTTCCATTACAATTGCTTTTCCGTTGCCTTCCGCTACACTGGTCCCGGCAAATATGAAATTGGGTATTTCCGCCTTTGTCAGGTCATCTTTTAATACTGCATCCTTTATTTTCCGAACTGGATTGGATTCTCCGGTAAGAGTGGACTGATCCACCTGCAAATCACTGCTTTCTATTAATCTGGCATCAGCAGAAATCTTGTCCCCCTCCTCTAACAATATAATATCGCCAATAGTCAGATCTTCTGCCAGTATTTTTTGTTCTTCCCCTCCACGAATCACGCGTGCATAGGAAGGAAGCATGTTTCTTAATGCTTCCGTAGCTTTGCCAGCCCGGTGTTCCTGCCAGAAACTAAAAACACCGTTAATAACGTTTACCAGCCAGACAGCCACTCCCAGCTGTGGCATTCCGGCAAGAAAAGCCACGGCACCGCCAATCCAGAGCAGGATAGCCATCAGATGTACAAAGTTCCCCAGAAAGATAAGTACAACTGACTTTTTCTTCTTTTCTTCAATCAGGTTTTTACCTAGTTTTTTTTGCCTTTCTTCTGCCTGTGACTGACTCAGACCGTTTACGCTGCTGCCAAGTGCAGCGTAGACCTTATCTGCAGGTAGCTTTGCTATATTCCCTTCCTTTACTGATTTTTCTGTAACCATTATGCGTTATCCTTCTTTCTCTTACAAAATGATTTCAAAAATATTGATGAGAAAATAATTGTATACCCAGTATATTTCCTGCTCAATAATCTTAATAGAATCCATATATCTCCATATGGTTCCTTAATGTGTTTTTTAAATCGGCGGGATTTTTATACTACTTCCTTCTATTGGTACTCAAAACTGATTAAATCCAATGGGAAAGAGTGGGGCAAAAACATGAAATGATATTTGCCCCATTGACTCTACAACGATTGCAGACTTTATGATATACTAAAATAAATGAAGTAAAGGATGCAATTGATTTATGGAAAAGAATTTAACCACAGGAAGTGTATTTAAGACCGTTGTATATTTTTCCCTACCATACCTGCTATCGTATTTTCTCCAGACCTTGTATGGAATGGCGGATCTGTTTATTGTCGGTCAATTTAACGGAGTAGACAGCATTACAGCAGTTTCTATTGCAAGTCAGGTTATGCACATGATAACGGTTATGATCGTTGGTCTGGCAATGGGAGCAACCGTGCTGATTGGACGGGCAGTGGGGGCAGGAAAGCATGAGGAGGTATCTTCTGTTATCGGGAATACAATAGCTTTATTTATGGCTTTATCCGTCATAATAATGATTGTATTGCTTCTGGCAGTGAAGCCGATTGCTGCCGTTATGTTAACACCTCCGGAAGCATTTGGGGAGACCGTTACATACCTTACAATCTGTATGATTGGAATCCCATTTATTACGGGATACAATATTATCAGTTCTATTTTCCGTGGGATGGGTGATTCCAAAAGTCCGATGTATTTTATTGGCATAGCCTGTGTGACCAACATCGTTTTGGATTATCTTTTTATCGGAGTGTTTAAACTTGGGGCAGCAGGTGCTGCACTTGGTACGACTTTATCACAGACAATCAGTGTAATTGTTTCTCTGACCTTTATCCGGAAGCGGAAAATGGGCTTTAGCCTTTCCCTGATGGATCTTAAACCAAAAACGGCGGTGATTATTAATCTGCTTAAAGTTGGCATTCCAGTAGCATTGCAGGATGGATTTATTCAGATTTCATTTCTAATCATAACAATAATTGCAAATAACAGGGGATTAAATGATGCGGCGGCAGTAGGCATTGTTGAAAAAATAATCGGCATCTTATTCCTGGTTCCCTCATCTATGCTGTCAGCCGTCTCTGTACTTTCCGCACAAAATGCAGGTGCAGGAAAACATGATCGTGCCCGTCAGACACTTTGGATTGGAATCCTGATTACGGTTGTATTCGGTACAATATCAGCGGTTATCATGCAATTTTCTGCTGGATCAGTGATAGGATTGTTTACAGATAATACAAAAGTAATTCTGCTGGGCGGGCAGTATATGAGCAGCTATGTATGGGATTGCATTTTTGCAGGGATTCATTTTTGCTTCAGCGGTTATTTCTGTGCATATGATTTGTCCGGAATATCCTTTATCCATAATTCGATATCCATTATCTGCGCCCGTATTCCACTTGCCTATCTGGCATCAATTTATTTTGTGGATACACTTTTTCCAATGGGTATTGCGGCACCTGTGGGGTCAATTTTGTCAGTTATTATATGTATCAGCGTATTTGTCTGGCTGAATAAGCGCACAGGTAAGTTAAATGGTTCTATTTAAGAATGGAGAAGAAGGTAAATGGACAAAAGAGGGTTATATCAAATCGGTGATGTGGCTAAAATGTTTCATATAAGTGTTGGAACCCTGCGCCACTATGAGAAGACCGGGCTCTTACAGCCAGAATATACAGACATTGAAACAGGCTACCGCTATTACAGCACACGCCAGTTTGAATGTCTTAATACAATTCGTTACCTTCGTGTACTAGACATGCCATTAGAGCAAATTGCTGATTTCTTAAACAACCGGGATATTGATCGCATGCAGATTATGCTGCGGCAGCAGAAGGAAACGGTTATCAGCAAACAAAAGGAATTAAGTATTATTGAGAAAAAAATAGAAAACAGGCTAAGGCAGATTGAGGATGCGCTTTCCTCTGAGCTTGATACCATTTGTATTAAGCAATTTGCACCCAGGCGGATTGCATGGATTGAAAATACGCGATCGATAAACTCTTATCTTGATTTAGAAACTTCCATTCGCCAGTTAGAACAGCATCAGCAGAATACCGTTGTTTTTCTCGGGAAAGTGGGTGTGGGAATCACGAAGGAGAAGCTGTTAAACGGGGAATATGACAAATACGATAAGGTTTTTCTTTTGTTAGACAAAGAAGATGTTTATTCAGGACCAATAGAAGAAGTATCTGAAGAAACCTGTGTAACCCTGCGGTTTTGCGGCGGACATAAGGAAGCATTTGTATATTATGAAAAACTAATGGATTTTATTAGGGAGCACAAATACCGTATTTCAGGTTATTCAAAAGAAATTACAATGATTGATTACGGGATAACTGACGATACTAAAAAGTTTGTGACAGAAATTCAGATACCAATTTTGGAGGAATATTTAATTTAATATATTTTTTTAGTGTAAAAGTGAGTCTTATAAGTGCGAAGGCTCATTTTTTATTTTTTGACGCTATTCTTATTCGTATAACAAACGCTATACAAAGTTATGAATGTAGATTTTAGATAAATATTATCAATCATATTTGATGCTTATCTAATGGATTTATTGACAACCTTCTAATGGATGCTATAATAAAAAAATTGGATAATATTTGGGCTTTAAGTTGACAATTAGTTGGAATTAAAAGAAACAGCTCAGATTATAGCTTGCAACCGGGTTATTTTTCATGGTAATGATGAAAACGTGGGGGATTATCATATATTGGATTTGGGTATACTATTTGACTGTAATTATAAAGTATCGAGAAGACAATTGAGTAGTCAGGAATTGAGCAATGGATTAAAGTTATTGTCTGATCCCAGTAAATTCGAAATATTATATTTTATTCGGAATAAAAAGGCTTATGGGCAGGAAATTGCAGCAGAACAAAAGCTTACGACTGCTACAATTTCTCATCATATGAATACACTTATGAAACTGGGGCTTGGGGCTTATCAATATAGAGAAATCAGATAATAGAGTTTATTATCAAATGAATAAGGAAGCTGTCAATTATTTATTAGAAGTAACGAAAAATAAATTATTGGAGGATTAAAATGAAGTTTAAAGAAATGCCATATCAAAGAGTAGATTTACAAGAAAAAAAGCTTCGGTTTGAAGATATTATGAAGGATTTTGCAGCTGCAACCAGTGGGGAAGCCCAGTTTGAGATCCACAAAAGATATTATGAGTTCAAAGATGAAATTGACACAATGGTCATAATTGCAAGTATCAGGCATGATATTGATACGACAGATGTATTCTATGAAAAAGAACGAAATTATTATGATGAAATAGAGCCTGAACTGATTGATATGTACGTAAGATATGCCAGGCAGATGTATGAATCTCCCTATAGAAATTATCTGGAAGAAAAGATAGGAACCGTTGCATTTAAGAACATTCAGCTGAATATCAGATCATTTGATAAAAAACTGATCCCCCTTAAGCAGGAAGAGAATGCACTGACAACAGAATACGATAAATTAATTGCCAGTGCAGAAATCGACTGGGATGGGGAAATTCTGAACCTTTCTTTATTAAGAAAGTATTTAACCCATAAAGACAGGGAAGTACGCCGGAAAGCTTATACAAAATACAGTTCTTTTTTTGAAGCCAACGGAGACAAACTTGATTCTATTTACGACAAGCTGGTAAAAAATCGTACAAAGCAGGCAGAAGAATTAGGCCATGATAATTTTGTAGGATTAGGTTATGACCGGGTACGGAGAAATTGTTATGACAAAGCTATGGTAGAAAATTTCAGAAAACAGGTAAAAGAATATTTTGTACCATTTGCTGAAAAGCTTCATGAGAAAAGAAGAAACAGGTTAGGAATTGAAAAATTATCCTGTATCGATGAAGGTGTTTTCTTTGAAACTGGCAATCCAGAACCAGTCGGTACGCCGGAAGAGATTATGGCTAGTGCCCGGAACATGTATGGAGAACTTTCCAAAGAAACAAAGGAATTCTTTGATTTTATGTCTGAGAATGAATTGTTTGATGTGCTGGGCAGAAAGAAAAAGCGGGCAGGGGGATACATGACCTACCTTCCTGTTTATAATGCGCCTTTCATTTTTGCCAATTTCAATGGAACCAGTGGAGACATCAACGTGATTACTCATGAATGCGGCCACGCTTTTCAGGGGTATCTGTCAGGGAAAGATCCGATTAAAGAACATGCGGATATTACCATGGAAACAGCAGAGATTCACTCCATGTCCATGGAATTTTTTACTGCGCCATTTATGAACCAGTTCTTTGGCAGCCGGACGGAAGATTATAGTTCCATGCACTTGGAAGAAGCAGCCATATTTATTCCCTATGGCTGTATGGTGGACGAATTTCAGCACATTGTATACGAAAATCCTCAGATGACTCCAGCACAAAGGCATCATGCGTGGATTCAGCTTGAAAAGGAATATCGGCCGCATTTGGATTATACCGGATATCCATACTTTGAAAAAGGAGGATTCTGGCAGAAGCAGCCTCATATCTATGACGATCCTTTCTATTATATTGATTACTGTATTGCTCAGATTTGTGCATTTCAGTACAAAATAAGAATGGATGAAAATTACCAGGAAGCCTGGGACAGCTATTTGAAGCTTTGTAAGTTGTCAGCCAGTGATTTCTTTACTAATATGCTGAAAGAAGTTGGGTTAGACAGCCCGTTTGAAAATGGCTGTGTAAAGAGAATTATTGAGAAACTGGAAACATTATGTCTTTAATTATCTGTAGGTGTAAGCAGTTTTGTAATCTCAATGGGTAATTTGATTGCAGCACTGTATTATTATTTTGTTATATGATTGCATAATATATAAAATATTAGTCATGCTAAATTATTAATCAATGGGATTGAAAAGGCGCTTTGCGGTATTTTATAAATGCTGCAAAGCGTCTTTTATCAAATTATCTAATTGTCAGTAGCTTATGTCAGATACCCATTTCACCCTTAATATCAGGATGGTGGTAATAAGTGCAGCCATATAATTGGAAAACAGGTTCCCCCAGAATACAGAATAAAAGCCCAGTACATGTTCGGTTGCCAATATAAATATGTAACGCAGAAGCCATACCCGCAGCAGACTGATAAAGAGTGTGATCCGCGTTTTCCCCAGGCCGATAAAAGCGCCCTGCTGAACCATACAGATACCAAATCCGATTACGGAGTAGGTATAAATATGAAGTGCCTGGTTAGCTATAGCCAGAACAGAAGCATCTCTGGTAAACAGCACCGTAAGTTTAGATGACAATGGGACCACCAGAGCGATTAAAAGTGCAGCAGTAATGGCACTTATGATACATCCGTCGAAACAGGCTTTTTTTGCCTTCTCCGGCTGTTTGGCTCCGATATTCATGCTGACCATGGTAGTGACTGCAGATCCGAAAGAGGAGGGCAGTATGAAGCATATGGAGGTTATGTTATTAGCAATTCCCTGCCCGTTTAGAACAATCGCCCCATATTTTTCCACTTCATTGTTAATCAGGAAGAATCCCAGGTTGAGCATCAGACTGGAAAGCATGGCAGGAAAGCCGATTCGCAGCAAGGTGTGAATGATGGACCAGTCAAACCGGAAGCCGGTCAGGACAAAGCGTTCTCCGTTTTTTTTGAGAAATAATTCATAATACATCCATATTGTAATTAAAAAGTTAGATGCCAGAGAAGCCATAACGGAGCCCACAAGACCCCAGCGGAAAACTGCAATAAAGAGGGCGTTGAAAATAATTTTTAAAATCAGCATGATCACCATCCGGACAAATGTATCTTCGGGTTTGCCGTTGGCATTTTTTATGGAGTTATAGATTGATTCCATGAAGGAAAACGGTGTCACACAGGCGTTTAATGCAAGATAGAGAAAAACATCGTGAGAAATTTCTTTATTAACATGGGCGGATATGGGAAATGCAAGGGCAACCAAAATTGGTGCAAGGAAAAAGCCCAGAAGAAAAGTAAATACGATGATCTGAGTGGAAATCTTCCGGCTGTTTTTAAAGTCTCCGTTTCCATTGGACTGGCCGATAATGGCCATTCCAGCCACGCTCACTCCCTGCGCCAGGGCAGAGACCATGTTTACTATAGGAGTACAGTATGTCACGGCACTTGCCGCACTGGTTCCTACCAGATTGTTAAGAAACAAGCCGTCAATGACTGGTATAGCGGATTGGATGAGACCCATCATCAGGGTGGGAATGGAAAGAAATAAAATGGTTCCAAAGACGGAACCGTTGAGAATGAGATCCCGCCGCTGCTGGGTGCTTTGCTTTAAAAAGTTTGAATTCATGTCGGTTCACCTGATTTAGTAGATTTGCGGTAGAGTTTTCGGTCAGTACCGTACAAAATTAAAATATACTCTTGGGGGATTGGAAAGTCAAACGAAAACGAATACTTTTTTCTAAATGATAATCCCTATACCCCGTTTCTTTGATTTTAGAATCCCTTCTATACTATTTGAGGCATAGCAGCAGATAGGTATCTGCCTATGCCCCCAATAAAGATATACCCTGATAAAACATATAATACAAGTCTTGTATTTAATACCGACTCAAAGTATAATAAGACTAAAATAAAACGTGAGAGGAGGCAAAGTAATGGCAAAATCTAATCTGGTACAAGTATCTGAAAAAATAAATTACACTGAAGCTGAAGCAATACAGGCATTAAGGTCAGAACTGGAAAAAGGAGTTGAAAGTATGGAGCATGGTTCCTTGTATACGATTGAAGAAGCATGGAAAGAAATTGACGTCATTTAGGAGAACGTATGGAAAATTCAACAAATTATAAAGTATGCCTGACATCTGATGCAAGAGATGATATTGTACAGATAAAACGGTATATTTTGAACACATTTAGATATCGGGAAACAGCAGAAGTGTTTTCTAAAAATATCAAATATGCGATATCGAAATTGAGCCCTTTTTCAAAGGCCTATGCTAAAACAGGACTGTTGATTCAAGGGCTTGAATTATATTATAAGCCGCATAGTACATATCTCATGTTTTTTGTAGTAAAAGAAGACAAAGTTATTGTAATACGGATTTTGAAAGACAGGATGCATTGGCAGTCTATTATAAACAGAATCAAATCTCTAAACTAAAATCTTTTAATCAGTAAATCTTAAAAAGCAATATCAATTCGATATATATTTCCATTAAAAATTAAAGTCCTATTGACAGTCCAAGATATGCATAAATGTATTTTTAACAAACTTGACAATATCACTAATTAGTGATATATTTAATTTATGAAAAAGAACACTATATCTTATGGAAAAGAAAACGATACCAATTTAAAAGCATTCATTGGACTTAGCAGAACAACCCAGGCACTTCACAGAAGAGCAGGTGCCATTTTTAGCCAGGGTGGTCTTACATCAGCTCAGTTTGCTGTGCTTGAGGCATTATACCACAAAGGCGATTTAACAATTAACGAGATTATTGACAGTATACTTTCTACCTCCGGAAATATGACGGTGGTAATTAACAATCTGGAAAAAGATGCCATGATAGAAAGACATCCTAATCCAAATGATAAAAGGTCCTGTATTATTGCAATCACGCAAAAGGGGAGAGAAAAAATTGAAGAGATCTTCCCAAGACATGTAGAAGATTTAGCAGAGAGTTTTACCGGACTGAATGAAGAGGAAAAGGAAATGTTAGTGCATCTGTTAAAAAAAATAAACACAAGGAGTGAATCAAATGAGTAAAAAAATAAAGGCAATTGAAAAAATAGGATTTCAATGGGGAATGGACAGTCCGTTTTTGGCATGTATGCATCACAAGGATCTGTTCCCGGCAGGGAATGAAGTGCAGGGACCTGCGGTTTCTTTAGCAGGAAGAAATATGGGGAATGATTTTTCTGGAAAGGACGGCTTTAGTATGTATCATGGAGAAAAGGTTCCGGGATTTCCAGTTCACCCTCACCGTGGTTTTGAGACTGTTACCGTTGTACTGGAAGGAATTGTTGACCACTTTGATTCCAAGGGAGCAGAAGGACGTTATGGAAACGGAGACGTCCAGTGGCTGACTACCGGAGCAGGATGCCAGCATGTGGAGATGTTCCCGCTGATTCATCAGGATCAGGAAAATCCCCTGGAGCTATTTCAGATCTGGCTGAATTTACCGGCAAAGAGTAAATTCGCAGATCCGGATTATAAGATGCTTTGGGCAGAAGAGATTCCAGTGATCAAGCATACTAATGAAAAGGGTAAGACAGCAACCATCCGATTAATTGCCGGAAATTATGAAGACAAAAAGAGCCTGGAGCCGACGAAAAATTCATGGGCTGCAAAGGAAGAAAATCATGTGGGAATCCAGCTTGTCATACTGGAGCCTGAGGCAGAGTTTCAAATCGCTGCTGGTTCTAAGACCTTAAACCGTAACCTGTATTTTTATAAGGGAAGCAGTTCCATCACCATAGATGATAAGAATATTGATACTTCCACCCGCATCAAACTTTCAGGAGAAGATCAGATTACTGTGGTGAATGGAGATACAACCAGTTACCTCTTACTCCTGGAAGGAGAACCCATTAATGAACCAGTCGCTCAATTTGGACCTTTTGTTATGAATTCCGAGCAGGAAATACGAAAGGCATATGAGGATTATCAGAGAACACAATTTGGCGGCTGGCCATGGCATGATGATGAGCCGGTTCATGATAGGGAGATGGGAAGATTTGCCCGTTATCCAGATGGTAGTGTGGTTAAGAAGTAATGATTATCAGATAGATAGAAGGAGCGTTTACGGTATATGATTCATATACTGCGGACGCTCCTTTAATCAGATGTAAAAGTTAAAATCTGATTTTTAGTAACTATTGGTTGCGTAAAAGAACTTCCCAGTTAATGGCTAT
>Ga0316613_10000522_pt1 | contig 30789 bp, 26 predicted proteins | sample OWC_soil_day10_C_2_FD_207647 | JGI IMG/M metagenome (GOLD analysis project Ga0316613, IMG submission 207647) | Wetland soil microbial communities from Old Woman Creek delta, Ohio, United States - OWC_soil_day10_CT_b | ecosystem: Environmental > Terrestrial > Soil > Wetlands | place: USA: Ohio...
TGGCAGATCAACTTTCGTGAGGTCGATCGGCACACCGCAGAGCGAGAACGAGTTTGGCTTGGTGAGGTTGTTCTCCAGGTACATGTTGCGCAGGAAGAAGGTATGCATCGGCAGCGCCAGATTGGCCGGGTCGTTGTTCCAGTACAAGAGATCGAACGGTGCGGGCGTCTTGCCCTTGAGGTAATTGTTGACCACGTAGTTCCAGATCAGGTCGTTGGAGCGCAGCGCGGCAAACACCCGGGCCAGCTCCTTGCCCGACACGATGCCCCCCTCGTGTACCTTGGCTTCGCGCTCCATCACGACTTTCGGATCGATGAAATGCTTGATATCGCCCGGATCGGAGTGATCGAGCATCACCGTCATCAAGGTGATGGATTCAAACCAGTCCAACCCTCGCGCCTGCATGACCGGGATCGTGGTCGAAACGATTTCACCGCCGATGCAGAAGGAAAGCACGTTCATTTTTTCGGTCTTGCGGATCTTGCGCACCACATCGGCTGCCACCAGCACGCCCTGCTCGATGTAATCATCCCACTCCAGCTTGCTGATTTCCGGCGTGACCGATTTCCACGAAATCAGGAAGGTGGTGAATCCCTGACTGACGATGTAGGCCATCATCGAGTTGTTCGGCTGTAAATCCATGATGTAGTACTTGTTCACGCAGGGCGGTACAACCAGCAACGGGCGTTCATAAACCTTGTCCGTTGAAGGTGTGTACTGGACCAGTTGGAATAGATCGTTCTCGAACACCACTTGCCCTGGCGTGATGGCCAGATTCTTGCCCACTTCGAATTGCGTTTCGTCCGTCATGGTGATGGTGCCGCGCTGCAAATCTTCGGCCAGTTTTTTCATGCCTTCGGTCAGGCTCTCGCCCTTGGTTTCCACCGCCAGCTTCATGACTTCCGGATTGGTGAAGGCAAAATTGGCCGGGCTGAGCGCATCGATAAACTGCCGGGCAAAGAAAGCCGTTTTTTCTTTGGTCGCAGCATCGGTGTTCGTACCATCCACCAGCTTCATCAGCCAGTTGGAGGTCAGCAGGTAATTCTGGCGAATATAGTCGAACAGCGGCTCTTCCCATTCCGGCGCATTGAAACGCCGATCGCTCTTGTCCGGCACCACCACCGGCGCTTTTTCCTTGGCACCGATGAAACTCATCCATAGCTCCAGGTGCTGGCGATAGTATTCCCCGTGATGTGCAAACAACTCGTTCTGGTTCTGGGAAAGATGACCAAATGCCTCATGCAGTGCAGACATGTGGGGAGTGGGAAGATTGACCGGTGAGAATGAATTGACCCAACCCTGCGTCCACTGACGGTTGGCTTCGGTTAATTGTTGAAAAAACGAATCAATTGTGGGGTTTTGCAGCACGTTATCGCTCCAGAATAAAAACTCTAATTGATGTCCGGCAAATCATTCTAGCAATGGCTTTTACAATTTGCTGGGCAGCTCAGCGCAATTTTTACCTTCTTAAATATGCAAGTTGCTCGCAAGCCGTTGGAAAAATCTAAAGTTATATATTGAAATTATTACCGTACTTGTTGATTTGCATGACTTTTCACATATCCATGCGTAAAATTAGACTATTCTGATGTTGTTCAGCGTCCACGCTGAGGGCAATGCCATGCGCAAACCTTTGATTTTTTTATGTTCCGTGCTTGCCGCGTTTAGCTTTGCTGCCGCGCCGCTTGCTGCTGCCGCCACAGCCAAACACCCCGCAACCAACGCCAAGCAAACCAGCAAACCCAAAGTCAAGTCCCTTGCTGCAGCGAAGAAGACCGTGCACAAGGTCCATGCCAAGAAAAATGGCAAAACGGTTTCCAGCCGCGCAATTGCCAACGCCCGCCGTGATGTCCGTGTTGCCCGGGCCTCTGCCCGCCCTTCAACGCTGGAACACCCGGGCGTTCAGTCGGCCGGCGCCTTGGTCATCAACCAATTGACGGGCGAAGTCATTTACGAAAAAAACGCGGACTCCATCACCCCCATTGCCTCGATCACCAAACTGATGACTGCAATGGTGGTTCTGGATGCAAAGCTGCCGCTCAACGAACTGATCTCGATTTCGGAAGAGGATGTCGACAAACTCAAAGGCACCGGCTCGCGGCTGTCGCCCGGGCTGACACTGACACGCGGAGAGATGTTGCTGCTGGCATTGATGTCATCGGAAAACCGCGCAGCTTCCGCACTCAGTCGCCACTATCCAGGCGGCCGTGAAGCCTTTGTCCAGGCCATGAACAACAAGGCCGCCAGCCTGGGAATGCACCGCAGCCGCTTCCTCGACTCTAGCGGACTTAATCCGAACAATGTTTCCACCGCACGCGAACTGGCATTGATGGTCAAGGCAGCAAGGGACTATCCGGAAATCCACCAGTTTTCCACCTCGAGCGAATACAGCCTGACTTCCAGCCGCAATGGCCGCACCCTGGCATTCCACAATACCAATCCGCTGGTGAAAAACGACTCTTGGGAAATCGGCCTTTCCAAGACCGGCTACATCAACGAAGCCGGGCACTGCATTGTCATGCAAGCCAAGATCAACGACACACCGGTGGTCATGGTTTTGATGGACTCCACTGGAAAATACACACGTATCGGCGATGCGCAGCGCGTGCGCAGATGGCTGGAAACCAGCCCCGTCGCAAAGTTGCGCGCCGGTTGATCGGTGAACTTATAAATAATGCAAACAGGCCCGGATTTACTCCGGGTCTGTCAGACTGCAGACAAAGTAGCAAGTTTCCAAAAATGGCACGCTCGAGCAAGCTCGACCGATTTAACCATGCGCCGCACCCCGTAGCCTTCTTTAATCGATTCCCCCATCCCCGCCTCCTCCCGCCGGAGGAAGGGCCTCGCTAACGCTTGATTTGCTGCAAAGTGAGGACTTGCCAATAATCAGGTGGCCGGATTTACTCCGGTCCTGTTTTATTTTGTTGTATCAACCTGATCACTTTTTCCCGCATGACACGTACTGATGCCCAACGGCTTGTACAGCGGACAAAAAGCAAATACTGCCGTTGCCAGCGGGACCAGCCCAAGCCATCCCCATGCCCCGATCACGCCCGTCGCCATCAGGCCAAGCAGAATGATGCCGACGATGACTCGAGCGACACGGTCAAATCCGCCGATATTTTTGCCACACATGTTGACCTCCTCCTGTCCAGGGCAGCCAAAACCAACCTCTACTGTTTTTACGTTATGATTCAATATAATATAAATCAATCAAGATCATGACGGATGGAGCCATCCATGACTGAAATCCAGATCCCGGCCATGCGTCGCGCGGCGGGCGAGGCCACCGCGCTCCTCAAGGCCATGGCCAATGAAGATCGCTTGCTGCTGCTCTGCCAAATGGTGGCCGGAGAGAAATGTGTTTCTGATTTTGAAACCTTGCTCGACATTCGCCAGCCCACCTTGTCGCAACAACTGGGGGTGCTGCGCAATGAAGGGCTGGTCAACACGCGCCGCGAAGGCAAACGCATTTTTTACCGGCTGGCCAGCGAGGAAGCGCTGCAAGTGCTGAGCGTTATTTACGGCCTGTACTGCCCGAAACTGGACGATGCGGAATCGCCAGCCGATCAACCGGCTTGAAAAAGTTCTCTGTGGGCGAATGCCAGCAACGCCCTCCCGAGCTTTGTCTCGGCGCTTGATTGCCGGGCCAGGTACTGCCAATACAGCGGCACCGCGATCTGACCATCCTCAACCAGCGCAACCAGTTCACCCTGCGCCAGCGCCCGGGCGCATTGATGTCGCGGCACGATGGCACACCCCATGCCGGAAAGCGCAGCGGCAAACAGCGCGTGGCTTTCCGGAATCACATGGCAAGGATAGGTTCCTGCCTCCAGATTGAAACGCTCGCGCAACCAGCGGCGATGCAGGCTGTCCGGACGGCCGGAAACCACCGCCGGCGCCGCAGACAACGTTTCCCGATCCACGCCTGCGGAAAACCAGCGTGCGGCAAAATCCGGACTCGCCACAAACACGTAGGGCATTGCACCCAAGCTGTCGACACGGCATCCCGGCAGTGCTTCGGCCTGCGTGCTGATGCAGCCCACCACCTCGCCAGCTTTCAACAAGCCCAGCGTATACGATTCGTCGTCGACCACGCATTCCAGCAACAGTCGTTCGGCCACCAGCGTCGGAGCCAGCGCGGGTACCAGCCCCATTGCCAAACTGTCGGCATTGATGCCGATCCGCACCGGCAACCAGCCTGTGCGTTCAGCCTCTCCCGCCTCGATTTCTGCCTCCAGTCGCCGCACCTGGCGCACGTGCGCCAGCAGGCGCTCACCCGCCGGGGTCGGCCGTACTGGATTTTCGCGTACCAGCAGCACGCCACCGAAGCGCTCTTCCAGTTGCTTGATACGCTGCGAGATCGCCGATTGGGTGAGATGCAGCCGGCGTGCCGCACCGTCGAAACTGCCGGCCAGCACGATCATTTCCAGGGCTTCGAGCTGTTTGTAATCGAACATAAGCGGGGGTGATCACGCATAAGAAAAGATCGTTTTACCACAGCATGCAAGTTTGGTTGAATAGCATTCAACTATTCCGACACGAGAAACCGCATGAAGCCCGTCGACGCGCCGCAAATCACCACCCTTGCAGAACAATTCGGCACCCCGTTCTGGCTCTACGATGCCGCGGTGATTCGCGAACGCATCGGCCAGCTCAAGGCTTTCGATGTGATCCGCTTTGCCCAGAAAGCCTGCTCCAACACCCATATCCTGCGCCTGATGCGCGAGGCGGGTGTAGCCGTTGATGCGGTATCGTTGGGCGAGCTGGAGCGCGCGCTCGCAGCGGGTTACCAGGTCGATGGTCCGGAAGGCGGCGTCGTGTTGACCACCGACCTGCTCGACCGCGCCACGCTGGCCCGCGTGTCCGAACTGAAAGTGCCGGTCAATGCCGGATCGCCGCAGATGCTGGAACAACTTGGCAAGATCAGCCCGGGTCATCGCGTCTGGCTACGCATCAACCCCGGCTTCGGTCACGGTCACAGCCAGAAAACCAACACCGGCGGCGAGCAGAGCAAGCACGGCATCTGGCATGAACACCTTGACGAGGCCCTGGCCCTCATCGACCGCTACCAGTTGAAGCTGGTCGGTCTGCACATGCATATCGGCTCCGGCGTGGATTACAGCCACCTGCAGGAAGTGTGCGCTGCCATGGTCGCGCTGGTGAAGCGCGCCAATCGCGATATCGAAGCCATTTCTGCGGGCGGCGGCCTGTCGATCCCGTACCTCATCGAGGGCGAACGCATCGACACCGCGCATTACTTCGGTCTCTGGGACTCCGCGCGCAAGCAGATCGAGGCGCATCTGGGCCATCCGATAAAACTGGAAATCGAACCGGGCCGCTTTCTCGTGGCCGAATCCGGCAAGCTGGTCGCCGAAGTGCGGGCAAAAAAGGATGCCGGCAAGAATCACTTTGTCCTGGTCGATGCCGGTTTCAACGACCTGATGCGCCCGGCCATGTACGGCAGCCACCATGAAGTCTCGCTGGTACGCGCCGCGGCTGCGGTAGGGGGAACAACCCGGCCGACCGTGATTGCCGGCCCGCTGTGCGAATCGGGTGACGTATTCACCCAGGTGGAAGGCGGCGAAGTCGCCCCGCGCGAATTGCCCACCGCCGAAATCGGCGACCTGGCTGTATTCCACGATACCGGCGCGTATGGCGCGAGCATGTCGTCGAACTACAACAGCCGTCCGCTGATACCGGAAGTGCTGGTCGATGGCGCCAAAGTACAACTCATCCGCCGCCGCCAGACCATCACCGAACTGCTCGCACTGGAAGATATCTGATCTTCCCCAATCACGGTTAACCCGTGACGATTCAACGAACGCAGGGCTGTACAGTCCCAGCCCTGCGCCAACATCACCAGCTGTAATACCCGCTGACCGCCACACCGCCCGTCAGCGTGAAGTCGCTCGCCAACGTTGCATCCCGACCTATACTGTGAACTTGCCTTGCGCGCCAACTACCACAGGAGTCCATCATGGCCCTTGCCCACATCTATGTTGCTGAAGGTTTTGAAGAAGTTGAAATGATCAGCGTGGCCGATATCCTGCGCCGCGCCGGGGTGGAAACCCGATTGGTTTCACTGACAGAAAAGCTGGCAGTTGCCGGCGCACATGCCATTACCGTGCAGGCCGATATGCCCTTCTCTGCCGCGACCAGTCTGGCCGACGCGATCATCCTGCCCGGCGGCGGGCCTGGCACGCAGAATCTGCTGGCGAGCACCGCGCTGCACGAACGGCTGCACGAGCACCTGGCTGCCGGCAAGCACGTGGCGGCAATCTGCGCGGCGCCCATAGTACTGGCCAAAGCCGGCATCCTGAAGGACCGCAACGCCTGCTGCTTCCCCGGCTGCGAGGAGGCATTGACGCAAGGCGGCGCAACGATCACCGCGTACAACGTGGTCACGGACGGCAAGGTCACCACCTCGCGCGGACCAGGCACGGCCGCGTTGTTTGGGCTGGAACTCGCACGACTCCTGGCGGGAGATGCCAAGGCAACCGAAGTCGGGCGCGCCATGCTGTTCATCTGAAAACGCCCTACCAATAAAGCACAAAGACCGCAAATTGCGGCCTTTGTTGCTTCAGAGAAACGCCATTATCACGGCTTGACGGGTTTCACCAACCCAGCGGCATGGCGTGCTCGTTCGCGAGCCACATCGGTATCCATCCCGGCCGCCAAGGCCACGCCCATGCGCCGACGCTCGAAAGCCTCCGGCTTGCCGAACAGGCGCAAATCGGCACGCGGCACCGCCAGCGCTTCGGCCACGCCGTCATATGCGATGCCCGTTTCTTCCATGCCGCCGTAAATCACGGCGCTGGCAGCCGGTTCGCGCAAGGAAGCATCGACCGGCAAGCCCAGGATTGCGCGGGCATGCAGTTCGAACTCGGAAAAGCGCTGGCTCATCAGCGTGACGAGGCCGGTATCGTGCGGACGCGGGCTCACTTCAGAGAACCACACTTCGTCGCCCTTGACGAACAATTCCACGCCGAACAGGCCGCAGCCGCCGAGCGCGTCGGTCACTTCTTTCGCCACGATGCTCGCACGCTCCAGCGCAATCGGGCTCATCGGTTGCGGCTGCCAGCTTTCCACGTAATCACCGTTTTTCTGCAAATGACCGATCGGCTCGCAGAAACTGGTTTCAATCTCCCCGGCCGAATTTTTGGCCCGGACAGTGAGCAGGGTGATTTCATAATCGAAATCGATAAAGCCTTCGACAATCACCCGCTCCTGGTTGACCCGGCCGGCGCTGGCCGCATAGTCCCAGGCGGCATCGACATCGGCCTCGCTTCTGAGCAACGATTGCCCCTTGCCCGAGGACGACATGGTCGGCTTGACCAGGCACGGAAAACCGATCTGCGCCGTCGCGGCGCGCAATTCGTCCAGACTGCCGGCGAAACGATAGGGCGAGGTCGGCAGCTCCAGCTCTTCCGCAGCCAGGCGGCGGATGCCCTCACGGTTCATGGTCAGATTGATCGCGCGCGCGTTGGGCACGATCTGCGCCAAGCCTTCTTCCTCGATCCGGGTCAGCTCGGCCGTGGCAATCGCTTCGATTTCGGGAACGATCAGATGCGGCTTTTCGCGCAGAACAAGCTCGCGCAGCGCAGCACCATCGGTCATGTCGATCACGTGGGAACGATGGGCCACATGCATAGCCGGTGCATTGGGATAGCGGTCGACAGCGATCACCTCCACGCCAAAACGTTGCAGGGCAATCGTCACCTCCTTGCCCAGTTCACCGCTGCCCAGCAGCATGACGCGCGTGGCCGAAGCCGAAAGCGGGGTACCAATACGCATGGGGTTCTCCAATCAATCCGCCTGGTAGGGATAGGCTTTGGGCTTCACGCTGGATGCTTCTTCGCGCCGGCGCTCATCCATATCCAATGGCGCCTTGTCCCACAGCAGCGCGCGGCCTTCCATCTGCCCTTGCGCCACGTCGGGATTCTTCTCGAGAAACGCATTGATAAACTTGGTAAATTCGGATTCGTAGCGAACTTGCTGGCCAAACATCGGTATCTCTCCTGTTTCTTGTTTTGGAACTTCACGCCATATCGGTTCAGAACAACTTCTTCGCCATGCGAAAACTCGCCGGCAGACTGAATGGCTCCAGCATCGGCACCCGCGTCGCTGTGACGATTTCAAAGCCGTGCGACTGGTAAAACCGCAAAGCACTGGGGTTGGCGCTATCCACATCGGTATGCAACTCAAGTGCGCCATGCGCGCGCGCGGCGGATTCGATGTCGGCCAGTACTTGCGAACCCAACCCGCAACCACGCCGTTCCGCGCTCACAGCAAAAGTCTGCAAGTACCAGACATCGGCAGGAAGATGCGGAAACAGCCAGGCCAGCATGGCTTCACGCTGCTGCAACTGCGCCAGATCACCGCGCAGCAGACCTTGCGCCTGGGTATCGGCCTCCGCCAGCCGGGCTTCGTCGCCTGCCGGGTAGTGGCAGACCAGCACCGCGAGCCGGCCATCTTCGCGCCAGACATTGGTCTGGGCATGGCTCAGGCTGCCGGCCGGCGCCAGCCACAGCTTTTCCAGGCAGGACAACGCCGCTTGGGCCGAGCCGAACCAGAAATCATAATAAGCCGGATCGGAATCGTGGATAAGCCGGGCCGCGGCTTGCGCATCGGCCGGGGAACCAGACTGGAAAAATTGCAGCATCAGCTTCTCTCCCACTCTCCCCTGACGGGCTGTGGCGCCTTCGCCAGTGCATCCAGCATAGCAGCAGCCGTTCCCGCCACTTGCAGAAAAGCGCTTTCACGCTCGCCAACAAAGCCATCCGAAATCGCTTGCGAGACAAAATCGAGCAGGCTGCCATAGTAATTGGAGGTATTGAGCAACCCGATCGGCTTGCCGTGCAAGCCCACCTGGCGCCAGGTCAAGATCTCGAACAACTCGTCGAGCGTGCCGAAGCCGCCGGGCAAGGCAATGAAAGCATCGGCCCGCGATGCCATCAGTGCCTTGCGCGTATGCATGGAGTCGGTCACATGAAGCTCCGTCAGGTTCTGCATCGCGAGTTCGCGCGCCACCATGAAGTCCGGAATCACGCCGGTGACCTTGCCGCCCGCGGCTAGACAAGCATCGGCCACTTCGCCCATCAGCCCGACATGGCCACCGCCGTAGACCAGCGTCATGCCGCGCTTGGCGATCTCTGTGCCCAATTCACGCGCGGCCACGGTGTATTCCGGCCGCGCACCGTGCCGCGCTCCGCAAAAAACGGCGACCGACTTCATAGTACGGCCACCGGATAGGAACCCAGCACTTTCACGAAAGCGGCGACGCCTCGCAGCTCATCCAGCGCAGCCTGCACCGTGGCATCACCGACATGGCCTTCGACGTCGACAAAAAACAGGTATTCCCACAGGCCGGTGCGGCTGGGGCGCGATTCGAACTTGGTCATGGAAACGCCATGGCGCGCCAGCGGTTCGACCACGGCATGCAAGGCGCCGGGCTTGTTCGGCGCGGAAATCACCAACGAAGTCTTGTCCTTGCCGCTGACGCCCACATCCTGGTGACCCAGCACCAGGAAGCGCGTGGTGTTGTTGGGCTCGTCCTCGATCGAATCGGCCAGCTTCACCAGAGCGAAGCGCTCCGCCGCCGCATCGCCGGCCAGCGCAGCGCAGGTGGGATCGAGACTCGCCAACCGCGCTGCTTCGGCGTTGCTGGCGACGGAAATACGTTCGGCTCCCGGCAGGTTCTTGTTCAGCCATTCATGGCATTGCGCCAGGCTCTGGGCATGCGAATAAACGCGCAGGATGCCTTCGCGTCCGTCGGTGGCACGCAGCAAATGCTGGTGGATACGCAGCACCACTTCGCCGCAAACCTTGAGCGGTGTATTGACCATCAGATCGAGCGTGCGACCGATCGCGCCCTCTGTCGAATTTTCCACCGGCGCAACCACGTAATCGGCATTGCGCGCTTCCACCATGCGGAACGCTTCGTCGATCGACGCACAGGCCAGTGTTTTGGCCGCATGGCCAAAATGCTTGATGGCTGCCGCTTGGGTAAAAGTCCCTTCCGGGCCAAGGAAAGCGATGGTCAGCGGGCGCTCCAGCGCGAGGCACGCCGACATGATTTCGCGAAATAGCCGTGCCACGGTTTCATCCGCCAGCGGGCCTTCGTTGAGCGACTTGATCCGGGTCAGCACCTGCGCCTCGCGCTCGGGCCGGTAAACCACGCCTTCGCCCTTGATCACGCCAATCTCATGGGCGTGGCTGGCGCGGGAGTTGAGCAGCTTGAGCACTTCGGCATCAATTGCATCAATCGCATCGCGGTGAATCTTGAGTTGTTCGTCGCTCATGTTCAAACTCTTGCAAGGTTTAGGTTATGGCATCACGCCAGCAAATAGTGCGCACGTGCGGTCGCGACCGGGCGTGCAGGATCTTCCTGCCAGGCACTCAACAACACATTGGCCACCCGCTTGCCCTGGCGCACGATCTCGCAGCGGGCAAACAGATCCTGCGGCCCGGCGGAACGCAGATAATCTATCGAAAAATCAATGATCTTGGGGATCTCTTGCGCCTCGCGCGCCCAGATCAAATGCAAGACTGCCGCATTTTCCAGGAAACCGCCAATCACGCCGCCGTGAATCGCAGGCAACAGGGTATTACCGATATTCTGTTCGCGATAAGGCAGGACAAAAAGAGGCTCCCCTTGTTCTTCACGACATTCGACACCCAAAAACTGCGCATACGGAACCGCGGTATTAGCCGCTTGCAGATCGGCAAATGTGTTGATGGCAAATGACATCAGCGCCCTCCCCCTTTCGGTGCCGCAGAGCGCATATAGGTGGCCACGGCCTGGGCAACAGGAGTATCCGGGTTTTGTTGGTAGAGAATGCTGCGGGTGAAAGCAATCTGGCTGGTCAGCCGATAGCATTCGGCCTGGCAATATAAAGGCAGATCCGCCAAGCCCAGGCGCAGGTAATCGATGCGCAGATCCAGTGTTGCTACCGATTCAGGTTCGGTCAGCAAGGTGTAGATAGCCAGGGCGCCGGCCGAATCGGCCAAAGTGGTCACCACCCCGCCGTGCAGCACGCGGGTTAAGGGGTTGCCGACCCAATCGGGCTTGAACGGCAAAACCAGTGTGGTTTTGCCATGGCTGGCGGCCTGGAGCTGCAGACCCAGCGCATGACAATGCGGCAGGGCCAGCCCCCGTGTTACGACCTGTTCAAAGAAGGCCGGCGCGGCGACCGGCAGCCAGCCAGGCTCCATGTTATTCTGCCGTCGGCTCGGTGGGCGCTTCGCCTTCTGCAGCGTTGCCTTCAACAACACCCGCTTCTGCGTCGATCATTTCATCGTCATCAGAATCGACTTCGCACACCCGTTCCAGCCCGGAAAGCGTTTCGCCCTCGTCCAGGTTGATCAGGCGCACGCCTTGCGCGGCGCGGCCGGTTTCACGGATCTGCTCGACCGGGGTGCGGATCAGTACGCCGCCGGTGGTGATCAGCATCACGTCATCGGTCGGTGCAACCAGTGTCGCGGCGACCAGTTTGCCGTTGCGCTCGCCGGTATCAATGGCGATCACGCCTTGTGTGCCGCGGCCGGTCAGACGGTAATCACCGACCGGGGTGCGCTTGCCGTAACCGTGCTCGGTGGCAGTCAACACTTGCTGGTCATCGCGCTCGGCGACCAGCAGCGAAATCAGCTTCTGGCCTTCAAGCAGACGCATGCCGCGCACGCCCTTCGAATTGCGGCCCATCGGACGGACCTTGCTCTGGTTGAAGCGCACCGATTTGCCGGCATCGGAGAACAGCATGACCTGATCGCCTTCTTCGGTTTGACCGCTTTCTTCCAGTTGATCTTCATCCTGGACCTGATCTTCATCCGCCTGATCATCATCAGAGACCGGAGCGCCAGGCGCACCGCGCGTCAGCGCCACGCCGATCAGGTAATTGCCTTCCTCCAGATTGATGGCAATGATGCCGCGCTTCATTGGGCGCGAGAACGCGGTCAGCGGCGTCTTCTTGACCGTGCCGTCGGCGGTGGCCATGAAAATGTACTGGTCTTCGGTGAATTCCTTCACCGGCAGGATGGCGTTGATCTTTTCGCCATCTTCCAGCGGCAACAGGTTCACGATCGGCTTGCCACGGCTGGTGCGCCCGCCCTGCGGTAGTTCGTACACCTTGATCCAGTACACGCGACCGCGCGAGCTGAAGCAGAGTATGTAATCGTGGGTATTTGCCACGAACAGGTTGTCGATGAAATCGTCTTCCTTGGTTGCCGCAGCCTGCTTGCCGCGACCGCCTCGACGCTGGGCGCGGTATTCCTCGGCCGGCGTGGCTTTCATGTAACCAGTGTGGGTGAGCGTGACCACCATGTCTTGCGGGGTGATCAGGTCTTCCAGGCTGATGTCTTCGCCGTAGGCAATGATTTCGGACTTGCGCACATCGCCGTAGGCAGCCTTCACTTCGTTCATTTCGTCGGAAATGATCTGGGTCACGCGTTCCGGCTTGGCCAGGATATCGAGCAGATCGATGATCTTCTCCATCACTTCCCTGTACTCGCCGACGATCTTGTCCTGCTCGAGGCCGGTCAGGCGTTGCAGGCGCAATTCCAGGATCGCTTGCGCTTGCACTTCGGACAAACGATAACCCTCGGCATGGAAACCAAATTCTTCTGCGAGACCGTCCGGACGCGAAGCGGTGGCATCGGTGCGCGCCAGCATTTCGCCGACCAGACCCGAGCTCCAGGTGCGATCCATCAGCGCGGCCTTGGCTTCGGGCGGCGTGGCCGCAGCCTTGATCAGCGCGATGATTTCATCGACGTTTGACAGCGCTACCGCCAAGCCCTCGAGGATATGGCCACGTTCGCGCGCTTTGCGCAGTTCGAACACGGTACGGCGGGTGACCACTTCGCGGCGGTGGCGCAGGAAGCATTCGAGCACCTGCTTCAGGTTCAACAAGCGCGGTTGGCCGTCGACCAGTGCCACCATGTTGATGCCGAAGCTGTCCTGCAGCTGGGTTTGCTTGTAGAGGTTGTTGAGCACCACGTCCGGCATTTCGTTGCGCTTCAACTCGATCACCACGCGCATGCCGGATTTGTCCGATTCGTCGCGCAGTTCGGAAATGCCCTCGATCGACTTCTCGCGCACCAGCTCAGCCATGCGCTCCAGAAGGCGCGCCTTGTTGACCTGGTACGGCAGCTCGTCGACGATGATCGCTTCGCGGTCACCATTCTTGCCGCAAGGCTCGATATGGGTGCGCGCACGCATCACCACGCGGCCACGACCGGTGCGGTAGCCTTCGCGCACGCCGCCGATGCCGTAGATGATGCCGGCCGTGGGGAAATCCGGCGCCGGGATGATGTCGATCAGCTCGTCGACCGTCATTTCCGGATTGGCCAAGAGGGCCAGCGCAGCGTCGATCACTTCATTGAGATTGTGCGGCGGAATATTGGTCGCCATGCCCACGGCGATACCGGACGAGCCGTTGATCAAGAGGTTCGGCACGCGGGTCGGCAGAACGGTCGGTTCGAGTTCTTTTTCGTCGTAGTTCGGCGTGAAATCGACGGTTTCCTTGTCGATATCGGCCAAGAGTTCGCTTGATATCTTGCGCAGACGACACTCGGTGTAACGGTAGGCGGCAGCGGAATCGCCGTCGATTGAGCCGAAGTTGCCCTGGCCGTCGATCAGCGTGTAGCGCAGCGAGAAATCCTGCGCCATGCGCACCAGCGCTTCATAAGCGGCCGAATCGCCGTGCGGATGGTACTTACCCAGCACGTCACCGATCACGCGGGCGCACTTCACATAGGCACGGTTCCAGACGTTGTTGCTCTCGTGCATCGCGAACAGGATGCGGCGATGCACGGGCTTCAGGCCATCGCGCACATCGGGCAAGGCGCGGCCGACGATCACGCTCATGGCGTAATCGAGGTAGGAGCGACGCATTTCCTCTTCAAGGCTGACGGGGATGGTTTCTTTGGCGAAACTTTGTTGCTGTTCTGACATCGTAGGGACCGGTGATATGCGCGAAAATTTCCGGTCGAGCACCTCTACAGGGGAAACACCCTGCAAGCAAGCCGGAAGCATCCAACAAAGGGGCAAGTTTACCACGCCAGCCCCCCTCATCCAATTCCAAACAAGAATGGCGCACAATGAGAGCCCACGGCGGCTTGCCGCACCGCAAGCAGGCCAACTGGATGTAAAAACTAGCCAGCATCCCTATTGCCTGGATGCATATTCACATCAATAACTGTTTGTAACCTTTCAAATTGGCTTCTACAATTCTGTCTCGAAGCCATGATTTTTTCCCAAAAACGTGAAACATGTTTCCTGTTTGAATGTTTTGCGCAGACACGGCTCCAGCTTTTCGATAACAAATACTGATCGGAGAACAACCATGAAGAAACAAGCTCTGAAGCACTTCGCACTCGTTGCGGCCCTCGCTGCAATCAGCACCGCAGCTCAAGCCGATGTTGGCAAAACTGCTGCTTACGCAGAAGGCGCAACTGCCACTTCGGTGTGGAAAAACAGCTTTGGCGAATGCTGGCGCACCGGCACCTGGACCAAGGAACAAGCCGTGGTTGAAGGTTGTGATGGCTACGTGAAACCGGCCCCGACTCCTGCCCCGGTCGCAGCGATGCCAGCCCCGGCCCCCGCACCGGCCCCTGCTGCAGCCCCCGCACCGGCACCCGCACCGGCCAAGCCGCAAGTTTTCACCCTGAAGGGCGACGTGCTGTTTGATCTGAACAAATCCAACCTGAAACCCGCGGGCAAGGATGCACTGGACAAGCTCTTCAGCGACATCAAGGCACAAAACGCCAAGTACGCCACCCTGAACGTCAAGGGCCATACCGACCGCCTAGGCAACGACAAGTACAACCAGAAACTGTCCGAAGCACGCGCCAAGACTGTCGCCGACTACCTGATCAGCAAGGGTGCCGACAAGAATGCGGTTACTGCCGTCGGCCTGGGCGAAACCGCCTCGGTAACCGGCAACACCTGCGACAAGATCAAAGTGAAAGCCAAGCTGGTTTCCTGCCTGGCTCCAGATCGCCGCGTAGAAATCGAAGTCGACGGCACCAAGTAAGCTGCCCGGCCAAAGCCCCGTGCGAACGCGGGGACAAGCACCAGCAATCTGGCCCCGCATTATTTGCGGGGCTTTTTATTGATTGTCCCTTCAGGTTGCTGCGAATAAAATCCGCTTTTGCCCCGCAGGAATCTCCCCATGCGTCTTCTTACCCGACTGTCTGCCTCCCTGCTGTTGCTTGCCTGCACTTTTCCGGCCCGGGCGGATGTCGTCGCCGAGCTGCAATCCACGTTATCCGCCATGCGCACGATGCAAGGCGAATTCATCCAGACGGTCACGGCACGCTCTGGCAAAGTTCAGGTTTCCCAGGGCAGTTTCGCCATCCAGCGCCCCGGCAAATTTCGCTGGCACTACCGCAAACCGTATGAACAATTGATCGTGGGCGATGGCAAGGAAGTCTGGCTGCACGATCCGGATCTTGATCAAGTCACGGTCAAATCGATGAACCAGGCACTCGACGCCAGCCCCGCCGCGCTGCTGGCCGGGGAGAACAATCTCGACAATCGCTATGCGCTCAAGCCCTTGCAGGCACGCGAAGGATTGTCGTGGGTGGATGCGGCACCCAAACAGAGCGACAGCAACTTCAACCGCGTCCGGCTCGGCTTTGCCCACAATGAAATCCGCAAGATGGAACTGGAAGACAGCTTTGGCCAGACAACCCGCATTGAATTTCGCAATATTGTGATCAATGGCAAGCCGGAAGCCGGCCTGTTCCGTTTCACGCCACCCAAGGGTGCCGATGTCATCCGCCAGTGATCTTTTCGGGGCGCCCCCCGCACATGAACCGCTGGCGGAACTGCTGCGTCCAAAAACCCTAGAAGACGTTGTCGGCCAGCGCCAATTGCTGGGCCCCGGCAAACCGCTGCAACTGGCGCTTGCCAGCGGCCAGCCGCATTCGATGATCCTGTGGGGGCCGCCCGGCGTGGGCAAGACCACGCTGGCGCGCCTGTTTGCCAATACGTTTGAGGCCGAATTCATCCCGCTCTCGGCAGTGTTTTCCGGCGTGAAGGATATCCGCGCGGCGATGGACGAGGCCGAGCACAACCGCCAGCGCGGCCGGCGCACGATCCTGTTCGTCGATGAAGTGCACCGCTTCAACAAGGCGCAGCAGGATGCCTTCCTGCCATTCGTCGAATCCGGGCTGGTGACCTTTATCGGCGCCACGACCGAGAACCCATCGTTCGAATGCAATGCGGCGCTGCTGTCCCGCGCCCAGGTGTATGTGCTGCAGCCGATCGCGGCCGATGACCTGAAAAGCCTGATCGATCGCGCTCGCACGCAGCGCTATCCCGATCTCGACTTCGACGAGGCAGCGATCGATACACTGGTCGGCTATGCCGATGGCGACGCGCGCCGCTTGCTGAATCTGGTCGAGCAGGCGGCCAACGCCGCCGAAGCCGCCGGCATTACAACGCTCGACGCCGCCTTCCTTTCCGATGCGCTCACGCTCAACGCGCGCCGTTTTGATAAGGGCGGCGATGCGTTCTACGACCAGATCTCGGCGCTGCACAAATCAGTACGTGGTTCCAGCCCGGATGGCGCGTTGTACTGGCTGTGCCGCATGCTCGACGGCGGCGCCGATCCGCGTTACCTCGCGCGCCGCATCGTGCGCATGGCCTGGGAAGACATCGGCCTTGCCGACCCGCGTGCGATGCAGATCACCAACGACGCCGCCGAAACCTTTGAGCGACTGGGCAGCCCGGAAGGCGAACTCGCGCTGGCACAGGCAGTGATCTACCTTGCCGTCGCGCCCAAATCGAACGCTGGCTACAACGCCTACAACGCCGCCCGCGCGTTTGTCGCCAAGGAACAATCCCGCACCGTGCCCGTGCATCTACGCAACGCGCCGACCAAGCTGATGAAGGAACTCGGTTACGGCAAGGCCTACCGCTACGCGCACGACGAACCCGAAGCCTATGCCGCTGGCGAGACCTATCTGCCCGACGGTTTGGAGAATCTGAAATTCTACGATCCCACTCCGCGCGGACTGGAAGGCAAGATCGGCGAAAAACTCAGGCATCTTGCCGATCTCGACCGCGCATGGCGCAATGACGCCACAAGGAAAAAAACATGACCGACCCTATCACCATCCTCGACGGCGGCACCGGTCGCGAACTCAAGCGCATCGGTGCACCTTTCCGCCAGCCGGAATGGTCCGCACTTGCACTGATCGAAGCCCCGGAATATGTCACCCGCGCTCACGAGAATTTCATCCGGGCCGGCGCCAATATCATCACCAGCAACAGCTACGCCGTGGTGCCGTTTCACATCGGCGAGGAACGCTTTGCCAGCGACGGCCTGCGTCTGGTCGATCTCGCCGGCAAGCTGGCCCGCCAGGCAGCCGATGCAGCGCCACACTCGGTCAAGGTCGCCGGTTCGCTGCCGCCGGTATTCGGCTCCTATCGCGCCGATCTTTTCGATGCCAGCCGGGTTCAAAGCATTTTGTCGGTACTGGTGCAGGGGCTGCGCCCATACGTCGATCATTGGCAAGCGGAAACGCTCAGCTCGATTGCCGAAGCACAAGCCGTCCGCACCGCCATCGGCAATGACGGCAAGCCACTCTGGATTTCCTTCACACTGGACGATGAGGCTGCCGATCCGTCCATGCCGCGCCTGCGTTCGGGAGAGGCCGTGGCGGATGCCGTTCGCGCCGTGGCCGGCCTTGACGCTGCGGCCATCCTCTTCAATTGCAGCCAGCCGGAAGTCATGGCCGCCGCCGTGGATACCGCACACCAAACGCTGCTTGAAATCGGCGCCAACCTGCAAATCGGTGTCTACGCCAACGCCTTCCCGCCGCAACGCAAGGATGCGGAAGCCAATGCCGATCTGGACGAAATCCGCGCCGACCTGACCGCGCCGGGTTACCTGGCATTCGCCCGGGACTGGGTTGCGCGTGGCGCCAGCATCGTCGGCGGCTGCTGCGGCATCGGACCCGAACATATCCAAGCCTTGAGCGTTGCACTCAAACCATAAGCGAAATTGTTTTTATGTCTTTCACGCGCCACATCACCCCGTCCACGCTAACCGCCGGCTTCATCACCGTGCTGGTGGGCTATACCAGCTCCGCCGCCATCGTTTTCGAGGCGGCACGTGCCGCCGGCGGTTCGCAGGCACAGATTGCCTCGTGGCTGATCGTGCTGGGGCTGGCCATGGGCATGACCTGCATCGGCCTTTCCTTGCGCTACCGCATCCCGGTGGTCACGGCCTGGTCGACACCGGGCGCGGCGCTGCTGGCAACCAGCCTTGCCGGGCATTCGATGAACGTGGCCGTAGGTTGCTTCATTTTCGCCGCCGCGCTGATCCTGTTGTGCGGGGTCACCGGCTGGTTTGAACGCATCATGAGCCGCGTACCGATGTCGCTGTGCGCTGCCCTGCTCGCCGGGGTGCTGGTGAGGTTTGGCATGAATGCCTTCGTGTCGATGCAGACCGCCTTGCTGCTAGTGTTGCCGATGTTCGGGGTTTATCTGGTCTGCAAACGCTTCAAGCCGCGCTACGTGATGCTCCTGGTGCTACTGACCGGCATTGCGCTGGCGCAGACGCAAGGTTTGCTGCATCTGGATGCCAGCCGCTTTGCGTTGGCCACGCCGGTGTGGATCGCGCCTGAATTCAACTGGCAGGCATTGATCGGCATCGGTCTGCCGCTCTTCATCGTGACCATGGCCTCACAGAACATCCCCGGTGTTGCGGTACTGCGCTCGGCCGGCTACACGCCACCGGTATCGGCGCTGATCAGTTGGACCGGCTTCGTCAATTTGGTCCTGGCCCCGTTTGGCTGCTTTGCCGTGAATCTCGCTGCGATCACGGCCGCGTTATGCATGGGCAAGGAAGTGCATGACGACCCGGCCAAACGCTATCAGGCCAGCGTGGCTGCGGGCGGTTTTTACCTGATTCTGGGTGTGCTTGGCGCGGCGGTCGGTGCCTTTCTCAACGCCTTTCCGCGCGAGCTGATCTTTGCCATCGCCGGTTTTGCGCTGCTGGGCACCATCGGCAACGGCTTGACCCTGGCACTGCGTGAGGAAGAGCAGCGCGAACCGGCGCTGATCACTTTCTTGGTGACCGCCTCGGGGCTGACCCTGTTCGGCATCGGTTCGGCTTTCTGGGGGCTGGTGGCCGGGGTGCTTGCCTTGCTGGTTCTTGGCGGCACGCACGGGAAAAAATAGCCTTTCCTCGTTCAGGCGATCTCAGAATTGCATTGCCACTTCTTCTTGCCGGATTCCGCCATATTGCATGGCTTCTTTCAGCTGAAGGCCATCCTGTGAAGAATGGCCTTCGCCGGACCCAACCGTCAGGCAGCCGACTACTTCAAGACGCCCACGGTTTTCATCCATTCCGCGGCCATGTTCGGCCAGCCTGACACGGGCATCTGTCGGGCATCGCGAATGCCGAAGCCATGCTCGCCATCCTTGAAGATGTGCAACTCGGCCGGCACGCCGGCGCGGCGCAAGGCCGCGTAGTAGCGCAGGCCATTTTCGCTCGATACTGCGGAATCGTTGTCGGCCAGCACCAGGAAGGTTTTTGGCGTGTCCTTGTTGACGTGCACATCAGCCGAATACGCCTGGATCAGCTCGGCTGAGGGATTCTTTCCGATCAGGTTGGTGCGCGAATCGCCGTGCGTGACACCGTTTTCCATCGAGACCACCGGGTAGAGCAGTATCTGGAAATCCGGCCGCGCCGACAACTGGTCGGCCGCATCCACCGGCTCGTATGCCTTCTGCGCAAACTTGCCGCCCAGGCTCGCCGCCATGTGGCCGGCAGCCGATGCGCCCAGGAAACCGATGCGGTTCGGATCCAGCCCCCATTCCCTGGCATGCTGACGCACCACGCGCACCGCCCGTTGCGCGTCCTGCAGGGGGACATCCTTGCCATTCGCGTGCCCCTCTGCCGGCAGCCGGTATTGCATCAGCAGCACGGTGACCCCGTAGGGATTGAGCCAGCGCGCCATTTCCGCGGCTTCCTTGTCGAGCACGATGCGCGCATATGCACCACCGGGCGCCACGATTACCGCCGTGCCATTGGGTTTGTCCGGCACGAATGCGGTCAGGTTAGGCCGGGTGATACCGGTGACGACCCGGTCCGGCCAGTAGGCAACCTTGCTGCGCTCGGTGACGGTGAGCTGGGCCGGTGATTTTTCCGAACCCGGGCCGACACCCGGCCACAAGTCGATCACGTCGCGGGTCTTGAGCGGCGCGGCACAGGTCGCACCCGCCACCATCAATCCTGCGGCCAGCAGGCCGGCTCTCCATACTTTCTGCATATTCATCTCCTTGCCTGCTTACGGGTTCATGCCGAGGGTGGCCATCCAGTCCAGCATCAGCTTGGGCCATTGCTTGGCGGCGCCCTGCGCCAGGCGAATGCCGAAGCCGTGGCCGCTTTGCGGGAACACATGCATTTCGGCCGGTATGCCGGATTGCTTCAGGCTGCGATAGAACAGGATACTGTTCATCGGATTGACACCGTTGTCGTCGTCGGCGAGTGCGATGAAGGCTGGTGGCACGGCTTTGGAAACCTGCCGCTCGGCAGAAAAGGCTTCGATCTGCGCGTCGGACGGCGCATCGCCGAGCAGCATCTTGCGCGAATCGGCGTGAGTCCATTGCACATTCATGCTGATTACCGGATAGAGCAAGGCCAGGAAATCCGGACGGGCATTGAGCGTATCGGCGGCATCAACGGGCTCATAGGTTTTCTTGTCAAAACGCGTGCCGAGCGTGGCCATCAGATGCCCTCCGGCTGACAGGCCCAGCACCCCCACCCTTGCTGGATTCAGCCCCCAATCTGCTGCGTTCTTGCGAATCGTGCGAATCGCGCGCTGCGCATCCTGCAGCGGCACATCCTGCCGGTTGGCATGCCCCTCGCCGGGCAAACGGTACTTGAGCACGAACACGGTCACGCCGGCCTGATTGAAAACTGTGCCGATGTCGGCACCTTCCTTGTCGGCCACTACGCGCATGTAGGCGCCGCCTGGCGCCACCAGCAGCGCCGTACCATTGGGTTTGGTCGGTACATAGGCGGTCAGCGTCGGCTTGGTGATGCCGGTATAGGCCCGGTCGAGAATCGCCGGATCCTTGCTGCGCTCGGTCACGGTTTCCTTGATGGTCAAACCGGACGAGCCCGGCGCCGTCGCCGGCCAGAGGTTAACTTCGTCGCCAGTTTTCAATGGCGCAGCCAGCGCCCCGGCACCGCACAGAGCCCCGAGCAACACCGTACCGCAAGCGATTGTTTTTGCTTGTATTTCCATCACTCCACAACCTCCCATAACTTGTTCGTATCAATGAAAAATTGCATTAGAAAAACATACCGTATCGAAACCGCTCCGTCTGGTCTTATTTTCAGGCCAGCATGGAAATGCTAGGGCGACCCACGGTATTACACAACCGAAAAGTTGCGCGCGAACCAAAAGAAAAGCATCAATCGTGACTTTGTCAGCATCCGGGATTGTTGTTGAAAATTCGGTGGCATGGCGGCGCAGAACTTTGCGCTCAGCGTCACCAATGCGCCATAACCGGGACGGGTGTTGCCGCAGGCCCGCAAGGCGGTATCCAGCAAAAACTAGTTGTCGTTGCCTGAACGGTTGAAAGATCGTGAAAGCTCGGTCTGAACGTCCTGCGGTGCAGGTTCGTAACCGCCGGCTTCCATGACAAACTCGCTCTCACCGGCACAGATTGCCTTCAGGCGGCTTTCGAAACCATCCATCTCCGACACCGGCACCCGGGCCGAGATCACCGTCCAGCCGGCTGCCGGACTGTCGGTATTGGTGAGCCGGCCACGGCGTGCGGAGAGCTCGCCGCTGACTTCACCGAACAACGCGTCCGCCACCTTCACCTGAAGGTCGAGCATGGGTTCGAGCACCTGTGGCTGTGCCGCGAGAACGGCCTCGACCAAGGCATGGCGCGCGGCAGTGGCAAAGGACACTTCATTCGAATCCACGGCATGGTGCTTGCCGTCGGTCAGCACCACGCGCAGGTCGTGGATCGGGAAACCGGCAAACGCGCCTTCGGCCAGCGCCTGTCGCACGCCCTTTTCCACCGCGGGCATGAAGTTGGTGGGAATCGCGCCGCCCTTGACCTCATTGCCAAGCTGCAGGCCCATGCCGCGTTCCAGCGGCTCGACGCGCAAGGCCACTTCGCCAAACTGCCCGGCGCCGCCGCTCTGCTTCTTGTGCCGATAGCGCGCCTCGGCAACCTCGGTGATCGTCTCGCGATAAGGAATGGCCGGCGGCTCAGTATCGAGCTGCAGGTTCCAGCGCGAGGCAAGCTCTTCCAGCACGATCTTCAGGTGCTGTTCGCCCAATCCGCGCACCACGGGATGACGACCGCGCACGTCGTAGCTGACCTCAAGACAGGGGTCTTCATCGGCAAGACGTGCCAGCGCTTCCGACAGCTTCTGTTCGTCGACCGGTTTCCTGGCGATCAGCGCCAGACCAAATATCGGCTGCGGGTAGACCTGCGGCGCGAGGTGGAAGTAATCCTCGTCATGCGAATCGTGCAGCACGGCATCGCGACATATCTCATCCACACGCGCCACCGCGCACAGATCGCCCGGCACGCCGAGCGCCGTCTCCACCGAATTGCGCCCCTGCATGCGCAAGAGATGAGCCACCTTGAACGACTTGCGGCCATCGCCAATATAAAGCTGCGAACTTGGCGTAACCGTACCCTGATGGATGCGGAACAAGCCGAGCTTGCCACGATAGGGATCATTGGCCACCTGAAACACGTGGCCAACGACATGGCGCCCGGGATCGAGCACCACATTGATCGGCACTGCCGCCGCGCCCTCGCCCTTCAGAAACACCGGCGCATTGCCTTCAGTCGGATCGGGAGCGAGCTTGCCGAGGATATCCAGCAGCTCGCGCACGCCCGCACCGTTGCGGGCGGAAACGAAACAGACCGGGATCAGATGGCCTTCGCGCAAGGCCTGCTCGAACGGCGCATGCAGTTGTCCTGGGTCGAGCGATTCGCCTTGTTCCAGGTACTGCGCCATCATCGCTTCGTCGAGCTCGACGATCTGGTCGACGATGGCATCGTGCGCCGCGCGCACGCTGGAAAACGCGGTCGCCACCGCAAGGTCGGGGGTGAAGAAGCAGTCAATCACCTTGCCGCCACCGGGCGCGGGCAGGTTGAGCGGCAGGCATTCGCGCCCGAACTCGGCAACGATACTGTCCATCAACGCTGCGTAATCAACTCCAGCAGCATCGATCTTGTTGACGACGATCATGCGACACTTGCCCTTCGCCGCCGCCATCATCCGCCGCGTGCCGCTTTCCACGCCGGCCGCGGCACCGATGACCACCACAGCGGTTTCCACTGCAGCCAGCGTCGCCAGCGCACGGCCGGCCAAGTCAGGCAGGCCCGGGGCATCGAGCAGGTTGATCCAGTGCCCGGCCCATTCCAGATGCACGAGCGCGGCGTGCAGCGAGTGGCCCATCGCCTTTTCCTGCGGATCGTAGTCCGAAACGGTGTCGCCGCGCTCGACGCTGCCGGCGGCGCCGATCTCGCCGGAGGCCGCAAGCAGCGCCTCGACCAGCGTCGTCTTGCCGCTGCCGGCGTGGCCGAGCAGGCTCAGATTGCGGATGTCGTGAACCGAGCTGGGTGTCATTGTTGTTCTCCCTGTATATGTATCGGTAACCGGCCATGCATTTGTCTTATTTGCATTGTAGGCAATGCATTAGCTTGGCGATCTACTCGCAATGCGCACAGCTTGAGTTTGAGTCGGGCGAAGGTGAAGCGTCTTGAACCGGGGTGCAATCACTCAACTTGCAAGCTGAAGAAACAGGCGGCAACGCCCATGGATTGGGCAGCCATCGAAGTAGTAACTTAGAAAATAACGGCAGAACAACCAAAGCCTAGTTCAGTGTTGATTCGCGCTGCCAGAGCGCCAATATCAAGCGCCAAGCTTGGCGGAACAGGCTCTCCCGCTGCATGCCAAGATGCGCCGTTCCCGCCAATTCACGGGAAGTGCCAGGCCATCCGCTGCAATCGTCCAAGCGCACGCGAAACACGTTCTTGAGCGGCAGCAGTTGTTCGTTATATTCCCGCCTGGCCGGGATTGGGCCGCCAAAGGGAGAAGCCAGCACCGCATGCTCAAGATGCACCAGGTTGATCGGATCCTGAACAATTCGACGACATTGTATGGTGGACAATCCGGATTCATCGGCCACAAAAAGACCAGTCTGGGCGAGGCTCAGCAGTGCGTCTTCCTCTACATAGGCTTCGACCTTGATTCCCTTGGGATTGACCACGGTCAGAAGTTCTTCCCCGCGGGTGAACCACATGCCTGGCACCCAGCTACGGCTGTCGCTGGTAACAATGCCGTCGAATGGCGCACGCAGGATAAGCTGCGCTTCCAGCGCCTGGAGTCCGCCCACTTCCTGTTGCGCGGCTTGCCAGTGGGTGCGCAATGCTTCGCCGCTTTCCTGCAAGCGGGTATCGAAGCTTTGCTGTTCAAGTTGCCAACGCAGTTGCTGCTCGCGGGCAACCGCTTTGGCTAACTGGTAACGCAGCTCCGGCGAATGCAGTTCGAGCAGCACCTGCCCCTGTTTTACAGCCTGCCCGGCCCGGATATTGACCTGCTTGAGCTGCGAAGCAGCCGGTGTGTATAAGGATTGCGCCTGGCTGGCCATCACAATCGCCGGTGCACGCAGGCTGCCCTTCCAGGGAAAGACAACAACAATGAATCCGACCAACACCAGCGCCAGACTGCGGCGAGTAGCCAGATTCCACTGCAGTCGTTTGCGCAGCAACCACCATTGCCGCATTTCCCGCCAGACTGGCAGTGCAATGAAGAAACCCAGCTCCACGGCCAGTAGCACGATGCCGAGCAGTTTGAAAAAGAAGTGATAAACCAGCAGCGCGATGGACAAGAACAAGATCAACCGGTAGAGCCAGGTAGCAAAGGCAAACAGGATCAGGAAACGCTGGCGCGCCGGAGGGAAGTATTCCGGCGCCTCTGCCCCCAGCCCGAACAGCCATTCGCGCAAGCGCCAGCGACCCAGTGCGAAGCTGCGCTCATGCAGGTTGGGCAGATTGAGCAGGTCCGACAGCAGGAAATAGCCATCGAAGCGCATGAACGGGCTGAGATTGAGTGTGAGCGTCACCAACCAGGTGCTGGTGGCGAGCAGGAATACGCCGGCCCGCACCGGGCCATCCGGCAGGAAATTCCACAGCAACGTGGCAAATGCTGCCAGCGCCATTTCCGCGCCGATGCCGGCCGCGCCGATCTGCAGGCGAGCCTGCCGCGAATCCAGCTTCCAGGCTTCGTTGGTATCGGTGTAGAGCACAGGCCACATCACGAGAAAGGCAATGCCCATGGACGGGACCCGACACCCGTGCCGGTAAGCGGCAAAAGCATGGCCAAGTTCATGCAGCCCCTTGGCAAAACTGAGCGCGATGCCGATGCCGAGAGCGCCTTGCCAATCGGCATAGCCGGCAAACGTGTGAACGAATTGCTCCCATTGCTGGCTGACCAGATACAAACCGTACAGTGCCACGCCCAGGATCAGATAAAGAAAGCGCCTGCTGAACAAACCGTCGACATAGGGTGAAAAGCGCTGCAAAAATGGCATGGGGCGCAGCAGCGGGATGCGAAAAAACAGGTAGTGATGAACCAGCCACATGAGTGGACTGTGCCGGTGCGCCTTGGCGGCCCGGCTCAGCCGCTCGCTATCCGCCGCGCCATTAGCCTGAACCAGGTGATATTGCAGCAGGAATTGCACCACGCCTTGGAGGTCTTCCGGACCAATGTGCAAGGTGGTTTCGCGATTGACGGCTTCGATCAACAGCGCCGGATCGGCCAGCTGCCAGCGCGACAGGATTTCGAAGGCGGGCCAGGAAAGCTGGTAAAACCGGTTATCGCCAGGATCGTGCAGCGTCCAGGAGGGTGAGCCATCCGGCGCCACTGGGCCCGGCGTCAATGCCAGATCCTGACGCAAAGGGGGCAGCGCGACTTCCCCGGCCATGCTTACCAACCCAGCCACTGACGCAAGCCCGTGATGGGCCGGCGCAGGATATGGTAGATCAAGGGAACGCGTGCGCCGGAAAGTTTGGCGGTTCCCATCAGCCCGATCCGGGGCGGGTGCGTATCCTTTTCGAAATCTGCCGTGATGCGGTAGGCCAGCACCCCATCGCGGGCAGGTTCCGCCTGGTAGGCAAGGAGGGAAACATGCGCCGGATAGGAAGACAACGCATCGGCATTGGGATGGAAGATGACTTGCGCGCCGGGCTCGACTTCAATGCTGTTGCCCACGGGCAGATCAATGCGCAATTCGATTCGGGCGGGATCGGCCAGCGTCATCACACGCTCGCCGGTGACCACGGTTTTCCCTTGCCAATCATTGGCATCGGCAAACACCGCCACCCCGCCGCGTTCGGCTTTTACCTGCACCCGCCCAAGTTGCTCGGTGGAGTAATCCAGATCAATGGTTTTTTCTTCCAGTTCACCGCGGCGCTGCGCCATCTGTAGCTTGCTCTTGTCATCCGTGACCGCTTGCTGGGCAGACTGGCGATATTCTTCCCGGGCCGCATCGTAGGCTTTGCGCGCCACCGCATTGCGAGCCTGCAAGGCCGTGACATCCAGACCGAACAAGGGTGTTCCGGCCTGGACTATCTGGTTGGGTTTGACCAACACCCGGTCAACAACACCATCCAGGGGGGCGCGCACCAGGAAAGCATCGCGTGGCGTGACTTCCGCAGGGGCCTGCACCGAAAGCCGCACCGGCAGACAGGCGATCAGCAGCAATCCGGCCGCGATGCCCGCCAAGCGCTTGGGAGAACGGATGCGGGCAAACCACCGCCGTCGGGGTGCGAACAGGGCCAGCGCATGCGCATAGGCATGGGCCAGCTCCCCCGCGAATGCGATCTCGTGTTGCGCCAACGGCTGTTCGGTTGCCAACAGCAAAGCACCTTGCCGGGTATCACCGTATTGCAGCGGCAGCCAGACCGCATGCGGCGGAAACCAATCAGCCCACTCGGCCGCCATGGCTTCCGGCAAATCCTTTGCAGTAATCTCCCATATCCCGTCTGCGCCATCCAGTTTGGGTATGGTGCGAAACAGGCGTTCCAGCCATTGTGTATAGGGGGCAGTTGCATTGGGTTGCGGCAACCCGGATACCGCGGCGACACGGGCAAGAGGACTTCCCAACCCGGCTTCCTGCCAGAGGGAGGCCTGACGGTAAGGCAAGAGCTGCAAGCTCTCGTTTACCATCACAAAACCCAGGTTTTCGAGGCTTGCCGCATCGCGGGCACGCCGCATGAGCTGCAACAAGGTTAAAAGCGGAGCGAATGGTTCGGCCATCGAATCTGCCTGGTTATTTGGCGGGTGCGGCAAACTGCGCCCATCCGCTCATGCCAGGCAAGATCTGCGCGGCACTTTCTTCCGCATTACCGATCAGGTTGACCGACTGGCTGATCGGATCAATACGGGCACCGATGCGGACCACGCGGGCGTTGATGCTTTTTCCGAGCTCGTCGACGAGTACGGTGAACCGCGTGCCGGGCTTGAGCCAGGGCAGCCAGCGCGAGGGCACGATAAGCTGCAGATCGAGGGCGCCAGCATCCTGGATATCCAGCAGCGGTGTTCCCGGCGTCACGTATTGATGCGCCGCGACCATGCGTTTAACCATGCGTCCGGCAAAGGGGGCGGCGATGCTGCATTTTTTTACCATGGCCTGATTGAACGCCACTTCGGCGCCGCTTTCCTTCACCTTGGCTTCGGCCTGCTGCAATTCCAAAGTGCCAATGGAGTTGAGTTCCCGCAGCCGCTGATTGACTGTCAGTGTTTGCTGCGCGGCTTCAAAGATGGCTCTGGATTTGTTCAACTGCGACTGGAACAAGGAACAGTCGAACTCCACCAGTGTCTGCCCGGCCCGGAAGGATTCGCCTTCGCGCAATGGCAAGCGGGCGATTTTGGCCGACAACTCGCTGGAAAGCACCACTTGGTTATGCGCGGCAAACTGCGTGCGAATGCGCCCTTCCTTATCGGTAAGTGCATTGGTTTCCTGGGGGGAGATTGCCTGCGGTCCAGCAACGGAATTGGGTGTCGCACCGATGGCTGGCATGGCCAGAACCAAGACTGCGCTCAACATCACGTTACGCATCATGGCTTCTCCGTTCCACGCAGTTCTGCCGCCCAACGCGCATCCATTCCCTGCAAGGCTTGGCGCACGGCGGAGAGATCATGGCTCGCCATGGTATCCGGCAACGGGTCCAGCCCCATGCTGGAAAGCACTTGCCCGTAAGCGCCCTGCAGTGCGCCATAGCTTTGGTACAGGCGCAATTCAGACATCAGCGCACTGGCCGCAGCGCGGATTTCCTGCAACTTGCCTTGCGCATCGCTGCGCACGGCATTGCGGGAGTGGCCCAGAATCCGTTGCTCGACTTGATCCATCTCGCTGCTCAACTCATATTGCCGAAGCCGGCCGGTATAGTCCCGATACGCGACATGGGCCTGGGTCAGCACCGCCATGGAAACGGCCAGGCGTTGGCGGGCGGCGATTTCATGCTGCGCTTCGGCCGTGGCACGGATATCCGAGGCGTTAAGCAGATTGAGCAGATTCCAGCTCACCCGGATCCCGGCATCGCGCCAAGCGTTGTTCACCAGGAAGCTATTGCTGTCGTAATGCGCACCCAATGAAAACTCCAGGCCCGGTAACAGCTTGGCAACGGCCTTGCGGGTTTCCAGCAGGCTGATCCGCTCGTTGTAGCGTGCTTCCATCAACTCGGGGCGATGCAGCAACGCGGTTTCTTCCATCTTGTCGAGCGGAAGCTGCAGTTGCGGTATTTCCAGTTTGGCAGGCTGCGCCAGCATGAGCGATTTGCCGGGTTCGAGGTTCATCAGTGATGCCAGCCGGGGCTTGGCCTGCGACAACTCGGAATGAATCGCTTCGAGCTGGCGGATGATGTCGAGCAATTGGCGCTGATAGTTCAATGTTTCCAGCGGTGCCTGCAGTTTTTCGGCTTCGATCTTGCGGGAATCGTTCAGCGCCTGGCGCGCTTGCTCAAGTATCGGGCTGATTTTCGCTTCCAGCTCCTGAGCCCCGACCGCCTGCCAGTAGGCTTGGCGCACCTGCTGGATGACCAGATGCACGGTTTTGCGGCGGCGCTCCTGCGCCACGAGCGTGCGATCCGCCTGTTGCTGCGCCTGGTAATAACTGACACCGAAATCGAGCACGTTCCAGGCCAGCGTCAAATCGGCCGTGCGATGCCCTTTGTCTTGCGAGGTGGAAGGAACCAGCGATTGATTGCCGGTAGCCAGATCGCGCGACGATGCGCCATTTTCGTTATCGCGCACGTTATAGCCAGCGGCAGCGGTGAGGCGCGGCAAGAGATCCGCCCGGCTCAGATCGAGCTGTTTTTGCGCCAGCGCCTCTTCCATCAGCTTGAGGCGATAATCCAGGTTGTACTTGATTGCGCGAGCCAGTGCCTCATCGAGCGTAATCGGCCCGTTGACGGGCTCCTGGTCCAGGAACAAGTTGGCGCGCTCTTCCGGCAAGGCAGAGCGGCGCGCATCCACACTGATGGGCTGGGGCGTGATCGCACAGCCTGTGACAAACAGGACGGCGAGCAATGCACCGATTGGCTTGAATGGAAATGTCGCAGACAACTTGGCTGGTCTGGCGTTCATCATGGGTTCCTTCGGCAAGGTGATGGTTGGACGAAGCATCGGTTTATGGAGCATGGTCAGGATTCCGTATGCGGGACTGGTTTGGCGCTCTGCGCTGCGGCCTGCAGATGTGCTTGTAGTTTTGCCCGCTCAGCCGCGAGTGCCGTTGAGCCATGGCGGGCGAACTGCGCATTCAACCCGGCACGCCCTTCGAGTGGCTTGGTTGGCGCCCCCCGATCCAGAGTGCCGCGTTCAGAAGATGGCACTTGCGAACGTGCGCGCTCAGCGTTGCCAAAATTGAGTTCAATGGCGCTGGATGCCTGATTTCCCTTGGCATCGCGCGCGGTAATTCTCACTTCCACCGGGCGATTCCAGTCAGCCGGAGGTTTACCGCTGAACACGCCTGTGTTCGGATCAAATTTAAGCCAGGCGGGAAGTGGCTGGCCATTGGCTTGCCGCGCTTCAAACGAAATACTGGCCGCAGGATCGGACGAAACGAAAGTCGCTCTGGGCAGAGTGAAATTGAATGCTTGGTCATTACGCAGGGTTTGTACGCCCAAGTCCGGAACCGCCATCAAACCGGCAGCCGTGCTGGACGGAGTCACACTGAGATAAGGCACCGTATTGGCCGATATTGGCGAGCCATCCACTGCAGCCAGACGGGTATTGGCGGCAACATCAGCGGTACTGCCGGTATCGGTCAGGCTGCTGGTTTGCAGGATCGTACTGATGCTTATCGGTGCCACGAGTGGTGGCGTTTCACTGGTCGTTGCGGAAGTAACAATCATAGTGACCGTGGTCGTTGTCTCTGTGCCAGTCAAGGGGGCCAACGCAGTGGTCACAATCAGGGGAGTGGAAACCTCCACGGGGGTTTCCGGATCGGTAGGCGGAGTCGAAGGAAGTTGTGGCTCCGTGACCAGAATAACCACGCTGGTATCTACCTGATGGATATCACCGTCACCCCCGCTGGAAAGCGCATTTCCGGCCAGATCGCCGATACCCGTTCCATTGCCAGCCAGATGCAGCTGCACGCTGCCGACACCACTGAGGCCGCTGACTGTTACCTGGTAGCTATGGCCATCCAGCGAAGTCACAGAATCAATCCTGCCCGTTACGCCGCCAGTGGTAAGCAAGCTGAAATCACTGGCATCCACGCCGCTAA
>Ga0316613_10000524_pt1 | contig 30705 bp, 33 predicted proteins | sample OWC_soil_day10_C_2_FD_207647 | JGI IMG/M metagenome (GOLD analysis project Ga0316613, IMG submission 207647) | Wetland soil microbial communities from Old Woman Creek delta, Ohio, United States - OWC_soil_day10_CT_b | ecosystem: Environmental > Terrestrial > Soil > Wetlands | place: USA: Ohio...
CAACGCGGTCAGCAACCGTTGGTCAACCGAGATCATCGACTTCGATGCCGGCCTACGGGCGCCGAGATCTCATGCATGGCCGGCGAAGCGCGACCCGTTCATGCCTGTCAAATCACAAACGCTGGCAAGAATTCCCTGCCCACGCTGGAAAGAGCCTTGAGAGTGTTGGTAGGCCGTGCTGGGCTCGAACCAGCGACCAAAGGATTATGAGTCCTCTGCTCTGACCAACTGAGCTAACGGCCCGCCTGCACAAGCATTGTAGGCAGCGCTACTTGGCACTCAGCGCATTGCTCACCAGCCGGGCCGTGATGTCGACGATCTGGATCATGCGCTCGTAGGCCATGCGGGTGGGGCCGATCACACCCAGCGTGCCGACGATGCGGCCATCCACTTCGTAGGGTGCGGTGACGACCGACAGCTCCTCGAAAGGCACGACGTGGCTCTCGCCACCGATATAGATGCGCACGCCCTCGGCGCGGCTGCTCACGTCAAGCAGCCGCATCAGCTCGGTCTTCTGCTCGAACACGTCGAACAGCTTGCGCAGGCTGCCCATGTCGTTGCCGAAGGCGGGCACGTCGAGCAGCTTCCGCTCGCCGCTGACCACCACCTGCTCGGTGCTTTCGGCCAGCACCTCGCTGCCGGCCTGCACTGCGGCCTGCATCAGCGCGGCGATCTCGCCGCGCAGCGCCTCGATCTCGTGCTTCAGCCGCTCGCGCACCTCTTCGATGCTCAGGCCGGCATAGTGCATGTTCAGGTAGTTGGTAGCCTCGATCAGTTCGCCTTGCGAATAGTCGCGCGCGGTGAAGATCACGCGGTTCTGCACGTCGCCGTCGGGTGCCACCAGGATCACCAGCACACGCCGCTCGCCCAGGCGCAGGAACTCGATGTGGTGGAAGACGCTGGCCTTGCGCGGTGCGGTGACCACGCCGACGAAGTTGGACAGGCTGGACAGCAGGTTGGCGGCCTGCGCAATCACACGCTGAGGCTGGTCGGGGTGCAGCTGTTCGCGCACCGCGGCCATTTCCGGCGGCACCTCGGCCAGGTTCACCGGCCGCGCCGTCAGCATGGTGTCGACGAACAGTCGGTAGCCGCGCGCGGTGGGCACACGCCCGGCCGAGGTGTGCGGGCTGGCGATCAGCCCCAATTCCTCCAGGTCGGCCATGACGTTGCGGATGGTGGCCGGCGACAGCTCCAGCCCGCTGGCCCGCGACAGCGTGCGCGAACCGACGGGATGGCCTTCGGCGATGTAGCGCTCGACCAGGGCCTTGAGCAGGGTTTTTGCGCGCTCGTCCAGCATGATTTTCATTGTACGGACATGGCCTGCGGCACAGCGCCCCGCCGCGGGCCCTATGGTGTAATGGGTCGCATGCCGTCGCGATTCCATCACGCCGCCATCGTGGGTAAATACCAGGCCCATGGCATCCGGCCGCTGCTCGAGGACATCGCCCAGTTCCTGGTGCGTCTGGGCCTGGAGGTGTCCTTCGACGCGGCCACCGCGCTGAACACCGGTGTCACCGACTATGAAGCGCTGTCGCCATCGGAGATGGGCCGGCGCTGCGACATCGCCGTGGTGGTCGGTGGTGACGGCACCATGCTCGGCATTGCGCGCGAGCTGGCGCGCCACAACCTGCCGCTGGTGGGCATCAATCAGGGGCGGCTGGGGTTCATCACCGACGTGCCGCTGGCCCACTACCGCGAGACACTGCAGAGCATGGTCGCCGGCGACTACGAAGAAGAGCACCGCACGATGATCGAAGGCGGCGTCTGGCGCGACGGCGACAAGATCTTCGACGGCCTGTCGATGAATGAGGTAGTGGTCAGCCGCGGCGCCACCGCCAGCATGGTCGAATTGCGCATCGACATCGGTGACGAGTTCGTCGCCAACCTGCGTGCCGACGGCCTGATCATCGCCTCGCCCACCGGCAGCACCGCCTATGCGCTGTCGGCCGGCGGGCCGATCATGCACCCCGGCATCGGCGGGCTGCTGCTGGTGCCGATCGCCTCGCACACCTTGTCGAACCGACCGATCGTGCTGCCCGACCACAATGAGATCCGCATCGAGGTGGTGGCGGGGCGCGACGCTTCGGCCAACTTCGACATGCAGAGCCTGGCCAGCCTGCTGCATGGCGACCAGGTGCGCGTGCGACGCTCGGCGCACAAGGTGCGCTTCCTGCATCCACGGGGCTGGAGCTACTACGCCACCCTTCGCCGCAAGCTGCGCTGGCACGAAGGCGTGGTCTAAACCCTCATGCTGCGCCGCTTGACGCTCCGTGACGTGGTCATCGTCAGCCAGCTCGAGGTGGAGCTGCAGGCCGGCCTTTCGGTGCTGACCGGCGAAACCGGCGCGGGCAAGTCGATCCTGATCGATGCGCTGCAACTGGCCCTGGGCGGCCGCGGCGACGCCGGCATGGTGCGCGAAGGCTGCACCCGCGCCGAGGTCACGGCCGAGTTCGACACGGCGCCGGCGCTGATCGGCTGGTTGGACGAAGCCGGCTTCGACAGCGGAAGCGACACACTGCTGCTGCGCCGCAGCATCGATAGCCAGGGCAAGAGCCGTGCGTGGATCAACGGCAGCCCGGCCACCGTCAGCCAGCTGCGCGAAGCCGGCGAGCAACTGGTGGACATCCACGGCCAGCATGCGTGGCAGAGCCTGACGCGGCCCGCCGCCGTGCGCGCGCTGCTCGACGAGCAGGCCGGCGCCGACACCAGCCGGCTGGCCGCGCTGTGGCAGGCCTGGAAGGCGGCCGAAGCGGCGCTGGCCGATGCCCGCGCCCGCGGCGAGACGCTGGAACGCGAGCGTGAACGCCTGGCCTGGCAGATCGGCGAGGTCGACAAGCTCGCGCCGGGCGACGACGAGTGGGAGGAACTGAATGCCGAACACCAGCGTCTGGCGCATGCGCAGTCGCTGCTCGACGGTGTGCGCGCCGCGCTGCTGGCGCTGACTGATGGCGAGCCGGCGGCCGACGCATTGGCCAGCCAGGCCATCGACGCATTGGAAGACCTGACGCGCTACGACGCCGGCCTGGCCGCGGTGCTCGAGGTGCTGCAGGGCGCACAGGCGCAGCTGCAGGACGCGGCGCACAGCCTGCATACCTATCTCGACCGCAGCGAGCCCGACCCGGCGCGCCTCGCCGAGCTGGACGCGCGGCTGTCGAGCTGGCTGTCGCTGGCACGGCGCTACCGGCGGCCGCCAGCCGAACTGCCGGCGCTGCTGGCCGGCTGGAAGCAGGAGCTGCGCTCGGTCGACGCCGCCACCGACCTGGCCGCGTTGGAAACCGCACAGCAGCAGTCGCAGATTGCCTGGCGCAGTGAAGCGCAACGCATCGGCAAGCTGCGCCGCGCGGCCGCGCCGAAGCTGTCCGCCGCGGTGACGCAGGTCATGCAGCAGCTGGGCATGGCCGGCGGGCGTTTCGAGGTGGCGCTGACGCCGGTGGAAACGCCGCAGGCCTTTGGCCTGGAGAGCGCAGAGTTCCGGGTGGCCGGCCATGCCGGCAGCAGCCCGCGGGGGCTGGTCAAGGTGGCATCGGGCGGCGAACTGTCGCGCCTGGCACTGGCCATCGCGGTGACCACCAGCCGCGCCGGCGAAGCCAAAGGTGCGGCGGCACCGACGCTGATCTTCGACGAGATCGACGCCGGCGTCGGCGGCAGCGTCGCCTACCAGGTCGGCCGCATGATGAAGCAGCTCGGCGGCAGCAGCCAGGTGCTGGCGGTCACGCACCTGGCGCAGGTGGCAGCCTGTGCCGACCACCATTTCGTCGTGTCCAAGGCGATGCAGGGCCGCGCCACCATCAGCGACGTGCAGCCGGTGGCGGGGGAGGCGCGCGTCAGCGAGGTGGCGCGCATGCTCGGCGGCGAGCGGCTGGCCGGCACCAGCCGTGCCCATGCCGAAGCCATGCTCGGCGGCGCCGGCGCGGCGGACGAACCCGTGGACCACAAGCCCGCGCGCAGCGCGCACCAGCCGCGATGAACGTCGAACAGCGGCCGGACAGGCGCGCCGTACCGCGCACCGCCGACGATGGCACGCCCATTGGCGCGCCGGAAGATCGGCGCGAGGTCGTGCTGATCACCGGCATCTCCGGTTCGGGCAAGTCGGTGGCGCTGCATGCGCTGGAGGATGCCGGCTTCTTCTGCGTGGACAACCTGCCGCCGGAGATGCTGCGCGAGTTCATCCGCCTCGAGCACGAGCGCTTCACGCACCGCGTAGCGGTGGCGGTGGACGTGCGCAATGCCACCTCGCTGCCGCACCTGGTGCCATTGATCCTGGAGCTGCAGAAGGAAGGCGTGCACATCCGTTCGCTGTTCCTCGATGCCAGCACCGATGCGCTGCTGCGGCGCTTCTCCGAAACGCGCCGGCCGCACCCGCTGTCGGCCAGCGGCGTGGGCAGCGACGCCTCGCGCGTGCTCACCGACGCCATCGAGATGGAGCGCGAGCTGCTCGCCGCGCTGCGCGAGGTATCGACCGTCATCGACACCAGCCAGCTTCGCCCGGCCCAGTTGCGCACCTGGGTGCGCGACCTGGTCGGCGCGCGCGGTACGGCGCTGACCCTGGTATTCGAATCCTTCGCCTTCAAGTTCGGCGTGCCGTTGGATGCCGACTTCGTGTTCGACGTGCGCGTGCTGCCCAATCCACACTACATCCGCGAGTTGCGGCCGCTGACCGGGCGTGACGCGCCGGTGGCCGCCTACCTGCAGGCGCAGCCCGACGCGGTGGAGATGCTCGGCCAGATCGAAGCATTCCTGCGCCGCTGGCTCGGCGCCTTCGAGGACGACCAGCGCAGCTACCTCACCGTGGCCATCGGTTGCACCGGCGGGCAGCACCGCTCGGTGTACCTGAGCGAGGCGCTGGCGCGGCGCTTCGCTGAACGCGGCGCCACGCTGGTGCGGCACCGCGAGCTGGACGCGCGCGAATGACAGCCGCCGCGAGCCGCTGATGGCCGTACCCGACCGCATCGCGGCGCTGCCGCTGTTCCCGCTGCGCTCGGTGCTGTTCCCGGGGGGGCTGCTGCCACTGAAGGTCTTCGAGGCCCGCTACCTGGACCTGGTGACCGACTGCCTGCGCCGCCAGCAGCCCTTCGGCGTCGTCTGCCTGCTGCAGGGCGGTGAGGTGCGCGCCGGAAGAAACCCGGCCGTGCGCTTCGAAAGCGCCGGCGTGCTGGCCCGGCTGGATGAGGTCGACAGCGAACAGCCTGGCGTGCTGCGCGCGCGCTGCACCGGCACGCTGCGCTTTCGCCTCGAGGGTGCCGCCACACAGCAGGCCGATGGCCTGTGGGTCGGCAGCGTGGCCTTGCTGGACGAGGACGAGACACTGGCGCCCAGTACCGAGCTGCTGCCCACGGTGCAGGCGTTGGCCAACGCCATCGCCACGCTCAAGGCGCAGGGTGCGGAGCCTTTCAACCTGCCGCACCGGCTGGACGATGCCGGCTGGGTGGCCAACCGCTGGTGCGAGATCCTGCCGATCTCGCTGGGCGCCAAGCAGAAGCTGATGGAGCTGGACGACCCACAGGTGCGCCTGCAGCTGGTGCACGAGTACCTGCGCGGCAAGGGCGTGGTCAGCGGCTGAGTAGCTTGCGCAGCGGCGCCGGCAGCCCCATCTGCAGCGCCTGGTCCAGGCCGACCCAGCGGCCGAGCGGCAGCTGCCCCGTCAGGGCGGCCAGGCGCGGGGCCGACAGGCGCGACGGCAGCTGCCAGCGCAGCGGCTGAAGCGTCCAGTCGAAGTGGGTCAATGCGTGTTCGATGGTGGGCAGCGCCTCGCCTTGGCCGGGCCAGCCCTGCAGCAAGTGCTGCAGCGCCTGGGGCGTATCGAATTCGGGCAGGCTCCACAGCCCGGCCCAGACGCCCTGCTCCGGACGCCGCACCAGCCACAGCCGGTCGCCCTGCGCCAGCCACAGCCACGCGTGGCTGCGCGCACCCCGCCGCAGCGATCGCGTCTTGACGGGGTAGGCCTCGGGCCGGCCTTCGCTGCGGGCGACGCACAGCTTGGCCAGCGGGCAGCGATCGCACTCCGGATTGCGCACGCTGCACAGCGTGGCGCCCAGGTCCATCAGGCCCTGCGTGTAGGGCGCTACGCCCCGCGCGGGCACCTGATCCTGCGCCAACTGCCACAGCGCGCGTTCCTGGGCTGCGACCGACAGGTCGCCGGCAAAGCCGAGCGCGCGGCCGAGCACGCGCTTGACATTGCCGTCGAGGATGGCCACCCGCTCGCCGAAGCAGAAGGCAGCGATGGCCGCCGCGGTGGATCGGCCGATGCCGGGCAGTTGCGCCAACGCCGCGCTGCTGTTCGGGAAGACGCCGCCATGCTCGCGCTGCACCACCTGCGCACAGCGATGCAGGTTGCGGGCTCGGCTGTAGTAGCCCAGGCCGCTCCACAGTGCCAGCACGTCGTCGAGCGGCGCCGCGGCCAGCGCGGGCAGATCCGGGAAGCGCTGCAGGAAGCGCGCGTAGTAGTCCAGCACCGTGGCCACCTGCGTCTGCTGCAGCATGATTTCGGACAGCCAGACGCGATAAGGGTCCTTCGTGTCCTGCCAGGGCAGGCCCTGGCGGCCGAACTGCCGGCGCCAGCGCAGCACGCGCTGCGCGATGTCGCCCGCCGCGGGCATCAATGGGCGCTGCTGAGCAGCGGCGCGCTGCGCTCGGGTTCGATCGGAGCCGCGTCGGGCGCCGCTTGGGCCGCGGCAAGCACCTGATCGACCATCGAGTCCAGCCGCCACTGCAGGCCGGCCAGGCGCTTGTCCTGCTGCTCGACCTCGGCGATGCGCTGTTCCAGTTCGCCGGAGGCGGCCTGGATGCGTTGCAGCGCCTCGTGCCGGTGTGCAAAGGCACGGCGGCGCTCGCGCAGCTGCTGTTCGATCTGGGCCGACGCAGCCTTGCTCCAGAGCTCGACCTCGCCGGCGGCGTTCTCGAACACCACGCGCAGCTTGGACAGCAGCATGCGCTGGAACTGCTCCATGAAACTGGGACTGGACAGCCGCCAGGCCTGCATCGGGCCCAGGTAGCGACCGTAGCTGCGTTCGATCAGGTCCAGCTCCTCGACGAAACGCACCAGCTGCGGGGCGCTGGCCAGTGTGAAGGCGAAACCGAACTCGGCGTTCAGCTGCTGGTAGCTGGCCCCCAGCATCTGCTGGATTTCCTCGGACTGGCTACGGGCGCTGGCCAGCGCCGCGCGCAACCGCTCGCAGGTGGCGGCAAAGGCCTTGCGCGCGCCCAGGTGCAGCGGCGTCGCAGCCATCGCTGCACGCATCGTCGCCACCTCTTCGCGCAGCGTGTCGGCAGACAGCGCTCCCAAGGCCTTCTGCAACTGGCGCAGGTGCACCACGCGCAGCGCCGAAAGCCGCGAGGTGCAGCGCTCGAAGTCGCCCATTTCGGCGTCCAGGCGCAGCAGCATGGCTTGTACCTTGGCATGGCTCTTGCCGCGCAAGCCACGCAGCTCGAGCATCTGCTCGGCATTGTGGCGGCGCCGTTCGCCCAGGCGGCGCGTGGCAGCCTGGCGCACAGTCTGCAGCGTGCCAGCGGCGGCACGCGCCAGCAGCTCACGTTGCCGCGGCAGCAGCTCCCCGGCCAGGGCGACTTCCAGCGCCGGCAGGCCGCTGCGTTCGAGCGCGGCCGCATCGCCGTTGACGCGCGCGGCCAGCGCATCCCGCGCCGACAGCGGGTAGATGCGCGACGCCGGCACCTCGAGTGTCTGTGCGATCTTGCGCCGCTGGCCGTCCAGTTGTGCGGCCACCGCGGCCGGCGTGGACAGCGGGTCGGCCAGGATGTCGGTCTTGTTGAGCACGACGAAGCGTTCGAGCGTGTCGTCGCCCAGGTGCTCGGTCCAGATGGCCAGGTCGGAGCGCGACACACCGGTGTCGGCGGCGAGCAGGAAGACGATGGCATGTGCGGCCGGCAGCAGGCCGAGCGTGAGCTCCGGCTCGGCGCCGACGGCATTCAGCCCCGGCGTGTCGATGACCACCAGCCCGCGCTGCAGCAGCGGGTGCGGATAGTTGATCAGCGCATGGCGCCAAGCCGGCACCTCGACACTGCCGTCGTCCAACCGCGGCGGGTTGTCCTGCGAATGGGTGTCGCTCCAGAAGCCCAGCGCCGCGGCCGTCACCGTGCTGACGCGGCGTGTCTGCGTCACCAGGTGCAGCGCCTCGGCCAGGCCATCCGGGTTGTGCGGATCCAGGCCCAGGCGCTGCCAGGCCTCGGGCTGGGTGCGCAATTCGGCCAGCGACTGCTCGCCCAGCCGGGTGTCGATCGGCAACAGCGCCAGCTCGGCAGGTTGACCGGCATGGAACTGCAGTTCCACCGGGCACATGGTCGTGCGGCCTGGCGTGGCCGGCAGCACGCGCCGGCCGGTGTCGGCAAAGAAGATGGCGTTGAGCAGTTCGGACTTGCCGCGCGACACCTCGGCCACGCAGGCCAGCACCAGCTTGTCGGCGGCCAGCTTGCGCAGCAAGGCATCGAGCGACGCACCCGCCGCGGCGTCCCGCAGCTCGTGCTCGGCCATGAAGTGTGCCATCGCCCGGACGCGGCGGTCCAGCGTACGCCGCCAGGCCGAAAGCGCGTCGAGGTGATGGGCCAGGGTGTTGTTCATCTTCGGGAACCGCTGGCCTGAAAGGCCGTTGCGGGCATCCTAGCGCAGGGCTCCAGGGCCGCGTCGGCCGCGAAACAACTGCTGACAGGAAGCTTCGTGCAGCTTTGCGCAGACTCAATGGCCACACGGATTTGGATCAGGCCCGGCGCTGACAGACCGGGCAGAAGAAGGTGGAACGCTGCGCCTGCACGATGCGCCGCACGGCCGTGCCGCAGCGTGGGCAGGGCTGGCCCTCGCGGCCGTAGACCCCTGCCTCGGCCTGGAACTCGCCGGCCACGCCGTGCGCGTCGCTGAAATCGCGCAGGGTCGACCCGCCGAGTTCGAGCGCGCGGCCCAGTGTCTCGCGCAGCGCGGCCAGCAGCCGCGTACAGCGCGGCAGGCTCAGCCGGTCGCAACGCGTGCGCGGGTCGATGCCGGCGCGGAACAGCGCCTCGCAGGCGTAGATGTTGCCCGCGCCGACCACCACCTGCCCACCCAGCAGCAGGGTCTTGATGGCCACCTTGCGCCGCCGGCAAGCGGCATGCAGCGCCTGCGGCGTCAGCGCCGGGTCGAAGGGCTCGGCGCCCAGTCGCGCCAGCAGAGGGGCGGCCGGGGCTTCTTCGAGGCTTGGCGACCACAGCACGGCGCCGAAACGCCGCGGATCGGTCAGGCGCAGCAGGCCCCGATCCGTGCCCAGATCGAAGTGGGCATGCGGCCCGGGTTCGGACGCGGTGTCGTGGAAGGCCAGCGAGCCCGACATGCCCAGGTGCATCAGCAGACCGCCGTCCACGCCTGCCGGCGGCTGGGCGGCATCGCGCCGCAAGGGCAGCCACAGGTACTTGCCATGCCGGATGACCTCGCCCAGGCGCGAGCCAACCAGTCCCGCGGGCGCGCAGCCCAGCGGCCAGCGCAGGGGTTTGCCGCAACGCACCGAAGTGACGCGCGCGCCATGCAGACGAGCGGCAATAGTACGCCGCGTGACCTCCACTTCGGGCAGCTCGGGCATTGCCCATTATGTGAGAATGAAGCTCAATCTCCTGGAGATCTGATGACTGTGTCGAGCCTGCGGCGCCTTGCCGCATGCCCATGGGTCGCCGGCGCGACCCTCGTGCTTCTGTGCCAAGCAGTGCCCGCCCAGCCGGCCACGCCCGCAGCCCCTCCCGCCCAGTCCAAGCCGCCGGTCGTCAATTCGACCATCGACGCGCCGCTGTTCTATCAGCTGCTGATCGGCGAGATCGAGCTCAGCGCCGGCCAAGCTGGCAATGCCTACCAGATCATGCTCGACGCGGCGCGGCGCACCCGCGACGAACGGCTGTTCCGCCGTGCCACCGAGATCGCGCTTCAGGCGCGGGCCGGCGACCAGGCGCTCGCCGCCACCCGCGCCTGGCGCACGGCACGACCCGAGTCGCTGGAGGCCATCCGGCTGCAGTTGCAGATCCTGCTGTCGATGAACCGCCTGAACGAGCTGCCGGAGCCGATTCGCGCGCTGGTCGCGGGCACGCCGGCGGTCGAGCGGGCAGCGGTCATCGGCTCGCTGCCGCGCTTCATGCAGCGCGCCCAGGACAAGCGCCAGGCCGCGCAGCTGCTCGAAGATGCGCTGCAGCCCTACGCCGGTGACGTCAGCACGCGCGTGGCCACGCAGGCGGCGATGGGGCGCATGTGGCTCGCGGCAGGTGATGCCGACCTGGCCCTGCGGCTGGCGCGCCAGGCCCTGGCCGAGGACCCTTCATCCAGCGCCGCGATGCTGCTGGCGCTGGAGCTGATGCCCACGCGTCCCGAGGCCGAGAGCCTGGTCACCAGCTACCTGACATCGCCCAAGGCCGACCCGGCGCTGCGCCGCGCCTATGCCGGCACCCTGGTGACGACACAGCGTTACGCCGATGCGATCACGCAGATCGAGATGGTTACACGGCAGCAGCCCGACCTGGCCGCACCCTGGCTGACCTTGGGCGCGCTGCAGCTGGAGCTGCGACAGACGCAGGCCGCCGAGCAGTCGCTGCAGCACTATGTTCAATTGGTACAGGCCCAGCCCGCGGCCGCTCGCGGCGATGACAGCGACGATGGCGAAGACCAAGGCGGCGCCTCCGCCCCCGACCAGGGCCTGACCCAGGCCTGGCTGCTGCTGGCCCAGGCCGCCGAGCAGCGCGGCGACTTCGCCACCGCCGAAGCACGGCTGGCGCGCGTGGACAACCCGCAGCGTGCGCTGGAGGTGCAGACCCGTCGCGCCTCGCTGCTGGCGCGCCAGGGCCGCGTGCCGCAGGCGCGCGAGCTGGTGCGCAGCACGCCCGAGCGCAACCCCGAAGACGCCCGCGCCAAGCTGCTGGCCGAGGCGCAGGTGCTGCGCGAGGTCAAGCTGTGGTCCGAGGCCTACGCGGTGCTGGAAGCCGCCAACCAGCGCTTCCCCAACGATGCCGACCTGCTGTACGAGCAGGCCATGATGGCCGAGAAGATCGGCCAGCTCGACGCGATGGAAGCGCAATTGCGCCGCGTGATGGCGCTCAAACCGGACCATGCACACGCCTACAACGCGCTGGGCTATTCGCTGGCCGATCGCAACCTGCGGCTGAACGAAGCGAAGGCGCTGATCGAACGGGCACTGCAGCTGACCCCGGGCGATCCGTTCGTCACCGACAGCCTGGGCTGGGTCGAGTTCCGCCTGGGCAACCGCGACGAGGCGCTGCGCCTGCTGCGCCAAGCCTACAAAGCGCGTCCCGACGCCGAGATCGGCGCCCATCTGGGCGAGGTGCTGTGGGCCATGGGCCAGCAGGACGAAGCCAGGCGCATCTGGGCCGAAGCCAGCAGCCGCGATGCCGGCAACGATGTGCTGCGCGAGACCTTGGTGCGCCTGAAGGCGCAATAGTGCAGCGCGGCGCCACGCTGCTGGCGGCGCTGGCCCTGGCCGGCTGCGCCACCCTGCCGCCGCCCGAGCCCGGCACGCTGGCCGGGCGGATGGCGCTGCAGGTCGATGCCTACCAAGACCGGCCGGCGCAGTTGCTCAGCGCCAGCTTCGATCTGCGAGGCAACGCCGATCGCGGTGAGTTGCGCCTGAGCACGCCGCTGGGCACAACGCTGGCCGCAGCCTTCTGGGGTCCGGGCGAGGCCCGTCTGGTGACACCTCAGGGCGAACGCCGCTTCGACGATCTCGACACTCTTTCGCGCGACGCTTTTGGCGAGAGCCTGCCGCTGCGCGCGCTGCCCGACTGGCTGAACGGCCGCCCCTGGCCCGGCGCTGCCGAACCGGCGCGGCCGCTGCAGCCCGGCCCCGGCTTCGTGCAGCTGGGCTGGACCATCGACCTGGCCCGCTTCCACACGGGCCAGGTGCTGGCCTGGCGAGCGGGTCCGCCCGGTGTGCGACTGCGCGCCCAATTGGAGGCGACGCCATGAGTCTGAAGGCGTTCTTCGACGTACCGGCTCCGGCCAAGCTGAACCTGTTCCTTCACGTGGTGGGGCGGCGCGACGACGGCTACCACCTGCTGCAGTCGGTGTTCGTGCTGCTCGACTGGTGCGACCGATTGCACTTCGAACTGCGCCGCGACGGCCGCCTGGCACGGCATGACCTGGGACCGCTCCTGCCGCCCGACGACCTGTGCCTGCGCGCGGCGCGCTTGCTGCAGCAGCGCTCCGGCACTTCGCTCGGCGCCGATATTTCCGTGGACAAACAACTGCCCTGGGGCGCCGGCCTGGGTGGCGGCAGCTCCGACGCGGCCAGCACGCTGCTGGTGCTGAACCGGCTGTGGGGCCTGCACTGGGCACGCGAGCGGCTGCTGGAGCTGGGCACGACACTGGGTGCGGACGTGCCCTTCTTCATTGGCGGACACAACGCCTTCGTCGAAGGCATCGGCGAGCGGCTGACGCCGCTGGCGCTGCCGCCACGGCGCTATGCCGTGGCCAAGCCAACCGCTGCGATCGGCACGGCGGACATCTTCAACAGCCCTGCCCTGGTCCGCGACACCGAGCCTGTTATACTCACGGGCTCTTTTGCGAGTGCTGGGCAGCTTGCCAAGTTTTGCAGCGGGTTCGGCCGCAACGACCTTCAACCGGTCGCCGAGGCGCACTGCCCCGACGTTCGGGCAGTGGCTGAGTGGCTGCAGGGTCGTTTTGGCAACAGCCGCATGACGGGCTCGGGCAGTGCGGTGTTCGCAAGAGTCGGCATGGAAGACCAGTCCCTGGAGGCATGGCCGTCGCAACCGCTGCCCGGCCCCTGGATTGCTCGGATGTGCCGCAGTCTGGACCACCACCCTTTGTTGGGCTGGGCCGACTGAAGACCGGTTCGAAAAGGGCGCGTCGTGAGTCGCGTCCTGCGTAGGGGAGTCGCCAAGTTGGTCAAGGCATCGGATTTTGATTCCGACATGCGAGGGTTCGAGTCCTTCCTCCCCTGCCAAACCCATTCGCCGATCGCCGGCCATTGACCGAGGCGCCGCGCCTCTCACCGCCACGAAAGAGAACAAGGTGCTGTTCAACACCGTGCTGTTCACCGGCAATGCCAACCCGGCGCTGGCGCGCGAGATCGCCTCGCAGTTGGGCGTGGAACTCGGCCAGGCACTGGTGGGCCGCTTTTCCGACGGCGAGGTTCGCATCGAAGTGCAGCAGAACGTGCGCGCCCGCGACATCTTCGTGGTGCAGCCGACTTGCGCGCCGACCAACGAGAACCTGATGGAGATGTGCATCCTGGTGGATGCGCTCAAGCGCGCCAGCGCGCGGCGCATCACCGCGGTGATGCCCTACTTCGGCTACGCGCGCCAGGACCGGCGGCCGCGCTCGACGCGCGTGCCGATCAGCGCCAAGGTGGTGGCCAACATGCTGCAGAGCGTGGGCGTGGAGCGGCTGCTCACCATGGACCTGCACGCGGACCAGATCCAGGGTTTCTTCGACATCCCGGTGGACAACATCTACGCTTCGCCGGTGCTGCTGTCCGACCTGAAGAGCAAGAACTACCAGAACCTGGTGGTGGTGTCGCCCGACGTCGGCGGCGTGGTGCGCGCGCGTGCGCTGGCCAAGCAGTTGGGCTGCGACCTGGCGATCATCGACAAGCGCCGCGCCAATCCGAACGAATCCGAGGTGATGCATGTCATCGGCGACATCGACGGCCGGCACTGCGTGATCATGGACGACATGATCGACACCGCCGGCACGCTGGTGGCCGCGGCCGAGGTGCTCAAGCAGCGCGGTGCCAAGCGCGTCTTCGCCTATTGCACCCACCCGGTGTTTTCCGGCCCGGCCATCGACCGCATCCGCGAGTCGCAGATGGACGAGGTGGTGGTCACCAACACCATCCCACTCAACGACAAGGCCAAGGCCTGCAAGAACATCCGCCAGCTGTCGGTGGCTTTCCTGTTTGCGGAGACCATCCGCCGCATCAGCGACGGCGAGTCGGTGACCTCGCTGTTTGCGGAGCAGAACAATAATTTCTGAACAGTAGGAGAGCGGGCTCCCGCCGGGAGTCCTTTCCTTTGCGGGCCCTTTCGGCCCTTTTTCCAGGCGCCTGGTCGCGGGCGCCTGCCACCTGGAGTGAAACCATGAAATTCGTCGCATTCGAGCGTACGCAGCAGGGGACCGGAGCGAGCCGCCGCCTGCGCAACGCCAACAAGGTGCCCGGCATCGTCTATGGCGCCGGCACGCCGGCCATGATCGAGCTGGACCACAACGCGCTGTTCCACGCGCTCAAGAAAGAGGCCTTCCATTCCTCGATCCTGGAGATGGAACTGTCCGGCAACGTGCAGAAGGTGCTGCTGCGCGACTACCAGATGCACCCGTGGAAGCAGATCATTCTGCACATCGATTTCCAGCGCGTGGACGAAACCACCCGGCTGCACAAGAAGGTGCCGCTGCACTTCGTGAACGAGGAGAACTCGGTCGCGGTCAAGACCGACAAGTGCTTGGTCAACCACGTGCAGACCGAGCTCGAGGTGGAATGCCTGGCCTCGGAACTGCCTGAGTTCATCACCATCGATCTGGGTCACCTGGTCAAGGGCCAGTCGATCCATGTCGCCGACCTGAAACTGCCCGACGGCATCAAGGCGGTCCGCCACGGCACGCTGAACCCGGTGATCGTGTCGGCCAACCCGCCGCGCGTCGAGGAAGAAGCCGCCGCGGCCCCCGTGGTGGTCGCCGCGGCGGCCGCCCCGACCAAGGCCAAGAAAACCGAAAAGCAGAACAAGAAGTAGGCCCTCCGACGCCCCGCGGCGAACCCCACTTCGGTGGGGTTTTTCATGCCTGAGCGGCCCGCTTCGTACGCCCTCGCACCCAACACCGGGACTTAGAATCCAGCTCTTACGACACGCCCGAAGTTCCTGGACTGCGCATGATCCGCCTGCTGGTCGGCCTGGGGAACCCGGGCCCGGAGTACGAAGCCACGCGTCACAACGCGGGCTTCTGGTGGCTTGACGCCGCGGCGCGCAAGCTCGGCGCCACGCTGATGCCGCAGCGCAGTTACTTCGGCCTGGCCGCCAAGGCCAGCACCGCGCAGGGCATGGTCTGGCTGCTTCAGCCGATGACCTACATGAACCTGTCGGGCAAGTCGGTGGCCGCGCTGGCACACTTCTTCAAGATCGCGCCGCAGGAGATCCTGGTCGCGCACGACGAGCTCGACCTGATGCCCGGCCAGGTCAAGATCAAGTGCGGCGGCGGCCATGCCGGCCACAACGGACTGCGCGACATCCATGCCCAGCTGGGCTCGGCCGACTACTGGCGGCTGCGCCTGGGCATCGGCCACCCCGGCGTCAAGGCCGAGGTCGTCGACTACGTGTTGCGCAAGCCCACGGCCGAACACCGCGAGCTGATCGAGCAGACCATCGCCCGTTCGGTCGAGGCGCTGGACCTGCTGCTGGCCGGCGAGATGGAGCGCGCGATGATGAAGGTGCATGCCAAGCCGCCGCGGCCCAAGGCACCGCGCCCCGAAACCGGGGCCAAGTTGGTGCCCGACGACGGAGCGGCACGATGAAGCGCCTGCCCGTCGTCGCGGCCGCCGCGCTGGTGACTCTCGCTGGGGCCATGGCACACGCGGCGCCGCCGCAGACCGTCTACCGCTGCGGGCCCGACGGGCGAACCTATTCGCAGACGCCCTGCGCCGACGGCAAGGCGCTGAGCGTCGACGACCCGCGGTCGGCCAGTCAGAACAAGGCTGCGCGCGAGGTGGCCGAACGCGATGCCGAACAGGCCAGGAAACTGGCCGACGAGCGGCGCCAGCGCGAGGCGGCCGCCAAGGACCAGAAGGCGGCCGGCTTCAAGACCGCGCCGCCTGCCGACGCGGCCTCCGCACCGGCACGCAAGCCCAGGCCCAAGGCGGCCTCGGCCAGCGTCGACGCGTCGACGATGAGCCCGCCGATGCGCGTGCCGGCGCAGGGCACGGCGTCGAAGTAGTCAGGACTCCGGCAGCGCCGGCGCCGCCTGCTGCGTCAGGCGTCGGTACTTGGCCCACAGCTGCTCGCGGCTTTCGGTGAAGTCCGGGTGGATCGGGATGCAAGCCACCGGGCACAGCTGCACGCACTGCGGCTCGTCGAAGTGGCCGACACATTCGGTGCACTTGTTCGGGTCGATCTCATAGATCTCGGCGCCCATCGAGATCGCCTCGTTGGGGCACTCGGGCTCACAGACATCGCAGTTGATGCACTCGTCCGTGATCAGGAGTGCCATAGGCCCTCCAGGCCCCGAACGAAGAGGGCCACCCCCTGCATGTGCAGGCCGCGTTCGGCGGGGCGAAGCATGCCTCGCCTGTATCCGCCTCGCGTGTCGGTGATCAGGAGGGCCATCTCGCTTCAAGCGTCGGGCTGGCTGACGCGTTCTTTCAGTCGCTTGAGCACCGAAGGTGCCACGAACTTGGAAACGTCACCGCCGAGCATGGCAATCTCGCGCACGAAGGTGCCGCTGATGAACTGGTATTGGTCCGACGGCGTCAGGAACAGCGTCTCCACTTCGGGCATCAGCTGGCGGTTCATGCCGGCCATCTGGAACTCGTAGTCGAAGTCACTCATCGCGCGCAGCCCGCGCACCACCACGTCGCCGTTGGCGCCGACGACAAAGTCGCGCAGCAGCCCGCGAAAGGGCCGCACATCGACATTCGGGTAGGGCGAGGCGATCTCAGCGGCCATCTGCAGCCGCTCGTCGATGGTGAACATGGTGCGTTTGTGGTGGCCGACGGCCACCGCCAGGATCAGCCGGTCGAACAGGTGCGCCGCGCGGCGCATCAGGTCTTCATGGCCCAGCGTCATCGGGTCGAAGGTGCCGGGATAGACGGCGGTGAGCGGTGTGACGGTGGTCAAGGCTCGGGTCTCCTGGGCAGGCCGCTTTCGTCCGCAGTGTAGCCGTCGACGGCGCGGCGCAGCAGGTGGAAATGCACCGCGCCGGCGCGGCCCTGGCGGTGAATCGTCCAGCCCTGGGGCGACTCCGGCAAAGCCTGGCGCGCCTCCAGGTAGACAAAGCCGTCTTTGGCCACCAGGCGCAGGGATTGCGGCAGTGCCTGCTGGGCCAAGTCGCTGCCGAAGGGCGGGTCGAGCAGCACCAGGTCGAAGCTGCCGGCCGGCGCCCGAGCCATCCAGGCAATGGCATCCGCGGCGTCGATGCGCACCGTCTGGGCCTTCAGGCGCTGCTGACTCTGCCGCAGGCTGGCCACCAGCGCCGGGTCGCGCTCCAGCAGGACCACTTCGGCCGCGCCGCGCGACGCCGCCTCGAAACCAAGCGCACCGCTGCCGGCAAAGGCGTCCAGGCAGCGCCAGCCCGTCAGGTCCTGCCCCAGCCAGTTGAACAGCATCTCGCGCACTCGGTCGGGCGTGGGCCGCAGCCCCGGCCGGTCGGCCACCGGCAGCTTGCTGCGCTTCCACTGGCCGCCGATGATGCGCACCTCGTGCGCCGGGCCAGCCTTCAAAGGCGCACCGGAATGCCGTCGTGCGCCATCAACGCCTTGGCCTGGGCCACCGTGAATTCGCCGTAGTGGAAGATGCTGGCGGCCAGAACCGCGTCGGCGCCACCGAGGCGGATGCCTTCGGACAGGTGTTGCAGCGCGCCGACCCCACCCGAGGCGATCACCGGCACCGGCACCGCGTCGCTGACCGCACGCGTCAGTTCGAGGTCGAAGCCGATCTTGGTGCCGTCGCGGTCCATGCTGGTGAGCAGGATCTCGCCGGCGCCCATCTCGGCCATTTTCGCGGCCCATTGCACCGCATCCAGCCCGGTGTTCTTGCGCCCGCCGTGGGTGTAGACGTCCCAGCCGCCGCCGGGTCTGGCCTTTGCGTCGATGGCCACGACGATGCACTGCGCGCCGTACTTGTCGCTGGCATCGCGGATGACCTGCGGGTCGGCCACTGCGGCCGAGTTGAAGCTGACCTTGTCGGCGCCGGCGTTGAGCAGCCGGCGCACGTCGGCCACCGTGCGCACGCCGCCGCCCACGGTGAGCGGGATGAACACCTGCGAGGCCACCGCCTCGATGATGTGCAGGATGAGATCACGGCCGTCGCTGGTGGCGGTGATGTCCAGGAAGGTCAGCTCGTCGGCGCCCTGCTCGTTGTAGCGCGCGGCGATTTCCACCGGATCGCCGGCATCGCGCAGTTCGACGAAGTTGACGCCCTTGACGACACGGCCGCCCGTGACGTCCAGGCAGGGAATGATGCGTTTGGCGAGCATGGTCTACCGCCGGCCCGCCCCAAGGTAGACCGCGCCCCCCCCGGGGGGAGAGCCGCACCGAACGGGCGCGCGGCGCCCGTGAGTGGCTGCGAACGGCGCAGCGAACTGGGGAGCCAGGTTCAAGTCAGTCGCCGCCCAGTTCGTCGGCGCGCACTTGCGCCGCGGCGAAATCCAGCGCGCCGGTGTAGATCGAGCGGCCGCAGATCACCCCGCTGATGCCCTCGCCTTGCACCGCACACAGCCGCTCCACGTCGGCCAGGTTCGACAGCCCGCCCGAGGCGATGACCGGTATCGTCAATGCCTGCGCCAGCTTGACCGTGGCATCGATGTTGATGCCGGTGAGCATGCCGTCGCGGCCGATGTCGGTGTAGATCACGCCTTCGACGCCGTAGTCCTCGAACTTCTTCGCCAGGTCGATGACCTCGTGGCCGGTGAGCTTGCTCCAGCCGTCGGTGGCGACCTTGCCGTCCTTGGCGTCCAGGCCGACGATGATGTGCCCGCCGAAGGCGGTGCAGGCGTCGCGCAGGAAGCCCGGGCTCTTGACCGCGGCGGTGCCGATGATGACGTAGCTCAGGCCGTCGTCCAGGTAGCGCTCGATGGTGTCCAGGTCGCGCAGACCGCCGCCCAGCTGCACGGGGATCTCGCCATCCACCTCGGCCAGGATGGCCTTGACCGCGGCTTCGTTGACCGGCTTGCCGGCGAAGGCGCCGTTCAGGTCGACCAGGTGCAGCCGCCTGGCGCCGGCATCGAGCCAGCGCCGCGCCATCGCAGCCGGGTCTTCGCCGAAGGTGGTGGAGACATTCATGTCGCCTTGCTGCAGGCGCACGCACTTGCCGTCCTTGAGGTCGATGGCCGGTATCAGCAACATGGCGTCGAGCGGGAGGTTGGGGAGGAAGCAGCCCTCAGGGATTCCAGGCGAGGAAATTGCGGTACAGGGCCAAGCCGTGGTCGGCGCTCTTCTCGGGGTGGAACTGCGTGGCAAAAATGTTATCGCGGGCGATGGCGCTGGTAAAGCTGGCACCGTAGTCGGTGCGGCCGGCCGTGTGCCGGGGGTCGCGCGGATGCACATGGTAACTGTGCACGAAATAGAAGTACGCGCCATCGGGAACGCCCTGCCACAGTGCATGCGCCTGGCCGTCGTGTGCCTGCTGAATCACCCGGTTCCAGCCCATCTGCGGCACCTTGTAGCGACTGCCGTCCGGCTGGCGCTGGCCTTCCAGGCGGAAGCGCAGCACCCGGCCAGGGATCAGACCCAGGCCCGGCGTGTCCTGTTCCTCGCTGTGGTCCAGCAGCATCTGCATGCCCACGCACACACCCATCATCGGCTTGCGGGCGGCGGCGTCGAGCACCGCGTCCTTGAGGCCGGAATCCTGCAGCTCGCGCATGCAGTCGCGCATCGCGCCCTGCCCCGGCAGCACCACGCGCTCGGCGGCCAACACCTCCTCGGGACGGCTGGTGACGCGCACCTCGAAGCCACTCCCCTGCGCCACGTGCATCACCGCCTGCGACACCGAGCGCAGGTTGCCCATGCCGTAGTCGACCACTGCCACCATGCGCGCCATCGCCGCGGTCCTACAGGCTGCCCTTGGTGGACGGGATGACGCCAGCCGAGCGCGGGTCGGGCGTCAACGCCATGCGCAGCGCGCGCGCGAAGGCCTTGAACACCGTCTCGCACTGATGGTGCGCGTTCTGGCCCTTCAGGTTGTCGATGTGCAGCGTGACCAGCGCGTGGTTGGCAAAACCCTGGAAGAACTCGAAGGCCAGCTGCGTGTCGAAGCCGCCCACCATGCCGGCCTTGAAGGGTACGTCCATGTGCAGGCCCGGACGGCCGGAGACGTCGACCACCACGCGCGACAGCGCCTCGTCCAGCGGCACATAAGACTGCCCGTAGCGTGTGATGCCCTTCTTGTCGCCGACCGCCTGCGCCACCGCCATGCCCAGCGTGATGCCCACGTCTTCCACCGTGTGGTGGCCGTCGATGTGCAGGTCGCCCCTGGCATCGACATCCAGGTCGATCAGCCCGTGGCGCGCGATCTGGTCGAGCATGTGGTCGAAGAAGCCGATGCCGGTGGCCAACGCGGCTTGGCCGCTGCCGTCGAGATCGACGCGCACGCGGATCTGCGTTTCCTTGGTGTCGCGGCGAACTTCCGCAATGCGGTTCATAAGCTGGCTTTCAATGCCTGGATCAGGGCGTCATTTTCTTCCGGGCTGCCGACGGTCAGCCGCAGGCAGTTCGCGAGCAGCGGGTGCAACCCAGCGATGTGCTTGACCAGCACGCCGCGCGACTTCATGCCCTCGAAGCATTGTTTCGAGTCCGGCACCCGCACCAGGATCATGTTGGCCTCGCTGGGAAACACGGTCACGCCACCGAGCGCGGCCAGCAACGCCGACACACGCGCGCGCTCGCTGCGCAGCACGGCCGCCTGGCGCGCATATTCGTCGGCATGCTGCAGCGCGAACAGCGTGGCCTCGGCATTGAGCACGCTGACGTTGTACGGCGGGCGCACCTTGTCGACCTCGTCGATCAGCGCTGCCGCTCCGCACAGGTAACCCAGGCGCACGCCAGCCAGGCCGAACTTGCTCAGCGTGCGCATCACCAGCACATGCTCGTGGCGGCCCAGGCGCGGCAGCCAAGTGCGCGACGAAAACGGCTGGTAGGCCTCGTCGAAGACCACAAGACCCTGCTGGCGGCCGACCGCCGCGACGATGCGCTCGACGATACCTTCGTCGAACAGATTCGCCGTGGGGTTGTTGGGGTAGGCGATGTAGGTCAGCGCCGGGCGGTGTTCCTCGATGGCGGCCAGCATCGCCAGTTCGTCCAGCTCGAAGTCCGGCGTGAGCGGCACACCGACGAAGTTCAGACCGCGCAACTGCGCCGACATCTGGTACATGACGAAGCCGGGCAGCGGCGCGATGAGGGTCGCGCCCGGCACGTCGCAGGCGACGCTGAGCATGTCGATCAGCTCGTCGGATCCATTGCCCAGGATCATCTTGCAGCCTGCAGGCAGTTCGACGAACTTCGACAGCGCCACCACCACGTCGGCGGTGCTCTGCGCCGGATAGCGGTTGATGGCCACGTGTCCCAGCCGCTCGCCCAGCTCGCGCTGCAGCGTCTCGGGCAGGCGGAACGGGTTTTCCATCGCGTCCAGCTTGATCAGGCCGCGGCTGTCCTGGATGGCATAGGCATGCATCGACTTGACGTCCTGGCGGATCGTGTGCTGGATGCGCCGGGCCAAGCCGGTGGCGCCCTTGTCGATGTCCTCCATTCAGCCCTCGCTCAGTGTCAACAACATCTTGTGTTCGCCGTCCTTCACCACGCCGGTGTAGCGAAAGCCCAGTTTCTCGTAGAAGGGCCCGGCGTGGCCGGGCTGCATCACGTGCGACAACCCGACCTCGCGCAGTCCCAGGCGGCGTGCCTCGTCGACGACCCAGGCCATCGCCCGCCGGCCCAGGCCCAGGCGCTGGTAGCGCGCATCGACCATCAGCCGCCAGACGTAGAGCTGCTCGGCCGGCTCGTCCTTGTCCTGGCGCGCGTCGTACAGCAGCAGGAAGCCCACCGGCGTATCGCCGTCGTACAGGCCCAGCGGCCGGCCCGCCGGCTCGTAGGCGGCCTGCGCCAGCGAGCGCACCACCGGCGCGACGAAACGGCGCTGGCCGGCCGTGACGTCCAGCGCCATCAGCGCCTCGGCGTTGTCGGCATTGACCTCGCGCACGTTGAAGGCCGCGATCGAGCGTGCAGCAGCCGGCACGCCGCCAAGCCGCAGTTCGGCAGCACGGGCATGGGCCTGCAGGCCCTCGCCATAGGCCAGCTCGGCTGCGATCGGGCCCAGCACCTGCGCACCGCGCTCGCTGACCTCGATCAGGCTGCTGCGCTTGACGAAGTCGTACACACCCAGCGGCGAGCTGAAGCGCGCCGTGCCCGAAGTGGGCAGCACATGGTTCGGACCGGCGCAGTAGTCGCCCAGGCTCTCGCTGGTGAAGGCGCCCAGGAAGATGGCGCCGGCATGGCGCAGCAGCGGCTCCCACTGCCGCGGCTGCTGCAAGCTGATCTCCAAGTGCTCCGGGGCGATGCGGTTGCTGATCTCGCAGGCCTCTTCCATGCTGCGCGTGAGGATCAGCGCACCACGACCTTCGAGCGACGCGCGGATGACCTGCTGTCGCGGCATGTTGGGCAGCAGGCGCTGCAGCGCCTCGCGCACCGCATCGATGTAGGCGGCATCGGGGCACAGCAGGATGCTCTGCGCCAGTTCGTCGTGCTCGGCCTGGCTGAACAGATCCATCGCCACCCAGTCGGGCGGCGTGCTGCCGTCGGCCAGCACCAGGATCTCGCTGGGCCCGGCGATCATGTCGATGCCCACCTGGCCGAACACATGCTTCTTGGCGCTGGCCACATAGGCATTGCCCGGGCCGGTGATCTTGTCGACGCGCGGGATGCTCGCCGTGCCATAGGCCAGCGCCGCCACCGCCTGCGCACCGCCCATGGTGAAGACACGGTGCGCGCCGCCCACATGGGCGGCGGCCAGCACCAGCGGGTTCTTCACGCCCTGCGGCGTGGGCACGGCCATGACGATCTCGCCGACACCCGCCACCTGCGCCGGAATGGCGTTCATCAGCACGCTGGACGGATAGGCCGCCTTGCCGCCGGGCACGTAGATGCCCACACGGTCCAGCGGCGTGACCTTCTGGCCCAGGCGGTTGCCGTCGGCATCGACATAGTTCCAGCTGCGCGCGCTGGCATCGAGCTGGCGCTCGTGGTAGCTGCGCACGCGCTGCGCCGCCGCCTGCAGCGCGTTGCGCTGCGCGGCCGGCAGGGTGTCGAAGGCCTGCCGCAGTTCGTCGCGGCCCAGCTCCAGCGCAGTCACCGACGCCGCATTCACGCCGTCGAAACGCGCGGTGTATTCCAGTACCGCCGCATCGCCACGCGATTTGACGTCGGCCAGGATCTGCGCCACGCGCTGCTCGATCTCCAGGTCGGTCTCGGCCGACCAGTGCAGCAGGCGCTGGAACTCGGCCTCGAAGTCCTCGGCGTCAGTGCGCAGTTGGCGAATGTTCAGTGTCATCGGCGGTCGGCCACGGCCGCTTCGAGGGCGTCGATCAGCTGGCGCATCGGCTCGCGCTTGAGTTTCAGCGCCGCCTGGTTAACCACCAGCCGCGCCGAGATGTCCATGATGCGTTCCACCTCCACCAGGTGGTTGGCCTTGAGCGTGGCGCCGGTGGAGACCATGTCGACGATGGCGTCGGCCAGCCCCGTCAGCGGCGCCAGCTCCATCGAACCGTAGAGCTTGATCAGGTCCACATGCACGCCCTTGTCGGCAAAGTGCTGCCGTGCCGTGAGCGTGTACTTGGTGGCCACGCGCAGGCGCGAGCCCTGGCGCACGGCGGCGGCATAGTCGAAGTCGTCGCGCACCGCCACGCTCATGCGGCATTGCGCGATGCGCAGGTCCAGCGGCTGGTACAGGCCGTCGCCGCCATGTTCGATCAAAACATCCTTGCCGGCCACACCGAGATCGGCGCCGCCGTACTGCACGTAAGTGGGCACGTCGCTGGCGCGCACCAGCACCACGCGCAGGTCAGGCCGGCTGGTACCGATGATCAGCTTGCGGCTCTTCTCCGGATCCTCCGCCATGCGGATGCCGGCGGCCTCCAGCAGTGGCAGTGTCTCGTCGAAGATGCGTCCCTTGGACAGCGCCAGCGTGATCACTTGACTCTTTCTATGTCGGCGCCGATGCGGCGCAGCTTGGCTTCCATGCGGTCGTAGCCGCGGTCCAGGTGGTATATGCGGTCGACCACCGTGTCGCCCTCGGCCACCAGGCCGGCGATCACCAGGCTGGCCGAGGCGCGCAGGTCGGTGGCCATCACCGTGGCGCCGGACAGCCGTGGCACGCCGTGCACCACGGCCGTGTGGCCGTCGACCTCGATGCTGGCGCCCAGGCGCAGCATCTCATTGACGTGCATGAAGCGATTCTCGAAGATGGTCTCGGTGACTCGCGCCGTGCCCTCGGCGATGATGTTCACGGCCATGAACTGCGCCTGCATGTCGGTCGGGAACAGCGGGTACTCGCTGGTGCGGATGCTCACCGCACGCGGCCGGCCGGCAGCACGCACGCGGATCCAGTTCTCGCCGCATTCGATCTCGGTGCCGGCCTCGCGCAGCTTGTCGATGACCACCTCCAGGTGGTCGGCGCGCACGTCCTTGAGCAGCACCTCGCCGCCGGCCGCCGCCACCGCGCACAGGAAGGTGCCGGCCTCGATGCGGTCGGGAATGACGCGGTGCCCGCCTTCGGGTGCATGCAGCCGCTGCACGCCTTCGATGCGGATGCGGCTGCCGCCATGGCCTTCGATGCGTGCGCCCATGCGGATCAGCAGTTCCGCCAGGTCGACGACCTCGGGTTCCTGCGCCGCGTTTTCCAGCACCGTTTCGCCTTCGGCCAGGGTCGCCGCCATCAGCAGGTTCTCGGTGCCGGTGACGGTGATCATGTCGGTGCTGATGCGCGCGCCCTTCAGGCGCTGCGCACGGGCAACGATGTAGCCGTGTTCCACCGCGACGTCGGCGCCCATCAGCTGCAGGCCCTTGATGTGCTGGTCCACCGGCCGCGAGCCGATGGCACAGCCGCCGGGCAGCGACACGCGCGTGGCGCCAAAACGCGCCAGCAGCGGGCCCAACACCATGATGGTGGCGCGCATGGTCTTGACCAGATCGTAGGGCGCCTCGGGTGCGCCGATGTGCGCGGCATCGATGCGCAACTCGTTGGGCCGCTCGGCATGGCGTTCGGCCGACGCGCCCATGTGGCGCAGCAGCTTCAGCATCGTGGCCACGTCCTGCAACTGCGGCACGTTGTGCAGCGTCACCGGCTCGGCCGTCAGCAACGCGGCGCACAGCTGCGGCAGGGCGGCATTCTTCGCGCCGGAAATCTGCACCTCGCCCTTCAGGGGGCGGCCGCCGCGGATGAGAAGTTTGTCCATGATGGCTGTGGCTCAGGCTCGCCAGCGCACAGAGGGGGCCCTGGAAGCGTCGGCGCAGCGGCGACGGCTTGAGGCCACCCGCAGCGCACCGCGGGCCGTGTCAACGGGGGTGGTGGACGGGCGTCGACTGCCCGGCCGCGCCTGACGCGGCCCATTCGGCAGGGGTGAAGGTCTTCATCGACAGCGCGTGAATCTGCTCGCGCATTCTATCGCCCAGCGCCGTGTAGACCTGCTGGTGCCGCGCCACGCGCGAGCGCCCGTCGAAGGCCGTGGAGACGATGGTGGCGAAGAAATGCCGGCCGTCGCCCTCGACCTCGAGGTGTTCGCAGGGCAGGCCTGCGGCGATGAATTCGCGCACCTGGTGGGGGGTCGGATCCGACATGATGAACGCGATTATCGCCGAGCTTCAGCCCGGGCGCCTGTATCGCGCCCGATCCTTCGCCAGCCGACCTTCGCCTTCCGGCGAACGTCGTGCGGGCTCAGTGGCGCAGCTTGTAGCCGGTCTTCAGCAGCCGCAGCGCGACGGCCGACACGAGCAGGAAGCTGCCGCCGACCACGCCCAGGCTGAGCCAGGGCGAGACATCGCTGACGCCGAAGAAGCCGCGGCGGAAGCCGTCGATCATGTAGAAGAAGGGGTTCAGGTGGCTGATACGGTTCCAGAACTCGGGCAGCGAGTGCACCGAATAGAACACGCCGGACAGGAAGGTCATCGGCATGATGATGAAGTTCTGGAAGGCCGCCATCTGGTCGAACTTGTCGGCCCACAACCCGGCGATCAAGCCCAAGGCGCCGAGCATGCCAGCCCCGAGCAGCGCGAAGGCCAGGATCCACAGCGGCTGCGCCAGCCCCGGCGGCGAGAACCAGGCGGTGACCGCGAACACGCCCAGGCCCACGCTCAGCCCGCGCACCATCGACGCGCCCACGTAGGCCGTGAACCAGGCCCAGTGCGATAGCGGCGTGACCAGCAGGAACACCAGGTTGCCGGTGATCTTGCTCTGCACCAGCGAGCTGCTGCTGTTGGCAAAGCTGTTCTGCAGCACGCTCATCATCACCAGCCCGGGAATAAGGAAGCGGGTATAGCCGACGTTGTCGAAGACCTGCACCTTGTCCGACAGCACATGGCCGAAGATCAGCAGGTACATCACCGCGGTCAGCACCGGCGCGGCCACGGTCTGGAAGCCCACCTTCCAGAAGCGCAGCACTTCCTTGTAGAGCAGCGTGCGCACGCCGCGCAACGGGTGGCGCGCTGTCATGCCATGGCCTCGATGGCGGGCGCGCCCTGCATGATCTCCAGGAACACGTCTTCCAGGTCGGCACGGCCGATCTCCAGGTCCTCGATCTTCACGCCGGCAGCGCGCAGCGCGGCCAGCAGCGTCTCGACCTCGGCCGCGTCGTGCGCCTTCAGCTGCACGATGCGGCCGGTGACCCGCGCCTGCGCGGCCAGCGCCGCGGGCAGCGGCTGGTCGGTCTTGAAGCGCAGCATCGTGCTGGCCGTGCCGGCCAAAAGGTTGGCGGTGCGGTCCAGCGCGACCACGCGGCCCTGCTTGAGCATGGCGATGCGCGAGCACAGTGCCTCGGCCTCTTCCAGGTAGTGCGTGGTCAGCAGCACGGTGTGACCTTCGCGGTTGAGCCCGGCGATGAACTGCCACAGCGTCTGGCGCAGTTCCACGTCGACGCCGGCGGTGGGCTCGTCGAGCACGATCACCGGCGGGCGGTGCACCAGCGCCTGCGCCACCAGCACGCGCCGCTTCATGCCGCCGGACAGCTGGCGCATGTTCGCGCCGGCCTTGTCTGCCAGGCCGAGCTCGTCCAGCAGCTCGTCGATCCAGGCGTCGTTGTGACGCAGCCCGAAGTAGCCGCTCTGGATGCGCAGCGTCTCGCGCACGCTGAAGAAGGGGTCGAACACCAGCTCCTGCGGCACGATGCCCAAGGCCATGCGCGCGGCGGCATAGTCGGTCACCACGTCGTGGCCCATCACGCGCACCTGCCCGCTGCTGGCGCGCGCCAGCCCGGCCAGGATGCTGATCAGCGTGGTCTTGCCCGCGCCGTTGGGGCCGAGCAGGCCGAAGAACTCGCCCTGCCGGATGTCGAAATGCACCGCGTCCAACGCACGCAGCGGGCCACGCGGGCCCTGGAAGGTCTTGGAAACTTGCTCGAACGACACCGCAGGCATCGCCAAGATTGTAGGCAGGCGACGGGGCGGCCCCGACTTGGTGCTAGATTGCCGCCACCATGGCGACCAAGAAACCGCGGCGCACTGCCGAACGCATCCTCGAAGTGACGCTCGAGTTGTTCAACCGCTTCGGCGAGCCCAACGTCAGCACCACGCTGATCTCGGCCGAGCTGAACATCAGCCCCGGCAACCTGTACTACCACTACCCGGCCAAGGACGAGCTGATCAACTCGCTGTTCGACCGCTACGAACGCGCGCTGAACGAGTTGCTGCAGGCCGCCGAGGGCGTGCGCAACATCGAGGACGCGTGGCTGTTCTTCCACATGCTGTTCGAGCTGATCTGGCAATACCGATTTCTCTACCGCGACCTGAACGACCTGCTGTCCAAGAACCGCCGGCTGGAGACGCACTTCCAGTTCGTGCTGAAGAACAAGTCTCGCGCGGTGCAGCAGGTGCTGGATGCGCTGGCTGTCGGCAGCGCGGTACGCATCGACCGCCGCCAGGCCGAGCCCGCCGCCAACGCGATGGTCGTGGTGCTGACCTATTGGCTCAGTTACGAGTACGTGCGCGACCCGCGCAAGGCGCTGGAGCCCGAGAATGCCGCCGCTGCGCTGGCCCGCGGCGCCTTCCACGTGCTGTGCCTGCTCATGCCCTACCTGGACCCGGCCTCTCAGGAGCATCTGTATACATTGGCCGGCGAGTACGTCAGCGCCGGCTGATGCGTCGCACTATGCAGCCCAGGGCAGCATCAGAGTCACCCACAGTAGCTTCTCCAACTCCGGCGCAAAGCGGTCGATGATCTGCTGCGGCGCGGGGCACAGCTTGCAGTCGGTGATCAACGCGAACTGCACGCCGCCGCCATAGGAGAAGATGCTCACGCCCACCGCCACGTTGCCCGACTGCGGCACCCAGAAGATGCTCTGGCGCAGCGTCGACCCGCAGAACTCGAGCAGCTGCGTCGGGCCGGGCACGTTGGTCATCACCGCAGTGGCCTTCTTGGCGAACAGGTTGAGCAGCGCGTCTTGCCCGGCCTTGTTCAGCAACCCGGCCACGGCCAGCACGCCGAAGGCCAGCACCGGCTGGTAGCTGCCCTTCAGCTCGCTCATGCGCGCGCGCACCGCGTACACCCGCTCGATCGGGTTGTCGATGCCGATGGGCAGCACCAGCGGCGCGAGGCCGAAGCGGTTGCCCAGTTTGTAGGCCTCGTCCAGCGGGCGCAGGTTCACCGGCACCATGGCTCGGATGCCTTTGCCCGAAGGGTCATCGCCGATCTCGCGCAGGTAGTCACCGATGGCGCCGGCCACGCAGGACAGCAGCACGTCGTTGATCGATGCGTTGAGCGCCTTGCCGATGCACTTGACCACGTCCAGCGGGATCGGCTCGCCCCAGGCGACGATCTTGCGGCCCACCGGCTTGCCCTTCAGGCGGGTCGGCGAGTCGTCTTCCATCAGCGCCAGCGCGGCCAGGTCGGTGGCTACGCGGTAGCCCGTGCGCGCCAGCTCGCGTGTGCCGGCCTGCGGATGGGCCACCAGGTCCATGGACCGCGACACGCCCTCGCCGGACAGGTCGATGGCCTTGACCGCCAGGTCGGTCAGCGGCCGGAGCAGCGTGGTCGTCAGCCAGTCGTCCTCATCGTGCACGGCATCGTGGCTGCGCTGCGGCGGCAGCGCGCCGCCATCGGTGATCGAAAGCACCACCGAGGTCAGCGCAATGCCGTCGCCGATGCAGTGGTGGATGCGCACCACGATCGCGCTGCCGCCTTCGTAGTGCTCGACCAGGTGGAACTGCCACAGCGGGTGCGCCGGGTCCAGCCGCGTCGTGGCCAGTTCGCCACAGCGCGCCTGCAGCGCGGCGCGCTCGTTCTGGCCGCGCTTGCGCGGCAGCGTCTCGCGCACCACGTGCCGTTTGATGTCGAAGTCTTCGTCGTCGACCCAGCTGGCGCCGAGCACGTCCTCCACCACCTTTTGTCGGAAGCGCGGGTACTGCAGCAGTTGCTGCCCGATGCGCTCGCACACCTGCTGGTAGCGCAGCGCCGGCTGCAGCAGCCACACACCGACGATCATCATCAAGTTGACGTCGTTGTCCATGCGCAGCCAAGCGTTGTCCACGCGGCTCATACGCTCGGCGGTGTCGGACATCGCATTGCTCCTTGCTTGGTTGTTCTTTGCCCGGCTCGGTAAGATGGCTGCGGTCCAGGACCATTTTCACCCACAGGAGACGCATTCATGGCCAGCCTGAAAGCCAAGTTCGAGAAAGCCGTTGCCGAGAGCAAGTCGCTGCCGGAAAAGCCCGACAACATGACCTTGCTGAAGATCTATGCGCTGTACAAGCAGGCCAGCAGCGGCGACGTCGAAGGCAAGCGCCCCGGCTTCACCGACCTGGTGGGCCGCGCCAAGTACGACGCCTGGGCGGGCATGAAGGGCAAGTCGGCCAACGAGGCGATGCAGGAATACGTCGACCTGATCGAGTCGCTGAAGTAGCCGGAGCAAGGGCCGCTTCAGCCGCCGCGCCCGGACAGCGCGCTGCCGATCATCGCCAACGTCACCGGCGGCGGCGCATCCAGGTCGTCGCGCACCCAGGCCGCGCCGTCGAATTGGGCATCGGCAAAGTAGGCGCTGCGCGTCACTCCGCAGGCGATGCCGGCAGCGCGCGCCGCCATCAGGCCGTTGGGCGAATCCTCCAGCGCGAAGGCCTCGTGCGGCAGGACTCCCACGCGCTGCAACGCCAGCCGGTAGGCCTGCGGGTGCGGCTTCTTGTCCGGGGCGTCTTCGGCGCACACGACCGCGGCGAACCAGGTCTGCCAGTCACCGCCGAGCAGGCTGGCGAACAGCGCGTCCACGTTGATCCGGCTGGTGGTGGTGGCGATCGCCAGGGCCATGCCTTGGGCCCGGCACTCGTCCATCAGCCGCCGCACGCCCGGGCGTGCGGTAATGCCGCCTTGCGCCACCAACTCGGCATAGAAGGCGTTCTTGCGCGGGTGCAGCTGGCGCGCCAGGGCCTCGCGCTCGACCGCCCCGGCCGGCGCGTCGCCGCGGCGCTGCAGGTAGGCCAGGATGCGTTCGCGCCCGCCGGTCACTTCCAGCAGCTCGGCGTACTCGGCCACGTCCCAGGTCCAGGGCAGGCCGGCTTCGGCAAAGGCGCGGTTGAAGGCGACGCGGTGGCCGTCGCGCTCGGTCTCGGCCACCGTGCCGTCGACGTCCCAGATCAGCGCACGCAGCACCGGCGCACCTCGGCCGCCACATGCTCGGCGCCGATGCCGAAATGCTTGTACAGGTCGGCCGCCGGCGCCGACTCGCCGAAGCTGGCGATGCCGACCACACCGCCCTCGCGGCCGACGTACTTGCGCCAGAAGTCGGGCTGGGCGGCTTCCACCGCCACCGCCGGCAGCTTGGGCGGCAGCACA
>Ga0316613_10000526_pt1 | contig 30696 bp, 49 predicted proteins | sample OWC_soil_day10_C_2_FD_207647 | JGI IMG/M metagenome (GOLD analysis project Ga0316613, IMG submission 207647) | Wetland soil microbial communities from Old Woman Creek delta, Ohio, United States - OWC_soil_day10_CT_b | ecosystem: Environmental > Terrestrial > Soil > Wetlands | place: USA: Ohio...
AAAAACTAAGCTCATTTAGCGAAGATAAATACAGTTTTAGTTCAGAAAAAGCTGTAAATAGGCTTCGGGAGTGGTTAAAAGATTTAAAGGAATATAACCGAAAATATGACCATGACGAAATGAAAGAGTTATTCAATGAAGCCAGAGATTGCAGTAGTAATAATGAATGGGCGTTTATTATTAATCAGCATTATGACTTTATAAGCGAGTTAGACCAAGATTTCGTTGAATGGATGTATTCTTGTGGCAACGAAATTCCATCAAGGGTATACGGGTACTTGATAGGCTTACAGATGGCTTCACAGCAATTGAAAGAGCGTGAGGCTGTATGAGAATGGCAAGGGAAAACAAATTCAGGGGAAGACGGCTGGACAAAGGCGAGTTGGTTAAAGGATACCTGCTAAAATCAAGCGGGAAAACATTTATAGTTGTAAAGTGTGAAACAGATTTTGAAGGATATGCTACGGATTTATATGCAGTTGAGTGGTACGAAGTTGACCCGGAAACAGTCGGAGAGTTTACCGAATTAAAGGATAAAAACGGGGTTGAGATTTACGAGGGGGATATATGTTTTGATGGCACTCATTACGCAGTAGTAATATTCCAAGATGGATGTTTTTACCTGAAATATTCTTTCGGAATGGGATACTTATTTAGAGAAATTAAAAACATTGAAGTAGTCGGCTCAATATGGACAACACCGGAACTATTGAATGATTGAGATGGGGGTGGGGTAGGTGAAACAGCTTAAACAACGCGTTCCTAAATGTGGTCAATGTATATATTACGACACACAAACTTATGCGGCGGTTGGTGAAGCGGTTTGTTATAAAAAAAAGAATTGATATACCAGAATTTTTGCAAGGTAAAAAGATCGCGGTAAAGGTTAAAGAAAAAGATAATGCGTGTGCGTGGTATAGCGAAACGATTAAAGGAACGGCTTAATAAAACAAAAGAACAAGGCCATTGACGTGTCTGACCTTGTGCAGTAAGGAGAATGAAGGTTTAGGTAATATTATCCCCGGATGTGCCGGGGCTATGTGGGAGGGGTAGAGCGTGAATTGCTATGGTAAGTTTGGTAGTAACTCAATACATTGCGTAATATGCCCTTTTGCTGATAAATGCCATGATATAACCTGTAAAAAAATAGTAGGGAGGGGTAAGCGTGAGTGATTTGATAGACAAGATTGATTGGCTATTAGGTGTATTAGAGAATGAGGGACCATTATCATTTAGGCGTGAGTTGTTGTGCAGTATGAGTGATGATGAACTAGCCGAACTACTGCGGCTTGCTAAGCTGGGGCAGGATGCCGAAAAAGGATTTGACAATGACCAATACTTTAAATGTGAAAAAAGATATAATTCCAGTTTGTGCACAGTAGGAGAAGGAACGTGTGCGTGGGAAGACTTCTGCAAGCTTCGTAGCGAACAGGCACTATCTACAGAGCCGGAGGAGGTTGGCAATGACTAAGATAACACCGGAAGAAGCTATAAATTTATTAAATTTACACGACACATTAGAACGTAAGCAGAATGACGTTGAAGTATATAAAAGCGTTTCACATCAACAAGCAGTAGCAATAGCATACCTAATACGTGATATGGATAATGTAGTACAAGCGGCAGAAGATTTACTACGTGATTGTCGAGACAAAAATAAATGCTCTACACTATGCGAACCACCATGGGGTGAAGGATGTCCCGGTATAGGTATTTGCAAGGCTTTAGAGCGATTGGAGGGCGGTAAGTGATGGCTTTTACTGGAATAGTCAACATCGTAAAACGAAAAAAGACTTTGCATTGCGGGTACAAGGTTAGGATGGGCGGCAATGTTAAAACCGTAAGTGCTTGTAATTGCACATGGAACTTGTACGACGAAGTTTATGAAGCCAATGCGTCGGAAGTCACCTGCAAACGTTGTCAAAAGCTACTGGAAAAAGCCAATGAGGATGGATATGTAAAATTCGGGAGGCGGTAAGTGATGGGTGAGATAGACGAACAGCTTAGACATAAAGATGTGCAGGAAATGACAGAACAAGAAATCAGAGAAGTATTTACTTTTGACTTAACCAATGAAGAGATAGACCCAGATTTTAAACGAATCGCAGAAATGTTTTTATCTGTGCTAAAAGAAAACGCCGACCAACGCCAGCAACTACAGCAGGAACGCGAACGTGCAGAGTATGCAGAGGCTGTTTTACATAGTGATGCTAGGTTAGTTAAGATACGTGAACTTGAGAATACGGTTAAACAGGCACAGGCTACAATAGCGGCTATGCGTGTAGGATTGACCATGATGCGGAAACATGTTCTTATGTATGGCAAACAAAAATCTGATACCGGGATGATATACGATACGTGCAGACAATTATTAGAATCAACCACAGCCGGAGCCGAACTGCTCGAAAAGATAGAGAGGTTGGAGCGTGAAAATAAGGCGTTAAGGTGCTGCGGGAATTGCGAGTATGGAGATTTTTGTGGTGACATGTCGTGCTACCGTGATAATGCGTATAAAGACAAAGAAGAGTGTTTAGAAAACGATTTTGATAATTGGCAAATAGCTGAAGGGCTGGTGAGTAAGGGTGAGTAAATGGGAGGACTTAGAATGGGCTGAATCTTGTGAGGATGAAACTATAAATTTGAATAAAACTGAATATGAACAACTTAAAGCAGACCTACAGGCCGAAAAAGCCAGAGCAGACAGATCGGCAAAAATTCATGAAACTTATACTGATGCTAACGGAAGTGTGTGGAATGTACCTACTGCATGGGGGTATGCACAAGCATGTAAGGCGATAGAGAAGCATTCAGCCAGAGCAGATAAGGCAGAGGCAAAGGTTACTGAGCTGGTTAGGGCGTTGGAACAGCTAAAAGATTAATTCATTAAGCAATACGATGATTATCAACAGTTCATACCTATTGTTGAGCAAGCCCTAGCCAAGCAAAGGAGGCGACCAGCAATGGCAATCGATGAATATTGGGAAAGACTATTCAAACGCATAAGGGAAATGCCAGACGAAGAATTTGCCGAGTGGGTTAAAAAGGCTGAAAATATGCCGGAATTATTCGCGGTAGAACAGGAGGCGACCCGCAATACAAAAACTGACTAACATACTATATTATCTTTTATGCACCCCGACCGGTTGGGCGGTGATGATCGGGGCCGGGGTGCTGGCGGCAGTAATAAAGGGGGCGTGAGGATGAATGAACTTACGATATTGGAATTACTTTGGCGTGATAATCATGGAGATAGACGAAAACAGATCGAAAAGATTTTTCGAATGTACATAAATATTATACATATAAACCGGAAAAATAATAATTTAAGGGGCGGATAACACCGCCCTATTCGTGTTGGGAGGGGTTAACATGGACGCTGGAAGTATTTTATTGGGGTTGTTAATAGGATTAATAATAGGATCGGCATTTTCATTTTATGTTTCTGTAAAATTATTAAAAATATTGGCAAAGCAAATTTCCGTCGAGTTTGCAAAAGCAGCAGATGAAATTTGCAACAGTAAATGATTGGGAGGGATAAATGTATGATTACATCAACGTTTTGGCACATAATTGGAGTTTGTTTAATAATATATGCTTTACTTTTATGGCTTGGTTTTTTTGCAACAGAAAGAGAAAAAAGAAGAATGACTTTTAGTTTTCAGTTTGCGGCGGTGGGAGGATTATTTTTAGGATTAGCTATGGTTTTTGGTATTAATTGATTTTTATTATGGGGAGGGGCTTCGATGTTAGCTATGAAAGTAGATTTTCAGAAAGAAAATAGAACTGCTGCTAAATGGTTACTAGAATACCCAGAGCGTAGACAGGCTTATATAGAGAAAAGCAATATACAATATATTGGGGCGGCTGTTAACGATGGTATGCCGCGGGGATATGACACCGGGAGGCCGTGTGAGAGTAAAGGAATTAGATTGGCTGACTTAGAGATAGAACGTCAGTGGATAATTACCATTGAGAACGTGGAGAAGACGCTAGGGCCAAAGAAATTAGCTTTCCTGGATATTCGGAGGCAAGCAGAAAAAAACCGCTCTAAAACAAAAGGACGGCCTGGATGGACGGATTATACTATGGTAAGATACGCTGATTGGCACAATAGGAATTATGGAGGAGATTACGTACCTGGATATCAAACATTAAAAGAATGGTGGAAAGAATTGATAGATATTACTGTTAGGATTGCAATTAGACGAGGTTGTTTATAAAAAAAATATTTTAAGTCCGACTAAAAATGTCGAATTACCGTGATATTATGAGAGTGTAAAGATGTGACATCTTACATATGTAGGGCTATAAGCCCGATTACCTTGCGGTGTAGTTTATAGGTTAACCGCATTTATAAGAGCGTTGGAGGAATAACGGCGCAATACCTACCAACGCCGATCGAGATTACAGCACTTGCTAAATGCAGGTGCTTTTTTATTTGGAGTTAACATGATAACAAAATGCTATAACTCGTCCTGTGCTTGTAATTTAGAATATGAGTGCATAAGACGAGGAAATTTTACATGCAAGGATATAAAAATAAAAGTAAAGATTAAACAAAATGACGAGGACAATAAAACTTCTATTGTGCATGAGATTGTAAAAATTTCAAGTAGGATGATGGTTTTCATATGATAAATATATTGTGCTGGCTTGGATTTCATAAGTGGATAACATTTTTTACTCATAGGAAATGTTATCGATGCGGTAAAAAGCAAACCATGATTAGGTTGAGTATATGGAAATGATGGCAAAGCCAAAACGAATAATTGATAATAAGCTTATAAAGAATATAAAAGATATAGGATATTGTGAGTTTTGCGGATGGACTAATGGACTTCAAACACACCACATAAAGACAAAGGGTAGCGGTGGTGGTGATACTGACGATAACCTTATATGTCTTTGCTGGAAGTGCCATAGACTTGTACATGATGGAAAGATAGACAAAGGATCATTAAAAGATATTGTGAGGGTTAGAAATGAACATAGAGACATTACCATCAGCGCAATTAGATAAGCTATGTATGCAACTATCTGAAAGAATACAGCAACTTTGTAATGTAGTAGCAGGATATGAAGTAGATGTAAGTGCAAAGACAAAGGCATATAAAAGATCGCAAGCAAAAGCCGCTGTAATGGTAGATAAGAATATACCTCCAAGTTTAGCCAAGATGGTAATAGAAGCCGATCCAAGCGTAATGGATGCAGCAGACGAGTTAGAACAGGCAGAAGCTACGCTGATTATTGGCAAGGCTGAATTAGCTGGGATAGAAGCTAAATATCAAGGCGTGAAGAAGATTATTGATTTAAAAGTATGTGAAATAAGAAATCTTAGAGGTTAAATATGAAAATACGAATTAAAATTATAGATGACAGTATTCCTGTAATAGTAGAAACAGATGCAGACAATTTAAAGGAATTTATGAATATACTTGCTTTACAAAGATTTGTCTATTATAAAGGGAAATACTATAACGTTGGAAATATAATTTGGATTGAAGAATGTTTAGATAATAATTAGATAATAAATGTGTTTGTACAATAGACAAAATGCTAAATTTTACGGCTTTATATATTTTGATGTATATGTGTGGTGAACATTATGGGCAGACCAAGTAAATATAATATAGAATGTAATGAAAAAGCATACAAGCTTTGTTTGCTTGGTGCTACTGATAAACAGATAGCAGATTTCTTTGAGGTTGACGAAGCAACAATCAACAGGTGGAAGAAAGATCATCCTGAGTTTTGCGAGTCCTTAAAAAGCGGCAAAGAGGTTGCCGATATGAATGTTATTAATAGTTTATACAATAAATCTCTTGGGTTTAAGGAAAATGTAACAAAAGCCATTAAGTGCAAAACGGTATTATATGACAACGGCAAGCGAATAAGTGAAAAAGAAGATATTGTATATGCCGATGAACAGGTATATGTTCCACCTGATACGACAGCTTGTATCTTTTGGTTGAAAAATAGAAAACCACAACAGTGGAGAGATAAAATAGAACAAACAATAGAGACAAATAATGTATCTACTCATGTAGTTAGATTGGCTGATTTGTTAAATAAACCAGTACCTAACCGAAACATAAGTGATTTTGATGAGGAGGAAGAATAAGTGGAATACATTAATGAAATAGAAATTGAAGGTAAAATATATAAAAAAATTATGAAAGGAATTAATGAAGAAAATAAAAAATGTGAATATGCTTTTGTTAATCAAGAAATCGGAAAAGCTTTTGCTGTAGTGATAGAATCTGATAATAAAATTAGAGTATATAATATACCTGTTAAAAAAGGAGTAGATAAGAATGAGAACAATATATAACCCTATTTGGCATGGGCATAAACCGCCTGATAAAACAACAGTACAGAAACCAGTTACAAAGGTTACAGTCGCCACAGAGAACACCACAACTGAAACTAAAACAGAAGAAGCAAAATAATGCCTGATTATGCACCGTTTTGTGAAAAGCAAGTATCTTACTTTAGAAGGTGCTATAGAAGCTAGAATAAAAGCTGAAATAAAATTATTTGGAGAGTTTGCGGCAATCAAATAGTTGCAAACTAAGGAGGTGATTACACCCTTGGAACAAGCAAAATATTCTCCATTCTGTGAAAAACAAGTAAATTATTTTAAACGTTGCTATAAAAACTGGCTAAATGTTGCCGAGGGTGGTTGAGCAAAAGAGCGGGAAAAAATGTCCTGAACATTTTGGCGTGGTGCGACATTATCGAAGGTCACAAGGACAAGCTTCATTTAGCCGCTGGCGTGTCGGTAGCTTCTGCTAGGCTTAATATTATCGATAGTAACGGTTATGGAGTATTAGAGTATTTCAAAGGCCGTTGCCGATCAGGTAAGTATCAGGAACGTGATGCTTTATATGTGCAGACACAAACCGGAGAAAAGGTAATACTTATATCCGGTGGCGGTAAAGAAGGTGACGAGCGATATGTCAAAGGTAACACCTATGGTAGCGTATATGTCACAGAAGTTAATGAATGCGCTCAGACCTTTGTAAAGGAAATATTTGACCGCACATTGTCAAGCCAGGACCGTAAAATATTCTTTGACCTTAACCCTAAAGCACCTAATCACTGGTTTTATACTGAAATACTGGATAGACACCAAGAGAACAACTATAAATATGATAAATACGGTTTCAACTATGAACATTTTACCTTGCATGATAACTTTTCGTTTAGTGATGATAAGATACGTGAAATAGTCCGCACTTACCAGAAAAACTCTGTTTGGTATATTCGCGATATATTGGGAAAGCGTACCAATGCAGAAGGACTTATATACGATATGTATAGCCCTGCCAATGAGTATGAAGATGGTCAAGGGGCCAATATGGAAATGTGGTATCACAGATACTACACTACTGACTACGGAACTACAAATCCGTTTGCTTGTTTAGAAATAATCGAGCAAGACGGCTCTTTTTATGTTGAAAACGAATTGTATTATGATTCGCGAAAGCATAACCGGCAGAAGGAAGACAGCGAGTACGCCGAGGACATGTTGAAATACATTGACAATAAGCGATATACAACTAATATTATTGACCCAAGTGCAGCCAGCTTTAAAGTGGCATTGCGTAAGCGCGGTATAAAGGTTAGGGACGCTGATAATAATGTTGAAGATGGTATAAGGCTTGTATCATCACTAATGAGGATGATTAATCCTAAGACAGGTAAGCCTTACTTGATGATAAACAAACGATGCAAGAACTTAATAACTGAAATGTATTCCTATGTATGGGACGAAAAAGCATCTGAACGTGGTGTAGAACAGCCAGTTAAGGCGTTTGACCACTGTCAGGATGCTTTACGTTATTTCTGCAAGACAATTGTTAAGTATATACCGGGGGTGAGATAATATGGCTTTATCAGAACTTAATAATAAAAACTGGAATAATATTTTGATGAAAATTAATAATCAGTATAAACAAGAAAAACCAGAAGAATATAAAGATATATTACACAAAATATTAAATAAATTAGACGCAACAGATGATCAAAAGCTAAAGGCAATAGAGTTGTTGCTTAAATATTATTGATTTATAAGAGGGTGAGATAGTGGCAAGAAATAGAATAAAGCGTAAAGCGGCTAAAGATACATTCGAAAATACACTGGCAAGAATAGGTATAAACAGCCCTAACCTATTGTCAGCGACAAATTACCCTCTCACCCGCCTTACACGTGACTACAACCTAATGAATAGTCTATATCGTAATTCATGGATAGCTAAGAAGATCATTAATACTATCCCAGACGATATGGTAAAGAATTGGTATGATATTACTGCCGAACTAACGCCGGAAGAAGTAGACCGTATTAAAAAGTTGGAACAGAGAACTTTAATAAAAGAAAAGTTTCGTGAAGGATTATATTGGGGCAGACTATATGGCGGTGCAGCCGGCGTAATAATGATAGAAGGACAAGAAGATAATTTAGAAGACCCGATTAATATTGACGATATAATGCCAAATACGTTCAAGGGTTTAATGGTGCTTGACCGATGGTCAGGCATTTTCCCTTTATTAGAACTAGAAGACGATATAAACGATCAAGAGTTCGGACTTCCTAAGTATTACGAAATACGAAATTTAGCTGAAAATCAATCATTAATGAAAATACACCATTCACGCATACTACGATTTGCTGGACGTATACTTCCATACTGGGAAGATTTAGCTGAAATACATTGGGGTGCTGCTGAGTTAGAGCATGTATTTGATGAATTAGCTAAGAGAGATAACACATCATGGAACATAGCAAGCCTAGTATTCCAAGCTAATTTGCTTGTGAATAAAATAGATGGAATGGACCAAATGCTAAGCATGGGTGATCCCGAAGCAGTAGCGCAAATGTATAATATTAAATCAGCACAAAATCAAATGCGTAATAACAATGGTATGATGCTTGTTGGCAAGGAAGAAGAAATATCCGCTTTACAATATAGCTTTGGTGGATTAAATGATATATATGAATCCTTTATGCTAGACATAGCAGGAGCATGTGAAATCCCTGTTACTAAGCTGTTTGGACGATCACCGGCCGGTATGAATGCAACTGGTGAATCTGACTTACAGAATTACTACGATATGATAAGCCAGCAACAGGAGGCCGTGCTAAAGCCTAAACTTAATAAGTTGTTGCCTATTGTATTTATGAGCGAATTGGGATACATACCGGATGATTTAGACATAAAGTTTAATCCGGTTGAAACGCCTACCGATGATAAGATGAGCGACATTGTATCTAGAAAGGTTGATAGCCTGACCAAGGCATATGATGCTGGAGGTATTAGTCATCAAATGTATCTACGAGAACTACATGAACTTAGTTATAATTCTAATATGTTTACATCTATTACTGATGAAGATATAGAAAAAGCCGACAATGAATTCCATAATGGAGAAGTTATGCCGGATATGAAAGAATTAGGTTTAGGCGGTGGCGATAAGTGATTACAATAACATTAAGCTATATTCAAATAGCTATATTAATTGTAGCATTAGCCGTTTTTGTTGAAATTATTGTTTTATCTTTTGCTACTAATGAAGTTAATAAAACAATAAAATTTTATAATAAATTAATTGAAGATAATCATAATTATTATGATGAAATTATTACTAATAGTTATAAAAGATACAAAAATTTAGAAAAAATAAATAGTAATCATATAAAAATTATTAATGATATTTCATCAATAAATTCAATTTATGGTGGCCGATATGAATAAAGACAATTGGCAATTACCCCGGCGTATAGAAAAACAATACGATTGGGCTATTCGCGCATTAATGGATAAGATATTTGCCGACTTTGATTATTTAAACCCACTTGAATATATTGACCGCATAAATAAATTTGTTGAATCAAAAACATTTTTACGTGTTGCTGAAACAATAGCTAACAACATGATTACCGCTGTATATAGTCATAACTCTAAGACATGGCGACAGGCGGCTACACAAGGTACAAGAGGCAGGGAAATATATCAATCGTTACAACAAGCTATGAATGGTCCTGTTGGCAATAAAGTATATGCGTTGATTGACTATAACGCATTTCTTATTACTTCTACCCCGCTTAATATATCGCGTGAAATTACTAAATATGTGTTAGAACAACAGCAAAAAGGTATACGTGCAGAAGAAATAGCCGTAGAACTTCAAAATAGACTACCTAACGTAGAAAAAAGCCGTGTTAATCTAATTGCAAGGACTGAAACTTCAAAAGCTTCTAGCGCACTTGTACGCGCTCAAGCGCATGACTTAGGTATACAATGGTTCGAATGGATTACATCAAAAGATGCAAGAGTTAGAAAGTCGCATAAAAACATGGACCATGTATTAATGAGTTATTACGATTTGCCTAGTCCAGAGGCTTTGGTTGGTGAGAAAATCTATGGAAGGTATGGACCAGGAGACACATTCAATTGCCGTTGTTATGCTGCACCTGTTATAGACATTGACTATTTGAATTTTCCACATAAAATATATACAAATGGTCAAATATACACTGTAACTAAAAGCAATTTTAAAAAGCTGGTGAGTTAATGGATCCTGTCAAAAATTTAATTGAAATAAAATATGAATTACTATGCTGGAGATATGAAACAAAAAACAGAATTAAAGCTTCTAAGATACAAAAAATAATTGATAAAATTGATGTAAAAATAAAAAAATATAATAAAAAATGTTATGAAACTATAAAAATAGTTGACTATAGTGAATTTGAAGCCCGTTTAAAATATGGATTTATCAATCCACCAAGAGGAGGAACGGGTGAAATATTATGACATATTGCAAGTATTGTGATCGAGAAGTAAGGCCAATTGAAGAAAAAGATACAACAGGGTTTACTATGAAATTGGTTAAATTCTTGCTTTTTATAGTAATGTGCGGTATCACAGGCGGCGTATGGTTATTGATTTATATATTTGCAAAAATAGTATCGAAACCATTTAGAATGGTATGCCCGATATGTAATTGTAGATTGAGATAAAATAATAGGACGTATAAAAATAGAGGGACGTAAAAAGTAGATAAGGCGCGAAAGCGTCTTTTTATTATGCAAGAAAGGAGAAAATACATGCCTTTGCAAAGCGGTAAGTCTCAGGAGGTTATATCTCATAATATTAGTGAAATGATAAAATCCGGACACCCGCGAGAACAAGCAATTGCGGCTGCTTTACACAAGAGCCGTGAATCTGACAGCGAATCAATACATGAGGTTTATTGGCAGAACCATCTTAATTCGCTAGAAAGGAGCAGATAAATGGCAAATCCCTCTATTAATACTTTAACCCCAATGACAGGAAGAATGTTAACTGAAAGCGGTGAAGTTGTGAATATTGCTGAATTAATGGCTTATATTGCCGGTGGTGCTGGCGACGTAAAGCCTACAAATTATTTGTATGTAGGTAAGAATGGCAATGACTCCACCGGTGACGGTAGCGCAAATCTTCCCTATTTAACAATAAGTCAAGCAATTACGGTAGCGTCTTCGGGTACTACTATTTTTATTTGGCCTGGAACCTATGCAGAAAGCATTACGTTTAAAGCTGGAGTAAATATAACAAGCCCTGTTGCTTATGGAGTTTATATCACTGGTAATCATACCGCTAGTTTTAGCGGCACTGTAATATGCGAAAACATTGTATTACAAAATGCTTCTTCTGCCGCTTCGGGAACAACTCTTGCAATAAGCGGATCAACCGCATTGAATTTGCAGTTTTATAATTCTTATATTAATAGTAATTCTACTTCTGGTGCAGGTGACGCAATTAATTGGACTAACACAAATTCTTCTAGCAAGTTACAAATAATTGATGGTAATGTCACTGTTACAGTATCAGGAAGTACAGCAAGAGCCTTCTATTCTACAACCGGAGCCGCAGGAAGTGTAATAGCTAATAGAGCAACATTTAAGCTTGCTAACAGCTATGACAATGTATGTTTAAATATTGGCGGTGCAATTAATTTTACCCATACACAAGATGCGGTATATGGTCAAATGGTTGTTGCGAATACTGCTTCTTTGACATCTGCAATTGTAAGTCATACTTGTGCTACTGTTCCGGTATTAAGCACAACTTCAACCGGAACTACTATATTTTTAGAATGTATTGATACAACAACTTCCAGTCCTGCCGTTACAGGAACAGGCGTATTTACTTTCTCAGCTACTACTTTTGGTTCTACTGGAATTGGCGGTTCTTCAACCCTTAACTCTGGATATGGACCTTTACCTTTAGCAATGTCGCCAATACGACTTAGAAACGCATCTGCATTATTACCAAGTACAGCAGTCGCAGCCGGTTTATTAGATGGAACATTTGAACTGGTTGGGACTAAAGTATATATAACTATCGGGACAACCCGGTATTATTTCAATTTAACAGCAGCATAAAAAAAGGAGGATTTTTATTAATGGCACTTGATATGAATGTTTATGCCACGAATTACACGAAAGGAACAACTCAAACTTTATTTAGCGGGGCTATTTCAGCCAGTGTAACAGAAGCTAACGCCACTATTATTAATATGAATACTTATACTGGTGGCAGTTTGGATTTCACTGTTTCTAGCGGAACAGGGACTTTTGCAGTAGCAATTTATTCTAGCGAAACCGGAACAGGAACATTTCACGCGCTTAATCGTGAAGTAGATGCTGGAACGTTTGCGGCTCCCGCGATTACTACTACAGCTTCTACTTCGGCAAGTTATCAGATTAAGGATATTAAAGCCAAGTACATAAAATTTGTACCTACGCTTACCGGAACTTGTACTGCAACATTTGTGTTTACTCCATCTAATTAAGGAGGTGATCCGTCTATCTCGGGGCTAACCACCCCGTCACAAAGGAGGTGACGAACACGGCAAAAGCATATTACGGCGATAAACTTTCGGAGAATATTTTAGAAACTCCCGAGGGATTTTTAATTTGCAAAAATGTAAAAATAGCCCGTATTGGTTGGATGGATTATCACGGCAGCGATTTACCGGAAGTGTTTGCAGAATTGCCAGGAACACCAATAAGAGTAAAAAGAACGCCGGAAGAAGTATTCAGACCAGAAACTTTAGCAAGTTTTGAGGGTAAACCAGTAACAAATACTCATCCATCAAATTTACTAGATGTAAATACAACTCCAATGATTGAGCGTGGACATGTACAAAATGTCCGGCGTGATGGTGATTTTATTGTTGCAGATTTATTTATCAAAGAAGCTGGCCTTATATCTGAAATACAAAACAATTTAAAGCGTGAAGTTTCTTGTGGTTATGAATGCTCTTGGCATAAAATTGGTGACGGTGAGTATGAACAGCGCGACATTATAGGTAATCATGTTGCCGTAGTAAGAAATGGACGAGCCGGTCCTAAAGTGGCAATTAAAGATTCTAAACCCAATAAGGAGGATAAGAAAAAACATATGAAAATTTCACAAAAGATTTTAGCGGCAATTGGCTTTAAACATTTTGCCCAAGATGCCGATCCAGAAGACATTGCAAAAGCAATGGACGCATTGTCAGAGGAAAAACCGGACAAAGAAGCTGAACCTGTAAAGGATGAAGCAGAGGAAAAGCCACATAGCGAAAAGTCAGAAGAAAAATTCTTCAAGGAAATACTATCCAGAATTGAAGCTTTAGAAGGTAAGTCCGGTGATAAAAAAGGTGCAAAAGATGAACTAAGCGAGTTGGAAAAAGAAATGACCAATGATACTAAAGATGATGACGATGATAAAGAAGAAATGAAAAAAGAAGCTGACGACGAAGCGGAGGAAGAAGAAAAAGAAGAATCAAAAAAGAGTGCTGCCGACTCTGTATTGCTAAAATTCGTAAAAGACATGCGTCCTGTCATCATGGGAATAAAAGATGAAAAGCTTCGCAATGAAGTAGCACAAAAGTTTACCAAATCCGTGCGGGATGCCCGCGGAGAAATGCCGTCTAATAAATCCTATGTCGATATTTTAAAAGTTGCTACAGATAACAAAAAGAAAGCGTTAGATGATGCTAATAATAAAGCTAACATGTCTAATAACGCACAGATCGCAGCCGCTAAATGGAAAGAATATGGCAATCAAATGAACGGAGGTAATAAATAATGCCAGGAACTGTAATCGGTAAATATTTAAACTTGGGTTATGCTGGTAAGGTATCTCGTAACCCTTATAATCAAATACGCGCTAGATTTGTTAAGTCTTCGCTTAATTCTAGTAGCGTAGAAACTATGAGTAATGTCGCTTTTGGTACTCCTGTTATTTTGAATACAGATAATACGGTTTCAGCTTGGAAAGATGCTTCTAGTCCAACTGCTGCTAGTTTTGCAGGAATTGCCGTATCCGAAGTAAAACAATCTATGACATTGGCCTATGGTGCTAATACCACGGCTGGATATTATGAGCCTGATATGCCAGCAGACATTCTTATTACTGGTACTTGTACAGTTATTTGCGTAGAAGGTACACCAACGGCTGGCGGTCAAGTTTATATTTGCACAGTAGCAGGAACTACGGCAGCGGTCGGTGACTTTACCGCAACTGCAACTCCTACCGGTTCCGGTACTGCAATTGCTATTACGGACCTTAAGTTTACCACTGGTAAACAAGACAGCGCATCCGGTATTTGTGAAGTAAGTATTTTAAGAGCGGTTAATCCGTAAGGGGAGGAATTTAAACAATGAATAATTTTCGAAAACAAGCTATGGACGATGTAATGGCCTCTGGACGGAGAGGCCTTGTTCTTGATAATATGCCTGGTGCTTATGGTCCTGGAATGGATGCTGGGGCTGCATCTGGTCTAGCTTTTTTAGTTGGTGAACTTGAAAAACAAGACCCTAGACTATTGGAGCCGTTGACTTCTATCACTGCACCACGGGATATTGATATGAAACCAGGTGGTGGATGGGTAAGCATTACGTCTAATGTGTTTGTTGATTATGCGACCACTGGCAATCAGGAAGATTCTATTATTGGTTCTGAAACCACTAATATTCCGGTTTCTCAGGCAAACATCACGAAAGACGTATTTAAGGTATTTACCTTTTCGGAAATACTTCGCGTGCCATTATTTGATGATTTGAAATTACAGCAGATTGGACGGTCCCTTACGCAGATTCTTGATGATGGTCTACGCTTGAATCACAGTAAGATGATTGACCAGAACGTATATATTGGCATTACCAAGGCTGGTACTACTGGGCTTGTCAATAATGCTTCTGTAACTTCTTCGCTTGCTGCTTATAATGCTGCTGGAACTTCCAGACTATGGGCTAATAAAACACCTCTTGAAATTATGGCAGATTTAAACGGACTATTAACAGCTACTTGGGCAGCATCAGAATATGACCTAACCGGTATGGCAAGCCATATTTTGATTGACCCTACTAACTATGCTTATATCGCCAATACTCCGGTAACAATAGCCGGTACGCAAAGTATTTTGAATTACTTGCTTACTAACAATATTGCTACCAATCAAGGTAGACCACTAACTATTAATCCTTCCCGGTGGTGCATTGGTGCTGGTACTGGTACTACGCAGCGTATGGTAGCTTATGTTAAGGCTGAAAATCGTGTTAATATGGATATGACTGTACCACTCAGCCGAGTAATGACCGCACCTAATGTTTCCAGCGCATCGTATGAAACTATCTATGCCAGCCAATTCTCGCAAGCTAAGTTCCTTTATACTCAATGCGTGGAATATTTGGACGGAATTTAAGGGGGATTAACATGATTAAAGTTTTAGCTGATAAAGTATTTGCATTTGACCGTGGGGAAAAAGATACCCACGGTCGACTCATCAGGCACAAAACAAATATTGGCTTTTGCGAATTGCCTGATTGGGTAGAAGACACTGATTTATTTAAATTGGCTGTAAAAGAAGGATCACTGAAACCTTTTACTGATTCAAATAAAGATGAAGCGGTCTTAAAAGATCAAGAAATAGTACGGCTTAAAAAACAAATAGCACAAATTGAAAAAGAAAACGAAATGTTAAAAGGAAACACTGTAAAAAGCCCTGGAAGACCTAGAAAAGCAGTGTAGGTAGGTGAATCTATGGCATACAGTTTAAGCGGTTCTACTGGACCATATGGCAACGATATACAAGCAATGGTTGAGAACATTAAGGCTGATGCTGCAAATGTTATTTCCGGCACTAATCCAAGCTATGCAAGTACAGATTTTTTAGCTATATTTCCACAGTTTGGAATAACAACTACATCAGGTACAACAACGACAACCGTTATTCCTGATGATGTACTGGATTTATATATATCAATGGCAACAGCAAGCCTTATTGAATTGCGTTGGAAAAGTAAATGGTCTTATGCTATGGCTTTATATGTAGCACACTTTTGCACATTGTATTTGCAAACTCAGGCTGGACCCAATAAAACGGCGGCGCAGGTAGTAGGAACAGCAGAAGCAAAATTTCCGAAACAATCTAAAGGCGTTGGTGATGTGTCGGTAAGTTACGACACTTCTTCTATTTCTGGAGACTTGCCGGGATGGGCTATGTGGAAATCTACTACTTATGGTATGCAGCTTGCAACACTTGCTAGAGCGTTGCCAACGGCTAAAGCCGGTATGTATGTATGGTAAATGGTAATGTGAATGTAAAAATGGACGGTAAAGGTGCAGATAAAATAAAAGCAGACTTAGCTAACCTGCTAAAAATGGATGTTCTGGTGGGAGTGCCGGAAGATAAAGCATCGAGAGAAAAAGATACAAAAATAAATAACGCTCAGCTTATGTATATTCATACTAACGGTTCTCCCATACAAAACATACCTGCCAGACCTGTTATAGAACCTGCCATAAAAGCCAATAAAGATAAAATAACCAACGAGTTACAAAAAGCGGCTACATTGGCCCTTGATAATAAAATAGATGATGCAAAAAAACAATTAGGACGCGCTGGTATGCTTGGTCAAAATGTGGCTAGAGGATGGTTTACTGATATAAATAATCAATGGACACCTAATGCACCTTCAACAATTGCTAAAAAAGAAAGTTCAAACCCATTAATAGATACCGGACAATTAAGAAAATCAATTACCTATGTTGTCAGAGGTGATAAAAAATGATCGATATATCAGAAATGATGAGTGATCCAGATTTTTTGCAAGAGTTTACCGTATATAGGCAATTAGGTAATTGGATATCCGGTGATTTTGTTGTAACCGAAACAACATTAACTTTTTACGGAATAATAATGCCAGCTACTACAAAAGATTTGGAACAAATACCAGAAGGAGATAAAGTAACTGGTATGATGGTTTTCTATGTTCCTTATGATACGCCGTTATATGTAACTCAAAATTATCCTTTGACAGGCGATAGTGATCCAGAAAAACTAACCTCCGACCAGTGTACTTGGCAAGGAGATCGTTATCGAGTATATCAAACCAATTCATATGACGATTATGGTTATATTAAAACCATATGCGCCTATATGCCAGGGGATTAGTTATGAGTGATACTTATCTAACCCTAGCACAATTAAACACTCTTATATGGGAAATTACAATGACGGCGTTGGGATATGATTATACAGAATATAATTCATCTACTTCCCCACCTACTTCTATGCCGGTTAGGAAATCTTGGCAAACATACGGCGCACCGGCACAAAAAATAACGGATGATGTTTGTTATATACGTGTTACTCCAGAAAATAACGATTATAACAAAATTCGTGATGTAATAAGCACAAAAATAGATGATACAAGTATAAACCAAGCCACTAGTTACACGAGAGTGTTTCAAGTGACTTGGATTTTTTATGGTCCAAATTCCTACGACAATTCTCAAACGGTGCGCGACAGGTTATTTAACGACGATGTTTCTGAAATGTTAGAAGCACAAAATGTTTATTTTATGCCTGATATTGACGATTCAATCCGCTCGCCAGAGTTATTCCAAAATCAATGGTGGGAAAGAACCGATTTGAAAGCTTATTTCTATGAACAAGTTATTAAAAACAGGACCGTTTCAACCATTGCAAAAGTTACTGTTACCTCATCCGACGGAATTTTATCAGAATCGGTAACAATCGAAGAATCATGAAAGAGGTGATTATTTAAATGTCTTTAAAACTTGACAGGATTATTGACGTTACGATATCTACTGCCAAAGTAGCGGCTACAACCGCGACGTTTAATGAAGGTCTTATTATTGGCAACAGTACCGTAATATCGACTACGGACAGAGTACAATCCTATACTAGCCTTGCTGATATGCTTACAGCCGGATTTACTACTTCATCTGTTGAATATCTGGCAGCTACATTATATTTTGACGCTGATAGCGCACCTGATACGGTGTGGATTGGCAGACAAGGTACAAGCGAATCATTGCTTGAAGCTGTAACCGCTTGTCGTGCTGCTAGTCTTAGCTGGTATGCTGTATATTGTTGCGGTGCGGCTAAAGCGGATCATATTGCTATTGCGGCGTATGTTGAAAGTCTTACTCCGGCTAGCGTATATATTTATGATACATCAGATGCTGACGCATTAAGCGGAGCAAGTGGTAATGTATTTGAGTCTCTAAATAGTAGCAAATACACTCGAGCACTTGGTATTTATTCTACTACCACGTATGCCGGGGCCGCTGTAATGGGCGAAGCAATGGGATTGAATACCGGGCTTGCAAATTCCGCTTATACTCTTAAATTCAAGACTTTAACAGGAGTTACCGTTGAATCACTTACTACTACTCAGGTAGGAATTATTGAAGGTAATCGTGGTAATGTCTATGTAAATTATGCTTCGTCATTCGATATTTTTGAACAAGGTGTAATGGCATACAATTATTACTTCGATCAAGTTCTATACATGGATATGCTTACAAACTATATCCAGATTGAAGTAATGAATTTATTGACTTCCAATAACAAAATACCGCTTACGGATGCCGGTGTTACCAGCCTGATGAACGTTGTTTCTCAACAATGTACGGCACTTCAAACAATTGGATATATAGCATCATCCGGCACTTGGTCTGGAACCACTGTTTTAAATGTTTCCAGTGGCGATTCATTAAGCAATGGGTTTGTTGTCCAAGCACCTAAAGTATCAACTCTGACTACATCACAACGAGCAAACCGTGAAGCACCTCCAATTTATGTTTGCTTGATTGAAGCCGGTGCTGTTCATAGCGTTTCCGTTGGCGTATACATTCAATCATAATGGCAGCTACAATTTATAGCTTTAAGGATATGCAAGGAGTGTTTGCGTATAGAGGAACTGATAGTTCATCAAATACAGACGCGCAACACTCTTTTACTTTTGGCGGTACTGAATCGGTTGGCATAAATACCATTACAATTAATCACGCCACGGATAATACCACCCATGACATTTCAGTTGATGGTGGTCTTTTTGTTTTGCCTGTTTTAGTTTGGAATGGAAGTGTGGCTATTGAATGTCAGCAAACTTCTACTATGCACACTTTTTTAATGTCTTGGATTAATTCAATAAAAGCACAGGCAAAGGCTAGTACACCGGATTTTACTAATTGGGCCAATGCTGTAATGCTTATTCAAAAAACAAGCACAGGTGGAAATGGTAAAGAGAAACATAAAATTACTGGTATAAGCCCACAGAAAACGGCTGATTTAACCTATTCTACTCGTGGCGGCGTTGTAACGTGGAATTTATTAGCCGCCGATATATATGACGATTAAAGGAGGAAAATAAATGGCGACTACTTACAGTTTTCGAAATTTAACTGGTGCAATTACTCACTCATTGGCTGGAATATTTACCTTTTCCGGCGACCAAGGAGCAGGGCAGATAATTATTCATATGGCAACTGAAAAATCAACCCATGATGTTGCTGCTGATGGAGCGGTACAAGTTTCGTTTGTTGCCGGTGATAACGGGACGCTAACGCTTGAATGCCAGCAAACTTCTGAATTACACGCCTTTTTATTGGGATGGTATAACGTATGCAAGGCTGCTGCTAAAAGCGGTGATGCTTCTGAATGGGCAACCGGATATATGTTGTTAAGGGACACGCTCAATGATAAAAGCCATGTTTGCAAATATATAAGCATTCAAAACATACCGGATAAAACCTACGCAGCGCAAGGCGGAAAAATCACTTGGACGTTAATGGCTGGCGATATACAAAATACCATTGTTTAGGAGGACGTATGGACAGGACGAAAGATATTGAATTTAACGGAAATAAGTATCAGATTAGTAAATTACCAGCGAAAGATGCTATGTGGATTGCTATGCAGTTATTCACAAAAATTATTCCATACAATGTAGAAACCCAACTGGATATTAATAATCTTCCTGCTAATCGTCAGGCTATGAGCGAAGAAGATTTTAATAATCTTGTTGATACTTGCTTATTGGCTTGCAAAAGGTATGAAAAAGTTGGAGATATGGACGTACCGCTTGAAATTATGAAGCGTAAAGGTGAATGGGCTATAGCTGAACTGGAATACGATTTCGGTGCAGTTATGGCCCTATTAATTAATGTGTTAGCGTTTAACATTAAAACTTTTTTCGACGGCGGGGTATTGGACGAGTTGACGAAGAGCTTCAAGGGTTTACGCCTGTTCAATACCCAAGCTTAAATCCATTTTTATGGATGCCGGTAGCCGCAAAGGAATGGCAACAATGCCAACTTGAAGACGGAACATATACCCTGGATGATTTGTCTGATTGGCATGAGATGAACAATGTACGATCAGAAAATGAAAGGCTATATAACGAATGGATGAAAAATAAACAGAATGGAGGTAGCTAGATATGGATCTTAATGTAATAAAAACATATTTTTAACTTTGGTTTTTGTGTTATAATATAATTATAATAAATTATATTATAATGGAGAGATAATATGAAACCACTAGATTTATCAGGGAAAAAGTTTGGCAAACTAACTGTTATTGAGAAATCAGGTAAAAATAATAATGGTTGTATACTTTGGAAATGCCAATGTGATTGTGGTAATATTACTATTTTATCCGGTTCAAGAATTAATCTGGGAAAAGTTAAAAGTTGTGGATGTTTTACTGGAGAATCAGCAAAAAAAAGAAATTCAACTCACGGAATGACAAAAACAAGAACATATCGTATTTGGCAATGCATGAAAAGCAGATGCTATTATGAAAAAGATCAAGCTTACCAACATTATCATGGTCGAGGGATAACAATTTGTGATAGATGGTTAAATTCTTTTGAAAACTTTTTAGAAGATATGGGGAAAGCCCCTAAAGGATTAACGCTTGACAGAATTAATAATGATAAAGGTTATTCAAAAGAAAATTGTCGTTGGGCCACTTATGAAGAACAAAATAAAAATAGATCTGGAAATAAATTTTTAACTTTTAATGATAAAACTAAATGTATTTCTGATTGGGCAAAAGAAATCGGAATAACAAAAACTTCTCTAGGTAAAAGGTTAAAAGATGGTTGGAGTATTGAAAAATCTTTAACAAAAAAATCGAGGGGAATATATTTAGAATATAATGGTGAAATAAAATCATTAAAAGAATGGTCTAAAGAAACAGGGATAAATTATAATACGTTAAAAACAAGGTTTTTTAAAAAAAAATCTCCCGAAGAGATATTAAATACTCCTCATCTTTTAAATGTTACATATAATGGTAAAACTAAATCATTAAAAGAATGGTCTAAAATAACTGGGATTAAATATCATACATTGTTGCAACGATATAAGAATAATTGGCCTGTCGAGAAAATGTTAATTCTTTTAAGGGAGTGAATATAATGTGAACATTGAAACAATAAAAAGCTACCTTATATCTCTTGGATTTTCTGTAAATAATAATGAATTTAACAAAGTTAATCAAGCACTTAATGACTTATCTAAAAATGTCCAGAATACTACCTCCGGTATGGCAAGAGACTTTATAAAAGCATCTTCTACTATAGTCGGTGCTTTAACAGGCGTAACCACGGCTAGCGCGGGGTTAATTGACCATGTGGCACAATTAGACCTAGGATATCAAAAGTTCGCTTTACGTATGTATATGACAACGGAACAGGCAAAGCAATTAAAGATTGTTACCGAAGCTATGGGCGAAAATATAAATGATATAGCTTGGATACCGGAACTTCGGGAACGGTACTTTTCCCTTATGCGTCAAACCGGACAATTAGAGGGACAAATGGGCGGCGATATGGGCGGTACTATGCGCGGTGTTCGGGATATACGGTTTGAGATTACACGGCTAAAAGTTGAAGCACAATATGCTTTGCAATGGATTGCTTATTATTTAGTAAAATATTTAGCTGGTCCAGTCGGAGGATTTAAGGGAAGTTTAAAAGATTTAAATGATTGGTTAACTCAAAACATGCCAATATGGACCGATAAAATAGCCCGATGGCTTGCTAAAGTAATAGGCGGTTTTGTTGATGCTGTAAATAAAATATATAGTTTTAGAACCGAATTAGAAAAACTTTGGGGTTCACTTACAAAAGGACAAAAAACATTCTTAGAGTTTGCAGGAATAGTAGCCCAATTCTTTTTAGGCGGCGTTGTAGGCAAGGCAATGGCTTTAGCAGAAGCTTTTGCGCTTATCTATAAAAAACTTGAGGATACTGGTAAATTAGAACCAGTTATAGAAGCGTTAAGAAACGCTTGGCAAGAATTTAAAGATATTGTTGTCAAGTCTGGTTTGTATGATTATTTTGTTAATCTTGGTAAGAAGCTTGAAGAATTAGCAGAAGTTATATTTCCTGGATTGAAAGACATTTTATCTGTTATCTTTGGACAAATAACAATTGCATTGCAGGAAAATGGTACATTAACGCAGTTGTATAGAATGTTTCAGAATATAGGACGTGCGGTAGAAACTCTTGTTGATGGTTTTATTAGTTTGGGTAAACAAATGGGTATTATATCGCGAGATACTAAGTTTTCGGATTTTTGGCATTCTGTAGGGCAATCAATGACGGCCCCGCTTAGAATGATAGCTGGAATGGGGAGTGCTATAGCCGCTGTTGTAGAAATGGTTGGTTTAGCAATGCAAGGCCGTTGGTCTGACGCTGCAAAAGTAGGGAAATCCATATTGCCTAATTTGATTAAGAATTTTATGGGCGGCGAAGGAAACGGCTCTACTCGTTCATGGGGAAGTAATAAATCTTTTGGCTCAGATATTGATTCATATATAAAAGAAGCTTCACAACGTTATGGAGTACCAGAAAATATAATTCGCAGAGTAATTCAAGCTGAATCAGGTGGAAATCCCAATGCTGTAAGTAGTGCCGGTGCTATAGGATTAATGCAACTTATGCCTGACACAGCCGCAGAACTGGGAGTAAATCCTTATGACCCACGCGAAAATATTATGGGTGGTACTAAATACTTAGCACAAATGTATGCCAGAGAAAAGAATTGGCCTGATTCTCTTAGGGCTTACAATGGTGGTCCTGGATGGAGAACAAGCGGAGCAGCAGGAACACAAGAAAACCAAGAATATGCAGGTAGAGTATTAGGAATGAGCGCAGAACTTAGTGACGCATCAGCAAATTATAATAGTTTATCTGGTATGGGTGGTTATCAATATACAGGTGGTTCTAGTTCCTATAGCAACAGTATGAGCGTTGGAGATGTTAATGTTTACGTTTCTCAACCAAACGCTAGTGCCTCACAGATTGGCAATGCAGTAGCAAAAGGAATAGAAGAATCACAAACAAAAGCTTATGCCCGACAGATTAGAAACTATGGGGGTGTACTAGCTTAATGACAACAACATTAACTACGCTAAGCGAATTATACGCAACCTATAAAACCATAGAATTGTTGTCAACAACCACAAAAACAGTAACCACTAAAGTTGCTGAAAATGCTTGGCAACCTACTCAATGGGCAGATTATGGTAATAATACAGAATCACAACTAATTGGAATAAAAACAGGTATTTATGACAGTAATAATTCAAATTATTATTTTTTTGATGCCGTTTTTCATGAAGACCATAATCAAACTGTACAAATGACTGAGCATCCGGTGCAAACTGGCGGTAATGTTGTTGACCATGCTTTTATGATGCCAGCAACTTTATCACTTGAAATAGGCATGTCCGATGCCATGCTTTCATTGGTAAAAGCTGAATGGTCAGGTAGCTTGCCAAGTAAGTCAGTAAATGCCTATCGTAAATTACTTGAATTACAACAAAATCGTTTGCCGCTTACTATCCATACTAGGTTAAAACAATATGAAAATATGGTTATTGAGCAAATAACTGCCGCTGATGATTACCGAACACAAAACGGTTTAAGAGCAACAATAAATTTTAAGCAATTATTAGTTGCTACCGTTGCCACAACCACAAGCGCACTATCTCAAGTAACAGGAACTACAAATAATGGTACTGTTAATGCTACGTCAGCATAGGAGGGGTTAAATGCAAATAATACCGCTAACAACAGACCCCAATCAAACATTCCAAACTACTTTAACTGTTGATGATGCAAGTCTAACATTAAAGTTTTTTATTAGTTATAATCGTCTGGCCGGATATTGGACCATGCGGATTACAAACGTTAGCACTAGCACTGTTTTACTTGACGGTATACCGCTTTTAACGGATGATTCTAGCGATCCCAATATATTAGGACAATATGCTTATTTAAAGATTGGAAGTTGTTATATTAGTAAAGTTAGTAATACAACTTCCAATTATCCTGACGATACAAATTTAGGAACTGATTTCCTTTTGTATTGGGGTGATACTCCTAGTTAGGAGGGGAAATGGCAACAATTGACTTAAATAATTCATATTATGGTCGTAAATGGCAAATACTTATTACTTTATCAAATGGTACACAAATAGATGTATCGGATAGCAACTTTGGTGATCTTGCGTTAATGTGCCGATTTACTGTTGACCGTCCTGGATATAAATGTATTCATTACGGAGATATAGAATTATGGAATTTAAATGCAGCAACAGATAATCAAATAGTTACCGGAGCGCAAGGGACCGTAATTATAAACGCCGGTTACGTTTCTGGAGCATATGGTCAGATATTTAAAGGAAAAATATTTCAAGTAATACGGCAAAGAGAAAGCGCAACGGATTATAAATTAACACTTCACTGTATTGATGGCCACGGAATTTTAGACAACAATTACGTGGCTTTTACTATGGCAGCGGGGATAAATCCACAAAGTGCTATTTATAATCTAGCCGCAAATGCAAGTTCTACTATTACCACTGGTACTATTTCAGATAACTTGGATAGTTCAAAATTGCCAAGGGGCCGTGTGTATTTTGGAGAACCAAAAAAATATTTGCAACAAATAGCAGATGCAAACAATGCTCAATTTTATGTAATTGATGATGCGGTTCATATTACTAAAATATTAGATAGTACAAGCGAAACGGTAACAATATCTCCTTCTACTGGCCTTATTGGATATCCACAACAGATTGATTATGGAGTAACTTGCACCGTATTATTAAATCCAAATATAACTATAACAAATCCAGCTATGACAATAAAATTAGACCAGTCGGCTGTTAGACAGCAATTAATTAATATAGGTTCTACGCCTACCATGCTGGAAAAAGACGGTGAATACAAAGTTGCTAGGATTACTCATACAGGGAGTACACGCGAAAACGAATGGTATACAAAGATTACTGGAATTATCCCGCAAGGTATGATCCCTTATAACATGGCAAACCCGAATTGAGGTGGTTTTATGGCAGAAGTAACAACGACATTACCAGAGCATATGGCACTACCAGAAATGGTATTAGATAAAGCCTTAAAAAACTTAAATTATGATATTAGAGTATCTATGCCTGGTATTATACAAAGTTTTGATTCTTCTACCCAAACAGTAACAGTGCAATTGGCAATAAAAGAAAAACTAAGCATTAACGGAAATACATCTTGGCAATCTATTCCCCTTCTTGTTGATGTGCCTATTGTTGTTCCTAAAGCAGGTAGTTTTGTCATTACCGTACCGCCGACAAAAGGTGATGAATGTATAGTTTTATTCCAGGATTGTTGTCTCGATGCTTGGTGGCAGTCTGGAGGAACTCAAAATCAGGTAGAATTACGCCGTCATGATTTAAGTGACGGCGTTGCTATTTTAGGCGTATGGAGTCAGCCAAATGTTATATCTAATTATTCTACATCAAGCGCACAAATTCGCACATTAGACGGAAATACTGCTGTTAGCGTGTCAGATGGAACAATAACACTAAAAGCCACAAATATAGTTTTAGACTCAGACAATGTGATTATTTCCGGAAAAACATTTATTAGTCATACTCATAGTGGTGTTGAAACTGGATCAGGTAATACCGGAGGTGTTGTATGAGTTTAATATATAGAAAGTTAGATGATAATGGTGATTATCGCTTTGGACAAGGTTCTCAAACTTTTTTAACTAATTCCGATGCTGTATCTCAAGCTATACAAACAACATTAGGCCTATACGAATCAGAATGGTGGGAAGATACTTCGTTAGGATTACCGCTTTGGCAGCAAATATTAGGCGCACCTGGCAGTAAAACATCTGCCATTACCTCTATCTTAACTCAAAAAATCGAAAGTGTTACCGGTGTTTCTGGTATAAGCAATGTTTCTAGCAATTTTGATGCTTCAACACGTTCTTATAGTTTTACGGCACAAGTAACAACGGAATATGGAACTACAACCACTGTTTCTACTACGGCATAGGAGGTGAATAAATGAGCTATACAGCCCCTACGATAAGTTCTACTGGAATAACAATTCCTACCTATTCAGATATACTAGCGTACTATGTGAGCGAGGCACAAACGATATTTGGGAGCGATATTTATTTAGAAGCTGATAGTGCAGATTATCAGCTTCTTTCTATTATCGCTCTAATGGCTTATGACTCTATGAGTTTAGCACAACAAGCCTATAACAGCGTAAGAGCAACTACCGCTATAGGAGCGCAGCAGGATTCGCTATATAAAATAAATGGTATATCGCGTAAATCAGCATCTTATTCTACTTGTGATGTTATTTTGACAGGTACTGCCGATACCGTAATAACAAGCGGTAAAATAACTGATACAGCCGGCTATTATTGGGATTTGCCAACCACTACCACAATAGGAAGTGGTGGAACGGTAACAGTTACGGCAACCTGTGAAACCATTGGATCAATTACAGCCGCCGCAGGAAACTTAACCACAATAGCTACTCCTACAAGTGGATGGACAAGCGTTACAAATTCAAGTGCTGCTGTTGCCGGAACTGACCAGGAAACTGATTCAGCATTTCGATCAAGACAAACAACTAGTACAGAATTACCTTCGCAAACTATTCTTGAAGGGACCATATCTGCAATAGCAGCCACTAGCGGAGTAACCAGATATAGAGTAATCGAAAATTACACAAATGCAACTGACAGTGATGGAACTCCAGCCCATTCTATTACACCTATTGTTGAAGGTGGTACCATTGCCAATGTTGCACAAGCTATCTATGATAATCGAGGGTTGGGTTGTTATCTAAACGGTGATGTTGAATATGTAATTAGCGATTCTACATATGGAACAGAAACCACAGTTAGATTTTATCGACCAACCTATGTTCCCATTTACGTAACTGTTACCGTTAAAGAATTAACTGGATACACCACATCTACTACTACTTCAATACAAACAGCTATTGTTGAGTATCTTAACGCATTGCAGATCGGGGAAGAATTAACGATTTCCGGTTTATATGCAGCGGCTATGGCAGTTAATACAAGCATTTATAAACCGACTTTTTCTATAACTGCTATTATAGCCGGAATTACAAGTGGAGGACAATCTTCAAGTGATATTTCCATTGCGTTTGATGCAGTTGTTGAAGGATTAACAGCAAATGTTACAGTCAATGCTTCATAGGAGGAACGATGAACGATATTAGTTATTATTTAAAATTAGTTACTAGTCTTTATCGTAACAAGCCTAATTTTATGGCGTGGTTGACTGTTCTTCTTACTCCGTTCAATGATTTAAACAAAGTACTGGATACGTTCTACTCCACCTTTGATGTTGATAATGCCGTAGGAGATCAACTGGACATTATAGGAGAACTAATAGGACAATCTAGGACATTAAATTTTCAGCCTACGGACGGCTCTAGTCCAACATTGGATGATAATACTTATCAAACGGTGTTAAAGGCAAAAATGGGATTAAATCAATGGAAAGGCCAAGCTTCGGATATTGAAAGTTTGTGGGCTACTCTATTTCCTAACGGTGCAGTAATAATGCAGGATAACCAAGATATGTCTATAACTGTAGGCGTGGCTGGTATATCTATTACGCAAACCATGCGGGATTTAATCAGAGAAGGTTATATTGTTCCAAGGCCGCAAGGCGTAAGAATGAAATATTTCTTCGCTTCAAAACTTCCTATGTTTGCTTATGGATTAGATAATGATTATCAGGCTGGATATGGTAAGGGGTACTGGTCAATCGGAGAAGATGATCCACCGTTGTTCTATTATGATATTAATACTACTCACGCATACGACGAAGGTACTTGGGACTAGAAAGGAGATATTAAATGGCAGGTAGTACAAATATATTACGTTTTAATCCTGACGGTAATAATCAATTAACCGATGCTAATTATAGTAGTGCTTCTCAACGATCAGAAGGAGTTTCGTCTTCTGCAATTGCGCTTTCTAATGTTCACAATAAATTATTTTATCAAGTTTCGGGAATATGTGCCGCACTATCTCAGGCAATGTCAAACCAAGGATATACAATGAGCGATAGCGATTATGATACTTTGATAACAAATTTCGAAACACTAGTTAATACCGCCGGTAGTAAAATGGCAGGACAATTACAATTTTCTGGACCAACTACTATAACAAGTTCCAGCGGGGTTTTAACTTTGGATGGAACAACTAATACGTATTATGCACAAGGAACAGAAGCAATCACATCTATAACAAGTACCGCAGTAACACAAGGTTTTTTTATTATAAAATGGCTGTCGGCTAGGACTTTGACGCATGGAACAAATTTGCAATTACTAGGAAGTACAAACCGGACCACAGTATACGGTGATACAGGAATATATCAAATTGTAGGTTCTGTTGTTACAGAGCTTTTTTATATGCCTTTATCCGGTACTAGTGTTCCTGCCGGAACGATGTTGCAAACGTTTTGTTCAAGCGCACCAACAGGTTATTTATTATGTGATGGTTCAGCCATATCTCGGACAACTTATGCTAATTTATTTGCTGCAATTGGAGTTACTTATGGCAGTGGAGATAGCGTAACAACCTTTAATTTGCCAGACTGCCGAGACAAGTTTATTTTGACTAAAGGGACTACTTACTCAACGCTTGGGGCTACTGGTGGGGAAATTACTCATTCTTTGACAATTTCTGAAATGCCATCACATACTCATAATGGGCCTATAAGTTATTCCGTTGCTGCTGGCGGCACACCTAATGGATGGATAGGAACAAATAGCAGTTCTGGATTATCAACTACATCAACCGGTGGCGGTGTATCTCATAACAATATGCCACCTTATATTGTGATTAATACATGTATTAAATATTAGGAGGTGAATAAATGTCTGGAAGTAGTAATTTTGTTCAATTTGACCAAAACCAAACAAATATGTATAACGATGTTAATTATCAAGCACTAAAAGAAATATCTGACGGAGTAGGAACTGGAATTGCCGATCCTATGATGCACAATAAAATGTATTATCAGCTTTCTACAATGGTTGCAGCATTAGGAAATGTATTTTCTAATCTTGGTTATACGGTTTCGGATGCGGATATAAGCAATTTGGAAACGGTTTTAGGGAATATATTAACTACGCAAGGTGGAAGTCTTGAAAAAGCATTAAAACAAGCACCGCAAGCGACTATTACAAGCACAAGCGGTGCTTTAACTTTAACAAGTGATAGTAATATTTTTCTTGCCAATGGCAGTGAAGCAATTACATCAATAACAGGATGGACGCAAGGAATAGCTTTTATAAAATGGAATACTGCAAGAACTTTAACTGCTTCATCCAGTTTAGTTTTAACTAACGGAGGAAGTAATAGAACTACCGCAATTGGTGATGTAGGTATATATCAAATAACTTCTTCTGTAACTACGGAGTTAATATATATGCCAATTGCAGGAAATGCAGAAATACCTGTTTCCGTAGATAAAGGCGGAACAGGAGCAACCACAGCGGCAGCGGCAAGGACAAATTTGGGGGCAGCACCTAGCGGATATGGCCTTGGCACAGCGGCAGCAACAGCAACAAGCGATTGGAACAATTATTTAACCACTGGGTTTTTTATCGGCAATAACCTAACAAATGCTCCTACAAGTGGAAGTACTACATGGTATTATGTTATAGTTATTCGTTATCAAGACACCTATGTATACCAAAGAGCAACAGGATATGGAACAGCATCATTTAATTCATTTGAACGCAGATGCAATGCTGGAACATGGACTGATTGGAAACGTATAGCAACATCAAGCGACTTCAATTTCAATGATTTTCGTAATGTAGTTTCCACTGTAACATCTAATACCGCCGCCACAATCGCCGCAGATTATTGCCCATATACTCAGGCAAGCATAAGTCTAACCTTGTCAATGTCCACCACTGGAGCAAATGCGATAGATACTGGGACCGTATCTGCTTCTACTTGGTAT